>Ga0209169_10001057_pt1 | contig 16841 bp, 13 predicted proteins | sample HubBroMetageWRM4_FD_188346 | JGI IMG/M metagenome (GOLD analysis project Ga0209169, IMG submission 188346) | Warmed soil microbial communities from the Hubbard Brook experimental Forest, New Hampshire - Hubbard Brook CCASE Soil Metagenome WRM 4... | ecosystem: Environmental > Terrestrial > Soil... | reverse complement strand
TCGTCACCTTGCGGCCGTTGTCGAGCTGATCGCGGAACTCGGCGGCGGTGAAGCCATTCGGCGCTTCGGCCGCGAGGTCGGCGGCGATGTCCGCCATTTCGGCGACTGTGCTGCGAAGAAAGAAATGATCGCGCGCCACTTCGTCGACCTTGCCGATGCGGCTGGCGAGTTTGAACAAATGGCGGACCTTCGCTTCGCCGATCCCTGTTAGGCCCGCAATATCGCGCACGCGGGGCGGCCGAAAACGCTCTTCGCCGGCGATCAGGTGCCTTACCTTCTGCCATATTGCCTCTTCGGCGGCGGTGAGGCGTATTTCGTGGCTCGGCAGCCGGACCCACGCCCCGTCAAGCGCGACGTCTTTGACTTGCGCCAAATTCTGTAGAGCTGCAGCGAATAATGGTGCCGGCAAGCGCGGCTGCAGTTGCAACCGCAGCCGCTCCATGCCAACACCAGGCAAGTCGGGATTGTCGGCATGAAATGCGGTGAGCTTGCTGACGACGCCGGCTTTGAGTACGGCCCAGGTCGCCTGCGACATGGCTGCGAAAGTGTTTTGCAGGGCAATGCGAACCAGTCCCAGCTCGACCGCAAGATGCTCGACATGGTCGGTGGCAAGCGCGCGGTCCCGAGTAAAGGCCGTGAGATCCACATAGTAGGGGGCGCATTCGCACAGCGCGATCAGCGCTTCATTAGGATCGGTAGTCGCAAGGGCATCGAGTTGTTTCAGCCGCTCTAATGTGCGGCGCTTTCGCGCCGGCGCGTGTAGATTGATAAAGCGGCCGCCACCGATGGTGCGTTGTGCCGAGGTGTCGCGCAATACGAAGCGGTCGCCCGCTGCCGCGGCAATGGGGCGTTCAAGCACGAGTTGGACGCGCGCCTCGGCGCCGGGTGCGATCGGTCGATCGGCAAGAAGGACAACCCGTGCGCCGGCCTCCGCCGCGGCGTGATGCAAGCGCGTCGGAAACCACTGCGTGACTGCTTTTGGCTCGCTCGGCAGCAAACGCAAAGTCGCGTCGATCCGATCAGTTGGCGCGTGCAAACCGGCGTCGAGCACCACATCGCCGCGATGGACAGCATTTTTATCGATGCCGTCGCCGGTAAGATTGAGTGCGCAACGTTCGCCCGCTTCGCCGCGCTCTGCCGGCCGGTTCTGCGCATGGATAGAGCGCACTCGCGCGGAGATGCCGGACGGACTGACTTTTACGTGGTCGCCAACCGCCACCGCTCCCGACAGCACCGTGCCTGTGACGACGGTGCCGACGCCGGTCAGAGAGAACGAGCGATCAACTGCCAGGCGAAAGCGCTTGGAAACCGGGCGCGGCGTCGCCACCAGGGCCTCGGCAAACAAGCGGGCCCGAAGCGCATCAATTCCTTCCCCGCTGACGGTCGAGACCGAAACGACGTCAAGCCCGACGAGAGCGGTGCCGGCGAGCGCGTCCGCGATCTCGGCCTTCAGCGCTTCACGCCGTTCCACCGCTGCGAGATCGATCTTGGTCAGCACGACGACGCCGCGCTCTACGCCGAGCAGATCGACAATGGCAACGTGCTCGCGCGTCTGCGGCATGATGCCGTCATCGGCGGCAACGACAAGTAGGACAAAATCGATGCCGCCCGCGCCGGCGAGCATGTTGTGGATGAACTTTTCATGGCCGGGTACATCGACGAAGCCCAGCACGCCGCCGTCGGGTGCCGGCATATAGGCGAAGCCGAGATCGATGCTGATGCCGCGCGCCTTTTCCTCCTTGAGCCGATCGGTATCGACCCCGGTCAGTGCACGCACCAGGGCAGTTTTGCCGTGATCGACGTGACCGGCCGTACCGATGATCACGGCGCCCACTCCGCAAGTGGCAGCGTGGCCCGCCGTTCGGCATCGGCGCTTTCATCCGCGGTCAGGCCGTTTCGTGCGGCCTTGAGATATCGCTCCGCGAGTTTGCTTCCACCAGAGCGGGCGCGGATGAGCCATGCCGCCGCGAGCACGCGGTCGCGCGGAACGCCAGCCCCGAGGAGATGCGCGGCGCCGAGCATCGCCTGACCGTCGGCGTCGCCACGTGCGGCGGCTTTGGTCCACCAGGCCGCCGCGGTCTTAGCATCGCGATCGACGCCAAGTGCATCGTGATGGATCATGCCGAGGCGCGTCATCGCCGCCGCAATGCCTTGCTTGGCGGCGGCTAGGGCCCACCGATGCGCCTCGACCGGGTCGAAGAAGGCCGAGTCGGTCTCCAGCAGCATCCAACTCAACATGTCCTGAGCGGCGCCGTCGCCGGCTTCAGCCGCCGCCCGATAGAGTTCAGCCGCCCGAGCGTTATCCTGTTCGACGCCTTCGCCCTTGAAATACAGCGCGGCGAGATTGCGGCGTCCGACGGTATCGCCCGTTTCGGCCGCCAGCGTAAGCCACCGCAACGCTAACGCGTGATCGCGCTCGACGCCAAGGCCTTCGGCGAAGCATGCGCCAATATTGTTTTGCGCGCGGCCTACGCCCGCATGCGCCAACGGTCCCCAGATGGCTAGCGCCGCCGGGTAATCGCCGCGGCCGGTCGCAGCGTGGGCTTCTGCCATGCGTTCGGCCACGTCGGTAGCGTTGTCAGTGTGCTCGCGGGCAGTCGCGCCGTCAGCCCTGTCCATCTCAAGCTCCGAGGTCGAACGTCTCGAGATTCGCTAAAAACGCTGCTTCATCCTCGAGGCAGCGCAAATCAAATATCTTTGCGCCGCCTTCAGTCCTGCCGATCACTGGAATGGGAAGATTGCGAAACGCACGCGCCAGACGTTCGAGAGCGCGACCAGCACCGCGCTGTTCGCGGGCGCGAATCGCTAGTCCCGCGCTCGCCACGCCAGCAAGCGGCAACGCACCGGAACCGATTTCGCTGGTGCAGGCGATTTGCTCAACGGAAAAAGCAGTGCCGATTTTGGCGCCGACGATCGGGATTAAACGCCGAGCGGCAGCTTCGATCGAGGATAATGGACGCGTCAGAAGCCGAAGCGCAGGCAGTTGCTCGGCCAGGCGGTCGGGGTCGCGGTAAAGCCGCAAGGTTGTCGCAAGCGCGGCGAGCCTGATCTTGTCGACTCGCAAAGCGCGCTTCATGGGATTGCGATTGATCTTCGCGATGAGATCGCCGCGGCCGAGGATAAAACCCGCTTGCGGACCGCCAAGCAGTTTGTCGCCGGAAAAGGTAACGATGTCGGCGCCATCGGCGACCGCTTCAGCAACCGTCGGTTCGTGCGCCAAGCCCCAGCGAGCCAAATCGACGAGAGTGCCGGAGCCGAGATCGTGGACCAGCGGTACCGCATGGGCCCTCGTTATCGCGGCAAGTTCCGCAGCATCGACCGCTTTTGCGAAACCGGAGATACGATAGTTCGAGGTATGCACTTTCAGCACAAGGCCGGTTTTCGCACCGATCGCGTCGATATAATCTTTCAGATGAGTGCGATTGGTCGTCCCGACCTCTTTCAGCCGCGCCCCGGCGCGCGCCATGATGTCGGGCATGCGGAACGCCCCGCCGATCTCGATCAATTCGCCGCGCGATACAACCGCCTCTCGGCCCTTGCCTAGCGTATTGAGCACAAGCAGCACCGCGGCGGCGTTATTGTTGACGACGGTCGCGTCTTCCGCGCCCGAGAGTTCGCGGAGAAGCTCACGAACATGATCGTCGCGTTCGCCCCGCTTGCCGCTTTCGACGTCAAATTCAAGCGCAACGGCCGAGCGCATCGCCGCAATCGCGGCGTCGATCGCCGGCTCGGCAAGCGTGGCTCGGCCCAGATTAGTGTGGAGCACGGTACCTGTGAGATTGAAGACCGGACGCAAGCTCGAGCGCGACGCTGCCATCAGGTGTGCGAGCGCCGTGCCGGCAATCATCCCTGACTCATTCGATTTTGTTTTGCCGTCGCGCAAGGCTGCCCGCGTCGCGCCGAGGCTTTGCCGGATCGCGGCGACCGCTGCGGGCCGGCCAAATTTGGTCACAGCAAGGACGGCGGCATCGGCCTTGAGGATTTCGTCGACCGAGGGGAGGGCGCGCAAGGCGAGATCGGGCGCGGACGACATCGCTGCCTCAGTAGCCGAGTAGGAAAGCGTTGGCGCCGCCGCGCCGGTATTCCGACTGGCGCAACAGAAGATCGAGGGCGAGTGTTGCAATGTCGTCGGCGACCGGATCGAGCGAACGATTGGAGTGGTGTTGAAGTATCTTGACGTAGCAGCGGCAGGAATCGCAAGTCTCGGCTTTGACCGCCGCCGATCCGCCCGCGATTTCCTGATAGGCGATCCCTTCGGTCGAGCCGCAGAGCGCGCATTTGATGCGTGGATAATTCCACATCGTGGCGCATAACCAGCAGACACAAAAGCGCGTATTCTCTGCGCCGCTCCAACCAACCACCATGCTACACCCCGGCGGCGAGCCGCAGGCCGGGCAAGCGCCATCGCCGATGGATACCAGTGTCGCGGGGTCGAGCTGGGCGGCAAGCCGTGCAAAATGAACTTGCACCGTCGCTGCAACGAAGGCGTGCTCGGCCGGCGCCGCGGCTGGGATCGTGCCGTCAAGCACCGCGGCGATCATGGCTGCTTGTGCGGCCGCGTCGGATTCCCGCAACCGCTGTAGGGCGAGATTCGCATTCTCTGGCATTGCAATTTGTTCGACCATCGCGAGGAGTTGGTCCCACAATGCGTCGAACGAAGCGTTACGCGCAAACCGCGACCGATCGAGCGGGGGCATTTTGAATTGCCGGGAGCGCGCCAAGTCGGCGGAAGATGGTGATCCTGGTGGAGGAAGCGCAGATTGCGCGCGATGCTGGACATCGCTCAGATCGGCGACAAAGGTCAAATAGGCCCGCAATTGGTGCGTGTCGGCGAGCGAGCGAAGACGTTCAGCGCGGCGCGCGAACATCGTCGACGGATCTGGCAGCCGGACGAACGGCGGTTTGACAATTTCCCCGATGGGGATTGGGTCGAACTGGGTCGAGCCGGGGTCGGCCATACTCAAACCTCACGAACCGCACGGGCCACGTGACGCGCCGGGACTGTTACCGTCAGTTGACGGACTTCCTTTCCGCCGTGTGATCTGCCGATTTGCCGGCGACCAACTCTTTAAGCCATTTGCGATGATGTTTCCAAGCCCATCCGCCAGTGACATGCCCTCGGGTCATGGCGCTGAACGTGCCGCGCAGCCAAATGGCGGCATATACGTGCACGATCCAAACACAAATTATGGTCACCGCGGCGAGCGAGTGGACCAGGATAGCCCAGCGCTTCTGCTCGATGCTGGTCAGCGGATAAAAGTATTGATCCCAAATAACGATGCCGGTGGAAATGAGAACGATGATCAGAAGTGACATCCCCCAGAAGACGACTTTCTGACCTGCGTTGTATTTGCCAACCTCCGGAAGCTTGTCTTCGTCGTTGGTCAAAACGTAGCGTAGCCGCGCCAACCACGTTCCATCTTCGGCCCGCCACAAATTTGCTTTCCAGAACCGAACGAACAGGCCGGAGAAGCTGAAGAACAGCACGACGCCGATCCATGGATGAACCGTGCGCGTCCACTCGCCGCCGCCAAACAACACGGTGAGGAAAAAGAAACTTGGATAAAACAGCGCCAGCCCAGAGAGCGCCAGCAAAACGAGACAGGTTGCCGTAATCCAATGGTTTGCCCGCGCACCCGCCGTATAGCGGTCGACGATGACGGGATCGCCCGGATGGACGGCGTCACCGTGCTCTACGTCGTACGCAGCCATGATCAGCGACTTCCCGTGAGGCGTTTTGCGTCTTCTTCGTCCTTACGCTGGACCTCGTTGGGTCCGGAGACCAGATAGTGCAGGACGCCTACCGCTGCAAAGGTGCCCATCGCCGCCATACCGGCATATTTCGTCAGGCCCTTCCAGAAGGTGATTATCGGGCTGATCTTTGGATTCTTTGGCAGTTCGGCATAGATCTCCGGCCTATCGGCGTGCTGCAGCACATACATAACGTGCGTGCCGCCGACGCCGGGCGGATCATAGAGACCCGCATTCGTGAAACCGCGCGATTGCAAATCCTTGATGCGCTCGGCCGCATGCTGCTTCATCTCTTCTTTAGTGCCGAAGACAATGGCGTGCGTTGGACAGGTTCTCGCGCAAGCCGGTCCCTGGCCAACAGCGACGCGGTCGGAACACAGCGTACATTTGTAGGCCTTGTGGTCGACCTCAGAGAGCCGCGGAATATCGAAAGGGCAGCCTTTGATGCAATAACCGCAACCGATGCATTTCTCGTGGTCGAAATCGACGATTCCATTGGAATATTGCACGATCGCACCAGGCGACGGACAAGCCTTGAGGCAGCCCGGATCCTCGCAGTGCATGCAGCCGTCCTTGCGGATCAGCCATTCCAAGTTCTTCGTTTCCGGATTGATCCATTCGGTGAAGCGCATCACCGTGAAAGATTCCGCAGTCAAATCCACCGGCTCGTCGTAGACTCCGTAGTTGAAGCCGATGCGTTCGGTCCGGTCGTTCCATTCCAAGCAAGCGACCTGGCAGGCCTTGCAGCCGATGCATTTCGAAACGTCGATGAGCTTAGCCACCTCTGTGAGCTTCCGCGCCGGCGGCGGCACCGATGAAGCCGAGCGGCGAACCAGATCTTGCTGACCGAACTCAGGCTTGACCTCCTGGTTCGGTGCGGGCGGCAACTCAAATTCGAAGGCCATGGTTGTCGTGCCCTAGAAATCGGTTCGTGAGCGATCGCCGAGCGTGTCGGAGATCAAGGACGCGAAATCGCCCTCCTCGGCACCGGCGCCCTCGGAGACGGTCACAACGTCGGGCCCGGAGATCGGCTTGATGTCGACGAGGAACGCCTTGAATTCTGGAGTGTCGGTGTTGGCGTCGCCGACAAAAGGCGTCAGCGAATTGGGCCCAAAGCCTTCCTTGGTTTCGCCGATAAAAGCCCAGTGCAGCGGCACGCCGATGACGTGGACGGGCTTGCCGTCGCAGATCAGCGTGTTGATCCGTTTGGAAACCACAGCCTTGGCTTTGACGGCCCCGCGTTTCGACCGCACCTGCACCCAATGGCCAGTCTTGATGCCCTTTTCGGCGGCGAGCTGCTCGGGAATTTCGACGAAGAATTCCGGCTGCACTACGGCGTTGAAGCGGACGTGCTTGGTCCAAAAGTGGAAATGCTCGGTCAGCCGATATGACGTTCCCGCATAAGGAAATTCGTCCGCAGTGCCGAGTTGATCCAGGTCGTTCTTAAAGATGCGTGCCACCGGATTGCCGCGGATCTTCGGCGCCACGATATTGGCCAACGGCGATTCGAAAGGTTCGTAGTGGGCGGGAAAAGGTCCGTCGCGCATTTGTCCAAGCGCAAACAGGCGCCCGGTGCCCTCGGCATTCATAATGAAGGGGCCAACGACGCCGGGTTTGGCGTCCGGTGCAATGTCGGGAATATCGTATCCGGTCCATTTGCTGCCGTTCCACCACAATAACTTGCGGCTCGGATCCCAAGGATTGCCCTCGACGTCGGCCGATGCCCGATTGTAGATGATGCGGCGGTTGAGCGGCCAAGCCCACGCCCAGTTTGGAAAGACGCCGGCATTGTCGGGGTCGCTGTTGTCGCGGCGGGCCATGTTGTTGCCGGCTTCATTGAAGCAGCCCGAATAAATCCAGCAGCCGCTGGATGTTTTACCGTCGTCGCGCAGCACCGAGAAGTTGACGAGTTGCTTACCCTTGGCGATCACGACCTTGGTCGGATCGTTCGGATCGGTGATGTCTTCGGTGGCGTAGCCGTTGAGCTCCTTCGCAAGCTCTTCCGGCGTCGGATCGCCGGGATCCTTGTACCGCCAATCGAGGTTGACGATCGGCTCGGGAACCGTGCCGCCTTCCTTCTGATAAAGCGCACGCAGCCGCAGAAAAATCTGCGCCATGATCCAGATGTCATGCTGGGCTTCACCAGGTGGCGTTGCGCCCTGCCAATGCCATTGCAGCCAGCGGCCGGAATTCACCAGCGAGCCCGTCTCTTCGGCGAAGCAGGTTACCGGCAGTTCAATGACCTCCGTCTGGATTTTCGAGGAATCGACGTTGTTGTGCTCGCCGTAATTCTCCCAGAACCGCGCCGTTTCAGTTTGCAGCGGATCCATGACCACCAGGAATTTAAGTTTCGAGAGAGCGGTGGTGATCTTGCGGCGATTAGGTGCTGACAACAGAATGTTGAAACCTTGGCAGAAATATCCGTTCACCTTGCCTTCGTGCATCAGCTGGAAGGTACGCAAAATATCGTAGCCTGACACATCTAGCTTCGGCAGCCAGTCATAGGCGAAGCTATTTTCCGCCGTTGCGGCCTCGCCCCACATCGCCTTCTGGAAGCTGACGAAGAATTTTTTGTAGTTCTGCCAATAACTCGTCTGATTAGGCCGAAGTGGTTTGAAGCTGCGCGTCGACATGTAGGCGTCGAGCGTGGTCTCTGTATCGTTCGGCAGCGTCAGATAGCCGGGGATCAAATTCGACATCAGCCCGAGATCGGTCAGGCCCTGGATGTTGGAATGACCGCGCAAGGCGTTCATGCCGCCGCCGCGCACGCCGATGTTGCCGAGAATGAGTTGCAGCATCGCCATGGTGCGGATGTTCTGCGAGCCGCTCGAGTGCTGAGTCCAGCCGAGCGCATACATCGACGTCATGGTCTTGGTCTTCGACGAGCACTCGCCAATCATCTCGCAGACTTTGAGGAACTTCTCCTTCGGCGTGCCACAAATGCGCTCGACCAGTTCCGGCGTGAAGACCGACGCATGTTTCTTTAGCAATTGCCATACGCAGCGCGGATGCTGCAGCGTGTCGTCGGAGATGACGTATCCGTCAGGCCCAATGTCGTAGTTCCATGTCGAACGGTCGTAGTCGCGCTTGGTCTCGTCGTAGCCGGTAAACAGCCCGTCGGCGTAGCCAAAGCCTTCTTTTATGAGATATGGCGCATTGGTGAACGCCTTCACATACTCCCACTGCACCTTGTCGTTCTGCATGCAGTAGCTGATCACTCCGAGCAGAAACGCGATGTCGGTGCCCTGGCGGATCGGCGCATAGAAGTCGGCCACCGACGCGGAACGCGTGAAACGTGGGTCGACGACGATCAGCTTGGCGCCGCGGTTGGCCTTCGCCTCGGTCACCCATTTGAAGCCGCACGGATGCGCTTCGGCGGCATTGCCGCCCATGATGATAGCGAGATCGGTATTCTGGATGTCGGTCCAGGAATTCGTCATCGCTCCACGGCCGAATGTTGGGGCCAAACTGGCCACCGTCGGGCCGTGTCAGACACGTGCTTGATTATCGAACGCCAACATCCCGGCGCCGCGGACAACCTTGTAGGTCGCCCACGCCGCCTCATTGCTTTCCGCCGAAGCGGCAAGAAAGCCGGTACTCAGCCAACGGTTGACCGTCACACCGTCGCTGTTTTTAGCGATAAAATTCTTGTCGCGATCGTCTTTCATCAACCGGGCGATACGGTCGAGTGCGTAATCCCATGAGACGCGCTCGAATTTGTCGGAGCCGGGCTTTCGGATTTGCGGATAAAGGGTGCGCGTTTTCGAATGAACCAATTCGAGAAGCGCGGCGCCCTTCGGGCAAAGCGTGCCGCGGTTGGTTGGGTGATCCGGATCGCCCTCGATGTGAATAATTTCGGCTTTCTCACCTTTGGCGAAGTTGCCTTTCGAATACATGATGATGCCGCAGCCGACGGCACAATAGGTGCAGGTATTGCGCGTCTCCGTGGTACCGGCGAGCTTCCACGCGCGGATCGAAGTGGCATAAGCCGTCTCAATATCGCCGAATCCGAGCGCGCCGAGTGAGGTCCCGGCGACGCTTGCGGCGACGCCGTGCACAAATTGACGTCGCGACAATTCGATGTTCATGAAAACGGTCCTCCTGGAGCTTGTTCACCCGCTCGGGCGTCGCTCTTCAGCCAGCACTCATCAGCGTGGCCGACCAGCGGAATTCCGTAATGGAAACGCTATTGTGGAACTTCTCTAAAGTCAATTTGTCCATCGGCGGGTGCGTCAAGTCGCGCATTATTCGGCGGTTTTCCGCAAGTGCGTTCAATCCAACGAAAATTCTCAGAATCGCCCGAGCAGTTGTCGGCCGACTCATGCTGAGGCTGATTGCCACTGGAATCGTTTGGGCAAACACCATGCTTTTGTGGGTTGACAGCCGTGACGATCGCGTTTGGGATGCTTCGGTGCCCGCACGAGCCGCTCCCGAGTTTCGGGGCTTTCGGCGTTCTTCAGCGGTCGGCGATTGCAACGCTGCATTGCCGAAGGAGACCTTGCAAGCTTCCGGCTCGCGAGCGCTGAAGGTCGTTATTACTCGGGTATACGCCCACAATCGCCCGCAAAAATCTCACTCCGAATCGCTCCATACGGTTCGGGGATTCTTTCACTCGTGTATTTTCAGAACGGAGACGAACGATGTTGCACCGGCGTGACCTTCTCAAGGCAGGAATGGCTGCGTCCGTGGCGATGGGGCTTCCTCGCGTGGCCTCCGCGCAGACCGAATTTGCCCCTCGGCCGGGCGAATGGCGCAGCTTTGCCGTGACGTCCCGAATTGAAATTGCAAGACCGAATGGCAAGACGCAAGTTTGGCTTCCGCTCCCCAGCGTCCACGAATCGGATTGGTTTCGTTCGCTTGGCAGCGAATGGAGAGGCAACGGCTTCTCAACCTTGGTGCAGGAGCCAAGCTACGGCGCGCAGATGCTTCAGGTGGCATGGGCGGACGGAACAGACAATTGCGTTCTTGAGGTCGTCAGCACGATTGCGACACGCGACCGCGCGGTCGATTTGACAAAGCCCGGGACGCCCTCGCCACTGTCGACGGCGCAGCGCGAACTCTATACCCGCGCCACCGATTTCATTCCTGTTGACGGCATCGTTAAGCAGACATCCGACAAGATTGTTGGTGGCAGCCAGACCGACGTTGAAAAGGCGCGTGCGATCTACGAGTGGGTCGTCGACCACACTTTCCGCGCCGCCGAGGTTCGCGGCTGCGGTGTCGGCGATATTGTCGCGATGTTGCAATCGGGCAATCTCGGCGGCAAATGCGCCGATATCAACGCGCTCTATGTCGGCTTGGCGCGTGCAGCGGGCCTGCCGGCGCGCGACATCTATGGTATTCGGGTGGCGCCGTCGCGGTTCGGTTACAAAAGTCTTGGCGCAAACTCGGCTAACATCAGCAAAGCGCAGCATTGCCGGTCGGAAGTTTATCTCGCCGGTTTTGGTTGGGTCGCTATCGATCCCGCCGACGTACGCAAGGTCGTACTCGAAGAGCCGCCGGCGCACCTTTCACTGGACGACGCGAAGGTCGTTGCCGCGCGCAGCGCGCTATTTGGCGCGTGGGAGGGAAACTGGCTGGCGTATAACTTTGCTCACGATGTTGCTTTGCCCGGTTCGACCGGCCCGGAGCTCGCGTTCCTGATGTACCCACAAGCAGAGATTGCAGATCAGCGCCTCGACTGCCTGAACGCGGATACGTTCAGATACACCATCGCGGCGAAAGAGCTGACGCCGGCGTGACAATCGCGATGCGGCTGTCTCTCGACAACAGCGAAATCGCGCGCCGATTTGGCAGGAATGCGCCATGAATGTGCCGATCGTTCGGCTCACTAGCCTTGCTCACGGTGGCGGTTGCGGATGTAAGCTCGCCCCGTCGGTCTTGCGGCAGTTGTTGGCGGATCAGCCGCTCGCGCACCCCTATCGCCAGCTCCTCGTCGGCACTGAAACGGGCGACGATGCCGCCGTGTGGCAACTCGACAACGAGACCTGCATCATCGCGACCACTGATTTCTTCATGCCGATGGTCGACGATCCGTTCGACTTTGGGCGCATAGCCGCCGCCAATGCCATCTCGGACGTCTACGCCATGGGTGGAAAACCGATCATGGCGTTAGCGATCCTCGGCATGCCCGTGGACAAGGTCCCGCCGGACATTGTGCGGGATATCCTCAGAGGTGGAACGCACGTGTGCGCGACGGCCGGAATTCCGGTCGTCGGCGGGCATTCGATCGATTCCCCTGAGCCCATCTATGGACTTGCGGTCATCGGCCTTGGGCGCCCAGAAAATATCCGGCGCAATAGCGAGGCCAAGCCACGCGACGCGTTGATTCTGACCAAGGCGATTGGCGTCGGCATATATGCAGCGGCCTTCAAGAAGGGTGCACTGACGCCGGCCGCTTATACCGACATGGTAGCGTCGATGACGCTGCTCAACCGCGTCGGCGTGGACTTGGCCAAAGAGCCTGCCGTTCATGCCATCACTGACGTGACCGGCTTCGGCCTTCTCGGACATGCGCTGGAAATGGCGCGCGGCGCGAATGTCACGCTCGTCGTCCGCTTTGACGATCTGCCGCTGCTCAGCGAGGCGGCTGCGCTCGCGCGGGAGAATTTCGTTACCGGCGCGTCGAAGCGGAATTGGGCGAGTTATTCGGAGAGTGTAATATTGCCTACCGACTTTCCAGAATGGAGCCGTGATCTCCTCACCGACCCGCAGACTTCGGGCGGTCTGTTAATTGCGTGCGAGCAGGCCAAGGCGGCGGAAATTGCGCGCATGATTGCCGATCAAGGCTATCCGAGCGTATGTCTCGTCGGGCACGTCGAAGCCGGACCGCCATCGGTGGTGGTCAATCGTGATGCCAAATAAAGCGCTCAGGGTCGCAACTTCTGGATTGGGCGTGAGGTACGTGTCCGCTCGCCGCATTTGATAAGAGTGACTGTTCGCCCTACCTAAGCGGGGTCAGGCGTTTCCCGCCGCGCTATAATCAATGGCACAATAGCGCTGCACCGCGGTGAACAGCTCCTTGATCTCGGGAGGTTTCTTGAAGATGCGGCGCGACGCCGCGTTGTTCCAGGAAGCCCTTTCTTCCTTTGCGCTCCGTCAGAGCGAAGACCGAGTTTTTGCGGTGCCCGGCGTGGTTCGCAAACGTGACAATAGAAAGTTGATATCGACGTTCGGCATAAAGCAATCCGATATTTGACCGCCTTAATTTCCTGCCGGTAGGGGCAAGGGCACAATTGCCAACATTCTTTGAAATAACTCTCCCGAGGTCTTTCGACCACAGGGCTCCGCATCAGCGACGTAGGTAAGTGGAAACACCTACGCGGTCGAACAAATAAAACGCGACCTAGGCAAACGGTTTAAAGAATTGAATTAATCAGACTCGTTTTGAGGCTGGTCTGTTGAGAGAAAACCTGTTTCTCCAGAAGTGAGCGTATCTAATCGAAGGCCCGCTTTGATGAACCTCGCAGCCGCATTGATGTACTGGGTGGTCGTTCTCGTCTGGTTGACGGTGCTCGGAACAGTCTTTGCCTTCTATCTGCGCAACCCCCGCATCTTTGGAGCTACACGACTGTTCTTGGCTGTTGTTACCATCGATACCAGCCGCAACGTTATCGAGAACATCTATTTTGGGCTCTATTTCGGCAGCAATTACGGGCTGTTTTCAGCTTCGCTAGGACCCATCCTTGGGAACCCCATACTGCTCATCGTTCCTAAGGTGATCAACGTGGCGGCTGGATGCACTGTGCTCGGCCTACTTCTGCTTAGATGGCTGCCCTCCGCAATTAGAGAGCACGGCGCCTCTGAGCACAACGCTGATGAGCTTACGACGCTTGCTAACATCGATGGACTGACTGGACTTTTCAACCGGCGACATTTTGATTTTCTCGCACGCGCCGAATGGGCCCGGTCTCGGCGCTACTCTCGCCCGTTATCAATTATGATCGCAGACATTGACCATTTTAAAACAGTCAACGATCGCTTCGGCCATGACGCTGGCGACAAGGTCCTGAGATCCGTCGCCGATGTCTGCCGCTCTACCAAGCGCGAATCCGACATAGTAGCGAGAATTGGAGGCGAGGAATTCGCCTTGTTGTTGCCGGAGACGAATGAAGCGGCGGCTTTAATGGCCGCCGAGCGACTGCTGGGCCACATACAGAAATGTCGTCCCATCATTGGTCCGGAAAGCCTCGCGGTTACGGTCAGCATTGGAATTGCCAGCGCAACCCCAAGCGTGTCCGGTATCGCGGCGCTCCTTAAACGCGCCGATGATGCGTTGTATGAGGCCAAGCATTCGGGGCGCAATCGAGTCGCATCTAGTATCGTTCATAATGAGCCGGTCTTGGCGGTTTAACTGGTTGCATTACCGCTAGCGGCGGACGCATACCAGTAACACTGGCGTCAACGCCAAGATGGTGCGTTTCAAAAAGTCGGGTTTAGGTCAATCGCGTAACATATCCTGGCGCTTCCGCCGGCTGCACTGCGACGCATAGGCGCGGTTGTGTGTCGGTCGGCGCGACTGGCAGAATCGCAGAAGTGCCGTCCGGCGCTCCTGCCTCTGGCGACGTGCTACTTAGCCGGTCCCAGAGCCATTGCCACAGCTCGCGGATCTCCTTCGCTGACTTTCCGCAGGGGGCGTATTCCGTGATACCGAGGCCCATGCCAAGCGCATCCTGCTGATCGTTGCGCATCACGATCGCAGGCAATGCCAATACGTTCGCAATCTTCAGGGCGACCGCACGATCGCCGAGCGAGCATCCCGCCGCGTTCAGGCGGGCGCTGCGAGGCTGGACCTGATTGAGCACGAAGGCGAACGGCTTACCGCTTTCACGCACGGCGGCAAGGGTCGGTGCCGTGGCTTCGATATCAGCAGGGCTCGGTCGCGCCGGAATGAGGCAGAAGTCGGCCGCAGCCATAGCGACCCTGGAGGGTTCGCTCCACCCGCCGGCGGTATCGACGATCGTCAGCGTCACTCCACGGCGCGCGAGCTCTTGAACGCGATGAAAAAGCGCATACCCGTCATGAATGGTCTCGACCGCGGGCCCTGCGGCGATGCGGCGGCGGCGCCAATTCGAGACCGTTCCTAGCGGGTCAGCCTCAATCACACAGACGCTGTGCCCAGCCTCCATCGCCGTAACAGCGAGTCCAACGGCGATCGTGCTCTTGCCGGTGCCGCCCTTGCGCGACACCATGGCGATCGTGTGCATGGTTCGTTTGCCCCGCAGTTCAGGTGTTCTTCGAAGACCCGCCCGACGCACGCAAACGCGACACTAAATAAGAGATGGCCGCGCACCTTTCCGGCAGGCTTTAGCGCGGCTATCCCGTTAGACTAAGTATGCGTCGCCGAATAAATTACTAATCATGTACGTAATTGTACCGGTTCAACAATGCAGCGCAGTGGTTATTTGCGCTGAAGTTTTTTCTTAGGCCTAGGCCGTGCCGTATACCGGTCCGACGAAAAGACAGCTGGGAAAGCGGCTCTCAAAGAGCTCAGGGTGCGGCCGACGGATCGGACCGCTTACTGATGCGGCGGACGGCATGACCAGCTACGAGCAACGCCCCTACTACCGAGACCCCAGGCATGGCGGGCCTGACCGACTTCTAATGTTTCTGGTGCTTTCCTTTATCGGGATGATGTTGCTGCGCGCGTTTGTGCTTTTCAACTGACGGCTTCGCGTTAGCGATCCGGCTTTTTAGGGCCCAACATGGATTTGCAGTAGACGGACACCCGAAAAATGGAGGCAGAGCCGGGGAGCGCTTCGCCTCGGCGGAAAAACCCAGTACGAATCGCGCACCGATAACGGCTCCGAGCGCCAACCTCAAAAATGAATCAGTGCGCGCGGCGGTTTTGCCGGCCTATTTTCGTTCGCCCCGCTCTGGCCGAGTTGGCAGCAAGCCGGTCAATCGTAGGCCGCGTGCTGATAGGCTGCACTTATTACTGGAAAAGCGTGCGGTCGTCATCAATATCGGCAACGGCGTCGACAACTAGGGTATGTAGCCGATACGGCTGTGCGAAGTCGGGCCGCCATTCCGCCCAGGCGGAGAAGGCCGCGAAAGCCGCTATCGCGAGCGGCATCGCTGAAACAATCAGCGAAAGGACCACCGGCGTCATGCCGGGCATTCTTTTCGCTCGCCGTCTATTGCAGCAATTGCGATACTGCATAGGCGCTCCGGGTCACGCTCGCGCCGCCTCGCAGCTTCGATTATCCGCTCGGCGATTATCTCGCCGAGCAGCTTTGACAGATTGCTGTCGTGAAGCTTAGCGCAGGCGGAAGCAAATGCCTCGCCCATAGCGCGAGAGGCGTATTCGTCGAAGGCGGGCGGTTCGACCCGGATAAATTCCAGAATGTTAGCCAAGACACGGCCAAGCTAATCTTTAGGCCACGCCCACGTTTGTTCGGAAAGGAACGAGATCCTGATTTTTTTCACTCCGCTCCCAATCAGAAGATCGCGACAATTATAAAAATCCGGCCACTATGATTTTCAAATCCATCCGCTGGCTGGGAACCGGCCAATACCCAATTTCCCGCGGATGTCGGGCCGGGACCGAGTGCTGGAGAAATGGCCAAACAGTGAGGTCATCCGTAGAACTGCCGAAGCTAACAACGGAAACATCGGCGCCAATTGCTTGGTAGACGCAACAGCACATGCTGATCTGTCGGATTTGACAAATCCCTTCAGGTAGCAGGCAACCAATTCGCATATCAGCAGTCGTTCCGATCCCACGCAGGTGGAATGCCGGATAGAATCTTAACCCTGCGCGTCCAGATGTGTGCATGCTTCGTGGAGGAAACGCATGCACAGCAATTTGCTCCTGAAACGTTGCGCCTTTTTGGTGACGATCTCCTTGGCGCTCGCGGGCGTGATGATGGCGGCGAAAGCCGACGAGCTCCCAGCTTACATGAAGACGATCGCCGGCGGCATCGACTCTAGTCCGGCGGAAACCGCGACGAAAGACGTTCTGGCGCTCAATAGCGGTATGTTCGACCTTTACGACGCCGCCGCCAAAATCTTTCAAAAAAACATCCTTGCACAACATCCTGTCATCCTGGCGTTGTTCTCGGGAGCGGGCGGACGGTTCATTCTTTATC
>Ga0209169_10001055_pt1 | contig 16855 bp, 12 predicted proteins | sample HubBroMetageWRM4_FD_188346 | JGI IMG/M metagenome (GOLD analysis project Ga0209169, IMG submission 188346) | Warmed soil microbial communities from the Hubbard Brook experimental Forest, New Hampshire - Hubbard Brook CCASE Soil Metagenome WRM 4... | ecosystem: Environmental > Terrestrial > Soil... | reverse complement strand
GCCTGGGAATCAGTCACCATGCTTCTATGCTGGTGGGCTGGTGTTCGGTTGCCGAAATCGTAGCGTGAAGACCGGGCGTAATTCGCCGCTGCACGGAACGTCGCCATGATCGGGCTGACGACGAGCCTGCTGATGTGGTTGGTGGCATTCCTCGATGTCGGGGGCGAATGGTTTCTGATGTGGCAGTCGAAAATGTGGAATGGCCAGGAAGAGGCATTCCGAATGTTTACCATTGTCGGTGTGGTGTTCTTGGTTGTGGTGCAACGCGAGCCGACTCCCGATTAGTCGGCAACCGCAAAGCTCAAAAGCTGCTGAACCGCAGTGAGAAGAAATTCCAAGCGAAGAACACCCCGCACGGCTGCTTGAAAGATCAACGATGGCGGGCGGTAAGAGTTGGGATGTCGTTGTAGGATACTCGAGTGCATTCTCGAAAGATCAGCACTTGATGGAGGAAGTTAATGAACCGGGAGAAAGTCAGGAGAATTGCATTAACATGCTTGGCATCTGTTGTCGTGATGAGCGCGGCGTGGCAAGCGCAAGCGGAGGAAGCCAAAACCTACACGAGTATGGCGCCGCTTGATCAATACCTTATGGCAGACCGGAATGCCGAGATAGCGTTAGCACGCAGCGCTGCTCCCGAATCCATCTCACGAGATGCTGAGGTCATGGTCCTCGGACGGCACGGCTACGAAACCGTGGTGAAGGGCAAGAACGGTTTCGTGTGTATCGTCGAACGATCATGGATGGCTCCCTTCGACGACCCGGAGTTTTTGAACCCCGATCAGCGGCTTCCGCTTTGCCTAAATCCGCCTGCTGTGCGATCCCACCTGCCGCTCACTCTCAAGACAACAGAGCTGACATTTGCTGGACTATCCAAAACCCAGATCTTCGACGGCATCAAAGCCGCTTTCGATAAGAAAGAAGTGCCTCTGCCAGAACCCGGCGCCATGTGCTACATGATGTCGAAGCAGCAGTTCTTTGGACGCAAGCACGGAAATGCGGACCCCCATCTGATGTTTTGGTTTCCCAAAACAGAAGACAGGTTTTGGGGCGGAGGGCTCCCCGGCTCCCCCGTCTACGTCCATCAATACTCTCCGCAACCGATTACCGAGTTCATCATTTCGGTGTCCAAGTGGTCAGATGGAACCGATGCACCCAAGGACTGATGCGAATCTCGACTCGATCAAGTCATCAATTGGCAATGAGTCCCCATTACACTCATTGAATCCGCTCGGGTGCACCTCGGATTGCGTCGCGTTGTTGAGGTAAGTGCGAGTGAAACGACGCGACGACCTTCCGTCTATAGTCTTGCTTCAGGAGAATTTTTGTGAGGGTTCAAACCGCACTCATTGCCCTGATTTTTCTACTGGCGACGAAATCACCCGCTCAGCAGGTCTTCGACAGTCACGTCCATCTTTGGGAAGGCGAGAAGTCACTCCGTCAGTACGAGACGGAGGCGAAAACAGCAGGAATTGATCTGGTAGGTTTTGGTGGCATGTGGTTCGGCGGGCCAAACCAGGCTTTGAGCGGGCATCCCGACGAGATCAGAGAAAGCAACGACGCCCATTTCGCCCTGGCAAAGAAGCACCCGGAGATGCTCCCGATTGCGACGGTCCATCCTTATGACGGCGAAGCCGCGCTCGCAGAGGTCATGCGCGTCGCCGCTCTTGGCTTCAAGGTACTCAAGCTGCACCCGCACACGCAGAAGTTCGATCCCTCGGATCCGCGCGTTCTGGCCGTCGTCACTCGTGCTGGTGATCTCGGCATGATCGTGCTGATGGACAACTTCAACATCATCCCGGGAGACAGCGAAAAACTTTTTAATCTCGCGCTCGCAGCACCGAGAACCAGGTTCATCTATGCGCATCTGGGCGGCATGAACTTTCGCTTCTGGAACGTGATACGGGCAGCTCGCACGGCGAAAGGCCTGTATGCGGACAACATCTACTTCGACATTGCGGGAACGACCGTTTTGCTCAAGGACGCGCCGATCCGGGACGAATTCGTATGGACGATCCGCGGTGTAGGTGTAGACCACGTCCTGCTCGGTTCAGACTTTCCTCAATTCACTCTCGCGGAGACTCTCGCTGCATTTGAGGAACTCAATCTCACGGCAGAGGAAAAGAAGAAAATTCGCTATCAAAATGCGCAAACTATGTTCGGCAGAAGGCCCTGATGATGGAGATGCCCCGTTTGTCGCCGCAGTGCCAATCTCGCTTCCAGGACGCCGAGAAAATGAGAGCGGGCATGGGAGGTCGGTGCGGTGATGACTTTGAGCAATCATGCCAGCTTCATGCCCTCACCTTCAACCGCTAGGTAGGCAGCTGTGCAGTATCATTCAAATCGGTAAGAGAAGTATTCGCAATCAACTTATGCTGCCCTTGGTTCGTCCGCCCGGTCCTAGGAATCGCGGGATAATCGGAAACTTCCCGTTGGGGAGCAGAGACCCGCTTGGACTGTATACACAGTGGGCGCGTCAATATGGCGACATCTTTTACTACCGGGCCTTTAACCGCTACATCTATTTCCTGAACCGCCCTGATCTTATCGAACAGGTTCTGGTCAACGACTACCGAAGTTTCATCAAGGGTCAGGCTCTCCAATTCAACCGCCGGATCTTTGGCAACGGACTGTTAACCAACGAAGGAGATTCGTGGTTGCGGCAGCGACACCTTATCCAACCAGCCTTTCATCGGGACAGAATCGCGTCTTACGGCAACACCATAGTGGCCTACACGGAGCGGATGATGGCGGCCTGGCAAGATGGTGAAGTGCGGGACATTCATCACGACATGATGCATCTCGCGCTGGAAATCGTGGCCAGGGTTCTCTTCAACGTCGAGGTCACTGCCGAGAGAGACCGAATTGCAGAGGCACTAAACACGTTGATGGAGCTGGGCTCGGGGGGCCGTTTGCTCCTGCCTCCAATTCTCCGCCTCGTACCGACGCCCGACAACATTCGTTACCGGCGTGCAGCCCGCCAGTTGGATGACATCGTGTACGGTCTTATTCGCCTGCGGCGAGCGAGTGACCAGATTGCCGACAACCTTCTGTCTGAATTGCTGCAGGCTCAGGACGAAGGCGGTGGGATGACGGACCAGCAGTTGCGCGATGAAGTGATGACCCTGCTTTTGGCCGGGCATGAGACCACTGCGGTCTCGTTATCGTGGATCTGGTATCTGTTGGCGCAGTATCCAGAGGTGGAGAAAAAGCTGTGGTCAGAGCTTCACTGCGTACTGGACGGCAAAAGCCCAGGAATACAAGATCTGTCCAAACTGCCGTACACAGAGCGAGTAGTAAAAGAGGCCATGCGTCTTTATCCCCCAGCTTGGGCTGTTGTTCGAAACGCTTTGAAAGACTGTGAGATTGGCGGCTATCGAGTGCCCGCCGGAGCAACTGTGGCGATGAGCCAGTGGGTGATGCACCGGGACCCTCGGTATTATGAACAGCCCGAGAGGTTCAATCCAGACCGCTGGTTGGATGAGCAAGCTAAAGCTGCTCCCAAGTTTGCTTACTTTCCTTTCGGTGGGGGACCGCGCACTTGTATCGGCGCCTCCTTTGCTGCGATGGAAGCTGCTTTAGTGTTGGCCGCGATCGCGCAGAGGTTTCAGATCCGGGTTGCGCAAGATCACCCGGTCGAGCCGTTACCCACCATTACACTCCGGCCCAGGCATGGCATTCAGGTTGTACTCACCCGGCGCGCGGTTGAGAATTCGGTTGCCTAGGTTGGTTAATTGTCCGGCCCGCCGAACGCCAGTGACTCCCCGAAAGCAAACGAAGTTGGACAGAGCGAAGGTTTTGGGACTTCCTTATGGATGAAACCCCAGGCGACGTAGCCTGCATTGAGTTTTTCAACTCGGCAATCTACTGAAAACTATCGGCCAGAAGGTACGAGCCCGCTTCTCTTAGAAGTCGTGCACTTATGGTCGTTTAACGGGCACTATAAACATTTCGAACGGTGGGACGAGAAACTGGGGTACGGCAAAAACCAAATCTCCTCCGGCAAACCCAAGTCAACTTCGGGGAATAAATAACACCTACCCGATGATTTTCGCGGTGTTAAGCGGGGAGTTTTCAGCGCGGCTGGAAGTGGGTAGAGCCGAGGATTTTGGCACAGCCGGACATCGTGTTCGCCGATGTCTCTTTTAGTTTGGAAAGCTTGTGTATAGTTGTGACCTGTCGTTGAATCTTGCAGCGATGCTGACATCTGGAAGGTGTGATCGGTGAGGCACTTCTCGCGGCACTATTTGGTTCTTCTGATCGTTACAACCTTCTCTCTCGTGCGAACGGATTCGTCGCTTTGGGCGCAAGAAAGTTCTGGAGAGAGGATCTTCTTTCATGCCAAGGTCTTCACTGGCGATGCACAGAACCCTTATGCGGAGGCGGTTGCGATTCGTGGCGACAAGATCATTGCGGTAGGCAATTTCCCAGAAGTGGTAAAGTCTTCATCCGAGAACGCCGAGCGCATTGATCTGGAGGGCAAGAGTCTCTTCCCTGGATTTATTGATTCGCACAGCCACTCCATCGACGGCGGCCTCAGCCTAATCTCCGCCGACGCCAGCGAGAAAGTGCAATCTCTCAACGATCTTCCGGCATTTGTCGAAGATGCGAAAAGGACCGGCACCGGCATGCGCGGTGATGTTCTCGAAATCCTTGGCTTGCCGTTGGAGTTCTGGTCGCATTGCGACACCCTCAACGCAGAGTTCAGCACGGGGGCCTACGAGAGGCAAAGCGTCCTGCTGCGCGGAATGGATGGACACACCGCGTGGGCGAATCACGCCCTGTTGCAGCGAGCCGGGATCACGGCGGATTTTCTGAAGAATCTTTCTGCGGGCGAGCGCAGTTACTACGGCGTGGATCAAGAGCTACAGCCAAACGGCTTCATGGTCGACGCCGGCACGGAGAAAATCGAACCGCTACTGCCTCAACCCACCTCCGACCGGTTGCTGGCGGCGGGCCGCGCCGCCCTGCAATATAACTACAGCCTCGGGATCACGGCGTGGCTTGATCCGCTGGCCAGCGATGATGTGCTAAGGGCCTACAAGTTGCTGTCCGACGGGGGCGAGCTGATTTCGCAAGTTGTGGCGTTTCCACAGGTACTCGCAAAGGATCCCGCGGCGGAACTCGAAGCAGTGCGAAAGACGCGCGAGGTTTACAAGAATGTACCCAATCTGCACGTGAGCGGGATCAAGGTGTTTGCGGATGGAGTGGTGGAGTATCCGTCACAGACGGCACATCTTAGCAAGCCGTACAAGAACACGGGACGCAACGGCGATCTGCTGTTTGATCCGAAGAAATTTGCCGAGCTGTGCGTGGCAGCTGACCGACAGGGTTTGATCATTCACGTGCATGCGATCGGCGACGGTGCGGTGAAGGAGGCGCTGGATGGGATTGCGGCGGCGCGAAGGGCCAATGGCAATTCCGGGTTGCCGCACACGCTCACGCATGAACAGTTCGTACGGCCGGAGGATTTTTCGCGTTTCCGGGAACTAGGCGTGGTGAGCGCGTTACAGCTTCTCTGGGCCGATGCGAGTCAAGACACGATTGAGATTGTGAAGCCCTATCTAGATCCTGCGATCTACAAATGGCAATATCCGGCGCGGTCGATCCTGGACGATGGCGGGACTATTTCAGGTGCGAGCGACTGGCCGGTTTCAAGCGCGAACGTGTTTTGGGCGATTTATCAAGCGGAGACACGCAAAGGACCGGAAGGTGTGCTGGACCCTTCGCAGGCAATGCCTCGCGAAGCAATGTTCTATGCCTACACGCGAAACTCGGCTCGCGCCATGAATCTCGATTCCATCGGAACGATCGCCGCTGGCAAGCGCGCGGATTTAGTTTTGCTAGACCGCGACGTTTTGACGATTTCTCCGGAGGAAATGCGGGAGGCGAAGGTATTGTGGACGATGGTGGCTGGGAAAATGGTCTATCGGGCAAAGTGAGGGACAGTCCTGTTTAAAGTATTCGTTCATGCGATTAGGACTGACGGACACCTGCCGATCCGAGTGCCCCCAGCAGAAATGACGAACATGGAGTGCGGAGGGTGTGGACGGCAAGACCGCGGGGCGCACTCGCCACTCTACCGCATGGCTTCGCATCATCCCGAAATGATATGGCTCCGCTCGGCGCGGAGTACCCGGCTCATGTTCTCTTTCGCGCGGTCGCCCTTATTCACAGCTCTCTTGCTCCTCTCCATGCAGCTTTCGGTGCTCGGCGACGACACTAAAGTTCCAGCTATCCATCCAGAACTTGCAGCTGCTGACCAGCTATATCGAGCGGGCAAATTCCCAGAAGCCGAGGCCAGTTATCAGGCACTACTCAAGACTGATTCAAATCTAGTCGCTGCACAAGTTGGGCTGGTGCGGGCGATGTTACGGCAGCAGAAGATTGACGAAGCGCTGGACGCGGTAAACGCTGCATTGGCCGCTCAGCCCAATTCGGCTGCACTACTGGCGGCGAAAGGTGATGTCCAGTTCCGTCGCGCTGAGATGTCAGATGCCGAGTTGTCATACCTGGCAGCAAAGAAGCTCGACCCAAAGGAGGTGCATTGTTTTCTCGGACTGGCGCGGTTGTACCGCTCCTACTCCATGTACCGCATAGCCTACGGCGAGTTGAAGATCGCGCACGAAATCGCGCCTGACGATATCGAGGTGCAAAAGGCGTGGCTGGCCATGCTCCCGCGTAAAGAAAGGCTGGCGGCATTGGAAGCGTACCTCGCTGGCCCCCACCCTGATGATCAAGAAGAAACAAAGCGTATGGCCGAGCATTTGGAGTTCCTAAGAGCGACGGTAGGCAAGCCCGTTCATGCGTGCACATTGGTCAGTAAGGTGGAGAAAACCGAGACGAAGCTAGATACCCTGCACGCGGGGGACTTACGAGGCATTCATGGCCTAGCTCTGTCGGTAAGGCTCAATGACCGGAATGTCCACCTGATGCTTGACACGGGAGCAGGAGGGATCATGGTAACCAGCAAGGTAGCCGAAAAGGCGGGATTGACCCGCCTCTCCGTCGTGCACTATGGAGGCATCGGAGACAAAGGGCTGCAAAGCGGTTACACGGCGGTGGCCGACCACATCCAAATCGGGGAGCTCGAGTTCCAGGACTGCGTGATTGCGGTAAGTGATCAACGCTCGTTGGCAGACCTGGACGGATTGATCGGTGCCGACGTGTTTGGAAGTTATCTGGTTGACATCGACCTTCCGGGGGAGCGGCTCAAACTGTCCCCACTGCCGAAGCGCCCGGAAGATACTGTCGCTCCGAAATCGTTGAACAGTGAAGGGGAGGAGCAAGCGAGTGGGGAGCGAAAAGAAGATAGCGCGTCCGAACAGACTCCAAAGGAGCAGCAATCCTTCGAGCCCGGTTCGCAGACCCCACGCCGCCTGCCCAGTGATCGTTACATTGCACCTGAGATGAGCAACTGGACGAAAGTCTTCCGCTTCGGCCACGCCATATTGGTGCCGACGAGCGTGAACAATTCCAAACCTATGCTGTTTGGACTCGACACGGGCGCGTTTACCAATATCCTCTCGCTGCGTGCCGGGCAGCAGGTGGGCAAGGTAAGTTCAGATTACCGGGATCGGGTCGCGGGAGCGAGTGGTGCGGTGAATAAGGTGTACAGTTCCGACAAAGCAACTTTGAGTTTCGGGCATTTTCGGCAGTCGAACATAGGCATCATCACACTAGACCTCTCTACCGTGAGCCGTCACACCGGGACGGAGATTTCGGGCTTTCTGGGATTTGCAATGCTAAGGCAGATGGAGTTGAAGTTGGATTACCGGGACGGCCTCGTGGATTTCGAGTACGACCCTAAACGTGTTCGGCAATAGTCACAATTGAATTCGACTTCCAGCTCCTAGTCGAACGCTTAATCTTCACAGATTTCACGAAGAGAGGCTCCATTGGGATTGCGCGATCTGCACTGGCGACGAGCAGATCGGTACTACCGTCCTGTTGAAGTCAGCCGCGGCCATGCTAACCGGACCAATCCCAAGCAGTATGAGGCGCGTCGGTAGTTACCAACTAAGAGAAATGCGCATCAAGGGTATGGCAATTGATGTAACCAGGCGATTTCACTAGTTGAGAAATTGCGCTACTCGCCCACTACGCCCCGGCTAGCCTCGCTCGCTAGCGATCGTGGACTGTACTGCTCTGCTCATACTTGACCTTGAATTCCTCTGAATGAGGATCCTCATATACCGGAGCTCTCTGATTCACCGACCATTCTGTTAGTGATCCCCTCACTGGGTTCGCTTCGCAGGAACGCGGCTTCTTTGCCGCGCTCGAGGGCTTGCTCAGGAACAAGGTAGCCGAACAATTCGATCGCCTTAGCTACTACCCCCGTCCAGCCCGTCTGGTGGCTGGCACCGAGTCCAGTGCCGTCATCGCCGTGGAAGTATTCATAGAAGAGGATGTAGTCGCGCCAGTGGGGATCGGACTGGAACTTTTCCGTGCTTCCGTAGACAGGACGTCGACCGCGCTCGTCTTGCAAGAAGATTCTGGTGAGTCGCTGCGCGATCTCCTTCGACACCTCGAAGAGATTCATCATTCTTCCCGAACCCGTGGGGCACTCGATTTTGAAGCTGTCACCGTAATAGAGATAGAAGTTCTGAAGCGCGCGGATGATCAATGCGTTCACGGGGAACCAGATCGGACCTCGCCAATTTGAATTTCCGCCGAACATGCCGGTGTCTGATTCTGCGGGCAGGTACTGCACTCGGTATTCTTCCCCGGCGCAACGGATGACATATGGGTGACGCTCATGAAACTTCGAGACCGAACGAATGCCGTAAGCACTCAGGAACTCTTCTTCGTCGAGCATCTTCGAAAGGATCCGGCGCAGTCGCTCTGAGTTCACCAGCGCCATGATCCCTCGTTCGGCCACGCCGAGATGACCGGGGCCCGTGGGGTGGATGGAGTTCAGGAGCTCAGGCATCTGGCGGAAGAGCACTTGAAAGGCAGCTAGCGCTTCGGGAACGCGCTCGCGCTGCCATTTCTCGACCACGGTAGTCGCGCAAAGCGGGAGCAATCCCACCATCGAGCGCACCTTAAGCCTGGTGGCACTGCCGTCAGGAAGGCGCAATAGATCGTAGTAGAATCCGTCCTCTTCGTCCCACATTCCGCCCTGCCCGGGCCGATTCATGGCGGCTGCAATAAAGTAGAAGTGTTCGGTGAACTTGCTGGCCATCTCGCCATAGACCGGGTCGTGAGCGGCGAGCTCCACGGCGATCTCCGCCATGTTCTGACTGAAAAGAGCCATCCAAGCGGTGCCGTCCGCTTGCTCCAGGTGGCCTCCGGTGGGCAACGGGGCGCTGCGGTCGAACACGCCGATGTTGTCGAGCCCGAGGAATCCGCCATCAAACACATTCTTGCCGAATCGGTCCTTACGGTTTACCCACCAGGTAAAGTTCAGTGAGAGCTTGTTGAAAGCCGATCGGAGGAACTCGAGGTCTGCCTTACCACGCAGGGCCTGCTCGGTGCGGTACAGGAAGAGGGTTGCCCAAGCATGGACCGGGGGATTCACATCGCTGAAGTTCCATTCGTAGGCGGGGATCTGGCCGCTCGGGTGTAGATAGCGGCCACGCAGTACCAGCTCGAGCTGTTGCTTGGCGAAGTCGAGGTCCACGACAGAGATAGCAAGGGTGTGAAATGCCAGATCCCACGTGGCATACCATGGGTATTCCCACTTGTCCGGCATCGAAATGATGTCGTCGGTGAGCATGTGAAACCACTCTTGGTTTCGGAAGTAACGGCTATTGGGAAAGAGTGGATTGGCGCCGTGTTCTTCCAGCCACCGGTGGCCGTCGAAGCCATAGTATTGCTTGGTCCAGAGCATCCCTGCGAGGGCCTGGCGCATGACGTTGGCCGCGTCTGAGGAGGTGGAAGGAGGAACGACTGAGCGGTAGAACTCGTCCGCCTCCTTGAGACGACGTCCTACCATTTCGTCGAACCGTGCGCCAAAAGGGCTAGCGCTGCTACGGGTGGGATCGTCCTTGGAGATTGGGCTCGCCAGGCGCGTGCGGATGGCAACAGACTGGTACGGATCTACGGTCAAAGCGTAGTGAGCCGCCACCTTCGTACCTTCTTCGGCGGGGTTGATCGCTCCGGACTCTCCGTGGATCAGGTAACGATGGAAGGCGTCTTTCACATAGGGGCTTCGATTGGGAAGGTGAAATAGACGCTCATTGTTGCTTTCATTCTCAGTGAAAAGAAACGACGGCTCCCCGTCGCAGTACAAGAAAATTTCCCCGAGATCTGGGTGAGACACACCTACCGTGTTCGTATGTCCTGAATTCTTCAGGAGGCGCAGCGAGGGTTTAACAGAGTCTTCGCCCCACGACCACGTGTTGCGAAACCACAACGTCGGCAGGAGGTGTAGCATCGCCCGTTCAGGGCCGCGATTACACACCGTGATCTTGATCAGAACATCCGACGGGGTTTCTTTGGCATATTCGACGAAAACGTCGAAGTAACGGTCGCCCTCGAAAACACCTGTATCGAGAAGCTCATACTCAGGCTCGTGCCGATTTCGCCCCCGGTTGGTGGTCACTATGTCGTCGTAGGGATATGCGGCTTGCGGGTACTTATACAGGTACTTCATGTAGGAATGCGTGGGCGTGCTATCGAGGTAAAAGTAGTACTCCTTCACATCCTCGCCATGATTCCCCTCGCTGTTCGTCAAACCGAACAGCCGCTCCTTCAAAATCGGATCCTTTCCGTTCCACAGGGTCAAGGCAAAACAGAGGCGCTGCTTGTCGTCGGAGATTCCCGCCAGCCCGTCTTCTCCCCAGCGGTAAGCGCGGGATCGAGCCTGATCATGCGAGAAATAGTCCCAAGCGTTGCCGTCCTGGCTGTAATCCTCGCGAACAGTTCCCCACTGTCGCTCGCTGAGATAGGGTCCCCATTTCCTCCATGGCTTCCCGTCGCGGGTTTCCTGAAGGCGCGTGCTTTCGCAGGTTATCGTATTCTCCTCCGACGATGTTGCGTCACAGAGCACCTGCCAGCATGGTCATCGTCATTGTGTGATCCGCGGTCGGAATTAGCTCGACGGCATCTTCCAGAATGTTACTGGCCTCGGCACAAATCATCCGTTGCCATTCGTCTCCTCCCAAGTCAGGCAACGCGTGTGCTCCCTCCGCCCAGGGATTCCAGATAACGGTCGAGCGTGAATTCTGCTTGGCAATGTGGACCTGACGATTAAGCACTGGATCGAGAAGCCGTAGCGAATTCTGGGTATTGATGTAGGCGCTGTCGGTGGCTGAACTCATGACGACATCGCCCTTCTGCCATTTCCTGGAGTTTGAGTTGGTGTTGTCGAGGTAGGCGACGCCATCCAATCCGCCAATGCGAACGCTTCGGGCGTCCCCTACTCTGAAATACGCATGCAACGCTTCTTCGAAGCGGAACGGTGAAGCACCGGTGTTGCTTACCGTAAACTCTAACTTCAGTTCGCTCCCGAAGGTCACACGTTGTAGTACGCGGAAGTCGGCGGCCCACCATCTGTGACTATCTGCGTCGCTCTCGGTTGACATGCTGACCGTAATATCGTCCCCGTTGTGCTCGATGGATTCCAACCGCCATATTCTGGTGCGAACGAAACCGTGCGCCGGAGCGTGGGGATCGTCGGATTTGGCTCGAAACCAGGGAAAGCAGATCGGTATTCCGCCGCGAATTGCTTTGCCCTCCGCCCAACTAGCACGCTGGCTCAGGAAAATCACTTCTTCGACGCCTGCTGGCTCCCATGAGGTGACTTGAGCGCCGTGCAAGTGCATCTCGCCGCTGCATTGCGGTGCCGTCACGCGCACTTTGGGGAGCCCGGCTTTGTCTGCCAGAACCTGCGCGAGGCCAGCGATTCCAAAGCGGCGGTCGAGTTCTGTGGCCGTCAAGGTCGTGCGCGTCAGCGGTTCCGACATATGGCTACGAGCCCCTTCTTTACCTCGCGCGAGCATACGTAGAACCGGCAAGCAATGAAACTAGGAGTTTTCCTAGTGCGCGTCGGGTTACGCCGGTGGGTGCGCACGAACTGGCAGAGTACTGTAAGCGACTGGCCCAAATCTCGACCGCTTGATTCCTCCTGTAGGGCTCGTAGTTTTGCTAGTAGCGCGGAGGAATGCTGTGGCTGTATTAATCGTCGAATCAGCTGGATTCATCTGCAGCGGGTCACATCCAGCTCCAACCCTACGATTTGAGAACGACATGGAAGCCTCGGCAAATAAAAAACGCATCCTGATCCTCGGTGGCGGTTTTGCCGGTGCCTACACTGCCCTGTATCTGCAGAAGCTGCTGTCCGGCACACCGGATATTGAAGTGATGGTGGTGGCTCAGGAGAATTTCATTCTCTTTACGCCGATGCTCCACGAGGTCGCCGGAAGTGATGCCGCGGCCACGGATGTAGTACAGCCGCTGCGGAAAATGCTGCGGCGCACGAGTATCTTGATCGGGGACGTCGAGTCGATTGACTTCGAGAAAAAACAGGTACGAGTTCACCAAAGTAATTTAGTAAACCGTCGCGACGTAACCTACGACCAGCTCGTCCTCGCCTTGGGTTCGGTGACCAATTTTTATGGCACGCCAGGTATCGAAGAGTATGCGTTGACCATGAAAACGCTGGGCGACGCCTTGGTGGTGCGAAATCGCGCCATTGACGTGCTGGAGTTGGCGGATAGTGAGCCTGATGAAGCCCAGCGTAGAGCCATGATGACCGTGGTAGTGGCTGGCGGCGGTTTCGCGGGCGTTGAGACCGTGGGCGCGGTGAACGATCTGTTGCGCGAAGCATTGAAGCTCTATAACAACCTGAACGAGGACATGCTGCGGATGGTCCTGGTGGATGCCGGACAAATAATCCTTCCGGAGTTGGGCGAGAGCCTCGGCCTCTATGCTGAGAAGCAGCTTAGCCGGCGAGGGGTAGAGATTCACTTGAATACCGCGGTCAAGAGTTATGACGGGAAGGAAGTAGTGCTGAGTGACGGCACAAGAATCCCGAGCCGTATGATCGTTTGGACGGCGGGCATCACGCCGGTTCCAATTGTGGCTACTACTCCGTGCGCCAAGGAGCGCGGCCACATCGTCGGAAATGAATTTCTGCAAGTGCCGGGATTGCCCGGCGCATGGGCGTTAGGGGATTGCGCAATCGTGCCTGATCTGACGCGCCCCGGCAAGTCTTGTCCGCCGACTGCCCAGCACGCCACTCGGCAAGCCAAGGTGCTGGCGCACAACATAGTGGCGGCTATAAACGGCCAACCTCTACGGCCGTTCAAGTTCAAAACGCTCGGCTTGCTGGCCACAATCGGACGCCGGACAGGCGTGGCGGAGATTATGGGTATCCAATTTTCGGGAATCATTGCGTGGTGGTTCTGGCGTGCAATCTACTTGAGCAAACTTCCTGGCCTGCGGAACAAAGTTCGCGTCGCACTCGACTGGGCACTCGATCTTTGTTTTTCGAAGGACATCGTTCAATTGCGAGCGCTACCAACGCCGACCATGTCGGGCAGAGAAGCCCTTCCGGCTCTTCTGGTGAATGAAAAGGCGTGTTCGTCGCCGGAGCACACGGAGAAAATAGCATGATCATTCAAGAATCGGCCCCACCAAGTCACTGTGCCGGCGACAACCTGAATTACTGCGAGGCGCCGTAATTACTCAAAGACGAGTTTGCGATCGTGTTGCGTTTGAGAAGCTGAATGCCGCCGTGAACTTATGTTGTGAAACTGGGGACACACAGCAGTCGGGTTGGCGATCATGGCCATGAACAACTCTTTCACTCGATGCGCGCTTAAGGTTATCGTCGCCCTTTCCTCTCCGATGACCCGTTCGTTCGCACAGGCTACGGCACCACCTCTGAGTCCCACTAATATTTTCGCGCCAGTTTCCACGCCCGCCGACACGATTTTTGGCTTGTCTCTCTTTGTGCTTGCGATTACGGCAGCCATATTCGTCACCGTCTTCGCCTTGCTGGCCTACGCTGTCGTGAGATTCAGGAAGAGGTCGGACGATGACGGCCGCGAGCCACCGCAGGTTTACGGTAGCAATCAAGTTGAACTGGCCTGGACAGTGATTCCAGTTCTCGTCGTGGTGGCGTTGTTTATGGCGACGGCACGGGTGATTGGCAGCGTCCAAAAAGCTGCCCAGCCCAGCAACGCGATCGAGGTGATTGCCATCGGTCACCAATTTTGGTGGGAGTATCGCTATCCGGGGCTTCACGTCGTAACGGCCAACGAGCTGCACGTTCCTGTGAGTGACCCGGCGCATCCTACCCCAACCTTCATCAAACTGCTTTCGGCCGACACTGATCACAGCTACTGGGTTCCGCGCCTGGCTGGTAAAACCGACCTGATTCCCAACCGGACCAACCATATGTGGATTGCTCCGCGAGAGACTGGGCTTTACCTGGGACAATGCGCCCAATATTGCGGCACGCAACACGCCAAGATGCTTCTGCGTGTCTATGTTCAGTCACGGGATGATTTCGATCGGTGGATTCAGGAGCAAAGTCAAGCTCCGAGTTTGAGTGGAGCTGCTTCCGAGGGACGACATATTTTCGAAACTACGGCCTGCATCAACTGCCACGCTGTCGCAGGCACTGTGGCTGACGGACGCTTCGGCCCAGACCTGTCGCACTTGATGAGTCGAGAAACAATTGCCGCCGGGGCGGCGCCGAATACACCAGAGAATCTTCGGCGATGGATTCAAAATCCCGACTCCATAAAGCCGGGATCGCGTATGCCGGCAATGGAGTTGAGCGATCGGGAACTGGACGCGGTGACGACGTATTTGACGACCCTTCGTTAGGCGTGTTGAGGAGAATAACGTTCGATGTCGACTGATTCAATCGCGTTGCCGCGTCCTCGAGAAGCATCTCGCCCTCTCGTCGATCAACTTCACGACTGGGTGACAACGGTCGATCACAAGCGGCTCGGCATCATGTACATACTTTTTGCGTTGTTCTTTCTTGTGGTCGGCGGTATCGAAGCTACCATCATGCGCATCCAGCTCATCAGGCCGCAGAACGATTTCGTTTCGCCGGAAGTGTTCAACCGCATGTTCACGATGCATGGAACGACGATGATTTTCTTCGTGGCCATGCCAATTCTGTTCGGGTTTGCCAATTACCTGGTCCCACTGATGATTGGCGCGCGGGACATGGCATTCCCGCGTCTCAATGCTTTTAGTTTTTGGTTGTCCGCGTTCGGAGGCATCCTTCTTTACTTCAGCCTGGTGGGTGCAAACGGTCTGTACGGGGCCGGAAATGCCCCGGATGTGGGGTGGTTCGCCTACGCTCCCTTGACGGCTCAGACGTTCTCCCGCGGGCACAGCACCGATTTTTGGACCCTGGCAGTATTGGTTTCCGGCTTCGGAAGCATCGGCACAGCGATCAATATTTTAGCAACGATCCTGTGCCTACGATGTCCTGGCATGAAGCTTGGGAAAATGCCGCTCCTTGCGTGGCTCAACCTGGTCATGGCCGGCTTGGTGCTGCTTGCGATCGGACCGCTGACCGCAGCACAAATGATGCTCAGCCTCGATCGCTACCTTGGCGCACATTTCTTCGACACTCAGGCCGGGGGTTCAGCCGTCATCTGGATGCACTTTTTCTGGATATTCGGCCATCCCGAGGTGTACGTTCTCGTGATCCCAGCGTTTGCGTTTGTTTCCGAAATCATTCCGGTATTTTCGCGTAAGGCTATGTTTGGATATCCGATCATGGTGGCCGCGACCGTGGCTATCGGTTTTCTGAGCATGGCAGTTTGGGCTCATCATATGTTCACGGTTGGGCTGAGCTCGAATGCGAACACGTTCTTCGTCTTGTCGACAATGGCCATCGGTGTTCCCACCGGGATCAAGATCTTTAACTGGCTGGCGACGATGTGGGGCGGAAAGATCCACTTCCAAACGCCGATGCTGTTCTGCATCGCATTTCTGTTTCAATTCCTGATCGCCGGGCTTACTGGAATCATGTTGAGTGCGGCTCCGTTCGATTGGCAACTGGGAAATTCCTATTTTGTGGTCGCCCACTTCCACTACGTCATCGTGGGAGGCATCCTGTTCGCGCTTTTCGGCGCTTTCTATTACTGGTTCCCGAAAATGTCGGGAAAAATGTACAACGAAACTCTGGGTAAGGTGCACTTCTGGTTGTTCGTGCTGGGGTTCCATCTGACTTTTGACTTCATGCACGTCCCTGGAGTGTTGGGTATGCCTCGAAGGATTTATACCTACGAGCCGGGCCGAGGCTGGGACACCTGGAATCTGATCGTGACCATCGGAGTCTTCTTTCAGGCTTTGGGCATTTTGGTATTTATTGGCAACCTGGTCTGGTCCCGCGTGAAAGGCAACGCTGCCGGGAGCGATCCCTGGGACGCATGGACGCTGGAGTGGACCACCAGTTCACCGCCGCCTGCCTATAACTTCGCGATCATTCCGACGGTGAAGAGCCGACGCCCGCTTTGGGACCTCAAGCATCCGGAAGATCCGGACTGGAAATACGAGTAGCACAGGGACTTTTCATGAGCGCGACACCGATGACGATGCCCGAGAGGGAACCAACGTGGGAGCTGCCGTCACGCGGACATGTGGCGATGTACGCTCTCATCGTCGCTGAAGCTGCGATTTTCATCATCTTTGTCGTCGCATACCTCTTCTATCTGGGCAAGAGTCTGACTGGACCCACACCGAAGGACGTTCTCGAAGTTCCCATCTTTTACACGATTTGTTTGCTTTCGAGCAGTATCACCATTCACTTTGCGGTGGGCGCGCTGCGTCAGGGAAGCGTGGGTAGCTTCAAAGCCTGGTGGTTTGCGACGGTCGCGCTGGGAGCAGCCTTCCTTTACGGGACGGGGCATGAGTGGCATCGGCTGATCTATCAAGA
>Ga0209169_10001054_pt1 | contig 16871 bp, 13 predicted proteins | sample HubBroMetageWRM4_FD_188346 | JGI IMG/M metagenome (GOLD analysis project Ga0209169, IMG submission 188346) | Warmed soil microbial communities from the Hubbard Brook experimental Forest, New Hampshire - Hubbard Brook CCASE Soil Metagenome WRM 4... | ecosystem: Environmental > Terrestrial > Soil... | reverse complement strand
GATCTATTACGACCGGTACTTTCGCCGCCAACGCTTTAAGGTAGCGGCCTTCGCGTTTATTCCGCACGGATCGGGAGACGGACGCCCTCTGCTCCACGGTACGCAATAACACCTGGGCGCATTGGAATGCCGGCTGAGAAAACAAGTTATACCCTCGCTCCGCAGCCGACGACTCAATCGCATGGGCCGTCGCGGAATCAGCCGGTAAGTTCGCCAGTGTCAGGGTCGGAAGTCCCAACATTCGAAGTTCGTCGAGAACCCGCATCACCAGTTCATGGCGCAGTTCAGGTGACGACACAAAATCACAAAAATCCGCAGTCATGCCGGCCAGGAAAAAAGTTTCTCGTTGTGCGCAGTCTGTCGCCAGTGCGGCAACGCCTACTAACAAATCCTGCTCATAAACCAAAATGAGCACAGGCATGATGGAATGTCGATAGGCACGGCTTACGGCGAGCGCCCATTCGTACGTGTAAAAGACCTCTGGACACTCCGTTTGCCAGACCAACTCATTCCACTGGCTGGCCAAGTGTTGGTCTTCTGGAATTTCTCGATGCACGACTATGCGCAAAATTTCATTCTCATCAGGCGATTTTTTCTAAAATGCCCACTCAAGCCCCGCTGGCAGCAGCGCTCAGGCTTGCTGCTCGAAACAATTTCTGCAGTGATCGATGAAATCCTGAAACGTGCGCTTCGAATTCCGCAAGACTCATCGCCGCGCTAACGTGAACGCGCGGCAGCGAAAATCTTGGCGTCTGCGTTCTGAGTTCTCCGCTCGCGTTGGAAAACGCAGCCTTGAAGCCAGCTCGTTTTGCCATTTGCAATTCTCTTGATTTCACCGAGAACGAATCGCCGAAGGGATAAGCCAACGCCCAAACTTCTCGTCCCAGCGCCCGTTCAAGATCATGCTTACAGTCCGAGATTTCCCTCCACGCAACCTCCGGCGTTGACTGGGAAAGCATCGGATGCGAAAGTGTATGGGCTCCGATGCACATCCCGGCTTCGGCGAGTTGACGCAGTTCCGGCAAGTTCAACAATAAGAATCGCCGGCCGAGCACGGGATCCACGTCGTATTCAGCGCCCCATTGCTCAGAAAGTCCGAGCTGTGTTCTTATTCTCGCTAAAAGCATCCTCCGTTGATTCAGGTCGAACTGCGAAAGCTTTCTTGCCAGATTCCACCAGAAAGATCGTTTTTCTTGCGGTTCCGTTCGCGGCCCGATTTCGGGCAGTTCCAGTGAAAAGCTCGGCGGCGCTGCCAGCAACATCAGATAGAGTTCTTCGTACCACAGCATTGTGGGGGTGTGGCTGAGAGAAGCGCCAGTGACAAAGAATAGGCACTCATACTCGAATTCCTGAAGAATGGGCAGCATGTCGAATAGCGAATTGCGCAGGCCATCATCGCAAGTGAGCAGCACTGATGCTGAAGCCAATTCGTGCTTGCCCTCGCACCAAAGCAGAAATTCCGTTGGCGAAATCACTTTGTATCGATTCTTAAGAAATCGCATTTGCTCGCGAAAAGAATCCGCGCTCACCAGGTTGCCATCCAGGGTGGGATCAACGACCTTGTATCCCGCCGGCAAAACACCGTGATAAGTAAGCACCGCCGGTCCGGTTTGAGCTGCGCGGAGATAGCCGCCCTTCGACAGGCCTGGATAGACAACGTGCTTCAACAGTGGACTGACGAATTTCATACTTTCATTTCTACGGCGCTGTTTACGAGGCTCTCATACAAGCGCAGAAGGCTCGGAAAATTGCGGTCCCAATCTGCGCGCTCAGCCACGATGTTTTGATTCCGCTCCGATATCGCTTCACGCTTTCTCGGCTCCAGCCCCGCCGCCCTCAAGAGCTTATCCGCGAACTCTTGGAAAGAACCGATTGTGGCGAGCCAACCATTCTCGTTCTCGGTAATCCATTCACGGTTGGACGCGATATCGGTCACAACGACGGGAAGCCCCGTAGCCATTGCCTGCAACAGCGAAATCGAGGTTCCGTCTGACCTGGTGCAGCTCACATATGCGTTTGCGGCGCGGAACCAACGCGGCATCTCTGCAGCGGGAACTAATCCCGGAGTTGCGACGGCATCGTTTAAGCCGTGCTCAGCGATGAAGTTCCGAACACTGCCAGCTTCCGAGCCGTCGCCGAGCAGAATCAAGCGCAGTCGACTGTTCTGTTGCCATGCCCGGTGGAAAGCTTGGACCAGAACAGGTATGTCGTAGACAGGCTCCCAGGACCGCGTACTGATAAACGTGAACGAGTCACTACTGAAACCGAGACTGTCGCGAGACACCGCCGGACCGTGCGGCGAAAAGGAACCAGATCTAATTCCCCATGGAAACTGCACCATCCGTTCATTCGGAAAGGTGACGAAACGCTCACCGGCGGCGCGAACCGCATCGCAATCAGGGAAAAACCCATCCGCTGCCCGGAGTGCAATCTCGGTGGCAAGCCTCCACTCCGAATTCCGGTCCGCGTAAGCAATCAGATCCGAGCCCCACGGCATTACTAGCAACGGATGAAAACCGGAAAGCGCCGCGGCATATCCACAAGTCTGGACAGGACCTGCGTGCACCACATCAGGACGAAGATCTCTCACCAAGGACTTCAACTCAGCCACAATGCTCTCATACTGGCTCGGATCAGCATCACGCGGGATGCTCCGTTGGAAGCGCACGCTTTGTACCCCGACGGGCACTGGCCTTGCCGTAGTTGCGTCCTGCGTGGCGTCCAGAAAAATAACTTCAATGCCATGTGAGATGAACATTTCGAGAAATCTGAGATTGTGATCCGAACTGTTGTCGGTGAAGTAGAGGATTCGCATTAGTTCGCCTCCCCGACTCCAGCGAGCATGTTCCACCTCAGATATTCACCCTCCGGTAAATCATGAATCAGAGTTCTCCCCGTCACTCGCGGCAAATCAACCGGCATCACAGCATCGCGAGGAGCGGGACGAAGAGCTTCAAGCATCTCCGGCCGCAACACCGTTCCCGAGCCCAGATACGTTGACGCTCGTAGGCATCGACGTTGCACCACCACAGTTTCGCGTTCGTTATCTTCCACTGTCTTTAGAGCAGAGCCCAACGCGCATTCAAGTTCGCGGGTGCGGTTCACCATGTCACGCCATGCCTGCGGGGTCATTGAAAACGGGTGATCGGGCCCCTCCCGGTGATTGTCGTCGGTGAAATGTTTTTCAATCACTCGCGCGCCGAGTGCGACCGCGCCGAGCACAGTCGCATGCCCCCGAGTGTGGTCGGACAAACCGAGGACCACACCGGGAAATATTTCGCGATAGGTGTCCAGCACTCTCAGGTGAATGTGCCGGAAGCTTTCCAGGCTGCCTGTGTAGTCAGTGTTGCATTGCATCAGGACGAGTTCCGGATTGATGGCCATGATTTGTTCAACCGCACGCTGCACCTCAGCAAGGTCCGACGCTCCCGTCGCGAGTAACACAGGCTTCTGTTTCTCGGCGATCGTGCGCAGCATTTCAGGCCAAGTAATATCGCCAGAACCAATTTTGAAAATTTCTACATGAGGATCGAGCATCTCCACCGCTTCAAGATCGTACGGAGCCGAGAAATAATCGATGCCGCAGGATACGCATTCCTGCTTGAGAATGGGCGTCCACTCCCAGGGCAAGCTGGCATCTTGATACACGCGAAAAACGCTTTTGTTCCACTTGGACTGGTGCGAAAGTTGCCGGCCCAGCGTTTGAAAGCCCCTTTCGCTAACGATCCTCGGAGCTCGGAAGTTTTGAAACTTTGCCGCGTCAGCTCCGGCCTGCGCACAAAGTCGAATCAGGTTCTTTGCGCGTTCCAGATCTCCGTCGTGATTCGCCGAAATGTCCGCCACAAAATAGGTGGGCTTGTCATCGCCGATGATTTTGCGTCCCAACTTCAACGTCGCCATTATTCGGCCCCAACTAAAAAACTTGCACAGAATTCGATTCCTAAACGAAAGCTACCGAGCGGAATTCTTACCAAGCGGTCCACCCTCCGTCTACGACGAGATTGATGCCCGTAACGTAAGAGGAAGCGTCGGACGCCAGAAACAACAGCGGTCCTTGGAGTTCGTCCGGTTCTCCAGTACGGTGCATCGGGGTTTTGGCTTTCAAGCGCTCGTGGAATCCAGGGTCACGGCTCAAATATTGTGAAGCTGGAAATGCTCCCGGACTAATGCAGTTGACACGGATGCGGTCTTGCGCGAAGTGGCATGCCGCATAACGCGTGAGTTGGATTACGCCAGCCTTGGCTGCTCCGTAGCACGGTGGGCTGTTGGCACCGCTCGTGCCATAGATCGACGGGTCGGGACTTACCATCCCGTACATGGAAGCAACGTTAACCACTGACGCGCCACCTGGCCGCTCGCGTGCGGAGCTTCTGAGCAGAGGCAACGATGTTTGCAGCAGTTGGAATGCCGCCACTACGTTCACCCGATAGACTTGATCGAAGTCTTCGGCGCTCGCACTGTCGATTGTGCCCGGCGCACCCGCGCCCGCATTGTGTACCAAAATGTCCAATCGTCCGTGCCGCTCGCCGATGGACGCAATGCATTCGCGCACAGCGTCTTCATTCGTTACATCAAAGCAGGCGACCGATGCCTCGCGACCGCCGCTGACCAAGAGCTCGGCCAAAGCTTCGAGCTTTTCTCGATTGCGAGAGTTGAGAACCACGTGGGCGCCCGCGTCGCACAGTGCCCAAGCCATTCGCCTTCCCAGGTGCCCGGTTGCTCCTGATAGAAAAGCCACGCACCCGTCGAGACGAAACTTCGATACGGCGTCAGTGGCTACAAGCGGGTTCATGAATGAGATTCCATCGCGAAGGATTCAAAAGCGCATCGGGAGCAGCGGGCACAATCGTTTCCACTTCTACACACTGTTCCGGGGTCAGCTTGGGCAACCGGAAGAGTTCAAGATTCTCCGCTAATTGCGACATCGTTTCGCATCCCACTAAAACGCTGGTAATCCAGGACTGCGCTCGCACATAGGCAACGCAGAGATCAGCCACGCTCACCCGATCGAATCGTTTGACCAGCGCGTGGAGTTGCCGGATGCACGATGCTGCGTCATAGCCGGTCGCAGGCGGCCAACACTCGGCCGAGTTGATTAGAATTCCCTGAAGGAAGACGCTCCGAGCATGAACAACTACATCAGGACGCTTGGCAAGGGCCCTATCTACGCCCGTTGACTTCCAGCGTCGGTCGAGAATATTCAACGGCACCTGCAGATGTTGAATTGACTTATCCTCGAGCGCATCCAGCGCTTCCGACGGTTCGTACACTGAGGTGCCTAGAACGGAAATCAATCCCTCTTGGCGCAACTCCTGTAATCGGTGCCAGACGGCGGCTCCCCACAAGTATCGATGCGCATCGCGGTGCAGCAAAAGCGTATTCAATTGGTTGGTGCCCAGCGCCGCGCATGACTGCGCCACACTTTCGTCAACCGCAGTGCGTACCGCCTCAGGGTTCGCATCCGTTCGAAGAGACTCCGGCAGATCGAGTTTCGTGACGACTTCCACTCGTGAACGCCACGCCCCGGAAAGCGCTCGGCCCAGGATCGGTTCAGCCTCTCCGTAAGCTCGCGCAGTATCGAGTGCACTCACGCCGTGAGAGATCGCACGCCGCACCATCGCAGTGGCAAGGTGTTGCGAAGGTTTACCGTGGCGATTGACAATTCCGTACTCCATCCCCAATTGAGCAGTCCCCAGGGTCAACTCGCTGTGCACTCGGCCGGCGATAGCCTTGAAGGGCACACGAAACAGCGGCTCTCCCGGAAGCGATCCGAGCTTTTGCAGTAACTCAAACCATCCTATGTGCACGACATCGTCTACGTCGTAAAAAAGCCGCCGAATTCTGTGATAGTCCTCGTCGTCATCGAGAGTGCATCGCAAGTGGCTGTAGTCGTGGCTTCCCAGTTTTTCTGGGATATAAGTTCCCGACCGGCAATTCCGGCTCATCCAAGGACCAACGTGTTCGCGGTCATAAGTCGTGGTAGCGTTGGCATGCGCCTTTCGCAACGCAGATACCGAAAAGACCTCGCCTCCAAGTCCATAAGGCAGTCGGCCTTGATGAGGGTCGGTCGTCAGATATTCGATTCCGGACGAAGCAAACGCAGACTTCAATTCGTGGACTAGATCTCCGTCTGGGACCAGGTTATCGCCCGTGAGCCGGACCACAATATGATTGCCAGGCAAATCCGCAGTTGCAGAGTGGTAGCGATCCAGGACATCATGCAACGCCCCGCGAAAGACTCGAATACCCCGGCTGCGGAATGTTTCCGCCAAGACATCATCCAATCGTTCACTGGATGTAGCCAATAAAACCCGAGCACCTCGGCTACCTGCGCGCAAGGCTGCCAGAAGCGCGCTAGGATACCCCGCCACCCGCAGCAGAGCCTTGCCCGGGAGCCGCGTACTGCCCATCCGCGCCTGCATGATGACGAGTGTATTCATGTCTCACAAACTCGATTCAAAGTGCGCCAAAACCTTGCCCACTGCTCGAACCACATCGTCAACGTCTCCGTCCGTGATGCCGTGAAACATCGGCAAGCTGATCAGGCATTCGTAGGCGGCCTCCGCCACCGGAAACTCCCCGCCTTTGTATCCAAAGCGATCGCGGTAATACGGATGAAGGTGAACTGGAATGTAGTGAACGTTGACACCGATATTTTCCGCGCGCAGCGCCTGAAAGACTTCACCTCGATCCGCAGAAAGCTTGCTTAAATCCAGGCGTATCGGATAAAGATGCCAAGCGGGATTTACGTCCAGCCGGGTTTGGGGCGGCAGCACTCCCGGCACTTCGCGAAACTCGGCGTTATACCGGGCTGCGATTTGTCGGCGTCGTGCAAGATTCGCTTCCAGTTTTTTTATTTGCCCAAGGCCGAGGGCGCATGCAATATCGGTCAGGTGATAGTTGAAGCCAAGCAGAACCATCTCGTAGTGCCATTGCCCCGCACTCTGCCGCTGCCTCGCAGAGCTGCTGATCCCGTGATTGCGAAAGCGTCGCAGTGTCTCAGCGAAGACCGAATTGTCGGTCGTGACCATACCTCCTTCGCCGGTCGTTAAATGCTTTACCGGATGAAAACTGAAGACGGTCATGTGTGCCACACTGCCGACGCGGCGTCCGCGGTACTCCGCGCCCAAGGCGTGGCAAGCGTCTTCGATCACGATCAAGCCGTGGTGGTCAGCCAGTTGCAGAAAAGAATCTAAGTCAGCGGGATGGCCTGCATAATCGATGGGAAGAATTGCTTTTGTGCGTGCCGTGATTCGCGCAGCTGCTAGTTCTGGATTGAGGTTCAGCGTGTCTTCAAGAACATCGGCGAAAACCGGTATTGCACCCTGATACAGTACGCAGTTTGCCGTCGCGGCAAAGGTCAGCGGAGAGGTGATGGCCTCGTCACCTGCTTGTAGACCACTGGCGAAAGCAGCTCCATGCAAAGCGGCCGTGCCAGAACTGAAACTGACAGCATATTTCGCGCCCACACGGGCAGCGATGGCTTCTTCAAATTCGGCGACCTTCGGACCTGTGGTCAACCAATCGGAGCGCAACGTCTCCACCACGGCTTGAATGTCGCTCTCGTCGATAGACTGCCGTCCATAGGGCAACAAAGTCTCTCGAACAGGCGATCCGCCGTGGATAGCCAGCACTTCATCGCTTACCGGAGCTACGCTCATGAATTTTCTTTAGGCCGGAGCCCGTAGCTTTTCTTCTTCGGGCCAAGGAAGAATCGACGGAGCACTCTCACCGACCAGTTCATAGAGTTCCTCGGCGCTCAACCACTGCGGATTGTTATCGCTGGTGTAACAGAAACCGTCGGGAAGTGGACGCGCTTGCTTCCAATTTTCTTTTCGCCACCAAGGGTGCGCCGGCTGGATTACGTACATGCCATCCACTTCCAGCGTGTGACGAGCTTCGTCTTCCGATAGCAACACTTCGTGCAGTTTCTCACCCGGACGGATCCCGACCGATTCCACATCACATCCAGGCGCGATTGCAGTCGCCATTTCCACCAGTTTCATGCTCGGAATCTTGGGAACGAAAATTTCGCCGCCGTGCATTTGCTCGATGCAGCGAACCACCAGCCTGACTCCTTGTTCGATCGTGATCCAGAAACGCGTCATGCGGGAATCGGTAATGGTAATTTTGCCGCGCTTGCGCTGCTCCTGGAACAGCGGAATCACGCTGCCCCGGCTGCCCAGCACGTTGCCATACCGTGCGCAACTGAATCGAGTATCTTGCGCGCCGGAGTAGGAATTTGCCTGAATAAACATTTTCTCCGCGCACAGTTTCGTCGCTCCATACAGGTTGATAGGATTCACGGCCTTGTCAGTACTCAAAGCCAGAATGCGGCGGACGCCGCGATTGATTGCTGCATTGATAACATTGCGGCCACCCATGATGTTGGTCTGGATGGCTTCGAACGGATTGTATTCGCAGGCTGGAACCTGTTTGAGCGCCGCGGCGTGAACTACGACCGTGACTCCGGCGAACGCGCGTTCCAATCGCTGCGCATCGCGCACGTCTCCGATGAAGTAGCGCAAGCTTGGATGATCGAAACCCGTAGCCCGCATATCGTGCTGTTTGAGTTCGTCACGGCTAAAGATGATCAGCTTCTGCGGACGATATTCGCTCAGCATCAGCTCGACAAACTTTCTGCCGAATGAACCCGTCCCGCCAGTTACCAGTACAACCTGTTCAGACCAGTTCATCGATCGGAATTCCTCGTGGCAAAAATGCACTGTGGCGGACAAACCCGCATCGATTCGCCTTTCACATAGATTAAAAATACAATTTGCCAGCGCCAGTATAGCGGAGACTGGCGCCAATTAAGCCTGCAGGAACCCCCGTTAACACTAAGGAACCCGTCCAATTCGGAGCGATGACTCCTTACCTTGCGGTGCTAGACTGAGCCCAATTGTTAGATGAGAAAGAGTGACAGGGACTCGGGCTGCGGTGCTGGTTTGAATAAGAGACTAGAACACGAACTTAATCGCAGTCTCCGCCGCCCAGATTTTCTCCGGGAGTATTGATGGACTCGGGACCGCTCGTACCAGTGAATGGCCATATCCTGCGCGAACTCCAGACTTCGCTTCCCATTGAGTTCAATCGCAACGCCGCACCCGCTGGCTATCCAAGTTTTCCGGCGCAAGATTCTCTTCTGCGCGAGTACTTGCGGATTCTGATCAAGAACAAATGGGTCGTCATTGGAAGTTTGGCGCTGGTCATGGGTGTGGTTGCGATTTCAACGCTGCGCAGCGCGCCCATCTACGAAGCCGTCGGCAGTATTGCCATTAACAAGATGGACCCGGTCACCTTCAACCTCAAAGACTCATCCAGCAGTGTGGACTACTACGACCCGACTGACCTGGATACCGAAGTGCGAATTCTAAAGAGCGATCTTTTGGCTCTCCAGGTCATACGGCAACTGAATCTGGATAAGCAACCCGAGTTCGAGGCCAAGGGCAAGTCTTCGCCTTCATCTTCGTCCTTGGAATTAACAACGGATGCGATGCAACCGGATTCCGCAAGGACTTCGGTTGTTCTGGCTATCTTCAAAAACAATCTTCAAGTAGCGCTCGTCCCGAATACGAGAATCATCGAAGTCCGTTATCGAAGTCCAGATAAAAACATCGCGGCCCGGGTCGTAAATACGCTGGCCAACACGTACGTAGAACAGAATTTCAAGACCCGATTCGAATCTACGATGCAGGCGTCGGATTGGCTTTCCAAGCAGTTGGTCGACCTTCAGATAAAAGTGGAAACCTCGCAGGAAAAACTGGTCAAGTACCAGAAGGATCACGAAATTCTGGGGATCGACGAAAAGCAGAACATCACCACCGCCAAACTGGACGAATTGAACCGGGAGTTGACCACGGCCGAATCCGTCCGCATGGAAAAAGAATCGATCTACCACCTGGTGCAGAACGGAGATTCAGATTCAATCACAGCGGCCGCGAATGTTGACGGCGCACCCCGAGGATCGAGCGCCAATTCAGCGCTGCTCGAAAAGCTCCGCGAACAGCAGGCTGATCTGAAGATACAAGTCGCGCAACTGAGCACGCAATTCGGACCTTCCTATCCAAAACTGGCTCAGCTCAATAGCCAACTTAAGGAAGTCGACGCTGAAATTCAGAGCGAAATTCGCAAGGTGGCTGCGCGTTTGCGCGGCGACTATCTTGCCGCCGTGCAGCGCGAGAGCATGCTGCGCACTGCGCTGGAGCAGCAAAAGCAGGAAGCGAACAAGCTCAACGAGAGTGCCATTGAATACAGCCTGCTCAAGCGCGATGTCGACTCCAATCGCACGCTCTCCGAAGGTCTGCTGGAGAGATTAAAGGAAGCCGGCGTTACTGCGGGTCTAAGGTCGAACAACTTCCGCATCGTCGACGTGGCTCGCGTTCCCACTTCACCATCGGGACCAAACCTCCTGAGAAATCTCGGCTTTGCTTTGGCGCTGGGACTTTCCACTGGCATCGGGCTGGCTTTTCTTTTGGAAAGCATGGACAACACTGTACGAACCCCGGAGCAGGCACAAATCATCTCAGGTCTGCCGTCGCTGGGCATGATTCCTCTGGGATCCAGAAGCACCAGAGAACTGGGCGCTCAGCAGAAGCTGGCTCTGGCATCGTCAAAAGAAGCCGTGGAACTTGTGACCCAGTCACGTCCGAGGTCGCAGATGGCGGAGTCTTACCGCGCGCTGCGTACTTCATTGCTCCTCACATTTGCTGGAGGACCTCCAACCGTCATTCTCATCACCAGCGCTCTTCCTGAGGAAGGGAAGACCACGACTAGCGTGAACTCCGCAATCGTGCTGGCTCAGAAAGGCACGCGGGTTTTGCTGATTGACGCCGACCTGCGCCGGCCCAGCATTCACAAAACACTCGGCATGGGCCCAAAAATCGGCCTTAGCAACGTGCTGACCGGAGCTGCGACTCTTCAACAGGCGATCATTCCATCCACGATTCTGCCTGAGCTTTTTATTCTGCCCGCTGGAACGCCGCCGCCGAATCCAGCCGAACTTCTAGCTTCCGCCAAAATGAAAAATGTTCTCGAGGAGTTGCGAAAACAGTACGACCACATCGTCATAGATTCGCCGCCGACGTTATCGGTCACGGACGCCGTGGTGATGTCGACCGACGCCGATGCTGTCGTTCTTGTGATTCGCTCCGGCCACACCACGAAGCCGGCGTTGCGGCGCGCCCGCGACATCCTCATGCAAGTGAACGCGAGAGTCTGCGGTGTGCTGGTGAACGCGGTCGATCTCAATTCGCCGGACTATTACTATCACTACGAGTATCAGGGGAAATACGGCCACGGATACTATCAAGAGGATCCACTGACGGCCGCGGAGGAAGCAGTTTCTGAAGCTACCTCCGCCGGTGCCTAGCGTGCGCCAGAATCCCGGCGGAACTCACGCGCACGAAACCGCTCTCTTGAAGATTGCGCTTAAAAGTCCATCCCGTAAGCTGATCTTTTTAGGCGCGTGTCTGGCGCTCACGGTGATTTACATCGGATTGATAGCCAACCAATTCCTGGCCGATTACTTTTCCACGAAGCTTGATCTCGCAAGCTTGCAATTGGCCGCCCGACTCGAACCGGGCAACTCGGATTATCAATACCGGCTCGGGCATTTTTTTTTGCAGACTCAGAATGAACCGCAGATGGCGACACAATTCCTCAAATCAGCGACTGCGCTGGACCCGCACCGTGCCGGCTACTGGCTCGAACTTTCCAGAACTTATCGCCGGCTCGCCGATAGTGATGGACAGAAGGATGCTTTGCAACGTGCCATCGCCGCCGATCCATCGACTCCCGAAGTTGCTTGGGAGGCAGCCAATTTCTACTGGGCTCTAGGCGAAACGAATAAGGCGTTGCAGGAATTCCGCGTGGTTCTGGCGAATGATCCTTATTTGCCGCCTGCAGCCCTGGATCGCTGCTGGCGGATAAAACCGAATATCGACGCTCTTCTGCGCGACATAGTTCCGTCCAATGCCGAAGTTTACTCGGCGTTCCTGGATTTCTTCGTCTCCAAGAATGAATCGGCCGCGGCAGCAAAAGTCTGGACGCAGATTGTGCAACTCCAGCACCCGGTGGAAACGCATCACGTTTTCGATTATGTCCGCTATCTTATCGATCGGCGCGATGTCGCACTGGCCGACCAAGCATGGCGGCAAGCTGCAAATCTCTCCGATCTTTCTTCATACCAATCTTCGCCCGAGAATTTGGTGGTTAACGGCGATTTCGGTTTGCCGGTACTGAATGGCGGCTTCGATTGGCTTTACGAAAAATCATCCGATGTCTCGCTCGCCCTCGATCCAACCGAATCTCATTCCGGCCACCGTTCTCTTTCCATCGTCTTCGACAGTCGGGGTATTGAAGATGCTGGGATCCGGCAACTCATTCCAGTCGAACCCAATACAAAGTACGAGTTCTCCGCCTATTTCAAATCGCAAGGCCTGGAGGGCGCGGGTGGGCCACGCTTTCTGCTGGAGGATCGATTTAGCAGAGCAAGTTACTTCACAAGCGAAGAACTTAAAGACGCAGATTTCTGGAAGCAGGCAGGAGGGACATTCACCACTGGGCCAGATACTCGGCTGCTCGTCTTACGGATACAGCGTGTGCCCCCCGGAAATGCGATTCGTGGCAAATTGTGGATTGGCGACGTCCGACTAACCGAGAGCCACTCGACGGAACAAATCCTGGCAGGTGCCCAGTGACTTCCCCACTCCCGATTACTCTGACCGTTGAGTCGAGTTCGCATCCATCTGTCCTCTCGAAGCTGGATCACGCGCTGTTGTACGGAGTCGTTGGGCTCCTCCTGTTTGGACCGCTCGCATTTGGTGCGGTGGAATCATGGTCGATGTCGATCTTGCAGATCGGCTCCGGTTTGCTTTTCGTGCTTTGGGCTGCACGACAGTTCGCGGCTGGCGAATTGGAAATCATGGGCAACCCGTTGTTCTTCCCGATGATGTTTTTCGCGGGTCTCGTTCTCTGGCAGCTCGCCACCGGACGCACCGCCTATCGTTTCAATACGTCCTCCGCCGCCCTGCTCTACTGCGGCTATGGCTTGCTGTGTTTCCTGACAGTTCAGTGTCTGCGCAGAACATCGCAGGTGAAGGCTCTGGCGTGGGTATTCTCAGGATACGGTTTTGCCGTCGCCCTGTTCGCGTTGGTGCAGGGCGTTGCCTCTAATGGCAAGTTGTATTGGCTTCGGACCCCGTCATCTGGCGGTTGGATATACGGCCCGTATGTAAACCACAACCACTATGCGGGCCTTATGGAGATGCTGGCTCCCATCCCGCTCGTCATTTCTTTTTCCGACGGCGTTCGAGACTCCCGAAGGGCGCTCGCAGCTTTTGCCGCAGCCGTAATGGCGAGCACAATTTTTCTTTCTGGATCACGGGGTGGCATGGCTGCCTTCGGCGTGCAAATAGCTTTGCTCGCTGCCATTTTGTTTGCGCGGCAAAAAAACCGACGGGCAGCTTTTGCCTTGACTGCTTTCTTGGTTATTGCGCTGGCATTACTGGCTTGGCTCGGTGGCGTTGAATTATTGGACCGTCTGGCAAGCGTACACGGTGTTGCCCGAACCGAGTTGTCCGGCGGAACGCGACTCACGATTGATCGTGACGCAATCAAAATATTCGCTCTCAAACCAGTCTGGGGATGGGGTTTGGGAACATTCCCCGACATCTACCCACAGTTCAGCAGCCTGTTTACTAATCTCCAGGTGGGTGCCGCTCACAACGATTATTTGGAATTGCTGGTTGAAATGGGCGCGCTCGGCTTCGCTACGATGTTGTGGTTCCTGCTGACCTTATTCCGTTCCGCTTTTAAGAAGTTGAAACATTTTCCATACGACACGAACGCCGTTGTCTCTTTAGCCGCCGTGCTTGGGGTGACGGGCATACTGGTTCATAGTTCAGTAGATTTCAACTTGGAGATCCCGGCGAACGCCGCTCTCTTCTATGTGCTTTGCACAGTGGCCGCACTGGAGCCACGTTTCGGCCGGTATCACCATAGACGGCGAGCCCGCAGGTCGCCAGAAGCTGTGGTCCTGCCACTGGCGTATGATCCTCGCCTCGAGTCAGTTGCAAAAGAACGCTAACTCGATGGAATATTTTCTACGGCTTGTATTGGCTGATAAATTGTTGAGAAGAATTGCACAGAAGCAGGCAAAGGATCACGCCCGTGCCAACCGCGGTTCCGCCTAACACATACGGATTCGTCAAGAACGTGCCGCTTTGCGGAAAAAGCGCTCCGCCGCCCTTCCGCTTTTTCTTGTTGCAGTTCCCAGAGTCGTCGGGACTCGCCCGTTCGCCCTCGGTGAGATTGGCAGTGCCCTTCCCACAATTGACGTTGATACTGCCCTTACTCGCGAAGACCTGAACCGTTCCGTCTGCATCCCCGATTTCAAATTCTGTCCAAGTGTTCGAAGCCGGCGTCACCGTAACCGTTCCAGCAATCGCAACCATACCTGCAGACGTAGCTACATTAATGCTCCCATGTTCGAGAGTCACGCCCTTCCCGTCAAACTTTACCAGCGAGTCCGGCAAGACGGTAACGCCCGAGCCTGATGCGTCGAGTGTAGCAATCGACTCTGGCTGGGTCTTTATTAGATCGCCCGGGAAAACAGCGGAGGAATTGGGCAAGGGGACACCGTTGAGCCAGACCGGTCCTCTGCCATAGAGCATGGCTCCGCCAGAATCGGCCGCGAGCAAAGACGCGGGAACTAAGGCGATCAGCATCCAGCAGATTACATTTCGGAGTCTACGCACACTCATAACACAAACTCTTCGTGTTGATGCTAGCCCGCGAACCATCGACCGTCAATTGCCTACCGTGGTCACCCCGCACCATCGGGGCAAGCCGAACTTTAGCGCCACCGGTCGATGAGTTCCCACCATATCAGCTTCGACCACTCTTCGAAATTCACCTTAGCCCACTCTCGATGCCGCCACCACTCCACGCCAAACTCCCTGCCATCGAAGGCAGCAGCGACGCTGTAGTCCGCCGGCAAAGCCCGCTCGAAAATACTGAGCGCGCGCCGGGTGTGGTAATCGGAAGTGACCAGCAGGACGCTGCGGACGTTGACCCCTTCAAGGCAACGGGCTACGTCTAGAGCTTCGTCCCTGGTGGAGCGTCCGTAGATAGGACAGATGGCAATCGCGGCGGCTTGCGGCAGCCCCTCCACATATTTTCGTGCAATCTCCGTCTGGCTCCACTGGTAAATCTTGGCCTCGGCGGGAACATCGAGGATCAACCGCGGCGCGTAACCTTGTTCGAGCAGTTCCAACCCTCGTGCCGGACGCCGGTCGGTTTCTCCGGCCAGAACAACGATTACGTCCGACTTGCGGAATTGATTCACCACCAGAAATCGTCCGGACGCAACCAAGACTAGTACAAATAATGCCGCGACGATGGCGACGAGTCGGAGTTTTCCCATGAATTCGCTTTTGTGCGGCTTGAAAATTAGTCTCTTGAACGCTTCAGACTACGCGAAATCCAGATATTTAAAAATCACATGTTTAAGTTGCTTCGGTAAGCAATGCGCGCGCTCCACGAGTGCCGGAGTTCAGCATGGTAAAATCCTAGACAGACCCCAATTTCAAATATAACCATTGAATCGATGCCTGCCGCTTTGTTTCCCGAGCTGAAGAACAAGATTGAACAGAAACAGGCGCGCGTCGCCGTCATCGGGCTTGGCTATGTAGGTCTGCCTCTGGCTCTGCTCTATACCGAGCAGGAGTTCTCCGTGACCGGGTTTGATATCGACGCCCGCAAAATCTCTACGCTCGAACAGGGGAGCTCCTATATTTTTCGTATCCCTGCGGATGAGATTCAGGCAGCGAAAAAAAAGGGTTTCACCGCAACCGCCGAATATTCCCGTTTGAGCGAGATGGACGCAATCATTATTTGCGTGCCCACGCCGCTGAACGAATACCGCGAACCTGATCTGAGTTTCATCACGGGCACGGCCAAGTCCATTGCACCCTACTTGCGTGCCGGACATTTAGTGATCCTCGAAAGCACGACCTATCCCGGCACCACGGAAGAAGTGTTGATTCCAATCTTGGAGAATGGGAACCGGCAGGGCCTCAAGGCTTCACGCGGCGACACTACGAACGGCGAAGAGTTCTACGTCGCTTTTTCTCCCGAACGGGAAGATCCGGGAAACCAGACCGTGGCCCGGCGCGACATTCCGAAAGTAGTAGGCGGGTTGAATGCAAAAGCATCAGACCTGGCTGCAGCATTGTATGGCGCGATCTTCGCTCGTGTAGTGCGAGTCTCTTCGCCCGCTGCCGCCGAGATGACCAAGCTCTTGGAGAATATTTACCGCTGCGTGAACATCGCGCTGGTCAACGAGTTGAAACTGTTGTCGTTACGCATGGGCCTCGACATCTGGGAAGTGATCGATGCGGCTGCAACCAAACCCTTTGGATTTCAACCTTTCTATCCCGGCCCCGGACTGGGCGGCCACTGCATTCCAGTGGATCCGTTTTATCTTTCGTGGAAGGCCAAAGAGTGGGATTTCCGTACCCGCTTCATCGAACTGGCTGGCGAGATCAACACCAACATGCCGTATCACGTGCTCGAGTCGGTCGGCAAGGCGCTCAACCGCAACAAGAAGGCGTTGAACGGCGCCAAGGTGCTCGTCCTCGGACTCGCCTATAAGAAGGATATCGACGACTTGCGCGAGTCGCCCTCGCTGACGATCATCGAACTGCTGCAGAAAGACGGTGCCGAGGTGAGCTACAACGACCCCTATTTCCCGACCGTTGGTAAAGGACGCAAGTACGATCTGCAAATGAAATGCGCTCCGCTCGATAATCTCGGGCAGTACGATTGTGTGCTGATTGTCACCGATCACTCCGACTACGACTATGCCG
>Ga0209169_10001052_pt1 | contig 16889 bp, 10 predicted proteins | sample HubBroMetageWRM4_FD_188346 | JGI IMG/M metagenome (GOLD analysis project Ga0209169, IMG submission 188346) | Warmed soil microbial communities from the Hubbard Brook experimental Forest, New Hampshire - Hubbard Brook CCASE Soil Metagenome WRM 4... | ecosystem: Environmental > Terrestrial > Soil... | reverse complement strand
CCAGGTCGCGCAGGGCTGGCGGCGGCCGGGCGGCGGGCGCCGCCTGGTCTTCGTCCCTTGATGACAGCGGCGCCGCCGACTGTGGCGTTCTGCCGGTTATTCGATGGCCCCGGATGCCAGGCGGTCCGTACCGTTGCGGCATGCTGACGCCACCCGATGGCCTGCCCGAAGCCGCGCTCGCCGCTGCGCTCGGACGCTGGTGGGGCATGACCGTCGCGTCGGCCGAGTACCGGCCCGTCGGCTGGGGCAGCCATCACTGGGCGGTCACCGACGCCGCTGGGTCACGGTGGTTCGTTACCGCTGACGAGCTCGAGCACAAGCGCATGTCGGAGCGGGAACCGCTGGATGCGGCGTTCGGCCGGCTCCGGGCCTCGCTGGCCGCCGCCACGGGCCTGCACGACAGCGGCGCCGCCTTCGTCGTGGCCCCGGTTCTTACCGGCCAAGGCGAGCCCCTGGTGCGGGTAAACGACACGTTCGGCGTCTCGGTCTACCCGTTCCTCGACGGCCAGAGTTATGACTGGGGCGAGTTCTCCTCGCCTGGTCACCGGCTTGGCGTGCTCGGTCTCGTGACCGCCGTGCACGCCGCCCCCGCCACGGCGAGCCGGCTCGCGCCGGTCGACGACTTCGCCGTGCCGCACCGGGACGCGCTGGAGGCGGCCTTTGACCCGGCAAACGACGTCGCCGGTTGCGGGCCCTACGCGCTGCGGACGTCCCTGCTGGTCCGGCGCAACGCGACGGCGATCCGGCAGCTGCTCGCGCGGTACGACGGCCTCGTGGCGCGGGCCCGGCCGCGGCCGGGCAGGGCGGTCCTCACGCATGGCGAGCCCCATCCCGGCAACACGATGCTGACGGCCGGCGGCTGGGTGCTGATCGACTGGGATACCGCCCTGGTGGCCCAGCCGGAGCGGGACCTGTGGCTGATTGACCCCGGCGACGGGACCATGCTCGACGCCTACGCCAGCGCGACCGGCGTCAGCCCGATGCCGGACCTTGTCCAGGCGTACCGGCTCCGCTGGGACATCGCCGACATCGCCGTCGACGTCGGCCGGTTCCGCCGCCCGCACGCAGGAACCCCCGAGGACGACAAGGCCTGGGGGGTCCTGGCGTGCGTGGTCGAGCGGTTGAGTCAGCAGCCGTCGTAAGGAGCCCAGTTGTTCTCGCCGCCGGGGGAAGCGAGCGCGGTGGCGAACACCTGCTCCTGCTCGGCCACGCTGGCGTGGCCGAAATCGTTCGGGTTGCCGCCGTACCCCACCCAGGTGGAGAAGCTGAACTGGAACAGGCCGTAGTGGCCGCTGGAGTTCATGACCTGCGGGTTGCCGCCGGACTCGCGCTGAACTACACACTGCCCGAACGCGCCGCCCGGGATGACGCCCAGGGAACCGCTGGTGGTCGTCGTCACCGGAACCGGGTCCGGGGCTTGCTGCGCCGGCGTGGACTGCGCCACGACCGGTGCCGAGCTCGCGTGCCGCGCAGCATGGTGCGTGGTAACCGTTGGCACGGACGGCCCGAGCTGTGAGGGAGCCGCCGGTATCTCGGCGGGCTCGGCCGGGATGCGCAGCACCTGCCCGGCCGTGATGTCGTTCGCCCAGTGAATGCGGGAGTGGTTGTGCCAGTACAGCACCGGCCACGCCGCCGAGTTGTCGTAGAAGTGCTGGGCGATCGAGGACAGCGAGTCGCCGGGCTGGACCGTGTACCAGCGCGGCAGGCTCGTGCTCGCCTTCTCCTGCTTCTCGTGCCACGCCGCCTGGTACGCCCGCTGCATGTCAGACATCATCACGGTCCTGGTGGCCAGCATCAGCTGAGACGAGCTCAGGGATGTGGCGCCGGTGGCCGAAGAGGCATCCGGGCCGTACACGGCGTCAAGAGAAGCCGAGTGGTTGGGGTTAGGGGTTACTTCCGCGACCGCTGCGTTTGCTGGCATCTGCTGTGACATGAAAAAGGCCGCGACCACGGTAGCCAGCGTGGGTGCGGCGGCGATCGGCGCTCCGTGGGGGAGTCGGATACGTGACGGTTTACTGTGGCGGCCCAACGGGATCCTTTCCGAGCGGGGCGCGCTCACCGGGAAGGCTGCACGGGGGGTGACAGCCTTCGGAGCGCCTGGCATTGGGGAGCCTAGCGAGGGCCAATCTCGCCCATTATGTAAATGCCTGTCCTCGGGTTTAAACCGGGCCTGACCTGCTAGGCTCCGCCCGGTCAGAAGCTGAGAAGGACCACATGCGTGGCAGCTGCGCAACCAGTTGCTCCTGTTTCTGATGATTAGTCGCTGGGTCGATTGCGAACGCTTTCGGAGCGTCCCGGCATCCCTTCTTTAACACCATCACCAGCCCTTAACGGAAATCCATTCAATCCCGTCGCCACCGTCAGTAACACGTCGTGTTCGGCTGCGCGGTGACGCCGGGCAGCACCCGCTGGGGGCGACGGACTGCGGACTGTGCGGACCTGGTGTTGCTGCCACGGCAGCTATCCCGCGCAGAGCGCTTCGGGGAAGGCGGGGATGTTCTCGGGGAGGTGGGGGTGGGCTGGCGGAGGGCGGGGGTGGGCTGGCGGAGGGGGCGTCACGCCCGATCTGAGGACGCCCGGCTGCGCAGTTCGAGGAGGCGGCCGGTCGCCTCGATCACGTCGGTCCAGAGCGCGTCGCCGAGGTGGGAACCGAGCTCGCCGAAAAGCTCGTCGCCGGATCCGGGGTCTTCGGCGGCGTGGCGTGCCACCCGGTCGGCGACGAGAAAGGCGAAGGCCCGGTCGTGGAAGAACCGCCAGCCGGCGCCGGAGGCCGTCAGCAGGTGGCTTTCCTCCTCCGCGCTCTGGAACGCCTGCCGCTCGTGCCGGTCGAGGGCGATGGCCATCGCCCGCTCGGTGTCGTTGTCGGCGAGGGCCAGTTCCACGGCCGACTCGGATCCCCGGGCGGCGATGTCGGCGAGGGTGAACTCGCTTACCGGCTGGCGTTTCGCCACCGCCGCCCGGAAGGCGATCTCAGCCAGGTACCTGCGGTGATCCGCTTCGGCTCCGAGCAGGACGTCGATCACCCGATCGAGCAGGTCGGTCGAGTCGCCCTCGCCATGCTGCGGCCTCCCGGCGATCACGCTCAGCGTCAGCAGCAGCGGGTTCGTGGCCAGGTCACGCGCCTTGCCGGTGAGCGAGATCCCGGAGGTCGACAGGCTGGCCACGTACCGGTCTATTTCCGCGCCGGTCAGCGGGTCGAGCCCCATGGTCGCAGTGCTGTCCGGCCGCTCGCGGCGCAGCGCCTCCGCGGCCCTGTGATGAGCAGGGCTGCCATGCCTGCCGCACAGCACCACCTGCGCTGGCCGGCTGGGCCGCCACCCCGGGTGACTCTGGTGCGGGCTGCTCGTCACCAGCGCGACGAAATCCCGCTCCTTGTCGGCGACGGCGCTGCTGCCGCTGCGATGGGTCCGGTCGGTCCCGTCCACAACCACGAGCGCCCGCCACGGTCGCGGGTTGTCGGCCCGGAGCGTGCTGGCCAGCGCGACCGCCACCTCCAAGCCGGGCTCGGCCAGGGCCGGCAGCGCCGCGACGCTGGCCTGGACGACGCCGTCCCAGGTGGTCGGCAGCGCGCCGAGAGGGACGTAGAGCGGAAGGGTGAACCCGGGAAACCGGTCCTCGCTGCCGAGAGCGCGCAGTCCGTCGAGCGCCCGCCGGGCGGCCGAGGCGACCATGCGCTTCGCCGCCATCGTGTTCCCGCCGCCAGCGTCCGCGCTGACGGCGAACGAGTAGCCGGGGTACAGGCTGGCCAGCTGGTGCGCAGGGCACGGCGGGACCTCAGGCTCCTTCCGCGCGGCCTGGTCGGACAGGGCCTCCCGGGCCGGGGGCAGGTGGCGGCAGGTCACGGTCAGCAGCGGCATCTTGTCCGTGCTCCGTCCCTGCCTGCGCAGCCAGGTCCGCAGCCAGGGTTCCGGCGCGACCAGACGGCACGCCGCCTCCAGGTAACTGCGCAGCCCGCGCAGTTGCTGCGCCGCGGCTATCAGGGCGTCCTCGGCCCTTTCCACGCCTTCGAGCTGGACGATGTCGTCCGGGTCGACCCAGGCCTGGCCCCTCGGATACACCACGACGCGGATCCGGCGGCGATGCGCGGCCTCGATCTTGTCGTTCGCGTTCTCGACCTCACCGACGTGCCCGTCCGGGGACACCTGCCCGGTGAACGCGACGTCTTTGTCGGCAAACACGCCTGGGTTACTCAGCGACCGGAACGCCACGTACGCGCCGAGCCCGGCCGACCTGCCGGAGACCAGTTTCTCTGCCAGCGGATGCGTCCCACTCGGCAGCTGGATATGCCACGAGACCAGCTCACCGGCCCGTTCCACCTGCTCAGCCTTGGCCGCGGCTGTGTAGGCGGCATCTACCGAAGTACGGAAGTCGTCGTTGCCGTGGACGAACGCCATCCGGGCCAGGTCCGGCACGACGGTCCCGGGTGGCACCGGGAGCGCCGACGTCTGCCGCCTGGTCTCGAACAGGCCGACCTGCCCGTGCCCGGCCACCAGCAGGACGTTGGCCCGCGCCTCCGCCGGCGGGTCGTCCGGCCGCAACGCCGCTGGGCCACAGTCGATCATGCCGTCGATCAGCCGCTCGACCAGGTGAGCCGTTCCCCAGGCGATCGGGTCGGATCCGGCGGCCGCCGCAGCGATGTCAGCGAATGCCACGCCAGTCGCGGCCGCCTCACCATGATCCGCGGCCGCCTCTCGCCCGAGGGTGGTGGCCCCACCGGCGTGCGCCAGCCAGCCTGCCGCCAGGTACAGACCGATCGGCTCCGTGGTGGCAACGGTGGCTGCGAGGGATGTGGCTGGGCGGGCCGGGGCTGCCACGTCGGCGGAGGCGGCCGCGGGATCGAGCAGCGCCAGCACGGCGCGGCGGCCCAGGTCGATCAGCCCGCCGGTGCTGAGCACGCCTTCGCCGATCCGCCTGCCGTCCCACCGGAGCCGTTCCAGGCCAACGGCGACGTCGAAGGCTGCCGTGGCGAGCGCCCGGGCGGCCGGCTCGGCGTCGGGCTGCGCGGTGACCTCGGCCCAGCGTCGCGCGGCGGATGCCGCCGCGGCCGATGCGGCAAGGCAGATCCACGGGGTAAGCACGCGCGCCTGCTCGAGCAGCCGGGGCTCAAAGAACTCGCCGACTCCGAGGACACTCAGCCAGTCGTCACTTGCGCAGTCGGCTTTGGCCACTAGGCCGGTCAGCGGGGTCCACCATTCGTCCAGGTCGTGGGCCCATTCGTCGGGGTGGTAGCGGACCTGGACCGGGCTCACGGGATGTTCGCTCGCTCAACGAGCGCGGCCTCGAGCACGGCGCGCGGGCGGTCTGGTCGCAGCCGCTGGCACAGGACGTCCCACGCGGTGAGGGCGTCCGAGTGCCGGACACTCCGGCCGACTACCTCGTCAAGATGGTCCCCGAGAGTCGCGATGAGGTGCTCGGCGACGCCGACCTCGACGCTCCCGGCATCGAGGCGGTCCTCGTCGGTGCTGTAGAGAGATCCGGCGAGACCGAGCGGGCTCGGCGCGAGCGGCACCATCCAGCGGTGTTCCCTGCCGTTGCGGCCCCAGGTCAGGAAGCGGACCGCGTATTCGCCCAGCGCCCCGTCGGCGAAGTCAGCCGTCACGCCGGTGAGCACGACGGTGAGGTCGTAGCCGCCCTTGCGGGCCTGGCACAGGAAATCGACCCCCCCGGCCGCAACCCGCCACCTGGCGGGTTCATCGGCGGCGCGTACCGCTTCCTCGTGGGCCGCCGCCAGCTCGAGCCCGTCGGGGCGGGGAATCCGCGGCAGCGGAATGACGCTGGCGCCCGCGGTCGCTGGTCGCCTGGCCTCCGGATCGGCCCGGCCCGCGGCTGCGCTCAAGATGTCGGGCTGGCCCACCCTTATCTGCAGGGTCTGACCTGGCTCGCTGAGGTGGACCCAGCCCCCCAGATCGGTGACCACCACGCGGTCTTCGCCCTCGGCTGTGACCTCTATGGCAGCGCCCGCAACCGGGCGCCGGCCTGCGTCGACAAGCCGCACGGCTGCCGCGACGCAGCCAGCCTGGCCAGGCAGCGCACAGGCGGTCAGGCTGGCACCCGAGGAGGTGCTGCGCACCCGGAGGTCGCCGGGCTCGAGCCTGAAGGCCACGTAGCCTGCCCTGGCCCGCGCGGCAAGAGCCCGGTCGAGTGCCAGGCTGGCGGCGGCGGGATCGCCGGTGACGGCTTCGGCGAACCGGCCGAGGAAGCCATCGGAGCCCCGGTCTCGGGCGAGGAAGACGGCTGCTTCGGCGAGCAGCACCTCTGTCACTTCGGGCGACGCGCTCACCCCTCTCATGTCGGCTCACCTCCAGGGCCGTCACATCTTTCTACCTCTGCCATGAGTGGTTTCAGTGCGCCCGCCGTCAGGTGTGGCGCCTCGGCGATCTGTCTGCAGTGAAAGAGCAGCTCAAGGCCGCGCAGTCCGGCAAGGCTTCTGAACGCGTTCATTTCGGCCGGTGACCATCCTTTCGCCAGCGCCCACACATCCGCGGGTGTCCCGAGTTGCCGCTCCTCGCGCGGCAGCAGCTGGCTGCAGGCATCGGCCAGGAACGCCAGATCCGTCTCGCCGACGACGTCGTCAGCAGCCGTGTCGGCCGTGTCATCGGCTGCGGGCCCGGCCGTGGCCTTCAGGTCAGCCCATGCGGCTGCCAGCGGCAGCAGCACCCATCCGTGGTGCACCCGCTCGTGCGCCCGCTCGCTCCCCGGCCCGCATTCGGGACAGTGCCCGGCCGAGCGTGAGTAGCGCCCGCATTGACGGCACAGCCAGATCGGTCCCAGCGGCTCGGTGGAGCTGTAACCCGCGTTGCCCCCCTCCTGCGTCTGCGACGCGACCACGATGCCCAGCTTGGGGCGGAGCAAGCGGCGGCCGTTGCGCTCGATGAACTCACTGCGGTAGACCAGATGCTGCTGCCCGCAGCAGGGCGCCCGCTGCACCAGCGTCCGGCCGGCCGGCCCCGCGACCGAGACCAGGTGCACCTTGCCACCGCAGCTGCGGCAGAACTCCGGCAGGATACGGTCGTAACGCAGCACCGGGCCGCCGAAGCCGCGATCGGACGACAGCCAGCGGCGGGCCAGCACGCTGGCTGCCACGTCGTTGGAGCGCAGCTTCGGCCGCGCCGCCGACCCGGCAGCGGCCGCGCGGCTCGCGTCGGCGCCGCCGAGCCAGCGGCGCTGCCAGCCCCACAGCGTGGAGGCATACCGCGCGCCGTTGCGGCTGCCTGGCTTGTGCTGACCGGGCTGCCAGACGCGCAGGTCGTGGTCGTCCTGCCGGCACGGCCCCCGCCGGGCGAAGCCCAGCTCTTCGTCTTCGGCGGGCACCTTGCACCCGCAGCCGCGCCACAGCGCGCTCGCCTCGTCCGCGACCAGCGCGGCCAGGCTGGCCGCCCTCGCGGGCGTCCGCGGCTCGGGCAGGAACTCGATGCCGAGCCAGCGCTCCACCGTAGACAGCGCCGAGCCGGCCGCGCTGAGCCCGAGGTTGCAGAACAGGTGGAACGGGAACAGCCACTCGCGTGGCGGCACCCCGCTGGCCTGCGCCGCGCCGCCAACCACCGCTGCCGCCACCGCCTCGCCAAGGATCCGGTCCTCCAGCGCCACCCGGTGCCACCCCTGCCTCCGGTCGCCCGCTGCCGCGGCAAGCAACTCGTCCAGCTCCGCCGTCCGCCTGGCCAGGGCATCCAGCGCGGCGGTCCACTCGGCCGAGCCGAAGGCCCTGATCCTGCGATGCACGTGCAGCAGCGCCGCGGGCTCCTCGGCCGGGTCCAGCCGCAGTGTGGAAAGCGCCGCGATCGCGGTAATGGCCGCGACCCTCGGGCATTCTTGGCCAGAAGCGTCGCTAACCGCCTGCGCCGCCGCATCCACGATGCCGACGGCCAGCAGGCGGACAGGGAACTCGTTCTGGTAAATCAGGGGCTCCACGTCGTAGTTGGCATTGTCCTGGCTCAGCGGGCCGATCGAGCCGAGCCGCAGCCTGCGGCGCAAGCCCGGTGGGACGGACCCAGTCAGCGCGGTGAGCATCGACACCGGGTTATCCGGGTCGCCCTCGGCGCCCTGCAGCTGCCGGGCCGCCAGGGACGCGGCCACCTTGGTCATGACCTCAGACCAGCGCATAAAGCCTCCAGCCGCGAAGCCCCGGACGCGTCCTTGAATAGCCAGGTAGGGATAACGCGTGGATGGACACGGTCGGCCTCATCGGCGAGTCGGGGTCGGGAGCGGGGAGTCATCGGCTGAAGGCGGCAACCGTTGCGGAGAGTCACCAGCCGCAAGCGGCAACGGGTGCAGGGCCTGGAGCTTGGCCAGAGCAGCCGCGGCCACGACTGCCCAGCCCGCACCGGTAGCGCCGCTCAGCCACCGCGCGGCGGCGCTGGCCACCGGCGCCTCGAACGCGGCGAACTCATCGACGGCGGCGGCCGCCGCCATGGCCCGGACGTTGGAGGCGAGCTCGGCGGCGAACGTCGCTGGCCAGTCGAGCTCGACGGCGACCTGCCAGCGGGTGGCCGGGGCTTCGGCCAGCCAGCCGCTGAGCGCGAGGGCGGCCTGGTCGGGCAGCAGCCGGCCGTGCAGGAAGCGAGCCAGGACCGCGGCGTCTACTTCGCTTGCTTCGAGTAGCCGCAACACCCCGCGGGCGAGCAGTGCGTCCGGGATATCCCGGCCGGCCAGTACGGCGAGGGCCGTCCACACCACGACCGATTCCTCGTGGCTGAGCAGGCCGACCACGCGGGCGAGCACGTCCGGCGGCAGGTCCCTGCCCTGCAGCAGCTCCAGCGCGCCCACCACCACCGACGGGCTGCCGTGCGCCAGCAGGCCGCCGATCCGGTGCAGCACGTGCTCGGCGAGGTGGCGGCCGCGCAGCACCGAGTGGGCTCCGCCGACGATCGAAGGATCCCGGCGCTCCAGCGAGCCGATCACCCGCGAGATCACGCTCGCTGGCAGGTCCCTGCCCTCCAGCACCTGCAGCACGTGCCCGACGACGGTGACGTCCTCGTGCTCGAGCAGGTTGATGATCCGGGCCCTGACGTCGTCGGTGAGGTTCTTGTCCCTGAGCACGCCGAGCGCGTGCGCAACGACCGGGGGCCGTTCGTGCTCTAGCACGCCGACCACCTGTGACAGGACGTCGCCGGGCAGATCCGTGCCCGCCAGCAGCGCTCTGGCGCCGTGGCCAACGGAGGAGTCCTCGTGCTCCAGCAGCCCGACCAGGCGGGCTAGCAGCTCGTCGGGCAGATCACGGTTCTCCAGCAGGCCGAGTGCACCGGCCACCACCTCGGTGCTCTCGTGCTCGAGCAGGTCGACGATCTTGGACAGGATCTCCTCGTCGAGCTCACAGGTTTCCAGCACGCTCAGCGCGCTCCACACCACCAGCGGATCCCCGTGCTCCAGCAGCTCCACGATCCGGGAGAGGATCTCGTCATCGAGATCGCGGCCTTCCAGGACGCTCAGCGCGCTCCACACCACCAGCGGGTCGGAGTCGGCGAGCAGGGCTACGATCGGCGCCAGCAGGTGGTCCGGAAGATCGCGGTTCTCCAGCAGCGACGCCGCCCGCTCGGCCAAAGCCCGGTCCGGGTTGGCCAGCAGGGTGACGATCCGTTCCAGGAGGTCATCGGCGAGTTCACGGCCGTCGAGGACCAGGCGGGCGCTGGCCGCCACCGCGGTGTCCGGATGCCCGAGCAGGCCGACGATCCGCTCGAGCAGGTCATCGGGGAGAGCCCGGCCCTCGAGGACCAGGCGGGCGCTGGCCGCGATCGCGGTATCGCCGTGACCGAGCAGCTCGACGATGCGGGCGACCAGGTCACTGGGGAGGACCCGGCCCTCGAGGGCGCGCAGGGCGCTGGCGACGACCGCAGGATCCCCGCGCCCGAGGAGGTCGACGACGCAGGAGAGCACCGAATCGGGCAGCTGGCGCGTGGCCGCGCGGGCCCGGGTCGGGCCCGGCTGGCGCACCCCGCGGAACGCCTCGAGGCCGAAGAGCGCGTCACCGGCCACCACCGGGTCGGGATCGGTGAGCTGGGCCAGGTACTCGGCGAGCACGTCGGCGTTGTCGAGATGATTGGCGAGCGCGACGCAGGCCGGCCGGCGCATGGCCGGGAGGCGCAGGCCCGTGGTCAGCACCGGCGAGCGGGGGCGGAGCCTGGCCATGGCGATGGCGAACTCCGGGCGGCGGTCCGCGATCGCGGCCATCGCGATCGCGAGCTCGTCGTGCAGCACCTCGGCCAGGTCCTCGGGCCGGTCTTCAAGGACCGCGACGGCGCCGGCCACGCCGGCCAGCAGCGAGAGGTCGGGCCGGGACGAGGCATACCGGTACAGCCATCGCACATACCGGTCAGCGGCTTCGTTAACGGCCATGGGTACATCCTTGCTAAGGCGCGGCCTCATGCCCAGACCGAGTCCAGCAAGAAGTGCCTGCGGGTATGCACCGGGTGCTGTTCCCCGCCGCGCCTACAGTGGCCCTACGGCATTCCAGATGCGGAGACACCTTGGCGGAAACAACGGTAGGCGAGCGGGTGACCTGGCTGGCTGCCACGGCCGGCCCGGTCACCGACGAGACTCCATCGGTCCGCACGATCGAGCTGCGGGTGCCCGGCTGGCCCGGACACCGTGCCGGGCAGCACCTGGACGTGCGGCTGACCGCTGACGACGGTTACCAGGCCGAACGGTCATACTCGATCGCTTCGGCGCCGGGCGAGCCGGTCTCGATCACCGTAGAGCGGCTCGACGACGGCGAGGTGTCGCCGTACCTGACCGAGGAACTGCGTCCGGGCGACAAGATGGAGGTGCGCGGCCCGATCGGCGGGTACTTCGTCTGGGACGGCGACGATGACCGCACGCCGCTGCTGCTCGTCGGCGGCGGGTCGGGGGTGGTCCCGCTGCGGTCGATCCTGCGCCACCGGCAGCGGATCGGCGCCACCACACCGGCCCGGCTGCTGTACTCGGCTCGCTCGCTCGCCGATGTGATCTACCGGCAGGAACTCGACGGGTATCACGACGGCGTCGAAGTCATCTACACGCTGACCCGGAACCAGCCCCCCGGCTGGACCGGGCACTCCGGCCGGGTGGACGCCGCGCTGCTCGCCGACGTCGCCTGGCCGGTGAGCCAGAATCCGCTCACGTTCGTCTGCGGTCCCACCAGCTTCGTTGAGGCCGTCGCCTCGGGTCTGGTCGGGCTCGGCTACCCACCGGGCCGGGTCAAGACCGAGCGCTTCGGCGCGACCGGAAGCTGACGGGCGACGGCGGCCATGGGTCGTTACGCGCTGCTGATCCTGCCCTCGGCCAACCGCGTGTACGCGGAGGCGTCGACGGCGCTGACCGTGGCCGAGCTGCAGGCCTTCGGCGGGTCGGTGCTCGGCGGCCGGATCGCCGGGGCGGCGGCGGCCACGATCGGCGGCGTGCCCTACGTCACCTTCACCGCCGACCGCGTCGGCGCCGGGGACGCGGCGCTGCTGGCCAACCTCTCGTCGGTCTACGCGCTGTTCCGGGTGGAAGAGGAGGGCAGCGACGGCGCCGCGGTGCTGCGGCCCGTCGAGCTGCGGCCGCTGGACCGCTTCGACGACGACCTGATGACCATTCAGAAGTACCAGGGGAAGACGAACGAGCAGTTCACCAAGCTGCTGCTGAACGTGACGCTGCTGGCGTCGGGGTTCGCAACGGAAATGCTGGATCGGAAGTTCGCGGTGCTCGACCCGCTGTGCGGCCGGGGGACGACCCTCAACCAGGCTCTGATGTACGGGTTCGACGCGGCCGGCATCGACCTCGACGCTAAGGACTTCGACGCGTACGCGGCGTTCATCCAGACGTGGCTGAAGCGCAAGAGGGTCAAGCATCACGCGGAGCGGGGACGGCTGCGGCTCGACAGCAAGGTGGCGGGCAGGCGGATGCGGATCAGCCTCGCCGCAGACGCCGGCGACTACAAGTCCGGCCGTACCCAGCGCCTCGACCTGGTCAACGCCAACACCGCACGGGCGGCCGAGTTCTTCAAGCCGGAGACGTTCGACCTGGTCGTCGCCGATGCCCCGTACGGCGTTCAGCACGGCAGCCGGACGGCGGCCAAGGGACTGGCCCGCAGCCCGGTTGACCTGCTGGCCGCCGCCGCGCCGGCCTGGGCAAGCCTGCTGCGCAGCGGCGGTGCGTGCGGGATCGCGTGGAATACGCTCGTCGCCCGGCGTGAGCAGGCGGCCGGGATCCTCGCGGACGCCGGGCTCGATCCGGTGGACTGCGAGCCGTATCTGGGGTTCCGGCACCGGGTGGACCAGGCGATCGTGCGGGACATCCTGGTCGCCCGCAAGCCGTAGCCCGGGGCCGGGCATGCGACGGGGCCGGCCCGCGAGAGCTCCCGGGCCGGCCCCGCTGCGCGCTAGCTCAGCTGCGGTCCCAGGTGACGCTGAAGGCGCTGCCGCTGCCGGTCAGCGAGCTGGGCGTAGCCTCGGTCGCGCCCGAGGAAGTGATCATGGTGATCTCGTCGTCGGTGAACGAGGAGATCGTGCCGGTAGTCGAGCCCTCCGTCGTACTCGCGCCGGAGAAGCTGACGCTGCCAAAATCGGTGAGCGGTTCGACGCCGGACGAACCGCTCGGCGCCTCGGCGATCCACTCAGCGCTGCTGTCCGCGGCACCCGCGTAGGTCTGCGTGGTGCTGAAGCTGTCCGCAGTGTGTGTGGAATCGGTGACCGACAACGTGTAGCTGTTGCCACTACGGGTCACCGTCGAGGTGATGTGGTCGCCAGGACTGACGTTGTCGACTACCTGGACATCATTCTCCGGATAGATCTCCCACCAGTCGTAGTAGTACACGGTGCCCTCGTAGGACTCGATGAGCGTGCCATCCTGCTCAACCGTGCTGCTGCTGTAGCCGTCGATGCCCACCCAGAACGCGGCGAGCGACGTCGTCCTCCTGCCGCTGGATACCCCCGTAGGCTCGGTCCAGCTGGCGGTCACCTTTGAGAAGCTGCTGCCGGTGTCGGCGTAACCCGACCAGTTGGTGCTTTCCACCTGGGTCAGCCCCTTGACCCTTGATGCGTGCCCTGCCACCCGGTGATCGGAGCCATGCTGGCCGATCGCAAGGTGCTCAATGGCGGTGCGAGCGGCCGCGGCGGCCCTGGCGCTCGGCGTGGTGGCGGCGGTGCTGGCGCCGGCCGCCGGGCCGAAGGCCAGGAGCATGCCGATGGCTGGTACGCACGCGACTAATGCGGTGCCGATGAGCCGATGAGGACGCAGATGCATAGGGGGGTTGCCTTTCGTGTTGGCGCGGCCACGGGCAGCCGCTGTCGTAACCGGATCGTAACTTTGCTGACCGTGACCATCAAGAGTCAGGCAAAACATGTGAAGGCTTGACATCGCACCTGAACCGGTATAGGTCGGCATAGCTCGGGCGGCCCAACAGCCCCGAGCGCTTGGCGCGGCCCAACAGGCCCCGAGCCCTTTGGCGCGACCCAACAGCCCGAGCCCCTTGGCGCGGCGATATTCCCGATGTCAAATAGAATCGGCACTCATTGGCGATCCAACAAGAGAGTTGTATGCCCCGAGTTTTGCCGATCTCCGGTACGACCGCAGCGAGGAGCGACCACCGCATGTCGATCGAGGAGATCGAACGTGAGATTCATGACGCATACTTGCAACTTGCGGAGTCAGTTGCACTGATACGTGACAGTCACGAGCATTACCTGGACAGCCTGGCTGCCCACGGCGCACGGCAGATGCGGCAGGAACTACCCGAGCTCAACGGTTGGTACGCGGCGCCTGCGGCTGCTGATACGGCACATGAAACTGTGATCGCTGCGGCGATGCAGGCACACGATCAGGCCGTTGGCGGCCTGCCGGATGCCGTTAATGCGCTTACTTCAGCCAATCCGTGGGCGCTGGCCGACTTCGGCAGCCCGGAATGGGCCGGATATCAGCCCGACCTGAATGCCCCGTCGCCGACCGGAGTTCGGGTAGGCGTGCTGAACGTGGGCGCAGTGAAGCGGGCAGGGGAGGTCGTGAAGGGGGCAGGGGAGGTGGGTGGGATGCCGCCCATGCCGGCGGTCGCCCGGTTCACCGGGCACGGCCACCTGCTTATCGAGGCCGAGGATGGCGCCACCAACGTAGCCCGTTCGCTGCTGCAGGCGCTGGCCCTCCGGCTCGCGGTGGCGACGCGGCCGGGCACGGTGCGGTTCGCGCTCGCCGACCCGCTCGGCCAGGGTGAGCAGTTGAGCGGGTTCCTCCGGCTGCCGGCCTCGCTGCGTGTCGGCACGGGGGTCGCGTCGAGCGCCACCGAGATCGAGGCGCTGCTGAAGACGCTCACCGACCACGTGGTCGAGGTGACCCAGACCCGGCTGACCAACGTCTACGACTCGGTCGAGGCCTACAACGCGGCGACCACCGGGGTGTCCGTGCCGTACCACATCCTGGTGCTCGCGGGTTTCCCCGGCGGCATCAGCGAGCAATCGGCCGAGCTGCTGACGCGGCTCGCCCGTAACGGCCCCCGCGCCGGGGTCTACATCCTCGCGACGATCGAGCGCGGCCTGGAGCCGGCCCGCGGCCCCCGTCTTTCCGCACTCGCCGCGGCAACGGCCGACCTGCACGTGGCCGCCGGGGGCGACGGGTACACCGTAACCTGGAACGACCCCGACTTCGGCCGGTGGACGATCGAGCCCGACGCGATGCCACCGTCCGGACGGGTCAACGCGTGGCTGGACGCCGTGGGCGCCGCCGCCAGCCTCGGCTCGCGGGAGCTCCCGTTCGCCCGGATCGCAATCCCGCCGCCCGAACGCTGGTCCGCCGACACCACCGACGGTCTTGACGCGCAGATCGGCGTCGACAGCAGGGGTGAGCCGCAGCACTTTGTGATGGGATCTCGCGGGGTGCACAACGGCCTCGTCGGCGGCGACGTGCGCATGGGCAAGAGCAACCTGCTGCACGTGCTCATCACCCAGCTCGCGCTCAAGTACCCGCCGGAGGAACTCGAGCTGTACCTGCTCGACTTCAAGGAAGTCGAGTTCGACGCGTATTTAACCCAACGGCTGCCGCACGCCAAAGCGATCGCATCCCGCACGGACCGCGAGTTCGGCCTCAGCATGCTGCGGCGCTTCCACGACGAGATCGAGCGGCGGGCGCGGCTGTGCCGGCAGGCCAGGGTCACCCAGCTCCCCGAGTACCGAAGGGAGACCGGGCAGGTGCTGCCCAGATCCCTGGTGATCATGGACGAGTTCCAGGTGCTGTTCAGCGAGGAGGACCGGCTGTCCCGGGAGGCCGGGGCGCTGCTGGCGGACATCGCCAAGCGGGGCGCCGCCTTCGGGCTGCACCTGCTGCTCGCGACCCAGTCGCCCGGCGGATCGCTGACCGTGCACCTGCGGCCCGCTTACGAGCAGATGGCGCTGCGCATAGCGCTCGGCTGCCTGCTGCCGAGCGTCTCCCAGGCGATCCTGGGCGAGGGCAACGACGCCGCGATCAGGCTGAGCCGGGCGGGCGACGCCATCTACAACGACCGCCGCGGCGAAGGTGCGAACACGGTCATGCGGATCGCGATGCTTCCGACCAGGGACCGGCTGGAGTGGATCTCCAAGATCCGGGCCCTCGGCGGCGACCGCGCCTACCAGCCGTCCGCCACTTTCGACCCAGACGCGCCCGCGGACTTCACGGACAACCCGGCATGCGCGGTGTTCGCGGCAGATCCCGGCCGGTGGCCCGTTCCGGCTCCCACGACGGCGGCGTGGCTCGGCGAGGCGATAGAGATCAAGCCGGCCACCGCCGCCGTGTTCGAGAGCTTCGTGCGGTCCAACCTGCTGGTGATCGGCGACGAGGAACACGGGCACGCGCTGCTCCTTGCCACGCTGCTCAGCGCGGCGGTGCAGCGCTCGCCCGCCGATGTCTCCTTCGAGATCGCGGAGTTCGCGCGGCCGTCCTCGTCGTTCCACCGCTACTTCGATCCGGTGCGGGACCTGCCCCACGGGATAAGAATCGTCGGCGCCGCCTGCGCCCTCGACGTGCTGCGGGACCTGACCAAAGACCTCGAGGCGCGGCTCGCGGACGCCGGAGCATCGTCGCAGCCACGGCGGTTCTTCATGGTCGCCGGGCTGCACCGGTGGCAGGAACTCGGCGCGGACAGCGAATGGGGCAAGCCGACCGAGGCGACGTCGCTGCTGACCAGGCTGGCCGAACACGGCCCGGAAGTGGGCATCCACGTCGTGGTCTGGGCCGACAGCTACGCCACCGCCGAGCGCGCTCTGAGGCGCCCCGGCATCGGGCAGTTCACGCTTCGCGTAGCGTTGCGCCTGCAGTCGCCAACCGAGAGCGACGCCCTTCTTGGCGTGCCCGCCGCTGCCAGCCTCGCCGATGACCGCGCCCTGTTCCGGGACGTGGACTGGCCGCACGAGCAGGTCGAGAAGTTCAAGCCGTACTCGACCAAATCGCTGTACGCCTTTGCCCGCACCGCGTTCAGGAGACCGGCATGACCCCGATGCCAGCGCAGGCCCGCACTACGGCGCTGTCGCCTTACCTCTCACTTCGCCAGGCGGTGCGGCCTGCGATCGTGACCTATACGGTTCTGGCCAACGAGCAGGAACGGGCCGGCGCCCTCGCCGATGAAGCCAGCCAGCTTCTCGAGTCGACGCGGGAACTGCTGGAGGCGGTCGGCCTGGTTCACCTGCTCAGCCCGGATCCGGGTGCGGAGATCCCGGGCAATGATCGCGGAGACCGGCAGGCCCGGCTGCTCGCCGCCTACGCCGACGCGGGTGTCCTGTGGGCCAAGGTCGTCGGCCACTCGATAGCGCTCGCCGACGGCCTGCTCGGCCAGGCCAGATGGCACGATGTGCTCAGGCTGGCTGACTTCCTGGACAATGCGGGCGAGACGGTGGTCGCCGACAGCCTGCGCGAGCGTGCTAACGACGCCATACGCGGCGAGTACTACGCCCGGATCAGCTGCATACACGACAAGA
>Ga0209169_10001051_pt1 | contig 16891 bp, 16 predicted proteins | sample HubBroMetageWRM4_FD_188346 | JGI IMG/M metagenome (GOLD analysis project Ga0209169, IMG submission 188346) | Warmed soil microbial communities from the Hubbard Brook experimental Forest, New Hampshire - Hubbard Brook CCASE Soil Metagenome WRM 4... | ecosystem: Environmental > Terrestrial > Soil... | reverse complement strand
GGCTTTTAATACTGCCGCGTCTTTTACCACCAACACCAATTGGCAGAACTATTCGGGCGAGTCGGCGATGAGCTATCTCACGCAGATGGCGGGCCTGGCCTACCACAACTTCGCCTCGGCGGCGGTGGGGATTGCGCTCGCGATAGCATTCGTTCGCGGCATCGCGCGTAAGGAAAAAGACACCATTGGAAATTTCTGGGTCGACATGACCCGTTCCACCCTCTGGGTGCTGCTGCCGGCGTGCATCGTCTATGCCCTGTTCCTGGTTTCACAGGGAGTAGTGCAAAACCTCAAGCCCTACGACACAGTAAAGCTGATCGAGCCGCAACAGATCCAGAAGACTGGAACGGATGGCAAGCCGATGGTCGCACAAGACGGCAAGCCAGTAATGGACACCGTGACCGACCAGACCATCGCTCAAGGGCCGGTCGCATCGCAAGAAGCAATCAAGATGCTAGGCACCAATGGCGGCGGATTTTTCAACGCCAACAGCTCCCATCCTTTTGAGAATCCCACGCCGCTGAGTAACTTCTTGCAGATGCTTTCGATCTTCGCGATTCCGGCTGGTCTCACTTATACGCTCGGCCGCATGACTGGGTCGCAACGTCACGGCTGGGCAGTATGGGCAGCGATGGCGGTTCTATTTCTATGCGGGGTCACCGCAGCTTACTGGGCAGAGGCGCGAGGTAATCCGCTGCTGCATGGAGTCGACCAAAGCGCGTCCGTGCTCCAACCGGGCGGCAACATGGAAGGCAAGGAAGTGCGCTTTGGCATCGCCAGTTCCGCGCTATTCGCCACCGTGACCACCGACGCAAGTTGTGGCGCCATCAACGGCGTGCACGATTCCTTCACTCCGCTGGGCGGACTGGTGCCGCTGGTCAACATCATGCTCAGCGAGACTGTTTTCGGCGGAGTAGGTGCCGGCCTCTACGGCATTCTTATCTACGTAGTGCTGTCAGTTTTCATCGCCGGACTCATGGTCGGCCGAACGCCCGAATATCTCGGCAAGAAAATTGAGGCGTACGACGTAAAAATGGCGATGCTGGTCACGCTCGTTTTCCCGCTGATCATTCTGGTGCTCACCGGCATTTCGTCAGTCGAGGGATTTGGCAAATCGAGCATCAGCAATGCCGGCCCGCATGGCTTCACCCAGATTCTCTACGCGTTCACCTCCATGGCAGGCAACAACGGGTCCGCGTTCGCCGGACTGAACGGCAACACGCTTTGGTACAACACCGCGGGTGCCATGACCATGCTGGTGGGTCGATTTTTCATGATCATTCCCATGCTCGCGATTGCCGGGAACCTGGCGAAGAAAAAGACGGTGCCCGCGTCCGCAGGTACGTTCCCGGTGACTACGCCCCTGTTTACCGTTTTGCTGGTGTCGGTGATTGTGATTGTCGGCGCGCTCACATTTTTCCCGGCTCTTAGTTTGGGGCCCGTACTCGAACACCTGCAGATGATGGCAGGGAAGACTTTCTGATTAGCTTTCTGAGATAAGACATGGCAGAAAAGAAAAGCAAGAGCTTGTGGGACGCAAAAATCATCCGGCGGGCGCTGGTCGATGCGGTTGTCAAACTCGATCCTCGCACCATGATGAAGAATCCGGTCATGTTCGTCGTCGAGGTGGGCAGCGTAGTGACGACCCTGCTTTTGTTCCGCGAGACAAAGAGTTTCGCCTTCAACTTGCAGATCACGCTCTGGCTCTGGTTCACAGTATTGTTTGCGAACTTCGCTGAAGCCATGGCCGAAGGTCGCGGCAAAGCGCAAGCCGACACGCTGCGTAAAGCCCGATCTGAAACCGTCGCCAAGCGCCTGCTGCCGGATGGTACGACCGAAACGGTACCAAGTGCGAAGCTGCGTTCCGGCGACGTCGTGATGGTGACCGCAGGTGAACTTGTCCCGGGCGATGGCGAAGTCATCGAAGGCGTTGCTTCAGTGGACGAATCTGCGATAACCGGCGAATCTGCGCCCGTGATCCGCGAAGCCGGAGGTGATCGATCGGCAGTCACCGGCGGCACGCGCGTCCTTTCCGATGTGATCAAAGTTCGCATCACTTCGAATCCGGGAGAAACTTTCCTCGACAGAATGATCGCTTTGGTCGAGGGCGCGGAGCGGCAGAAGACTCCGAACGAGATCGCGCTCAACATTTTGCTGGCCGGCCTGACCATCATTTTTCTGCTGGCCGTAGTTACGCTGCAGCCTTTCGCGATTTACTCGGGATCACCGCAGACCGTGTTCGTGCTCGTCTCTCTGCTGGTCTGTCTGATTCCGACGACAATCGGCGGCCTGCTATCCGCGATCGGCATCGCCGGCATGGACCGCCTGGTTCAGCACAACGTACTGGCCATGTCCGGGCGCGCCGTGGAAGCGGCTGGCGACGTGAACACCTTACTGCTCGATAAGACAGGAACGATCACGCTCGGCAACCGGCAGGCGGCGGAGTTCATCGCCGCTCCGGGAATTACCGATGCCGAGATGGCCGATGCTGCTCAACTCTCGTCGCTCGCCGACGAAACTCCCGAAGGTCGGTCGATTGTTGTGCTGGCAAAAGAGAAGTACGCCCTGCGCGGACGCGAACTGGCTTCGCATGAAGCCGTGTTCGTCCCCTTCACCGCGCAAACCCGCATGTCCGGAGTGAATCTCGATGGTCGCGAGATTCGCAAAGGGGCCGTCGATGCCATCGTCAAATACCTGCACCAGTTTGGCACCTCGTTGCCGCGCGAGATTCAGGCCAGCGTCGAACAGATCGCGCGCTCGGGAGGAACTCCGCTGGTGGTCGCCGAAAATCAGCGCGCCCTAGGCGTGATCTACCTGAAGGACATCGTCAAAGGTGGTATGCGTGAGCGTTTCAATCAACTGCGCGCCATGGGGATCAAGACCGTGATGATCACCGGCGACAATCCTCTGACGGCAGCTGCGATCTCACGCGAAGCGGGTGTAGACGATTTTCTGGCGGAGGCGACTCCGAAAGACAAAATGGATTTGATTCGCCGCGAGCAAGCGGACGGCAAACTCGTTGCCATGACCGGCGATGGCACGAACGATGCGCCCGCTCTGGCCCAGGCCGATGTAGGGGTGGCCATGAACACGGGCACGCAGGCCGCGAAAGAAGCCGGAAACATGGTGGATCTGGATTCGAATCCCACCAAGCTGATCGAAGTCGTGGCAATCGGTAAACAGCTGCTGATGACGCGCGGTGCGCTCACTACGTTTTCGATTGCAAATGACGTGGCCAAGTATTTCGCGATCATTCCAGCAATGTTTGCCGGGACGTTCCCGGTGCTGAACACTTTGAACATCATGCGGCTGCAGACGCCCCAGTCGGCAATACTCTCTGCCGTTATTTTTAACGCGCTCATCATCGTCGCTCTGATTCCACTCGCGCTCCGTGGGGTTGCATACAAGGCGATGAGCGCCGAATCTCTGCTGCGGCAGAATTTGTTGGTCTATGGACTCGGTGGACTGGTGGTTCCGTTCATCGGCATCAAGCTGATCGACATGCTCATAACCGGCATCAAGCTGGCATAGATCGAACTGGAATAGAGCCGAAGAGATATATGAAGAAAAATCTGATCACTGCCGTACTCATGACGATCGCAACGACAGTCCTGTTGGGAATTCTGTACCCGCTGCTCGTCACCGGCCTCGCACAGCTGATTTTCCCCAAGCAGGCCAACGGGCAGCTGATCCAGGGGAAGGACGGAGTGGTCGTTGGTTCGCGGCTGATCGGGCAGCCATTTTCGGGGCCGGGCTACTTCCACTCGCGGCCATCCGCCGCCGGCACCGCAGGATACGATGCAACCGCCTCTGCCGGCTCGAATCTCGGCCCGACCAACGCGCAGTTGATTGCTCGCGTGACAGGAGACGTCGCCACGCTGCAGGCTGAGAATCCCGGTGCTCCTATCCCCGTCGATCTGGTTACGACATCGGGCTCGGGCCTCGATCCGGACATCTCGCCAGCGGCGGCGCAATTCCAGATTCGGCGCGTGGCCGCGGACCGCAAGATTTCGGAAGCGGAAGTCGCACGCTTGGTCACGGAAAACTATCGGAACCGGCAATGGGGATTCCTCGGTGAGCCACGCGTGAACGTGCTCGGACTGAATATTGCGCTCGACGCGCGCTACGGACGAGCTCGCTAGTGGTGCGGCCGGCGTCTCGCACACCAACTATTTCGGCAGACACTTCTCCATGAAGTCAACCAGGTCCTTCTTCATTTTGTCGTGTTCCGCGCGATCGATATACACCATGTGTCCTGCGTTGTAGGTGGCGTAGGAAACATTCTGGCGATACTTTGCGTCGAGATTGAGGTGATCCATGGTCCAGTCGGCGGCGGCGAACGGTGTCGCCAGGTCGTAATAGCCTTCCATCACCAGAATCTTCATATACGGATTCTTGATCATGGCTGACCGCAACCCGCCCGCCGTGCTGGGAAAGCCTTCCACCGCGTTGCCCCACTCCCAGGTCCGGAAGCCAGGTTGGTCGTAGGCGAAGACTCGATAGGGAGCATCGGACTTGTAGTTCAGTTCTGTGCGCAGATAGTTGTTGAACGCCGAGGTGTATGGCGGCAAGATGGCCGCGCTGGTCGGATCATAGAAAAACTGATCTTCGTCCGGATTGGGGCTGCTGAAGCGGCCATCGAGACGTCCGCTCATCAACTTCTGATCGAGCAGCAACTCATGGCTGAAAGTTGGAACGTCAATGCGCAGGTTGTGCGCTTCGATCACTTCCGGCCGCAGTCCGAGGTAGCGGGACAGTTGCTCGACAATCTTGTGGCGTTCTTCTGCCGTCAGGGCGTCGCCTTTGGCCAGAGCGAGCGCGTAATCGTTGGCCGACCAGCGCACGACTTCTTCGCGGGTCTTCGCCGGATCCTGAGTGAGATCGGTTGACAGCTTGTGGTGGTAGCCGGCGACCATATTGAAAGTGGGTACCAGCAGCACATAAGGCAGGTCATTCGATTTGTTCCATTCGAGCGTCTGGAAATCCACCGCCATCGAGAGCAGGGTCACGCCATTGAAAGCGATGCCATGATCCGCTAAATATCCGGAGAGGCCAGCGGCTCGCGTTGTGCCATAGCTCTCGCCCAGCAAAAAGAGCGGCGAGGTCCAGCGATCGTAGCGCGAGAGGTAGAGGCGGATGAATTCTCCGAAAGCCTGCACGTCACCTTTTACGCCGAGAAACTTCTTGGTAAGTTCCGCGTTCGCGGCCCGCGAGTAGCCGGTCGACATTGCATCCACCATGACGATGTCGCTGCGATCGAGCAGCGTGTCGGGATTGTCTTCCACGCGATAAGGTGCGGCCGGCATGAAGCCATTCGGCTGCAGCACCACGCGCTTCGGTCCGATTGCGCCCATGTGCAGCCATACCGAGGCGGAACCCGGGCCCCCGTTGAACGCAAATGTCAGCGGACGCTTCCCGACATCCTGTCCATCGAGTGTGTACGCGACGAAAAACATTTCCGCTTCCGTCTTGCCATCTTCGCGCTTGATGGGAAGCCTCCCGGTCGTTGCTGTGTAATTGAGCGTCTTGCCGTTCAGCGTGGCCTGGTGATGCGTGATTACGGGCGGGACTTCAGTTACGTCGTAGTGTTCCTCTTTGTCTTTATCAGTGGCTTCGCCGGCTTCGGTTTTGGGCGCCTCTGCAGGCTTGCCGCTTTCCGCGGACTTATCCTGAGTTGGGGCGGTCGCCGGCGTCGCTTGTTTCTTATCTTTCTTGGATGCTGCCGGCTTCGCGTTCTCGGCGGTTGTGTCCTGAGGCTGGTTTTGCTGCGCCACCGCGAACGAGATCGTCGACAGGGCGAAAAGAAAAATTGCCAGAATTCTCATGCTTGTCTCCCGGAGAAATAGAGTCGGAGCAGCATTATAGCGCCTTCGCCAATCGCGTTCGAAACAAGCCAGAGGCAACTCCAGACGTGCTAGAATTTGTAGCGCATTAAACGATTCCACCAACTAGGTGGCGCACCGGATCTCTCACCCCTGGCAATTTTGACGACGGACTGAAAAGTGGCCCAGAATCCCAACGCCCAAAGCGGTTCGATCACCTACGCTGACGCCGGTGTCAACATTGATCGTGGCAACCGCACTAAGCAGCGTATCAAGTATCTCGCCCATAAAACTTTCACCAAAGGAGTTCTCAGCGAGATCGGTGGGTTCGGCGGGTTATTCTCGGTGGATAAGAAATATCTGGACCCGGTGCTGGTTTCGAGCGTCGATGGTGTCGGCACCAAATTAAAGGTGGCCTTCGAGATGGGCGCACACCACACCATTGGCGTCGACCTGGTGAATCATTGCGTCAACGACATCGCCGTGCAGGGCGCCGCGCCGTTGTTTTTCATGGACTACCTGGCCACGGGCAAGCTGGATTCGGAGGTCGTGGAAAAAATTGTGGCCGGTCTCGCCGAAGCTTGCAAACATAACGGCTGCGCCCTCATCGGCGGTGAGACCGCTGAAATGCCGGGCTTTTATCCCGAAGGCGAGTACGATCTTGCCGGATTCATTGTCGGGGTCGTCGAACGCGAACGCATCATCAGCGGTAAAGACGTCCAGATCGGTGACTGCGTCCTCGGTTTGCCCTCCAACGGTCTGCACACCAACGGGTATTCCCTGGCACGCAAGTTGCTATTTGAAGTTGCCGAGTACTCTCCGGAAACTTTTGTCAGCGAAATCAAGAACAAAGTCGGCAACGAACTCATGCGGACCCATCGCAGCTACTGGTCCATCATTCGGAAGATGATCGCGGGCGAATGTGTCGCGGCGCTGGCACATATCACTGGCGGCGGTATCACCGAAAACCTGCCCCGAGTGCTACCCAAAGGCACGTCGGCGGTGATCGAACTCGGTACTTGGCCGGTCCTACCCATCTTTGAGCATCTGCAAAAACTCGGCAACGTCGCGGAGGAAGAGATGCTCCGCACCTTCAATATGGGACTCGGCATGCTGATCGTGGTTCCCGCCAAGAAGTTCAAGAAAGCACAGACGCTGCTGGAGCGCGCCGGAGAAAAGTTTTACAGCGTCGGCCGCATCGTCAAGGGCGATCGCAAGGTCGTGTTCAGCTAGGATTCCTGGATTTCCCTGCGTTCCGATTTTCTCTGTGTCTCCGTGCCTCTGTAGTGAATAATGTAGTGCTAATGAAGAATCTCGGCATTTTGCTCTCCGGACGCGGATCCAATTTTGTAGCCATCGCCGACAGTATTGCGGCTGGCAGGATACCTGATGCCCGCATCTCCGTGGTGGTTTCGAACCGGGCCGATGCTCCCGGCCTTGAAACGGCGCGCCAGCGCGGCCTCAAAGCACTCGCGATCTCATCGAAAGGCAAACCACGCGAGGAGCACGACCGCGAAGTCGTGGCTGCGCTCCTGCAGAACAAAGTTGATCTCGTCTGTCTTGCTGGTTACATGCGGCTGCTCTCGCCCTGGTTCGTGCGGCAGTTTCCAGCGAAGATTCTCAACATCCATCCGTCTTTGCTACCCGCGTTTCCCGGTTTGGAAGCGCAGCAGCAGGCGTTTGCCTACGGAGTGAAAGTTACGGGGTGCACGGTGCACTTCGTCGACGAGGAACTCGACCACGGTGCCATCGTCGTGCAGAAAACCGTGCCCGTGCTCGACTCCGACGACGAGCAGACGCTGTCGGCACGGATTTTGGAGCAGGAACACGTGGCATACACGGAAGCGATCAAGATTGTGTTGGAAGGAAAATTTCGGATCAGCGGCAGGCGATTTCGTAAGAGGTGAGAGGTCAGAGGTCAGATTGTAGAAGTAAAGAGCCAATTCGCAGCGTTCCGGTTTGTCACCTCTGCAATTCGACCCCTCACTTCTGACCTGTCCCCATCCTACATAATGAGATCGTTGCTCATTCTCGCAATCGGGTGCTGCATTACCTCTAGCTCGTTCTTCACCAGGTTCAGTCCGTACACACATTGCTCAAATCTTTGTGAGAGTTGCCCGAACAGCGGCGCCACCTTCGCGTATTCGAAGTGCTCGAACTTGGAGACGATGTAGTAGCTTTCTTTTCCGGCTTTCATCCAATCCACGAAACCCTCGACCCGCTGTCGGCGCAGGCGATAATGATTGATGCTCTCCGGAAACATCCCGGCATAGAACAGAGTAAAGTCGCCAATGTGCTTACGGACTTGGCGCTCGCGATCGAATGAAGGTGCCGGGCCGTAGATTGGATCCGACTCGATCAGCATCTCGCCTACATCGTTCAGGGGCTTCCCCGACGCATTGCGGATTTTCAACAACTGCTCGGCATCGCAAAACTCCGACAACAGATGCGCCACATAACCGACGATCTGCGGATCGCGAATTCCGATCTCCTCGGCATAATGACGACCGACCAGTTCAAGAAATAACTGCTGCAGCGGATGCGTCTCCGGAATCTCCATGGCCCTACTTCCCCCCCCCGACTCTGCCCCTTGCTGCCCCTACTTACCTTCTATCGGAACCTAACCCCGTGCCGATTAGATACCGTGAATTCTGGTCCAACACAAGTACCCATTCGAGCCACTGCTTTAGTTAGAAGCCCGCGCGGGGCAAGGGGTTTAACGGTATTATTAGCAGCCGACGGAGGGGACTGCTAATTGCCCGCGACAACCTCGAAAAATGTGTTTCACTGAATGTACTTAAACGATGGGCGCAAAAGAATGGAGGCAGAATGGAACGAATCAACATTGCAAGCGGAACGCCATGGGAACCCGTCGTCGGTTACTCTCGTGCGGTTCGCGTTGGCGAGCACGTCCACGTTGCCGGCACAACCGCGACTGGAACCGACGGAAAAATCGTCGTCGGCGATGCCTATGCGCAGGCGGTTCAGATCCTCAAGAATATTAAAAACGCGCTGGAACGGGCCGGAGCCTCACTGCAAGATGTAGTCCGCACTCGCGTATTTCTTACCAACATTGCCGATTGGGAAAAAGTGGGAAAAGCTCACGGCGAGTTTTTTCGCGACATTCGTCCCGCGAGCTCCATGGTGGCGGTCACGGCGCTGGTTTCTCCAGAGATGCTATTGGAAATCGAAGCAGAAGCGATCGTGCCCGACGGAAACCAGAAAATAAGCGCAGTAAATCATATGGCGGAAGCCTGAGAAGCACTCAAGCATCCGCCATCATTTACTGTGGTAGTGCTGTGGCACTGCTGACGCGAGTCGCTAGCGACGGCGTTTCTTGCGGACAACTTTTTTCTTGGCCGCTTTCCTGGTTGCTTTTTTTGCCGGCTTCTTAGCTGCCTTCTTTTTCCTTGCCGCCTTCTTGCGGGCCGGCTTCTTTGCGGCTTTCTTCTTCGGCTTCTTGGCCGCCGTTTTCTTTGGGGGCGCCTTCTTGGCTGGAGCTTTCTTTGCTGGCGCCTTCTTCGGTGGTCCGCTCTGGCCGCCGCCCGATGGGGTTACAGGCACAGGTGCGGGCTCCCGCATTACCGGCACCACAATCTCGTCGTCTTCCTCGACGAGAACGGGTTCTTCTTCCTCTTCTTCCTCTTCCAAATCCTCTTCCAGCGATTCGCCGTAGGCGCCGCTGTCGCTGTACTCATCCGTCTCATCGTCCCGACCGTACAGAGTCGGATCATCGAAGCGCATATCTCCTCCTGAATATTGAATTAGGACCGCCTGCTGCGAGACCGCAATGCTTTTCGGTAACGGCGCGCGATTATAGCATGGACAGTTTCACGGGCAGTATCGTGCATTCTCTTCGGATTTGCGAGGAAAATTGTGAGGAAAATTCTGCGCCACAAGACGGGGGCGAAATAACAGCGAAACAAGACGGAACTGGCCGGAATGAAAGACCGGAGCCGATCTATTCGTATGCCAAAGCGTCGATCGGGTCTTTCTGCGCCGCCTTGAACGCCGGATACAGTGCGCCGCCAATGGCCCCGACGATCGCAATCAGGGTTGCGTATGCGATCCACCTGGCATCGACAACCACCGGCAGTAGCGGGAACTTCTGTGCCAAGGCGACTTTAGCCATCAGGCTCACAACAATGCCAAGCAGGATGCCGGCCACGGCCAGGAGGGCCGTTTCCCGCAGGATCACGTTTACGATGTACACCTTCGACGCTCCCATTGACTTCAGAATGCCGATTTCGCGTGTCCGCTCCATCACGGCCGTGTACATGGCCTGGAAGATGACGATGAATCCGATGACCACAGATATGCCGACTACGACCTTGATAAAGGCGGAAAGCCCCGGATAGTTGCTCGTGGTCATCATGGCCAGGTAAGAAGCCATCGAGTTCGCCCCATAGCGCTCCATGCCCGGCACGTGCTTGATCTCATCGATTACCGCGTCGGTGTTTGCCGGGTCATCGAGCTTAAGGTAAAAGACTGAGGCCTTGTCCTTGGCGTCCATTAGATCTTGCAGAGTGCTCAGCGGAACGAATTTACGTCCGCCCTTGCCGCGTTCAACGATCCCCGAAATGCGGAATTCTTTGCCCACGATCTGGATAGTGTCGCCCACTTTGGCCTGTTTGGACTGTGCGAACAGATCGTCCACCAGCACGTCATAAGGCCCTTGAAAGGGACCGCCCGACAAATAGCGAAACCCTGACGACATGCTCTCATAGCTGGGCAAATCGATTCCGGTAATGATTTCGACTGAGCCCGTCGAAGAGAACTGCTGGATCACTGGGGCCACACTTCTGACGTGGGGCAGTTTTGCCAGCACGCCGCCGATTTTTACGGATATGGGTGCACCCGACAGTCCGGCTATGAACGAAGCTCCCGGAGGTAGCAGCAATATGTCCGCGCCAATGCCGGCGGTTCGCGTACGGCTGTCCTGCAGCATCCCGAGTGAGAAGCCCACAATCAGCAGAATCAGCGTGACTTCGAGCGCCACCGCGACGACGCTGATCATCGAGCGCAGCGGCCGGTGCACCAGATTCCCGACAATCATGCGATTCATCATGTCTTTTCCAGGGACCGATCTTCTCGGTTGATCTTCCAGACTGATCTTCCGGATTGACCAGCGACTACTTGTTCTGGCTCTCCGGTGCCTTCACCGCGCCGGAACTGGTCTGTCCGAGATGCACCACCTCTGCCCCCGGCGGCTGTTCCAGCGCAAACTGGTCATCGGTCAGCGCCTTATTGAATTCAAGCTTGACGATGTTCAGGGTGATGTCGTAACTCTCCCGGGGACGTTCGATCGTAATCGTTCCGGGGAATATCGTCCCACCGAAATCTTTGTAATCCTGGTAATGGGCATCGGTTTCGACATCTCCCTGCTGGTCGTAGATTCTCTGCCGGTAAGGCAGAAGGTCGACTCGGCTGAAATCGATTTTGCGCGACAGATAGACGCCGCGAGGACCCCTCCGGATGACCAGCAGGCTGTAATCCGGCTGATCGACCCGATGCCGCTTCGAGTCGAGGACGGTCTCAAAGCCGTTTTCCATAACCGCCTCGTCCTGGCCAATTTCCGGCAGCAGCAGCGCGTCGTAAATGTACTCCGGGCGCATGTTCTCCAGTCGCTTGTCGGGCTGATAAGCGGCATTGTTTGCGCCCACCACGAACTTATTCTGGCTCGGAATCCAGAGCTTGAATTCCTGTCCGTTGCTAACCATGTCGAAAGCTGTATTCCGTACCACCGGCATCAGGCCCTTCATGCGCAACATGAACGGCTTGCGCGCCAGCACGTAGCCGCGAATCTCTTTGTAATCAGTAATCACGCCATTCTTAGGGTCTCCAGCCGAGGAATCTATATCCACCGTTGCCTGCATGGTCTGAACCTTGTCGGCCTGGCCGTTGACGTAGTCGATGAGATCCTGCTGGGTCGCGGTCTTCAACGGCCGGTCGGAGAGATGGCGATTCAGAATGCGCGTGCGGAAAAGACATCCCGTCAGCGGGAATGTGGCCGCCGACAGAAGTAAAAGGAAAAACAGACGCAGATGAGGACGATGCATTCCTATGCCAGTACCTGAGAACCCCTTACCGTCTTGGTATCTGATTAGTATAAGGCAGCGAAGGGTTCAGCGCTTTGCCGGGAGGCCAAGTGCATGGCGATAGGAGGCCACGTTCCGGTTATGCTCTTCGAGGCTGCGGGCGAAGCGGTGATGCCCGTTGCCATCCGCCACGAAGTAAAGGAATCTCGTGCTGTCCGGGTGCATAGCTGCTTCCAGAGCGCCTTTTCCCGGATTCGCGATCGGGCCCGGCGGCAGCCCCGCAGAACGATACGTGTTATAGGGTGAGTTCACCGCCAGATCGGCATGGTGAAGACTTCCCTGATACGTGCCCTCCAGTTGTTCGGCGTAGATAACGCTCGGATCGGCATCAAGTGCCACGTTTTTCGCCAGCCGGTTGTAATACACGCTGGCTACGCGTGGCCGTTCCTCGGGATCCGCGGTTTCTTTCTCGACGATCGACGCCATGGTGACGACCCTGGGGATATCAGCATTCAGACCGATCTGCTGCGCCACCAACCGGAACTGATGCACCATCGCCGCCGCCATTTCCTTCAGGCTCTGGGTGCGCGTGAACTCGTAAGTATTAGGGAAAAGATAGCCTTCGAGCGATTTGGCGTCAGGCGCCATGTCGGAGATCAGCTGGGTCTGGGTTTCGGCAACGCGCAAAAAATCGGCTGCCGACCCCAGCTTCGCGTCCTCTATAGCTTTGGCGATGTCGAACATCGTATAGCCCTCGGGAATCGTGACCACGTGGAAATAAATATCGCCACGAGCGATACGCTCGTAGACTTGGGGAAGGGTCGCCTTCCGCTCGAAAAGATATTCGCCCGCTTTCAACGTTGGCTTGGGATGCAGCGCGTGCCAGAGCCAGAAAACACGTTCGTTGCGGATCACTCCGGCCCTTTTCAGCTCCGCGGCAATCTTCCGCGTCGAATACCCGGGACGCAGCAGCAAAGAAGCGTTGGCCGGCGGAGTAACCGGGGCATAGACCAGCCACGCCACCCAGCCGCCGGCGGCGAGTGCGGCAAATAAGACAAGTGTGATCAGCTTACGCAAGGTCTTAGTTTAGAGGGGTTTTTGGATTGAAACAAAGTCGCTGGAGTACAGGGCCGAAAGGAGCAGTTGCACCCCATCCCGGCCCTTAAACGGTCAAGAAAAGCCCTCGGGGCCTCTGGTCTCGCCAGCGAGCGCCTTCTACTCTCCCAGCCAATCCGCATACGGTTTCAGCGACTCGACGTGGTCGAAGATAATCTTAAGCGCGCCGGTGATCGGAATCGCGAGCAGTAATCCGATGCCTCCCCAGACCGCTCCCCAGAACAGGAGGGCGATCGTGACCGCCAGCGGATTGATCTTCAGGCGGCTCCCGAGCAGCTTGGGATAGAGAACGTTCAGCGCGAAAAGATGCAGTCCAACAACACAAAACGCCACGATCACCAGGTCGCTCGGCTCCAATTGCCCCAGGCCGACCAAAATCGGCGGCAGCATCGCCAGCACAATCCCCAGGTACGGAACCAGGCTCAGAAAGCCGCTGAGAAAACCGACGAAGTAGAAGAAAGGAACATGGAGCACCCCGAAAATCGCCACGCTCACGCCTGAAATCAAGAGTCCGATCAGCAGGTTCCCGACAATAAAGCTCTGCAACATTTTCCCGATCAACCCCAGGGTCACGAATGCCGTGTGCCGGTGATGCAACGGGAACAACATCACGGTGGCCGAACGCGCGTGGCTTTGCCAGGTCAGCAAGAAGTAGGCGAGGAATGGGATGAACGAGGCCGCCAGCAAAATGTCAGTGAAAGTGCCGGCACCGTGGGTGAGGGTCTCGGACCAGGTCTGCACCTGCCGCACCTGCACAACATTCGTGTCCTCCGGCTCGCCGACAACGTCGCCTGTCTTTTCAAGCTTTTCGGCCTGCTGCTGGTACGGCTGCAGCATGGAGCGGATCTTCTGCGAATATTTGGGAAGGTTGTCAGCAAAGATGAGGGCCTGGTTGTAGGAGGCAGCGGTGACCCCGTAGAGCACCGCCAGCAGTACGACCACGCTGACCAGGGCCGCCATGGCTCTCGGCAGGTGCAGGTATTCGAGCGCCTGAACCACCGGAGAGAGCATGAAGCTCAGCAGAATCGCGAAGAACAGCACTGCCAGCACCGACTCGCCGTAGTACGCGAACATGATGACCAGACCCATGCCGAGCAGTGTCAGCGACCAGTGCTGCCCGATTTGTTGTTCCGTTGTGTCCATAGTGTGTGGCTATAGTCTGCGGCTATCGGGTGCGGTTGCTCAGTCCAACCGCAACTGGCTCACAATTCTGCCTCACCTTGGCCGGAATTGCACCACCCCAATCGTGCCAGTGCCGCGGCCCTATGATTTTGCCAGGAATTGTAGCTAAGAAATTATCCGCTTCTGCCGTCTACAATTAACAGATGGATTCACCCGCGGCGCCCGCTTACAAGCGCATCATGGCCCTCGACGTCGGCTCGAAACGAATCGGAGTGGCCGTCTCTGACCCGCTCGGCATCACTGCGCAAGGGTTGGATACCATCCAGCGCCAAAATAAACGCCACGATCTGGAGGCCCTGGGACAGTTGCTGGCGAAATACGAAGTCCGGGAGATCGTGGTCGGCCTGCCGCTGCGCTTGAGTGGCGCTGAAGGAACTCAATCGGAGAAGATGCGAGTGTTCGCCGACCTTCTACGCGCGCATTTCGGAGTTACGGTCCATCTCTGGGACGAGCGCTGGACATCAACCGAAGCCAACCGCCTGCTGCGTGAAACCGATCTCTCGATCAAGAAGCGGGGGCAAGCGGTGGACCGGATGGCGGCTATTCTGATTCTGCAATCCTGGATGGAAGCCCACGCCGAACGCTGACTTTGCTTGCTCGAGAGGTCAGGAGGCGAGTTCGGAAATTTCCGGGAAGCGCAGATTGCACTTCGTCAGCGCCTTAGTAAGCGCCTGCTCAATCAGGCTCTCCTCGCAGTTCCGCGAGATGGCGATTTCGCTCACCAGCAAATAGCGGGCGCGTTCCAGCATCTTCTTTTCACGGAAGGAGAGCGACTTGCCCTGGCCAAGAATCAGCAGGCTTTTTAGCACCGCAGCCACGTCCGTAAGCGATCCGGTGCGCATGCGATCGGAATTCTCTTTGAATCGGTCTTTCCAGTCAGCCGCGTTTATGCATTCGCCGGAGGAGAGGTAGTCCACGATCTTCTCCACCTCGCCATTACGCACTACCGGACGCATCCCAACATTGTTGACATTGGCGAACGGCACCATCACCTTCAAACTGCTGGCTGCGATTTTCAGGAGGTAGAATTTCTCGATTGTGGCGCCGATGGTTCGACTGCTGATTTGTTCGATGATTCCGACGCCATGGTTGGGGTAGACCACCTTGTCGCCAATGTGGAAAACGCGGTCGCCGTTCATGGAGGGGTCCTCGCCCGAGGGTGCTGGAGAACTGCCTTCAGTCTAGCCGAGCGGCACCGCTAAGGCAATGGAGAAGCGCCGCGGGCCCGTCCGGCGCGGCAGTTGTCGGCCAAGATTGTCGCGGGTTCCAGACTAAGTCATTTCAGTTGAGCGGGTTGCGCCGGAGCAACGGTTCTGAAATTAGGCCAAGCCACGGAGCGGCAGCACTCGCAGCCAAGGGTTATAATGCCGACAGCATGACGGAAGAGATCAAAAAGAAGCTTCGAGATGAGCTGAACATGCTCGAGCACGAACTGGCCTTCGATATCCCCAGAGAACTAAAGAAAGCAGTTGCGCTCGGCGACCTCAGCGAGAACGCCGAGTATCACACCGCCAAGCAGCGCCAGGAATACTTGAAGGCGCGCGTGCGGCAACTTGGCCAGCGTTTAGCCGACCTGTCGCTGGTCAACATGAACAACATCCCCAAGGACAAAGTTGGCTTGGGCTCGACCGTGACCGTCTTCGACAGCACCAAGAACGAGGAAATGCACTATGAATTGGTGGCCAGCGAACAGTCTGACGTGGCGGCTGGAAGAATCTCGACCACCTCGCCGATCGGGCGCGCCCTGCTGAACAAGAAAATTGGAGACACGGCCACGGTGGTCACGCCCGGCGGCAGCCGCGAAATGGAGATCCTGAAGCTCTCGACCATGCACGATCTCGCTGAGGCCAAGCTGGAAGCGCAGCCAGAACGGAAATCAAAATGAGCAAGAGCAGCGGCGGGATTCGGGGCTTGTTTCTATGACCTGGACCAGCGGAGTCGGGCGCGCCTGCGGCGTTCTGCTCGACGCCATCGTGCGTCTGCTGGCTCTTTCCCACATTAACCCCAACCTCCTGACCCTTATGGGACTGTTGGTCAACACCTATGCCGCGTTTTTATTCGGATACGCTAACGGTGACAACCAGCGCCACATGTTTTTCTATGCCGGGCTGGTGATCATCGGATCGGGATTTTTCGACCTCGTAGATGGCCGCGTTGCCCGCGCCTCAAATCAAGTCACCCGCTTCGGAGGCTTTTTCGATTCCATCGTCGACCGCTACAGCGATGCGTCGCTCTTCCTGGGATTGCTGGTTTTTTACGGTCGCGGCAACCGCTTCTTCTACGTCGTACTTGCCGCGCTGGCCATGATCAGCGCCATCATGGTGAGCTATGCCAGAGCCCGAGCCGAATCGCTGATCGGCTTGTGTAAGGTAGGTTTCATGGAGCGCCCCGAACGTCTCGTCCTGCTAATCATCGGCGCTCTATTCAACGAAATGGCCCCAGTCCTCTGGGTAATAGCCGTGCTCTCCACCATCACCGTAATCCATCGCGTCATCTACACCTGGCAGCGGACTACAGAGCTGGATACGCCCGCCCGGGCCGCCTGAACTTATGCTCGCCGCGCTCAGCCCTTGAGGAGAGCGAACCCCGGTGACCAATGCTAGACTAGACGCCGGAATTCCCGCGGAGTCTTAGCTTGCCAACCAATCCCGTTCTGGTCGTTCACGGCGGTGCCTGGGATATTCCCGACGACATGGTTGAGGCGCACCTCAACGGAGTGCGCAATGCGGCCGC
>Ga0209169_10001049_pt1 | contig 16899 bp, 11 predicted proteins | sample HubBroMetageWRM4_FD_188346 | JGI IMG/M metagenome (GOLD analysis project Ga0209169, IMG submission 188346) | Warmed soil microbial communities from the Hubbard Brook experimental Forest, New Hampshire - Hubbard Brook CCASE Soil Metagenome WRM 4... | ecosystem: Environmental > Terrestrial > Soil... | reverse complement strand
ACTCGGCCGCTGGGCCGGCCGAGAGCCAACCCATGGCCTCGGCGCGTTGCAGAACGCTCTTTTTTGGAGGCTCGCCATGAAAAAAAAGCCCCTCATGATTATCGGCGGCATCGTTGTGCTGTTGTTCGTGATTGCGCTGGCTCTGCCGCTTTTCATCAACGCCAACCAATTTAAACCTACGCTGGAAACCCAGCTGGGCACGGCGCTAGGCCGCCCCGTGGGGATCGGCGATATCAGCCTTTCGATCTTTTCGGGCGGCGTGACGGTTACAGATGTGTCTATCGCAGACGACCCTGCGTTCAGTAAGTCGCCGTTTTTGACCACCAAGTCCTTGAGCGTGGGCGTCGAGCTGCTGCCGCTGATTTTTTCGAAGAGGCTCGAGGTGCGTTCGCTGACGGTGAAAGATCCGGAAGTGAATCTGATCCACGCTGCGAACGGGACGTGGAATTATTCGAGCCTGGGGGCCGCGAAAAGCGCAGGCAAGAATCCGGCGCCGGCTGCGGCGTCGAGCTCTGGTGGTGCTCCCGGCGCTGAAGCCATGAGTGTGGGGAAACTTAGCATCGAGAACGGAAAGATTATCGTCAGCGGTGCAGGCTCGAGCGCCAAGCCGAGCATCTACCAGAACGTTGAGCTGAAAGCTTCCGATCTTTCCTACACTTCGCAATTTCCATTCCAGCTGACGGCTACCGGCCCGGGAAATTCCGCGCTGAAACTGGAAGGTAAAGCGGGGCCGATGAATTCTGCGGATGCATCGCTGACTCCGTTGAACGCAACCGTGGACGTGCAGCATCTCGATCTGGCCAGCACTGGCTTTCTGGATGCGTCTTCCGGAATCGGTGGCGTGGTGGACTTCAAGGGCGAGCTCAATTCCGACGGCAGCCAGCTGAATTCAAAGGGCACGGTGAAGGCGACGAAGCTGAAACTTTCCGCGGCGGGCGCGCCTTCGTCCGTTCCACTGAATGTTGATTATGCCACGACGTACGATCTGAAGAGCCAATCGGGAAATTTGAATCAGGGTGACATTCACATCGGCAACGCGCTGGCACGTTTGAATGGCGCGTATAACACGGCATCGGATCCGGCCAAGTTGGATATGCGGTTGAACGCGCAGGCGATGCCGGTGACCGATCTGGAAGGATTTCTCCCGGCGGTGGGAGTCGTAGTCCCGTCCGGATCGAAGCTGCAAGGCGGCGCACTGACTGCGAATCTGACGGTGAGCGGTCCCGCGGATAAGCTGGTGATTTCCGGGCCGATAAATCTATCGAACGCGAAGCTGGCGGGATTCAGCTTGAAATCGAAGCTGGGCGCGCTGGGTTCCATTCCCGGACTCGGCGGCAGTGGTGGTGGCGGCGGTGGCGGCGGCTCGGATACGGATATTCAAACGCTGAGCGCCACTGTGCGAAACGATCCGTCGGGAACGAAAATTGATAGTTTGAATCTGGTGATGCCGTCGCTGGGCACGGTTACGGGAAGCGGAACTGTAAGCGCAGCGGGGCAGCTCAATTTTAAACTGGTGGCGAATCTTTCGGGAGCTGCGGGTGCGCTCACCGGCATGGCTGGCGCGGCAGGTGCAGGCGGAGGCAAGTTAGGCGGAGCACTGGGTGCTTTCACCGGCAGCGGGGGAGGCGGTGGCTCGAGCAAGGGAATCCCATTCATCGTGCAGGGCACCACGTCGAATCCGCAGGTGATTCCTGATGCGAAAGCAATCGCTGTCAATGCAGCCAAGGGTGCCGTACCCGGCGGCGGTGCCACCGGGGCGGCAGCGAGCACCCTCGGTGGTTTGCTCGGAAAGAAGAAGACGCCGCAATAGAGGGAGAGTTTTTTTGATCGCGGCACGAGCGATCGAATCGAGCGCAGATGAAGGACTGGCGCGCTTTAATGCGGCGAACTGCCGGAGCCGGTCGAGAACAACGAGGCTTCCGCATCGCTAAAAAGCGTACGCAGGGAACGCACCACGAAGCGAATCAAGATCGTGATCACGCAGAGCGCCAGCAAGACAATCGAGCTGGCAACGTACGGGTGCCGCGTGACGATCCACATCAGAAATATCACCAGCGCGTCTTCCGCCGAGCTCAACGCAAAATTCGAGAACGGCTCGGGCGAGTGCACGATGGCTGCGCGCGCCGCCGTCTTGCCGCCATGCGCGGCCAGTGCGATCAATCCGCCCGCGAAAGTGGCCGCGATTTGCTCCCACTGCGGCAACTGCGACGTCGCGGCGTAAGCCAGAAACGCCGCGACCGGAACTCGCACGAAGGTGTGCGCGGCGTTCCACAGCAGATCGAAAACCGGAATCTTGTCGCCGACGAATTCCAGCAGGAACAGCACTCCACAGATTGCGATAATTTTCCAATCTTGCAGCAGGTGCAGCGCGGGCGGCAGAGCGAGGACGTTGAAGCGCGCCAACAGGCCAAGCGTTCCCACGGTGGCGTAGACGTTGAGGCCGGCCGAGAAACTGACGACAACCAGAATCGCGGTTAGCTCGGCGCCAGTGGGGATTAACGGGGATAGGACTGGCAGACTCATAAGTTGGGGAAGCGCGTCGCGCGGCGTGCAGCGCAAAACTCGCCCCGCGATGGATTCAGCGCAGCTGCATGGCGTCTGCCACCGCGCCGCCGTCGCGGCTACTTGGCTGCCGTTTGCTTGGCGATTACCAAATCTTTGATTTTGTCGTAGGTGGCTTTGGGGACGACCTTTTTCCGCAGCAGGTCGGTCTTCGCGCGGTAAGGGCGGTTATCAATAATTTTCTGCGAGTACGCGGCGCCGATCCCCGGCAGAGCGTCGAGTTGCTCTTTGCTGGCCGAATTCAAATCCACCAGGCTGGCGCTGCTGGGAGCCGGAGCCGCGGATTGTGCAGCTGCGGAATGGCAGTGCGGCAATACCGGGGCGGACAGAACGAACAGCAGCGATGCCGCCAGCACCAAGAACGAAAGACTCAGTTTTCGCTTCATCAACGCTCTCCTTTTTAAAATGCAGGGTGAATGCACGAAACGCGCGGTCGCGGCTCTGGCAGCCGGCCACGTTCGTACGCTCGCTGCCGCATACAATAACACCGAGAGCCATTTGGGTCCTACGGGCGCTGACGTCCAACTCTTGCGACACGCGCACGCCGGGAGATCAAGCAACTCGCCTCGCTTTCACCCTTATAATGGATGCTGTACCTGCATGAATCAACAGCCGGCTTGACCGCTAGCGGAAAAGGCTTTCGCGTGTTTTGCCGCCGGCAGCTCCCGTTGCGGAACCCTCGCTGCATTGCTTCATCCCCTTCGTGGTGCGGTATGGCACGCGATTTCGCGCCGGCGCGAATTTGATTTGCCCATCCCTGCGCGAACCGTCACGTTGCATACGGCTTCTGAAAATCGGCGCCAATTACGATCGTGAATCAGCAAGAGATCCGGCGAAGTGCGGTGAATCAAGCGCGTTCTGTTCGTGGATGATGAGCCTCGAGTGCTCGAGCAGCTGCAGCAAATGCCGGAATCGCGAAAGGACCAGTGGGACCTGGCGTTCGCGCGCGGCGGCGAAGCTGCGTTGACGCTGCTGGATGCGACGCCGTTCGATGTGGAGGTTTCCGATATTTCCATGCCGGGAATGGATGGCGCGGCGTTGATGAAGACGGCGTGGGAGCGCTATCCGGCGATTGTGCGCATCGTGCTTTCCGGTCCGCAAGAAATGGAGGGAGCGCTGCGCGCCGTGCCGGTGGCGCACCAGTTTCTGCTGAAGCCATGCGACCCGGATATGTTGCGCGTGGCAGTGGAGCGCGCGACGAGTCCTTCGAATATCCTGAGCAACAAATTGCTGGCGAACCTGGTGGGTTCGGTGCAGGACTTGCCGGTTCTGCCGCGCACCTACCTGGCGCCGAAACAGAAACTGGCCGAACCGGACGCGTCCATACGGGACGTGGTGCGAATTGTGGATCAGGACGTGGCAATCTCCGCGAAAATTCTGCAGTTGGTGAACTCCGCGTTTTTTGGATTGCCGCCCGAAGTGTCGTCGGTGCGAACCGCCGTGGGAGTTCTGGGAATTGACACGTTGCAGAACCTGGTTTTGTCGGCGGGTGTATTCACTATTTTCGACGGCCTGGCCAAGCTGCCGGGATTTTCTTGCGCAGAGCTTCAGGCGCACTCACAACTCACCGCGAAGATCGCCGGACAGATTCCCGCTTCGGCGCACGTGCGCGGAGTCGCCGTGGTCGCGGGCCTGCTGCACGACGTCGGCAAGTTAGTGCTGGCGACCCGGGCTCCGGCGCATTTCAAGCGTGCGCTTGAGGAAACGGAGGCGGAGGGCGTCCTTTATATGCAGTGGAGACGGACCTGATGGGCGTTTCACATGCCGAGGTGGGAGCTTATCCACTGGGCATCTGGGGGCTGCCGTCGCCGGTGGTGGAAGCAGCCGCGCATCATCACCGCCCGGAGCGAGTGCCGCAGGATTCTTTGGACGCGGTCGGCATCGTGTACATCTCGAATATTTTGGCGCATCAGGTTGCGGATCGCGCGCCGTCGGCCGAATCGCTCGCGCAGTTGCAAATTGATTAGGGAGTATCTGGAGAGACTCGGCGTCAGCGAGCAGTTTCCCGGCTGGCAGGAAATGGCGAAGGCCAGCGTCGGCGAATTGCACGTCAAGCGCTAGACTGACAGGCGACAAGAATTCAGCTGCGGAAACTCCGCAAGCCTATCCATCGTGCGATGTCACCTCTCTAAATAGTCAACAAACAACCCCCAAGGCCGCGAATTTTTGGTTACAATAGCGCGCGCTGCGGGGTGGTGATTCTTGTCGGACCGGGTTGGTCGGGTGGGCGGGGCGGGCGGAGCTTTTTTTAATTTTGCTGAAGCATGCTGGGAACATCGCCGCGGCTTGCGCAGCGCTGTGTGCGCTGTGGCTTTGTGCAGCGCTCTGGCGCCGCTGCTGGCGCGGCAGATTTCCTCGCGCCGGTCGCGCGCCATGCGGGAGCAGGGTTCTGTCGAGCCGGTGCGCAGGCGCGCGGAATGGTTTTTCCGGCAGCGCGCTTCCGCGAATGGCCACATTCCCACAAATCTCTTGCTGCAAGCCTTCGCGCAGAACCGGAAAATAGTCAGCGCGAACGGCACTTTCGTTGAGCACACAACCGCTCTGCGAGCGGACATCTCGCCTTCGCTGCATTCCTGGGCGCCACTTGGCCCTCAGCCCACGGCGAACACCGCTTTCTATGGAAATGTTTCCGGGCGAGTGACCGCGCTCGCCGTGGATCCCTGCGACGCTACGGGGAATACGGTGTATGCGGGTGGCGCGGACGGCGGCGTGTGGGTTAGCTTCAACGCGTTGAACGGAAACCCGGTCACGTGGCGGCCGCTCACGGATAATCAGCCCTCGCTTTCCACTGGCGCGCTGGCATTGGCGCCCAAACCATGCCAGATGTTCAACGGCCACTCGCAGAGCAATCTGATTCTGGTGGGCACCGGTGAATCGAATTACGCGCACGACAGTCTTTACGGCGCGGGAGTGCTGCGTTCGTCCGACGGCGGCCAGACGTGGACGCAGGATTCAACTTTTACCCGCAGCGCTGCGCAGGGATCTGGTGCGAGCGGTCCTTACATTGCAGCGCTTGCTGTGCAGCCGCATCAATCGAGTCCGGTGGTGCTGGCCGCGGTGCAGGGAACGGAGTTTTCCGCGGGCGGAGCGCTGCCTTCCGGCGTGTGGCGTTCCGGGGATGGCGGAAATACTTGGACTCGCGTACAGCCCGGTAGCAGCGCGGGCAGTCCGCCAAACAATCCAGCGACGGATGTGAAGTTCGATCCCAGCGATTCTTCGGGGCAAACGGTTTATGCGGCGCTCGGCGACCTGAACGGCGACACGGATCCGCAAGCTGCGTGTGCGAGCGCGCCTTGCAACGGCGTCTATGTTTCGTCGGACGCTGGAATCACGTGGAATCGTGTGGCCGGACTCGACGCTGCATCCACGCCGTCGCTGTACGGCAGCATTTCGCTCGAGGTTGCTCCGGGCAGTTCGCCGGCGACTGCGATACTGTACGTAGCAATTGCCGACGCCAGCACGAATTCAAACGCTCTGCTCGGCGTGCTCTCCGGCACGGGAATTCAGCCGAACGGAAGCGGTCCTTCGTTCACTACGATTTTTCCCAACATTTCGAATTTACCGGATTTCTGCGCGCCGCAGTGTTTCTACGACATGAAGCTCGCAGTGGTGCCCGGCACTACCGGCCAGACTGTTTTTGCCGGCGGTTCCGCGCAACCGCACGCAGGCAAAGTAAAAATCGGCAATTCGTCGCTATATCGCTCGCTGGATGGCGGGAATACCTGGGGCGATGTGAGCATGGACGGCAGCGGCAACGAGACTTCGATCCACGTGGATATTCACGCGCTGCATTTTGCGGTCGGATCCGGCGGCGCAGTACTCGGGATGTTTGCAGGCAGCGATGGCGGCGTCTGGGCGTCGCAGGATGTGTTCAGCGCCGCGACGGCGCCCGGCAACCAGCATTGGGCCGACCTGAACACGGAGACGGGCAATGCCAATACGTCGCTGAACCTGACGCAGTTTTATCCCGGGATTTCGATTCATCCCGCGACCGATCAAATTATTTACGGCGGAACGCAGGGGAATGACGTGCAGCAATTCAGCGGCTCGCTGGTGGCGAGCGCCACGGAGGCTTGCCCTTACGACGGCGGCTACACGGCGATTGATCCGCAAACGCCGAGCACGATTTACGCGGCGTGCAGCTATCTGGGTGGCCCCGGCACGCTGACGAAGAATACTCTGAACGGCGCTCCGGGCATGGACGGAATCAACTGGCCGGCGATAGACACGAGCGGAATTAATTTCACGGACAACGCCGATTTCATCCCGCCGCTGGTGCTGGATTCCAAAGCTAGCCAGAATTTATATTTCGGCACGTATCGCTTGTACCAGACGATGAATGGCGGGACGAGTTGGTCCGCCATTACCTCCGACCTGACGAGCGACAACAGTGTGAACTTTGTCACCACGATTGCGGTTGCGCCGAGCAATTCGAATACGATTTACGCTGGAACTTCCGATGGGCGGATCTGGCAGTCGTCGCAGGCACTGAGTGGCGCGACGGATATTCACATGGTGAACGGAGCGAATCAGCCGGGCCGCAGCGTGACGGCGATCGCGATGGATTCTGCCAACCCGAAGGCGGCGTTCGCGGCGTATTCCGGATTTTCTTGTCCGGGAGTAAATGGATGCGACGGCCTGGGACACTTTTTCTTTACAAATAATTCCGGAGCATCGTGGCTGCGGGTGGATGGCAACCTGCCGGACGTTCCGGTGAACGACATTGTGCTTGATCCCACCGACGCGACGGACAATACGATTTACATCGCCACGGATTCCGGCGTTTATGCCAGCGCGAACGCCACGGCCGGGAGCGCGACGACTTGGAGCGTACTGCAAACCGGCTTGCCGAATGCGCAAGTGCTGGCGCTGCGCCTGCGCAATGCGTCGCGCACGCTGGTGGCGGGGACGCACGGGCGCGGCTTGTGGAGTTTGCTGCTGCCCAATCTGCCGAGCTACGCGCTGACGGAGCTAAGCCCGACGGCGGCCACTGTGGGTGCCGGCTCGCTTCCGTTGGCGGCCAGCGGCAGCGGGTTCACGGCGCAGTCCGTGATCGATTTCAATGGCAGCGCGCTGCCCACTGCGTTCGTTAATTCGACGAGCCTGACGGCAATTGCGCCCGCCACTGCGTTGAACTGTGGCGGCGGAGTGCCGGTGACGGTTTCGGATCCGGCGCTAGGCTTGACGAATACGCTGACGTTCAGTAGGGTCGGCGCGTCCTGCGATTTTTCTTTTGGCGCCACAGTTCCGGCCAGCAACAGCACCAGCGCCGGCGGAACTGCAACTTACCAGTTGAATCTGAATGCCGTGGGAAATGCTGGGGGCGTGGTGCAACTTTCCTGCAGCAGTCCTCCTGCGGGAATCACCTGCAGTTTCATGCCGAACCCAGCGACCACTTCCGCGGCGGGCACGAGCGTGGCGTTGACGGTTTCCGTGCCGGCGACAGCAACGTTGCCTGCAGCACGTTTCAACAGTCCGCGGACGCCGCAGAAGATCGCACCCGGGCAAATCGTATTCGTCTTTGCTGCAATGCTCGCGATTTTTATTTTGCTTGCTGCGCTGAAGAAATCAGAGCGCGCGCGCGTGCGGATGGGCTTGGCATGCCTGTCGGTGATTGTGCTGCTCGGCGTGATGGCGGCTTGTGGTGGCAGTGGCGGAGGTGGAGGCGGCGGCGTTGTCCCGCAGACCTTTCAGATCACGGTCCAAGGAGTGGGCGGAAACTTCCAGCATTCAACTACGGTGCAACTCGTGGTAGATTAGCCCTGTCAGCTCCCCAGCCCGGCTCGAGCATCAGGCCGTCACCATTTTTTGCACGGGAGGAGTTCCATTATGACCTGCCCGCAGTGCAACGAGCATATCCCCACAAGCGCACTTTGGACGCCCGCGGGGCTTTCGGGCGTGGTATGCCCTCATTGTCAAGCAGCGCTCCGCCCGAAGCCAGTTTCTGCAATTTTGGTTTTTGCTGTTTCGTTTGGCCTGGGGGATTTGGCGCTGATGTTTCTGCGGCACAAGGGCGCGGAATTCTGGCAGGCGTGCTTGGGATTTTTCGTGGTGTTTGCGGTGGTGTTCGCGCTGGCGGCGCCAGTGTTTCTGCGCATGCGCTCGAAAGACCACGGCGACCCGCATCTGAGCGGCCACCGCGCCTGAGGTTGAGTGCGAGCGCGACGTGACCAGCTTGAGCGTCGGCTAGAGCATTTGGCGGAGCACGTACTGCAGAATCCCACCGTGCTGGTAGTAAGAAACCTCGAACGGCGTGTCGATGCGCGCCAATGCGTTGAAGCAGGTTTCCTTGCCTTCCGCGTCGCGCGCCGTGACTTTCATTTTCTTGCGCGGCTCGAAACTTCCCGCCAGTCCTTCGATTGCGAAAATCTCCAGGCCCGACAGTCCGAGTGATGCGAGTGTTTCTCCCGGCAGAAATTCCAGCGGCAATACGCCCATGCCCACCAGATTGCTGCGATGGATTCGTTCGAAACTTTCCGCGAGCACGGCGCGAACGCCTAGCAGAATTGTGCCCTTCGCGGCCCAGTCGCGCGAGGAGCCGGAGCCATATTCTTTCCCAGCGAAAATAATCAGCGGCACATGCTCGTCGCGATATTTCATGGCGGCGTCGTAAATAGACATTTTCTCGCCGCCGGACTGGTGGACCGTCCAACCTCCCTCGGTGCCAGGGGCCAGCAAATTGCGCAGACGAATATTTGCGAACGTGCCGCGCATCATCACCTCGTGATTGCCGCGGCGCGCGCCGTAGGAATTGAAATCCTTCGGCTGCACTCCGTGCGCGATCAGATATTTCCCGGCAGGCGTGTCCGCGGGAATCGAACCGGCGGGCGAAATATGGTCAGTGGTGACGCTATCGCCAAGTACCGCCAGCGCGCGCAGGCCGTGCAAATCCTCGAGCGCGGTGGGTTTCAGCGGCATGTTTTCAAAATATGGCGGATGCTTGATGTACGTGGACTTTTCGTCCCAGGCGTAGAGATCTCCTTCGGGGATTGGCAGCGCGCGCCAGTGTTCGTCACCAGTGAAGACGTCGGCGTATTCCTTGCGGAACATTTCGCTGGTCACGGAGGAACGCATGGTCTTCTCGACTTCGTCCGGCGTCGGCCAGATATCGCGGAGATAAACCGGCTTGCCGGATTTGTCGTCACCCAGCGATTCGTTGACGATATCGAAATCCATGCGTCCGGCGAGCGCGTAGGCGACCACCAGCGGCGGCGACGCCAGATAATTCGCGCGGCACAGGGGATTGATGCGGCCTTCAAAGTTTCGATTGCCGCTCAGCACCGAAACGGCCACCAGATTATTATCCTTGATTGCTTTTCCGATAGCCTCGGGCAACGGGCCGCTGTTGCCGATGCAGGTGGTGCAGCCGTAGCCAACCAGATTGAAGCGCAGCGCGTTGAGTGAGGGCCATAGGCCCGCTTTTTCGATGTAGTCGGTCACTACTTTCGAACCCGGCGCGAAACTGGTTTTCACCCACGGCTTGGTTTTCAGCCCGCGCTCTACTGCTTTTTTCGCCAGCAGCCCTGCGCCCAGCATCAGCGAAGGATTCGACGTGTTGGTGCAGCTGGTGATTGCCGCGATCACGACCGAGCCATCCGCCAAATCGAATTTGTCGCCATTGTTTTGCACGCTGACGTGTTTCGGCTGCGTGGTCAGCGTTTTTTCGAATGATGCCTTAGCTTGCGTAAGCGGCACGCTGTCCTGCGGGCGCTTGGGGCCAGCCATGGTTGGCACGACGCTGGCGAGGTCGAGTTCGAGGCGGTCGGAGAAAATCGGATCGGGCGTTTGGTCTGTGCGGTACAGGCCCTGCTCTTTGCTGTAGCCCTCGACGAGGCGCACGCGGTCTTCATCGCGCGCGGTAAAACGCAGATACGCGAGCGTCTCGCTATCCACCGGGAAAAATCCCATGGTCGCGCCATATTCCGGCGCCATATTAGCGATCGTCGCGCGATCGGGAAGCGTGAGGCTGGAAAGTCCCGTGCCGTAAAATTCCACGAATTTTCCGACGACGCCTTTCTTGCGCAACATCTGCGTGACGGTGAGAACCAGGTCCGTGGCCGTCGCGCCTTCCGGCAGCCGTCCATGCAATTTGAAGCCGACCACCGCCGGAATCAGCATCGAGAGCGGCTGGCCGAGCATAGCCGCTTCCGCTTCGATTCCGCCGACGCCCCAGCCAAACACGCCGAGGCCGTTGACCATGGTTGTGTGCGAATCCGTGCCGACCAACGAATCCGGAAACGCCAGCCGCGCGCCTTCTTGCTGCTGGCTGAAAACTACGCGTGCGAGATACTCCAGATTCACCTGATGGCAAATGCCCGTATCCGGCGGCACAACTTTGAAATTCTGAAATCCCTTCTGGCCCCAGCGCAAAAATGCGTAGCGCTCGATATTCCGCTGCATTTCCAGGTCGGCGTTGAATGCGAACGCGCCCTCGACGCCGAATTTGTCCACCTGCACGGAGTGATCAATCACCAGTTCAGCGGGCAGCAGGGGATTGATTTTTTTCGGATTGCCGCCGAGGTGCCGCATGGCTTCGCGCATCGCCGCAAGGTCCACTACCGCAGGGACTCCGGTGAAATCCTGCAGGAGCACGCGCGCCGGCATGAAGGAAATTTCTTTTTCCGTCGCGCCAGCCGCGCTCGACGGGTCCCAACCAGCCAAGGCATGAATATCTTCGGAAAATACGAACTGGCCGTCCTCGTGCCGCAGCAAATTTTCCAGCAGGACCTTCAGCGAAAAGGGAAGGCGCGAAATATTGCCGACGCCGGCGCGCTCCAGCACGCTCAGCCGGTAAATTTCGTAGGAATCATTGCCGGCAAGCAGGACAGTTCGCGTGCCAAATGAATTTTTCTTTGCGGAGCTCATGCGGGGACTAATTCTCCTCTCATCAGAACAATTCATTTTAGCGCACTACGGCCCAGGTGCTGGCGCCAATTTCGCGTCGGACTGCAAAAATGTGCGCAGCAGCTGAAGTCGCGCTGCGGAAGGGAATTGCGTCCGATTCTTACTAGTGTTTGGGAGGTACGTAACTGTCGGGAAGTTTCGCGCCTTCGCCGAAGAAATAGGTCTCCATCTGTTCTTCCATCACTTGTTGCGATTTCGGATCCAGCGGATTCAGGCGAAACTCGTTCATCAGCATCTTGGAATGTTCCACCCACAGCTTCCATGCTTCCTTCGAAACGTTGTCATAAATTCGTTGGCCAATCGGGCCTTTCCACGGAATGCGATCGAGGCCAGGCATTTCCCGGCCGAATTTGACGCACTTCACAATGTGTGGAGTTTGCGGCGCCACTTGTGCGGAAGCGGCTGCCCCCGGATTTCCTGAATTCTTCTCTTCGGCCATGGACGTCTCCTTGCAGACTGTGCTGCAATTCAAGATACTGCATCGGCGGGCGAAATTCCAGTTGAGGGCCGGGCGAAGCGCGCAACCGGGCCCACGGCGATGTCCCGTAGCAGGGCATCCGCAGAGTTATGATAGGCTCTTGTGGAAGGGCTATTGTTTTAATAAAAATGAGTGTGAGTCCGGCCGGACAACGCCGGCCCACCGGGAAAGTCATCATGAATACGAAAGCAATCGTTGCTACCGAGGCTTCGCATGCGTCAAGCTACTTCTGCGAAGTTCCTTCCGATCCTTGTGCCATTGTAATGTTCGGCGCGTCGGGCGATCTGGCGCGCCGCAAACTCCTGCCTGCGCTTTACGATCTTTCATTCCATGGGTGTCTGGGCCCGCGTTTTCGTCTGCTGGGTTTCGCGCGGACGGAAATGTCTGACGGCGATTTCACCCAGAAGGCCGGCGAATTCCTGCCTAAAGGAAATGAAGAAGGCGCTGACGACGGCAAGAAGGATGAATTCCTGAAGTGTCTACGATATTTTTCCGGAAACTACGACGATCCTGAAGCCTTTCGCCGTTTGGGACAGCGTCTGGAAGAACTCGATGCTGAAGGCCAGCTCGGCGGCAATCGGCTTTTCTATCTGGCCACGCCTCCGGAAGTTTATCTGCACGTGATCGAGCAACTCAAGAAGGTGGGGCTCAATAAGCCCAAGAGCGAAAAATCCTGGGCACGAGTCATTATCGAAAAACCGTTTGGACACGATCTGGGATCAGCGAAAGAGTTGAATAAACGGGTGCTGGAAGCGTTTGACGAATCGCAGGTGTACCGCATTGACCATTACCTGGGCAAAGAAACCGTGCAGAATATGCTGGCCTTTCGATTCGGCAACGGCATTTTCGAGCCTCTGTGGAACCGCAACTATATTGATAGTGTGCAGATTACTGCCGCGGAGCAGCTGGGTGTCGAGCGCCGCGCCGCGTTCTATGAATCCGCGGGCGCACTGCGCGACATGATTCAGAGCCACGTGCTACAGCTCACCTCGCTGGTCGCGATGGAAGCGCCGGCGACTTTCGACGCGACTGCGGTGCGCAACGAGAAGATCAAGGTTTTGCAATCCATCCGGCCTTTCACCAAGGAATCGGTTTGGAAAGACGTGATTCGGGGGCAGTACGGCCCCGGCCAGGAAAACGGAAAGCCGGTTCCGGGATATCGGCAGGAGCCGGGAGTGAAACCGGATTCGGCGACGGATACATTTGTCGCGTTGAAGTTGCACGTGGATAATTGGCGCTGGAGCGGTGTGCCGTTCTATCTGCGCACCGGTAAGCGTTTGGCGCGGCCGCTCACCGAAGTCGCGATTGAGTTTAAGAGCGCGCCGCACATGGTGTTTCGCGGTGAAAACAACGAGACCAACTCGCTGGTCCTGAATATTCAGCCCGACGAAGGAATTTCACTTTCCTTCGGCGCAAAAGCGCCGGGCGCGCAGATGCGCATCCAGCCGGTGACCATGGATTTTAAATACAAGGATGCGTTTGGTGGCGGCTCGCGCCCCGCGTACGCCACCCTCATTAATGATTGCATTCGCGGCGACGCTACACTGTTTGACCGCGCCGATGGAGTCGAGGCTGCCTGGACACTGGTAGACCCAATCCTGGAAGCATGGAAGAATGCCTCGCCGCCGCCTTTCCCGAATTACCCAGCCGGAAGCGACGGCCCGCGGACGGTGGACGATTTGGCGGCTTCCGATGGACGGCACTGGCGCCCGCTGTAGGAGCTGTCGGAAGCGCCTTGTTCATGCTCTTCACGCTTGATATTAAACTTCGGAGGCGTAAATGATTTTGGCGGGCGACCTGGGAGGGACCAAGGCAAATCTCGGTCTCTTCGACATAAAGGCAGGGAAACTGGTCCGCGTCGCCGACCGGCGTTATGCCACGCACCAACATTCCGGACTGGAAGAAATCACCAGCGATTTTCTGAATGGGGCAGGGGCGAAGATTACCGCGGCTTCGTTCGGAATTGCCGGCCCGGTCGTCAACAATCGCGTACAAGCGACAAATTTTCCCTGGGTGGTGGATGGAGCGAGCGTCGCGTCGCACCTGCATCTGAATCACGTGCGCCTGGTGAACGACGTGGAAGCGGCGGCTTACGGCATCGGTGTGCTGGAACCTGGCGAGCTGGAGAGACTGCACCCCGGGGTGCCTTCGCCGCGTTCTACCCAGATCGTGATCGCGGCGGGCACCGGCTTGGGTGAAGGAATTCTGTTCTGGGACGGCCACCGGCATGTCCCTATGGCCACCGAAGCGGGCCATGCGGATTTTGCTCCGAACACCTCGCAGCAAGCGGACCTGTGGAAGTTTCTGAATACTCGCCAGGAATGCGTGAGCGTGGAAACGATTTTGTCCGGCGGCGGATTTCAGCGGGTACACGAATTTTTGAATCCGGGTGTGCGGCATCCGGGCTTCGATGATGACGGCGAAGACCCGGCGCCAGAAATCACGCGGAGGGGGCTGAGCGGCGAATGTCCTGTGTGCGCCGCGACGTTGGATCTGTGGGTGGAAATCTACGGTTCGGAAGCGGGGAACCTGGCGCTGCGCACCATGGCACGCGGGGGCATTTACATTGCTGGTGGAATTGCCCTGAAAGTGTTGCCCAAGCTGAAAAACGGAAAATTCGTCGCTGCTGTGAGGCACAAAGAAAAGCTCGAATCGTTTCTGGTGCAGATTCCCATCCACGTGGTGCTGAACGAGGAATGCCCGCTGCTTGGCGCCGCCTCCGTAGCCTGGAAAAACCTCTAGGCTCGGGTGGGCTGTCCGGTTCGATTAATCTTCAACTCCGCTACCGCAGCACGAAATCGGCAAAGAACTAAAGCTCCCTCACGCGCCGTTCCAGCTCCTTCGCGATATCGTTCGCATCCTGCTCCGCGGTGAAGCGCGCCGGTTTTCCGATTGTCACCTGCACGCGGCCTGGGCGCGCGAAAATCTGGTTTTTCTGGCGCAAATCAAAAAGTCCTGCAAGACGCATAGGAATGATCGGAATGTTGAGTTGCTTGGCCAGCAGGCCCACGCCCGCGCGGAACGGAGCGATGCGTCCGTCCTCGGTTGTCTGGCCCTCCGGAAAGACCAGAATATTCCAGGCGCGATCCGCGAGATCGCCGGCAAACGAAAAACTCTTCAGGAAGCCGGATCGTTGCGGCAGGGGAAATACGTTGAAGAGCGACAACGCCAGAAAATAATCGAGCCGTTCGCGAAGGCGGTTCAACAAATTCATGTTTTTCGGGGGGCGCCGCATTTCTGCCAGGCGTTCGGCGCGCATGGCGGTGGCCAGGCGATTGCGCAAACGCGCGGGCAGTGCTGGAAGAATCCAGGCGATATCCAGGTAGGTTATGTGGTTGGCGACTACCAAAACGGGACCGCGCAGGCCGCGGAGATTTTCGCGTCCGCGGATTCGCGGTGCGGCAAGAATATAAGTGGCGGGCCACGCGAGCAGATAATAGACGGCGAGGCGGACGACCGTGGTGAGCCAGTTTTGTGGCCAGCGCGGATAGAGGTGTGCGACGGGCGACGCGGGCGATTCCGTCAGCAGTTTTTCCAACTGGCCGACGGTTGCGACGTCACTGAAGCGCGCATCGCTGAGGTCCGTCTGATAGCGACTTTCGAGCGCGCTCATCAGTTCGACGCGATCGAGTGAGGTCATGTGTAAATCGGCATCGAGCGTGGCGTTACGCGAATCGAAGGCGACCGGGCGGCCAGTGATTTGCGAGATCAGCGCGGCCAAAGAGCTGCCGTTGTCCTGCGGCGTGGATGCGGAATCGAGTTTTGCGTTGACCACCTCACGAATGCGCGGAAGCAGCGGCTTCAGAGTCGGCGTGCGCGGGAAGTCAGGATCGGGCCACGCCAACCAGCGGCGAATCTTTTGATATTCCGCGAGCGAACGATTGGCGCTTTCGATCAGGGACGCTTGATTTGCATGCTGCGGATCTTCGAGCAGCAACACCGCGCAAGGTTCGGCATTGCCGGCGCGTTCGATTCCAATCACCACGCAATCCCGCACTCCAGGCTCGCCGCGCACTGCTTTTTCCAGATCTTCGGGATACACGTTCATGCCGGCTGGCGTGACGATCACATTTTTCCGGCGGCCTTTGAAATACAGCCGGCCCTCCGCGTCGGTTTCACCCACGTCTCCGGTGTGAAACCATCCATCGGATTCCGCGACGGGTTGCGCGTGATCGCGCTGCCGATACGCCGTGGCAACATTTTCGCCGCGCACCAGAATTTCGCCGTGCTCGTCAACACGCACTTCCATGCCCGGAAAAACTTTGCCGATCGAGCCTTGCGCGGAACGGAACGGATGATTCAGGCTGATGAGCGACGTGGTTTCGGTCATGCCGTAACCTTGAATCACGGCGTAACCCAGACGGTTCCAGAAAGTTTCCACCGGCTCGGGCAGCGCGGCTCCTCCGGAGATGAACGCCCAGAATTTCCAGCCCAGCAGCGAATGAATGCGCCGGAATCGCCACCAGCGTCGCAGAAAATGTTCCTTCTCCGCGCTCGCAAAATTTTCGTCAAATTGCCGCGTACGGCCATCAAGTTCCATTCGGCGGAGTATTTCGCGCTGCAGAGTTTCGATGAATCGCGGAACCGCAACGAGAACGGAAATGCGCTCGTGCCGAATCACGTCAATCAGGTCCGAAGGCTTGAGCGAATCGATAAAGACCACGGTGCCGGCCAAAAACGGCGGAATAAATATTCCCAGCATCTGGCCGAACACGTGGCTCAGCGGCAGCAGGTTCAAAAAACGCAAAGGGTGAAAGATGCGCTCGTAGCGAAGATAGTTCTGGATTTCACGCTCCACCGGTTCGATATTGGCAAGCACGTTGCCATGAGAGATCACCACGCCGCGCGGTTCGGCGGTGGTGCCGGAAGTGAAGATGATCTGCAGCGTATCCTGTCGCGAGAGAGGCGGTGCAGGGTAGGGCGAAGAATCACGCTGCGACGTAAACTCCGCAAGC
>Ga0209169_10001047_pt1 | contig 16909 bp, 13 predicted proteins | sample HubBroMetageWRM4_FD_188346 | JGI IMG/M metagenome (GOLD analysis project Ga0209169, IMG submission 188346) | Warmed soil microbial communities from the Hubbard Brook experimental Forest, New Hampshire - Hubbard Brook CCASE Soil Metagenome WRM 4... | ecosystem: Environmental > Terrestrial > Soil... | reverse complement strand
TGGCGCGGCGCGCATCGGCGTTGGCGGCGGCGTGGATGACGGACACGTGCTAACCGAAGCGGTTTCACTGCGTGCGCCGGTATATGAGGGCGCGCCGGTCCCCATTGCGCCCGCGACGACGTACTGCTTGAAGAGCTCCGGCGTGCCGGCGGCGTCATTGTTTTGGAATTGGGTGACCGGAGCGGTCAGCGGCTTTACAAATAGCCACCCATTAACTCCGAATCTCGAATAGACTGCCGCGCTCCAAGCCCAGCGGACGGTAATGCCGGGTCGTGAAGCAGTGAACGTTGCGGTCCACGTAACCGGACCGTTATAACCCGGAACGAATGTTGCTGGTACCGTGTAAGGCATTCCATCGTAGAAGGCCTCGGGGATTTGCGACGGCGCGTAGGTGACCGACCACGACGAGTTTCCGACCCACCACCGCTCCGGCTCGCCGCTCGATGGATCGATCGTGATCGCGCTGTCGGGCATCGTGATAACGTAGGGCCACTGCCTGAATTCGATGCGCGATTGCCGCACGTCGATCCGAACCGGTGTCCTCCCTAGATCACCGGCATCGCTCTGTACGCCTTCGAGCACGCTTGAGAACCAGATCGTTGAGCCCGCCAGAATCTGCGTGTCGCCGTATTGGTTGAAGAGGACGCGTATGCTGGATGTGCACAGCGCCGCTTCTTCTGCGCGCGCACTGGCGGCGGACAAAAAAAGCAGCATTGCGGCTACAACCGTAAGGCACACGCGTAAGGTTCTGATGGCGGCTTGATTCTAAGCCGGCGCAGCAAAAGCATGCTCGGCAGGTCGCTCGCCCGTTGCAGCCCTGACGACGGCAAGGAAATGATCGCGTCGGTATCGAGTAGTTTCCCATGCATTTTTCACGTGTCGCCATTTACGCACTGAGCTTAAGTGCGGCCGCCGTCCCGATGGCGGGTTGCAGCAGCAACGGGGGTACGGAGCTTGGCGTGCCCTCGGCCATGAGTTCGCTGAGTCTCCTCGTTTCGGTGACTCCTGAGAAACATAAGAAGAAGCACGCCGTATACCAATATATGTCCGTCTCCAATGCGATTCTTGAGTATGACTACCCGAAGAGCGACAAGTCGATCGGTCAGATATCCGTCGGCGGCGGAGCGGGCGAGTGTGCCGACGTTTCGTATGGCGCTGCGAAGCGCGACTTTTGGGTAACGGTGCCGGGTGCGAATGCGTACGATGAGTTTGCCCTCGGCGGCAACAAGCCGATCAAGACACTGACCGAGTCGGTCGGCTTAACGGCGAACTGTGCGATGGATCCGGCAACCGGCGATCTGGCAGCGACGATCCTGAACAAGGGCGACGTCGTCATCTTCGCGCACGCGAGCCACGGAGGCAATTCGATAGCGACAGGGTTATTCGAGGCGTATTTCGACGGCTACGACGACAATGGGAATCTCTTCGTCGACGGCGTTAACAGCAGCCTTACTTTCGCGCTCGTCGAGCTTCCCAAGGGCAGCAGCTCGTTCGAAAACATTTCCATTAACAACACGGTCGCGTTCCCCGGGGCCGTACAGTGGGATGGGAAGTACTTGACCGTCGGCGATCAGGAAAGCCATGCGATCTATCGGTACGGTGTCAGCGGAACGACGGCCACGCTGAAGGGCACCGTTTCGCTTACTGGGGCATCAGACTGCGGGCAGACGTGGATTGGCAGCGGAGGCGTCGTCTTCTGCCCGGATTCCGGCAACACCCAGGGCGAAGTCTACAAGTACCCCGCCGGTGGTTCGCCGATCGCGATCCTGACGACGAATGGGTACGGTCCGGGAGGCGTCGTCGAGGTCCGCAAATAGCGTTTTATTATGAGCTGTAGCGTTCCGAAGTATCGTTGTGTTGCAGTGCCTTTTGGCCGGCTACGTCGTAGCAAGCGTATCTTTTTGCCGCGGCATCAACATCCGCATGGCTATGCGACACTCGTGCTCGCCGGAGGATTCGAAGAAACTGGAGACCGCGGACGCTTTCGTGTTCGCGCCGGCGACATCTTGTTGCACGAGGCTTTTGAATCACACCTCGATCGATGTGGTCCCAGAGACTCCGAGGTTCTAAACCTTGGCCCGGTATGTTTCGTGGAGCCTTTCTCAGTAGTCATGCAAGTCGCGGACCCTGATAGCATCGCGCGCCTGGCTGAACGAAGCCCACAGGAGGCGTTAGAGCTCCTGCTTGGCATCATGCGCCCTTCCAATCGTGCTGAGTCAGACTGGCCCGACCAACTCGCCGAAGCACTGCAGTGCGATCCTCTTCTCGCCTTGCATGACTGGGCTCGAACGCACAACCTTTCCGACGCCACCGTCAGCCGGGGCTTTGAGAAAGTCTACGGGATCAGTCCTTCTGGCTATCGAGCACAATGTAAGGCGAGGTTAGCCTGGCGGGGATCCGTTAAGGGGAGTGAACCATTTCCCGCGCTCGCGCTTGACTCCGGCTTTTCCGATCAAGCCCATATGACACGCGGCGTGCGAGCGTTAACGGGGAAAACGCCCGGCGTATGGCGGCGGATAGGTCAAGTAGATTCAAGACAAGGATGATTGACCATTAGCATACTCATCGCATGCGTAGATCACGCCCCTTCGTCTTATTAAAGTCTCAATTGTTCGGGGTATTTCTTGGGGCTATGGTATTTGCCGCGCCGCATCTTTCACGCGCCGATAACGACCCCCGAGTTTCGAATCTTATTAACGAATCCGGAGCCGCCCTCCACGTTGCGGCGCTCCGCTCGATTCGAATCATCCATGCAAAAGGCAATATTGTTACCTCCGGCCTCTCCGGCAGCGGCGATAGTTGGAACGAAGTCGGCGGATTGCGAGAGGCCTCCCGCTTTTCGGCGACGCCTCTTGGTGGGGGAAGCGGATGGGACGGCAACGAGAGCTGGACTCTCGATCAAAGCGGATTGGTCATGGTCGACGGAAGCGTCCTCGGGCGCTCGAGTGCCGTTAGTCAAGCATACTTCAGTAACTACGACCTCTGGACGCCGGGCTATGGCGGTGCGACTGTCGCGTGGGGCGGTTCAAAGAGCGAGAAGGGCAAGAGCTATGACGTTCTTACCGTGACCCCGCCGAAATCGAGCTTGCCGATCGACGTCTACTTCGATCGTGCGACGCACCTGCCGGGCAAGGTGGTGCAGGCGGCCGGCCCGATGGTGACGACCATAACCATGGCGGACTTTAAACCGGTAGATGGCCTCATGATCCCCTATCGAGTGGACACGTCGACGAACACGGGCAACAGTACCTCGTTTACGGCGAGAAGTGTCGCGGGCAACCCGCCCGGCGGTGCCTTCCACTTAGCTGCTCCGAAGTCGTCGCCGCACGATTTCTCGATAGCGGATGGCGCAACGCAGGCTTCTGTGCCGATCCAGGTCTCCGAGGGTCACGTGTATCTCGATGTTATGCTCAACGGGAAGGGCCCGTTTCACTTTATTTTCGACTCCGGCGGCGCAAACGTGATCGATCCGGCAGTTGCCACGGAGCTCGGCGTTGCCAGCGGTGGATCGACACAGGTCGGCGGCGTAGGCAGCGCGACCGCAGCCTCGAGTTTCGCAGTGATCAAAAGGCTTCAGGTTGGGAAGGCAGTGGTTACCAATCAAGTCTTTATCGTGCTCCCGTTAAAGAGTCTCGGCGCGGCCCACGGAATGCCAATGGAGGGGGTGATCGGCTACGAAGTGCTCTCGCGCTTCGTCACGACCTTCGCTTACGAAAATAAGAAGGTCGTGTTTCACATGCCGGGATCGTATACCCCTCCAACCGGTGCGAGCGTCGTACCAATTACACAGTATGGCACGCAGCCACAATTTGCGTGCAGTATCGACAGCGTGCCGACGACGTGCACGCTCGACACCGGTGCTCGCAACGCGATCTCGCTCTTCACACCGTTCGTGGAAGCGCACCCGAGCGTCGTTCCGGCAAGGCTTACGGCGCTGGGAGTCAACGGGTTTGGCGTCGGCGGCCTCACTCCCGGTCGGCTCGGGCGTGTGCAGACGCTTTCATTCGGTGGCCTGACGCTTCGCGACCTCGTCGGCGATTATACTACGCAAACCGAAGGAGGACTTGCGGTGCCGTTCATCGGTGCCAATGTCGGCGGCGCAGTCTGGAAGCGCTTCACCATGACGCTCGATTACCATCGGCTCATCATGACGCTCACGCCGAACGCCGATTTCGACATGCGCGATCATTGGGATCGCAGCGGCGTGTTCCTGGTCAACAAAGGTGCATTAACGATCATCGACGTTCGCCCCGGAACGCCGGCGGCAAAAGTGGGTTTGGCCAAGGGCGATGTGATCGTATCGATTAACGGCGCTTCGGGCCTCTCGCTGCGTCAGGTCCGCGAGCTCTTCTCGGCCGAACCCGGAACCGTCGAACATCTGGTGGTCAAGCGTAAAGATGGCACGATGCACCGCATCGACCTTACGCTCAAGGATTACGTCTAGCCGGACTGGCGCCGTTCGATGAAAGGAGTTCTCTTGTATGTCGAAGTTGATCTATATGACGAATACATCGCTGGACGGTTACGTGGAGGATGCAACCGGTGCATTCGATTGGGTCAATCCCGAACAAGTATTCGAGTTCATCACGGAGTTGTTGCGGCCGATCGGAACCTATCTCTATGGGCGGCGACTCTATGAGACGATGGCCTACTGGGATGCGCCAGTGGAGGACTATCCACCCGAACGCCGCGACTTCGCCTGGGTCTGGCAGAAGGCCCAGAAAGTCGTCTTTTCGCGAACGCTGATAGGCGCTACGACGCGCAACACGCGTGTCGAGCGGGACTTCGACCTAGAGGCTATTCGAAAGCTCAAACGGGAATCGGAGCATGACATCAGCATTGGAGGCGCCGAGCTTGCGGGGCTTGCGCTCGAAGCCGGTCTCGTCGACGAATGTCACCTCTTTGTCAACCCCGTAATCGTCGGCGGCGGAAAGCCGGCATTCCGAGCCGCCTCACGACGGAATCTCGAACTCCTTGAGGCGCATCCTTTCGTCACCGGAGTAATCCACGTGCACCATCGCTTGATGGCATAAACCCGACGTCGAGTCCCCGTGCGACCTCGTTGATGCGATCGTCGCCGAATTGACCGAAGAGAGACGACGGCAGATCGTACTCGAAGCGTGAGTCGCCGTCGTCCTTAGCCGTCCGGACCATTGTCAGCGGCGAGGCATGGGAAGCTCGGCTATGCGAACGATGTCACTCGCCTCAATCATGTCGGTCCGCTGCGTCCGCGGGTCAAGGCCGATCGCGCGGAGGATAAACGCCGTGGCCGAAAATCGGAGTAAGACTCCGAAGTGCGTTCCGTGGCGCGTAACGACTTCGCAGAATGCGCCGCAGTGTTTGAGGGTTTCGAAGGAACTCATGCTGTTTACCGTACGCCTATTGTAGCGCTTCGCGTTTGAACAGGCGATCCTCCGATCGGATGGATGATTCCAACGCGCACCATCCGCTTGGATCATCCATTCGACGGATAGAAGGCAAGCCTAGGCTTTTTGCAGCGCCGCTCGCAGACCGATCGCGTTGATCGCCCACGAGATGATGCCGAGCCAAATCGCGCCCCAGAACGCCGCCCAGAAGCCGTCCACGTGGAAGCCTGCCACGACGCCTCCGACTAGCCAAAGCAGTAATGCGTTGAGAACGAACAAGAACAGGCCGAGCGTAAGGATGATGAACGGGATCGACAGGATCGTCGCGAGCGGACGAATCACGGCGTTGATGATCCCGAAGACGAGCGCGGCGATGATCAGCGCCGTCACCGAATCGGCATGGATGCCGATGCGGAAGAAGGGTGCAATCCAATAGGTGAGGATTGCGAAAGATATCGCGTTGAGGAGCCAACTGATCAGAAAGCCTACCAACATTGTTATCCTCCGAAAAGTGAGTTATTTTACCGTCGCAGATGCTACCGGCCCGAGCTTGATCTCGACTCTTGCAATCTTCCCCGTAAACCCAAACGGCAGCTCGTAAGTGAAGTCGATCGGCGACCCAATATCCGTCCCGACGTCTAGGCCTTCGCCAAGCGAAAACTGTATTGGAATGCTTCGTTCGAGCCTACCCTCTGCGATCGTTTTCCCGTTGGCGGTCATCGTAATCTTGCCGCCCTTCCCCATGCCGCCTCCGTCATACGCGAAGTCAACGGCGAGTTTCGTCTTGCCCTTCGGCAGGCGCTCCCGCGCCGTAAACGTCGGGCGGTCGATGCTGAGAAAGTTGTAGACGAAGCTGGGTATGCCATTTTTGAGATAGAGACCGTAACCACCCTCGAGGCCACCGTGGGTGACGACCATGCCGCTTTCGTTGCCGGTTGCCAGCTCGATGTCGGCCGTGATCGTCCAGGACTTGTTGCACATCGGCGGTGATGCGGCGTCGGGCAATCCGATCGTGCCTGGATAATAGGTCATCTTGTTGCGACCGGCGGTTAAGCTGGGGCGGCCCATTGCTTCGGCATTCATCCTGATCGCGCCGCGCCAGTCAAGCGGTAAGACGTTATACTTCGAGGCTTCGACCCACCACATGTCCTGGAGCTGACGCAGCTTTTCGGGAAACTGTTGCGCGAGGTCGTTGGCTTGCGAGAAATCTTCTTCGATGTTGTAGAGCTCCCAAGCCGCCTTATCGGGGTCCCACTCGCCACGATTGGGATCCCAGGGCACGAAGGATGGCGACGACGCCATCCAGCCGTCGTGGTAGAGCCCACGGTTACCGCCAAGTTCGAAATACTGGGTTTTTCGATTGCTCTTGGCGGCTGCACCATCCAACGTAAATGCGAAGCTGACCCCTTCGATCGGCTTTTGTTGCACCCCGTTGAGTTCGCGTGGCGCCGTGACGCCGGATAGCTCGTAGATTGTCGGTACAATATCGATCGTATGAAGGAACTGCGTGCGCAAGCCGCCTTTATCTTTGATGCGCGCCGGCCATGAGACGATCATTGGGTTTCGGGTTCCGCCAAAATGGCTTGCAACTTGCTTGGTCCACTGAAACGGCGTGTTCATCGCATGCGCCCAGGCGGCTGGAAAGTGGTTAAAGTGCTTGGGACCACCCAGCTCATCAATAGCTTTGATGTTGTCCTGCCAATGTTCGGAGAATCCATTGAAGTATAGGTTCTCGCAAAGAGAACCTTCAAGCCCGCCTTCGGCGCTGGCGCCGTTGTCGCCGGCGATGTAGATAATAAGCGTGTTGTCGGCCCCCGGCAGCTGCTTGACGGCATCGACGAGGCGGCCCATCTCGTAGTCACACTGTGCAGCATAACCGGCGAAGACTTCCATCATTCGCGAGTACAGACGTTTCTGATCGGCGTTAAGTGAGTCCCACGCGGGCAATCCCTTTGACCGAACCGTTAGCTTTGTATCCTTGGGAACCACGCCGAGTTTCTTCTGACGTTCAAGCGTCAACTCGCGATACTTGTCCCAACCTTCGTCGAATTGACCTTTGAACTTGTCGATCCATTCCTTCGGGGTCTGATGTGGAGCATGCGTGGCGCCGGTAGCAACGTAAAGAAAGTATGGTCTGCCAGGCGAAATGCTGCTGACCTCCCGAACCCAACCGATCGCCTTATCGGCGATATCCGTCGTAAGGTGATAGTTCGGGTCGGGCGACTTCGGGACGAGATCGCGGTTCTCAAAAAGTATCGGATCCCAGTGATTCATATCGCCGGCATTGAAGCCGTAGAAATAGTCGAACCCCATCCCATTGGCCCAGCGATCGAACGGACCGGCCTTGCTCGTCTCCCAGGTCGGCGTATTATGGTTCTTTCCGATCCACGCCGTCATGTAGCCATTTTGGCGCAGCACCTCACCCACTGTTCCGCAGCTGCGCGGCAGAATGCAGCAGTAACCGTCGTAGCCGGTGGCAAGCTCCGTAATTCCGGCGAACGACGCCGAGTGATGATTGCGGCCGGTTATGAGAGCCGCGCGTGTCGGGCTGCAGAGCGCAGTCGTATGGAAGTGGTTATAGCGCAGCCCTTCGGCGGCGAGCTCATCCATCGTCGGTGAAGGGATGCCGCCGCCAAAAGTGCCGTACTGACCGAAACCGCAATCGTCTATTAGTATGAGCAGGATGTTCGGTGCGCCCTTCGGCGCCTGCACCGGCTTCGGAAACTGTGCGGGATCAGATTCCAGATATGTGCGGCCGACCTCGCCGGTGAAATGAAAGTCCGGCCGCGGAAGGACCGTAGGAGTCCCTTCGCTACCATGGTCTCGAGGTTGTTCGTTGACGTTCTTTGCCACGATGGTTCCCCGCGCTGTGCGCCCAGAAGCCGAGTGCGATTGAGGGGCCCGAATGCATCGATGTACGAGCCTCTTCGCTAGGTACCTTTTTGCCATAATCGACGCGTAACGAATCTTCGCGAAGGTTGCGTCTGCGCTGCCGCCAAGCGGTGCAAAATGATGCGCAGCTCGCAGTTCACAGCCTACGCCGGTTCGGCATTTCTCGTCGTTGGCGCGGCGCTCTTCGCAGGGTGCGCGGGCGGTCTGCCCGCCGGAACCGGTCAGAGCGTCGGCGGCGCGGCACGCCCCGTCGCACCGGCGTCGGTACCCGTTCGAATGCGCCTCCCCGCATGGTACCGCGAGGCGCCGGCCGGCACGAAGAAGGGGATCTACGTCGGCGAGTTCTTTACCAGCAACATCCTCGGCTACGCGTGGGATGCTAGCAAAAACCTACCGCCGATCTGTGAGCTTCCGGCAAGTTTCGTCGTTGACGTTGCCACCGATCCGTCAGGCGACTTAATCGATCCCGACGGCGGCAGCCGCGAAGTGATCGTCTACCACGGACCCGCAATGTGCGGTTCGCAAATTGGAAGCTTCAGCGATACTGCGGGTCAGCCATCGGACGCTGCAACACATAACGCGGCTACCGGCACGATTTACGTCGGCAACATTCAGGCGACGGGGCAGGCCTACGGTAACGTCTCCGTCTGCACGCTTGCCGCTGGGTGCAGCGCGGTGCTCTCGAATTCCGCCATCGGCGGCCAACTGTTCAGCGTTGCCGAAGACAAACACGGCAACGTCTACGCCTCCGGCTACGTCAATCCGACCGGTGGCCATGGCAACGGCAGCGGCGCCGCACTCGTCGTTTGGCGCAATGGTACCGGAAGCGGCACCGTCATCAAGAGCTATCGAAACAAGTGGCCCGGTGGGCTTGAGGTCGATCGCGCCGGCAATCTCCTCGCCTTTGACACGTTTGCGAAAAATGCGGGCGCACTTTTTGTCTATACCGGATGCCCTAGCCAATGCAAAGCGCACGGGCCATTTCCGCTCAAGGGCGAGTCGGTCTACGGCAAGGTGAACCCGAAGTCGAACCTCCTCATGGTGGGGGACTTCGAGTACGGCAAGGTCGACGTTTACCGCTATCGCGGCACGAAGGGAATTACCTATCTCTACAGCTTCTCCAACGGCATCAGCCCGAGCGGCGACGTTGAAGGAATCGCGATCGACGCCGGCATCGGCGGCAGATTGCTCTCGCCGCCTAAGAGAAAATAGAGCGCCGCCGGCGCGGAGGTAGGCGGTGGCGGCGTCGGGGTCGTGGCCGCCTCTTGCGCCGCCGGGCGAGAAGTTAGCTGGAGCCAGAAGATCCGGCGTTTCCTCTGGGTTAATTCGCAAGCGAAGTGACGAACCGCACGAAATAGACGCGAGATGGACGGAGACATCATGTTGAAGAACGGCGGGATCGTCGGGGTATCGGATCACGGCGGTTGGGCGGTGCTCGTCACCGTGACGGGCGATGGGACGCTCCTCGACCGCCGCCGCGTCGAACTTGTCGACGATTCTCTGCCGGCGATTCCCCATCACCACGAAGGCCAAATGCTTCCAGTGGACGAGGCCGTGGCTTTGGTCGAGCGCGTGCGTGTTTCAGCCGAGCGCCACGCAGTACTTGCGCTGGATGCCGTCGCTGCAGCTGTGCCGCTCATCCGCGGCATCGCGCTTCGCACCTACCCACACCTTCCGCCTACAATTGCGGAGCGACTCAAGGACTACCGTGCACGGAACGTTGCCGATTGGGTGATGTACCGCCAGGCCCTAGCGAGTGCCGCGGCCGCCCGCGGTTGGTCCGTCCACTTTTACGACGCGAAGAAAGTAGTGGACGGGGCGAGTCAGGCGTTGCACGTCGAGAACTTCGATGCTCACTTTTTGCAGTTGCGAACCGTCGTCGGTCCGCCATGGAACCAGGATCACAAACTTGCAATGGCGGCGGCGATCGTCGCCGCACAGCCCAGTTTTTAGAGAGGATTTTATACTCCCGAGCGCATTCGATCGCGAGAACGTTGCATACAAACGCAGGCTTACCCACTCCATGAGTTCGGCGCCCCGCGACTGCAGTCGAGATGCTCTTTGGACCCATCGCGCCGCTGTACGTCAAGGTCCGTCCATAAGGCCAAACCAATAAGAGGGTCCACGGGTCATCGCGCGCAAGGTGGAGCTTCCCTACCTACTTTACTTCGCCAAGGAGACTTATCGCATGCGCATGTCTACTTCGGCAGTTTGCACGACGATCGCCATCGGCCTCCTCGCTGGTTGCGCCGGCAACATGGGGTCGAGCAACACTTCGCCATTAGGTCTTAGCCCCCAGGTGCGAACTGCTCCAATAAGCGTTTTCGACGATGCTACACCGCCGCGCGTCGTTTCGGTGATGCACTCGCTGATGTTGCCAGATAAAAAGAAGAAGGTGCCCAAGACAGGCACCTACGTCGGTCAATTTTACGGAACAGGTATTCTCGGCTATGCTGCCAACAATAAGGGAAACAAGAAGCCCGTTTGCGTGGTTTCGGGAGTTGCGTCCGTCAACGGTGTAGGGGTCGACGGGAAAGGCAATCTGATGGTCCCTAATCCCGCTGGCGGATCCGTCGCGGCTCTCGACATATTTAAAGGTCCGGCAATGTGCGGCAAGATGGTCGGCTCGATCTCCGATTCATACGGGCAGCCTTCGGATGCCACGAGCCCTAACGCCATGACCGGCACGATAGCACTGGGCAACCTAGCGGACACCGGCTCAGCGCCCGGCAGCCTTTCGATCTGCACGTTGAAGGGCGGCTGCACGGTGAATCTCACGAACAGCAATATTTACCACGCGGGAGGCGTTGCAATGTCCAACTCGGGCGACTGTTGGGTTGATGCAAAGACGACCGCGTCGGGCGGCGCAGCCCTGATCTACTTCAAAGGTTGTGCCGGCGGCGGCGCCGTCGCCTCAGGTTTTAAGCAAACCTACTACGGCGGCATTGACATCGACAACAGCGGCAACCTGGTGATTATCGATGACATGGCGGAGACGGTTGTCATTTATAGTGGCTGCACTCCAAAGTGCAAGGTTGTCGGCGGCCCCTTCGCCCTCAAGGGCGAAAGCTTTTTCGGGAAGCTCAATCAGGCGAATACGCAATACACGGCGGTAGACCGAACGGACGGCGTGGTCGACGTCTACTCGTACAGCACGAAGAGCATTAAGTTCATGTACAGCTACAACAACGGTCTCGCCGCGAGCAACCTCCCGGACGGAATCGCAGAGAATCCGCGCTCAAAGCAATAGTAAGACGAAGATCAAACCATCCGAGAGCGGGCCGGCTTATTAAGCGGGCCCGCTTTCCAATTTGCGCGTGCAGAGCTTATCCAAACGATTGCTAGCCGATTGATTGCTGGTAGTCCCACCAGGCGGGGGGCCGCCAAGCGTGCAGCGAAATTCGCAGCGACCGTCGCGGAGGGTCGTGGGCTTGTCAGACTTTGGGACCCTGCTGCGCAGCTATCGGCTCGCGGCAGGCCTATCGCAGGAGGCGCTTGCTGAACGCGCACGGATGAGCGCCAACGGAATCGGCGCCCTAGAGCGTGGTTACCGGCGCACTCCTCAGCGCGAAACGCTGTCGCTACTCGCGCGCGCGCTTGCTCTCAACGACCCACAGCGCCAGGCATTTGAGGCCGCGGCGACACGTCGGGTCAAGCCTCGGCAGCGTATCGGGTCGGTCACGGTCGGCCCTTGGCCGGAGCCGGCGTCGATCTTGCCTCTAGCGCTCACGTCCTTCGTTGGACGCCAGGCGGAGGTTAATGAGATCGCGGCGCTGGTGCGCGCGCATCGCTTGGTGACGCTGACCGGATCGGGAGGCATTGGGAAGACGCAGACCGCCTTGCAAGTGGCAGCGGGACTTAGCCGAGCTCCGAATGCCGCCGTCGCTTTCGTGGGGTTGGCGATAATCGACGATAGCTCATTCGTTGCGCCTGCCATCGCGGGCGCACTCGGCGTTCAGCCGGTCCCTCGTCACCCGCTGATTGAAACGCTGATTGCTTATCTCAACAACAAAACGCTCTTGCTGATTCTTGACAACTGCGAGCACGTTATCAGCGACGCCGCGCTGATCGCTGAAACGCTGCTGCTCAAATGCCCGCAAATTCGGATCCTCGCGACCGGCCGCGAAGCCCTCACGATTGGCGGTGAGCGAACGTATCGGCTGCCCCCGTTGACGGCGAGCGATGCGATTGCGCTCTTTACAGACAGGGCGCAAGCGATCGACCCGCATTTTACCCTCAACGATCGGACCGCACCCACGGTCGGCGAGATCTGCCGCAGGCTGGGAGAAATCCCGCTGGCGATCGAGCTGGCAGCGGCGCGCGTTGACGTTCTTTCCCTCAATTCGCTGGCCGCGAATCTGGATGATGGCCTTCGCATTTTGATCGGGGGCGAGCGTACCGCACTATCACGCCAGCAGACGATGGGCGCAACGATCGATTGGAGTTACAATCTGCTTTCGGCGGAGGAGCGGCGCGTTTTCGAACGGCTGTCGGTGTTTGTCGGCGGTTGTACGCTCGCCGCCGCAACGGAGGTCTGCGTAACCGATGGCGTTTCGGAGGCCGCCCTCCTCGACCATCTCGCCTCGTTGATAAAAAAATCGCTCGTGCTAACCGATCTTGAGACGGGTGAGCCGCGTTACTGGATGTTGGAGCCGTTTCGGCAATACGCTTATGCGAAGTTGGCCGAACGCGGTGAACAGGACGCGGTTGCCCGCCGCCATGGGGTCGCGTGCCTGCGCATGGCGGAATGGTTTAACAGCGCGTTTGATTCCGAGGTCGCGCCGACGGTGCGTTCTCGCGCCAGCCACGAGCAGGCCAACTGGCGTGCCGCGCTCCAGTGGACCCTGGCCGAGCGTCAGGACGTCGTCCTGGGCCAGGAGTTGGCAGGCAAATTGGGCCCCTACTTTTCCTTTTTTCTCGCGACGGCGCGCAACGCGTTTTTCTTCGGGCACATGGAGGGGCGTCGCTGGATCGCTGAGGCACTCGAACTCGTCAACGAGAGGACGCCGGGCGGCGCGTTCGCGGCCCTTAAGTACGCGCAAGCGAGAATCGCCGGAAATTTGCGGGAATATGAGCCCGAGTTAGAGTGCAGCAAAGTTGCCTTGAGCTATTATCGCGCTGTGGACGACGCGCTCGGCATTGTGCGAGCCCAGACGACGCTCAGTCACGCGCTGCTATACCTCGGGCGCAGAGCCGAGGCGACGGTGATACTTGAAGAGGCGCTGCAGATCGCACGGCAGGTGGGCGAGCGTGCCCGTTTCACCTATGCATGTCTGCTGCGCCTTTTCGCGATTGCGACTCAGAATGACGTGGTTGCCGCGCGCGCTTCTATAGAAGAAGCGATACGGCACCATACGGCGCTCGCTCACGAAACCAGTGTGGCTATGAGCCTGCTCGATCTCAGCGAGTGCGAGCTCGGCGCGGGCGACCCGGAACTGGCTCTGACGCACGCTACGGAATCACTAGCCGCCGCGCCGATTGGAAACGCGTTTGCGAGATCCACTGCCCTTTATGCCGTGTCCCTGTGCCTCGCGCATATCGCTCGATACGACGAGGCGGCGAAACGCGCGCGAGAGGCGCTCGATATCGCGCGAGAGCATCATTTCGTAGCATACGTCGCGTGGTGCGTCGAGCATCTGGCAACCGTCGCGACCTTGAGGCCCGACAACGCGCAGGAACCTCAGACACTGCATGCTCGCGCCGCACGCATCTTAGGGTACGCCGACGCTCGGCTCAAGGCAATCGGATCGGCGAGGCTACCATTCGTGCAGCCGCACTACCGCCGCGTTCTCAACCTGCTGCATGACGCGATGGGCGCTCCTGCCGTCCGCAGCCTTATGGCCGAGGGCGCAGCGATGACCGAAGACAAGGCTATCGAGGCAGCAATATCAATGTAAAGCGCCGAAGTCCGGACGGCGATGTTCTTGGTCGCCGCGCTCACTTTAACTTGCCGACGTTCGGCATCTCGCCTCGATCGACGACGCGCAGATATCGAATGACGGCAGTGTCGCTTACGTTCAAGGGTACCCGATTTCGCCGATGACCGCTATGACGACTCGTTGGTGGTGGTCTCCGTGCGCGGCGGCGCCTCGCGCGTTGCGCTCGACTGGATCGAACGGTACTTGTAAACGCTCCGCTATTATTTGACAAGGGGTCAGGACGAGGAGCCGAGCTCATGAGAATGTGGACCTTTGGCACCTACGCCGTAACGAGTTGCCTGGCCGCGGCATCGCTCCCGGGGTGCGGAGGCCTTCCCTTCGACTCCGCTCAGGCAGCCGCGATTCCGCAAAGCCGCGCGATTGCAGGGCGCGTTGATGGGCGCGGATCTTGGATGTCGCCGAGCGCAGAGCGCGCTGACTTGCTCTACATCTCCGACGCCAAGTCTGCCGAAGTTTACGTCTACCGGCTGCGGGACCTCAAACTGAGCGGAACGCTGGCTGGTTTTAGCTACCCCGGAGGCGAGTGTTCCGACGGTCGCGGCAATGTGTGGATTACGGACGCGTCGCGAATCGTCGAGTATGCGCATGGCGGCACAAGTCCGATTTCCGTACTGAGCGATCCGAATGTATATGCCGTAAGTTGCTCCGTCGACCCGTCAAGCGGCAACCTCGCGGTCACGAACTTGTTACGGTCGGGAGTGGGCAGGGAAGCGTGGCCATCTACAAAGGCGCGTCGGGATCGCCGGCGATTTATGAAGATTCCAGCATGTACTACGTCTACTTCTGTGGATATTCCAGCACTGGAGAGTTGTATGTCGATGGTATGTCAAGTGCGGGTGCCTTCCTATTTGCCGAGTTGCCGAAGGGCAGCAGCAGGTTTACCAATATCACCCTGAACGTGCCGATCGTTTTCCCCGGCAGCATTCAGTGGGACGGCCACCATGTGACGACGACGCCGCAAGCGCCGACCGACAATGCCATCTATCGGCTAAAGATCTCCGGTTCGACCGGATCGGTTATCGGCAAGACCCGCCTGAGGCCGTCTTCGTGCGCGCCGGTGCAAACGTGGATTGCCGGCGCCAGAATCGCCTCGAGTTGCCCCGACCCGAGCGGCGATTCTACCGTTGATCTTTGGAACTACCCCAACGGCGGCAGGCCAACCCAAATCGGCCCTGGTTCGAGTGAGCCTGCCGGTACGACGATCAGCGTTGTTCCGCGATAACGAAAAGGGGCGTCACATGACGAAAAGCGTCAGCGTCGCGGGATCGACGTAATAGAAGCCTGCGGGGACATACATGTTCGGGAACGCGCACATCACGCCGTCATTGGGACCGTAGATATAGACCAAATTCTGCGGACCGCAGCGGGCCGGCACGAGACCGTAGTTCTGGAAGAGCCACCAACCGGGGCTGCCCGCCGCCGGTTCGAAGAAGCGAGTCTGGTTCCAGATCGCTGCGCCCGCGGCAAGTCCGAAAGGCGCAAACGGACCCCAAAATCCGCCGCCCCAGTAGTTGGTATTGGAATTCCATCGCAGGCCACGATTCCAACCCCATGCATTTGGAAAGGCGCGCGGATTTACCAATATGTAGTTCGGTCGCCATCCGTTGTTGCGCGCCCATGAAGGACGTGGGCGGTTTGCCCACGCCGGCCGGTTCCAACCAGCGCCGGGTGGACGAACTTGCGGTGGACGATTGGGTCTCCACGGTGCCGACGTTGGCCGTGGCGTCGGCCGCGCCGGCGGTCTGGCGGTTGGGCGCGCCGGCGGTCTGTTACCCGGGTTACCGGGTCTGTTGGGCGGCGGCGTCACGGGCCGGGGTCTGTTCCCCGTCGGTCTGCCGCCTGGTCTAGCAGGCGTCGCGGTCGGCCGCGCTGCTTGCTGAGCCGCGGCCGGCACCGCGGCAGCTAAAGCGAACCAGAGCCCCAGGAATACACATGTGAGGCGTGCTCGCGCCATGATCGTGACCCTCCTTGAATGAACGTCGACCGCTAACGCTGGTTTATTCTTCCCATTTTGGGGAGCCGCGCCTCACATGGCGTCTCCGTCAACCTATACGGGACGGCGCCCGCTTGCGAGCGCGAAAATTCGTGTCGGCGACAGCACGATCGTCCCATGCGGGGTCACTTCTTAGATGATTTTGTGCGACTCGTCTTCGCTTTTGATTTGGTTTTTTTGGAGTTCCCGTGATTGTAAGCAATCGCGGCTACCACGAGAGCCTTGAGAGCGCGTTTTTTAATTTTGTCCTTTTCATAGAAGTCGATGGCGCGCCTTTGGTTCCCGTCTAGGCTCGCATTGAACAATTTGTTTGGATCCGGAAGCTTCGCTCCCTGTTGAAATGTGAGCTTCACCTTTCCTTTAAGCGCGTTGGCACATGCGATCATCCCGTTGCGATACCAGACCGGAGTTCCCATCCATTTCCACTCCTCGATCACGTCGGGATCCGCGTCTTGAATTATTTTGCGTATCTGCGAAAACGTATCGTGGCGCCAGTCATCCAATTCGGCAACGTATTCATCGATCTTTTGCGACGGGCTTTTCATTTTAAAATCGCGACTCCGTCTTAACCCGCAGGCTCTGCTTCAGGAAAGTGCCAGCTCCCGTTTAGAATTTCGGCGCGCGGCCTGTAGAGCCGTACCATGTAGTTCGAACCCGGGGTGATCGGCAAGCAATTCGGGATCTTCCCGCCGAACTGAGCGGTGCAGGCGCCGTCGGCC
>Ga0209169_10001045_pt1 | contig 16939 bp, 15 predicted proteins | sample HubBroMetageWRM4_FD_188346 | JGI IMG/M metagenome (GOLD analysis project Ga0209169, IMG submission 188346) | Warmed soil microbial communities from the Hubbard Brook experimental Forest, New Hampshire - Hubbard Brook CCASE Soil Metagenome WRM 4... | ecosystem: Environmental > Terrestrial > Soil... | reverse complement strand
CCAGGGTTACAGCGATATAGGCTGTCGGCAGTGCCTTCGATCCACATTATTGTGAAGAATGGAAACGTGACGCTGGAAGGCGTGGCGGACAACGAAACCGACAAAAACCTGGCGGGATTGCGAGCGAATGGCGTGCCGAATGTGTTTTCGGTGACGAATAATCTCGTTGTGAGCAAGTAGTCGCAGCACATTTTTGGATTTTAGAGCCGTCGCGCCCGTATTTTTCGAGGGTTCGGTGGCTCTTCTCGTTTGGAAGCCGACGGAGGCACCTGGTCAGGATTCCGACCAGGTTTTGCGGCCATTGACTATCACGTACGCGGTGGAACCCCCGTACCATTAAAGTTTTAGCCCGCCCTGCCGATGATGATCCGGTCATGCCCAACCTCTACTTCTGCCAGCCTCACGCACAGAACCAGGGAATGCTCCGGGCGGTAATATCACTGGCCGATTGCAAGCGGCTGATCGGGTCTGGGGTCGCCAAGTATGTCGGAGACCAATTCCCCGCCGTTGGTGGCGCTGAAGACAAAGCCCAGGACTTCGCGGTGCTGGGGTTCAGCCCTGCCGAGGCGCAGGGGGAATGGCAGGCCGGATATTACTGCTTCGAAGCCGATCTGATGGAACTGAACGCGCAGCTGCTTACCCTCGCCCGCTAGCTAACCCGATACTATGCAGTAGGTTGCAAGCTCTTGTCGACTTTCCCGTTTTGCGATTGGTCGGGTAAAGTCCCGATATCTATTCACTCGCAAAGCGTGATACTTAGCGGCATCCAGTCCAACTTTGAGGGTCTTCTCCGCGCTTGTAGGGGTTTCCACGCTTGGGGGTAGCTCATGGCGCCACTTCGCATATTTCTGGCAGATGACCATGAAATCGTCCGTTTTGGGGTCCGCACCCTGTTGGAGATCCAGGGCGAATGGACGGTCGTCGGAGAGGCCTCCGATGGCGCTGCAGCTATTGAGGGCATCTTGAGCTGCGAACCGGACATTGCGGTGCTCGATATCGGCATGCCGGTCGTCGATGGTTTGACGGCGGCACGCAAGATCCTGGCTAGCGGGGGGACGGCGAAGATCCTGATTCTGTCCCTGCACGACTCCAAGAATGTGATCCGGCAGGTGGTCGACTCGGGGGCGCGGGGGTTCGTGTTGAAATCAGATGCGGCCCGAGACTTGATTGCAGCCGTCGAGGCGATCCAAAGTGGCGGGACGTTTTTTACGCCGAAGACGGCGGAGATTATTCTGGATCGGCAGTTGGATCGGATACAGGAAGAGCAGACGCGGTCGTCGTCGCACAAGTCGCATAAGAAGAGTCCGGTTCAATAAGAGACGTCTGACGCCGTGCTCCGGAGAAGCCGAATTTGACCCATCTGTAGATTGCGTTCTTGAGACGCTTCCGATGCACCTATAATGCGGCATGCCTCGCAGTGAAAGACCTCGAAGATTCTCTCTTCTATTTTCCGGTCGACAATTGAGAGTTGTATGTTCGTGCGTGTTTGCTGTAATTGCCGTTGGCGTTGCTTCGGCGCAGCAGGGTGCGACGTGGGAAAAGGATTTGGCGGCGTGGCGCGCGCAACACGCTGCCGATTTGCAGAAGCCGGATGGATGGCTTGCGCTGGCGGGACTGGTTTGGTTGGAGCCAGGCGACAACCCGATGGGGTCGGCAGCCGATAGCAAAGTGCGGTTGCCGGCGAGTGGTCCGGCACACGTGGGCATTTTACATCTTGAGGGGACGACGGTATCGCTTCGGCCGCCGACTGGCGGATTTCCTGCCGGGCTGCTCGTCGATGGGAAGCCGGCGTCGGCAGAAGATCTGCACACAAGTTCGGACAACGACAAGGGCAATCCGAGGATGACGATCGGGTCGCTGAATTTTTACGCGGTGAGGCGTGGGGATCGGTTTGCGCTAAGGATCAAGGATGCGAAAGCGCCGACGCTCGTTGGATTTCGCGGATTGAAATGGTATCCGCCGAATGCGCACTACGTCGTGACGGCGAAGTGGGTGCCGTACAGCCCGGTGAAGACGATCAAGCTGGCGACGATGATCGGCACGGCGTATGACGCGCCTGTGCCGGGAGTTGCGGAATTTGTTCTCGATGGGAAAACATATCGGCTCGAGCCAGTGACTGAGGATAATCCGGCCGTGAAGCTGTTTTTTATTTTGAAGGATACGACGAGCGCGACTAAGACTTACGGAGCTTGCCGATTTCTTTACACGGCGCTGCCGCAGGGCGGGCTTGATAAACCGGGGGAGCTCGTGCTGGATTTCAATCACCTGGAAAATCCGCCATGCGCGTATACGACGTTCGCGACTTGTCCGTTGCCGCCGCGGGGGAATCGGTTGCCGATTGCGTTGCCGGTCGGAGAATTGCGGTATCACGAATGAGTCGGAGCGCGGCTGTTTGATCGTGGTTGCAGGCAGCTATTCCTGCGCTTGGCGTTGGGCTGTTTGTGTTCCACAATAATGCCGGGACCTCGCCAATTCCTGGGAGGCCTTTTGCAAATCATGGCCAACTCCGATCCCTATGCCGCAAATACAGGCGGCCCTGCGAATCCTGCTCGCGAAAAGCTGGTGGCGTTGCGGCTCAGCCTGCTGGGATTGCATAAAGAGTTGCTGGATATGGAACGGCGCGATTACGAGCGGCTGCACGGGAAAGTGAATACGGGGGAGTTGTTTCGATTGGTGATCGATCACGAGCAATTTGCGTGGCTGCACAACATTTCGGAGTTTGTGGTGCGGATCGACGAAAGCCTTGCGGCTGAAAATCCGGTGACGGCGGACGATACGCACAACGCGATCACGCTGGCGCGGAAGATGTTTTCGCCGTCGGAATCGGGGGATGCGTTTCAGAAGCGGTATTTCGATGCGATCCAGCGCGATCCGGCGGTTGTAATGGTGCACGCCGAACTGGCCAAGATCTTTGCGAATGAACCCGGTGAGGCTGCGGCGAGCTGAAGCCGACGGCCTGCTAACACCTGTTCCCCCGGGGGCTTATCGGTTCGAGGGCTTTCGGATTCGGCGTGCGGAAATCGCCGCAACTCTTTATAATCCAAGCCGCTGGAGGCCCGTCACTGCGATGCATGGACCTCGTTCGTCCACCACGGTCTTGAAGCTCGGTCTGGCAGTAGGTTTCGCGCTTACGCTGACATCCGCGATCTCTGCCCGAGCTTCCCGCACGGATCTCGCCTCGCGCGCTGAGCCAGCCTCGACCGAAACGCTACGATTTCGACACCTGTCTCTGAAAACCCGACAAGAAGTATTCGAACGGATTTGGAAAGACATTGATGAGCATTACTACGATCGTTCGTTCAACGGTGTCGATTGGAAAGAAGTTCACGCGCGCTATAAGCCGCTTGTGGATGAGACCAACGATGACGGCGAATTTTATGCGTTGATGAGCCAGATGACGGGCGAGCTGCATGACGCGCATACGCGATTCAATTCGCCGGAGCAGTGGAGAAATTTCAAGAAACAGCAGGGTGTTGGCTCGGGACTGAGCCTGGATGAGATTGACGGGAAGGTTGTAGTGACGGCGATCCGGCCGGATTCGAATGCGGCGCACGTCGGGATCGAGCCGGGAATGGTTCTGTTGACGGTTGACGGCAAACCCGTGGAGGAACGGATTTTGGAGATCGAGAGCGCCAAGGCGGCGTCTTCGACGAGTCGCGCGACGCGGATATTTACGTATAGTCGATTGCTGGCCGGGCCGACCGATACTGAAGTGAAGCTGGAGTTCGAGCGGGCGGATGGTTCTCGGTTTCAGACTGAAGTCAGGCGACAGATTTATTCGGCGGCGCCAAACCTAGCGACGGATACGACTCCTGCTGGGAACGCTTACATTCGATTCGACGGATTTCAGCCGTCGATCACGAAGGAATTTCGTCAGGCGCTTGAAAGGTTTCGCAATTCGCCGGGCCTCATCGTTGACCTAAGGCGAAACGGGGGCGGCGATCTGGGTGTTCTGGTTCCAATCGCGGGATATTTTTTCGACAAGAAGACGCTTTTTGCGAAGGACGAGACCCGGTCGGGAAAACCGCTTTCAGAGTTCGCGGGGGTTTTGCGACTGCCGCTGGATTTGTACGTTGGTCGAAGCGGAGATCAGATTTATTCGGGACCAGTCGTGATACTGATGGGCTCGCACTCGGCGAGTTCGTCGGAAGTTTTTGCTGCGGGAATGCAGGACTCGCAACGGGCGCGTGTCGTGGGTAGTCAAAGCTGCGGGTGCGTTTTGGGGATTGCGAAGCCCCGGTTCATGAAAGGCGGCGGCGTGCTGGAGATGAGCGAGGTGCTGTGGTTTTCGCCGAAGGGTCGCCGGCTCGAAGGGACGGGAATTCTGCCTGACCAAACTGTGGTTCCCACTCTCAAGAGCCTTCAGTCCAATGAAGATCCGGTGCTGCAAGCAGCGGATCAAGCGCTTGTACACATGATTGCGAGCGCGCGTCGTCCATCGAACCACCTTTAGGGACGATGCAATTGAAATGAGTAAGCTTTCCAACATATTCAAGCGCGGTTTGATCGGAATTATTGTCGTGGTCGTCGCGGCGTTTGTCCTCGACTATTTGGTGCTGCGCGCGAAGATAATGTTTCCAAAGCTTGGCCCGGCGACGGGAACCGTGCAGATGACACGGATGTACGCGATTTCGGAGAAGAATGGGCGCGTCGAGTACGAACTGGACGCGAACCAGCCTGAAGTCACAATGCCTTGCGTGCATTCATTGTTTCCGCATATGGGGAACAGTCCCTGCTGGTACCTACAGCAAAACGCGAACAAGCCGATCCCGGTTGTAATTCTTCCTTCCCTACCGCATTAGCTTAAGTCCGAGTGGAAATTGATCGCCCGCCGCGCTCTGGAGGTTATGCGCTTAACCTGCTAAGATTCGCGGCACAAATCCGGCGGCGCACATTTTTTCATCGGCGGCCTTTTATTTTTTCCGCCGTACCGATTTTCCTCGCGCCCCGCGAGAAGGAGCCTCATGGATCGACGCGATTTCCTCCGAACGACCGGGACCGTCATTGCCAGCGCTACCATCGTACCCGCCGCACTCGGCTCCAACGCTCCAGCCCCCGACTCGATCGGTCGCATCGTCCTGCCGATCAATCGCAATTGGCGCTACAGCAAGAAGTACGCGCAAGGCGCGCACGACAAGAGTTTCGACGACTCAAGTTTCGACCGCATCGTCATCCCTCACACGAACGCTCGGCTTCCGTGGCACAGCTTTGACGACAAGGATTACGAGTTTGTCTCGATCTATCGACGGCGTTTCAAGCTCCCTCCTGAGGCCAAAGGCAAACATGTCTTCGTCGATTTCGAAGGCGTGATGACGGCGTCAACGGTTTGGATCAATGGCGAGAAGCTCGGTGAATACAAGGGTGGCTACACGCCATTCTCGTTCGACCTGACGCCGCACATCGATTTCGACGGCGAGAATGTCTTGGCGGTTGACGTCGATTCGACGGAGCGCGGCGACATTCCTCCATTCGGGTACCAGATCGATTACCTTACCTTCGGCGGGATCTATCGCGAGGTCTCCTTGCGTATCGTGCCGGGAGCATTCATCGAGAACATTTTCGCAAAGCCGAAGGATGTGATGAGTGGGAAGCCGACACTCGACGTCGACTGTCACATCCAGCATCTTGAAGCGACGCGCGAGCCGCTGACGTTGGAAGTCGAGTTGCGCGAGGGCGACCATAAGCTCGCGAAGGGTTCGCAAAAGTTGCCCGCGGCCCAACCAGCGGCGGACCCGACGGTGCATACCGTCCATCTTGACAATTTGGGCGCGGTCAAGCTCTGGGACCTGCAAAATCGAAATCTCTACACGGTTCATGTGCGTTTGCTGAAAGGGACGCAGCTTGTCGACAGCGATCAGCGCAGGATCGGTTTCCGTCACGCCGAATTCACGGACCACGGCTTCGAACTGAACGGCAAAGTGATCAAGCTGCGCGGACTTGATCGTCATCAGACATTTCCCTTCGTTGGGCAAGCGATGCCCGGACGCTGCCAGCGCAGCGACGCGAACATCCTTCGCAACGTGATGCACTGCAATATCGTGCGAACGTCGCACTATCCGCAGTCGCGGCATTTCCTGGACGCCTGCGATGAAATGGGCTTGCTCGTATTGGAAGAAATTCCCGGGTGGCAGCACATCGGCGACCTAGCGTGGCAAGACATCTCGGTCGACAACGTTTCGCGGATGATTCGGCGCGATTGGAACCATCCCAGCATCATTTTGTGGGGCGTGCGCATCAACGAATCGAAAGACAATCATGATTTTTACGTGCGCACGAACGCGATGGCGCACAAACTCGACCCAACGCGCCAGACCGGCGGCATCCGCTATTTTCAGTCGTCGGAGTTTCTCGAAGACGTATTCACGATGAACGATTTTGGCTTTCCGTTGAAGCCACCAAACCATCCGCGCTATCTGAACACGGAATTTGTGGGCCACACCTATCCGACTAAGACGATCGACCAGGTCGAGCGAATCCAGGAGCACATGCTGCGACATGCGCGCATACACGATCAGCTCGCGTCCAATCCGCAATATGCGGGAGGTATCGGCTGGTGCGCGTTCGACTACAACACGCACGCTGATTTCGGGACTGGCGACCGCATCTGCTACCACGGCGTGACCGATATATTCCGCGAGCCAAAATCCGCGGCTGGTTTTTACAAATCGCAGTGCGATCCATCAGAGGAAATCGTGCTCGAGCCCGCGTTTCACTGGGCGCGCGGGGATGAATCGATTGGCTTCACGAAGGCTTGGGTTTGTTCGAACTGCGAGCAACTGAAGTTTTACATTGGCGAGAAAATGGTCGCTCAGGTCGATCCGAATCGCACGGAGTTCAAAAATCTGAAGTATGCGCCGTTTGTCGCGGAGCTCGGTGAAGCGGTGGGCAACTGGGGTAATCTGCGAATCGAAGGCTACATCGGCGAAAAAAAAGTCATCGAAAAGACGATGTCGGGTCGCGGCGTCGATCAGAAGTTCGCACTGATTCCCGATGACGTGAAGCTAATCGCCGACGGCGCGGACTCCACACGCGTCGTGCTGCGCGTAACGGACGAATTCGGCGCCATCCGGCCATTCGCCAATGACCCTGTTAAGTTTCAACTCGATGGCCCGGCGGAACTAATTGGCGACAACCCCTTCGGATTGATCGGCGGCACGGGAGCAGTGTGGATACGCGCCAAAGAAGAAGGCGGAACCGTAACCCTTATCGCTACGCACCCTGTTCTCGGCGCTCAAAAGCTCACTTTCGAAATCGCCGCGGCAACCGCGGAATCGGCATAGCTCCCTACAATTTCATCTTTAGGCGATTGGTCTAAGTCTGATTTCGGACCGGTCTGCCCGTAGCTCACCTAACTTTCGCCTCTAAATTTGGTTTCCAGTTCAGCGATCAGCAAGTCGGCTTCGTGTTCGCGCGACAGGCTGCAAACGCGGCCTGGCACATCGGGCTTGCCGGTAAGCGCGGCAATGCCGTGAAGTGCGGCGAGTTGCAGGTCCGAAATGGGTGCCTCGGCAATGGCGGCCGAGTCTCTGTGAACGAGCCAGCGAAACTCTGTCTTGAGATCTTCGACGAGTGAGAAGCGCGGCGCCTGGATGACAGGATAGGAAGTTCGCGGCGTCGGGAGATTCAACGCGGCGCTCAAGTCAGTGGCGGCGGATTCCCTTCTTCCTAATTTTCCTGTCGGCAGGCCGAAGCAGTCGACGATCGTGCGCAGGATTGAGGTGTGCTCGAAGACATCGTGAAGGCGAGTTTGTGAATCGGTGTAAGGGGAAATGATAATCGCAGGCACGCGCGGTCCGAGGCGATCGAAGTTGAAGCCGCAGCCGCCCTTTTGCACTTTCGGGATCACGATACCGTCCGGATTGATCGCCACTTTGCAATTCGGGTCCGCGGAGGTCGGCGGCGAAACGTGATCGTAGCAGCCCCCGTGCTCATCGAAGACAACGATGAGCATTGTGTTCTCCCAGTCCGGGCTTTCACGAAGCGCGTTGTAGATCGTCGCGAGCAGCGCTTCACCGCGATGCAGGTTCGAGGGGCCATAGAACTCATATGGGTTGCATTCGGGATGCATGTCGTTTTGCGGTCCCCAGCGCAACGAGTCGAAGTAAATGGGTTCGATGAAAGAATAGTTGGGGAGGCCGCCGGGAACGGCGGCGCACTTGAGGAACTCCTGGAAATGCGCGAAGCGCTTTGTCAGCGCGTACTTCCACATCGATCTCTGGGTGAGGAGAGTAAAGCTCTGAAGGAGCCAGCCGCCAACGAAGACTTGCCAAGAGCGACCCGCTCGTTCGAGTAGATCGAAAATCGTGGACGTTTCGTTGACGAAACAAAGCCCGTCACCTCCGTTATTGACGTAGCCCGACGATGTTCCGGCGTGAACAAAGGAACGATTGCAGAAGGTTTGAGTAGGTATCGATGCAAACCAGCGGTCACAAACCGCAAAATTGTGTGCGAGAGTCGAAAGTACCGGCAGAGATCTGGGAACCAGGCACTGCATGATCGCGGACGGATCGACGGGCTTGTGTTTTTGTGCGGCGTAGTTGCGGATGAAACCGCCCATCGTAGCCGGTCCGGGGGGCACAGGCGGTAGGTTGTCAAATGTCGCGAGCGGGACGTCGTAGATCTGGCTGAAAACGTCTTCGAACGGCTCGCCCGGATTGGGTTGCGGACTCCGTACGTCTTCGGTCTTGCCGACAGGCACCACATTTCCGCTTGAATCACGATTCGTGAGACTTTTACCTGAGAGCCCGTCGAAGTCCTTGGGCACGACGTTGAAGGGAGCGTCGTTCGCTGGGTCGTAGAGCCATCCGAGCAAATTATCGAATGACCGATTTTCGAACATGACGACGACAATGTGCTCGATCTTGGCAAGTGAGCTCATAAGGGCCCCCGGTGAGTCGCGCACACAGTCGCCGCTAAAACAAACTATCGCATTCGCGCGGCTACCGTAACTCACGATTCAATTCAAATCAAATGTACCTTCGGATGGGCGGGCGCGCATCCATCGATGGCCGGCGAGGCGGTCCAAAGATCGACTTTCGCAAGGTTACGTTTTCTTTCCTTCTGTTTCTTTCAGTGTGTTATGGTCTCTCCACTTTCGAGGTGGAGAATCCGCATGCAGCGCAGAGACTTTCTGAAAAGCAGCGCCCTTCTGGCGGCAACGGCTGGCGCCCCAGGAAAAACAGCCAAGGCTGACGTCCCGGCTCACAACTGGGGCAAGTACGACTTCGGATCCGGTCCGAAAGTAACCGATCGACTCAATCAAGGCCCGTTTCCGCAATACCCGCCGACAGCAATCATCCCAACCGACGACGTCGTGATGACCACCACTCCGTCGGACGACGTCGTTCCGAACTACGGCAAAGGGCTCGTTACCTACATCACCGCCGATTCCGGCACGGACGAGATCAAGTCCGACAACATTCCGCAGGCGATTGAAGACCTCGTCAAATTTCCGCTGGGCCAGCAGCTTTATATTCGCCCGACATGGCGCGAAGTCCAGCCGAGGCCTGGCAAGCTGCAGCTTCCCGATTATCTGAAGCTGGTATTCGATCTCGCCAAGAAGAACGACAAGCGCATCGGCTTGCGCATTCAGATGTGCGCCCCGGACTACACGCACTCCGCTGCCCTGCCTGATTTCGTTCTGGAAAAAGTTCCGAAGGTCGATCTCGTCCTCAAGGATCAGTCGGAGGCTCGCAGCGCGAAGCGTTATCTCGAGAACCCACACTCAAAGTATCAGCCGCGTTATGACGATCCGTTTTTTCAGCAAGCGTTCGCGGATCTTGTTGGAGAACTCGCCGCGGAATTCGATGGGAATCCGCAAATCGAATTCATCGACACATTTATGTACGGCTTCTGGGGAGAGGGGCACACGTGGCCATTCGCCAACAATCCGTTTCCTGATTATCAGACCGCCGAGCGCACGTGGATTCGTATGATGGAAGTGCAGATCGAGAATTTCAAAAAGACGCCGCTGCTGACCAACACGCAACCCGACTTCAGCCGTGTCGGCAATTCTGAAATGCTCGACCGCAGCGTGCGCAGCAATAATTGGATTCGCAGCGACACGATTTTCATTGAGAACGAACAGATCGAGGCGCTGAGTAATCGTCCGCCTTGGATCGCGGCCTTGCTCGAACAAGGCATCCCGGGCAAGCCGCCCGATCCGGCCACCGAGATTGAAGGCATTTCGCCGGCCGAAAACATGATTTCGCACGTGATCGATATCGGCGCGAACTACTTTTCGCTGTGGAATTTCCATCAGATCAACGCGAGAAATCTGGCCGCTTATTATCAGGCGTACCCTGCCGCGTTCGATCGCATCAATCGGCGCATCGGGTATCGCGTGCGGCCCTCCTTTATCTGGAGCTACGAAGACACGGGCTATCTCGGCCTGATCATTGGTCTCGCTAACGATGGAATCGCTGGAGTGCCGGGAGTGTTGCGACTCACCGTTGAGAGCAAAGACGGCAAGGTTTTACAAAGCGGCTGCGTTGACCCGGGGTATCCGCTGCCGGGAAAAATTCGGCAAGCGCAGTTAGTCTTGCCGCAAGGCACGCAGTTCGAAGGGCTGAAGCTTCGCGCTGAGATCGAAGTAAAAGGGATGCGCTATCCGGTACGCTGGGCATGCCACCAGAAGCTCAACGATGACGGCAGCCTGACGCTGCGAAAGAATCTGCGCCAGGCGGTGTAGAGTCGGACGATTCAACGTCACCCAGGTTTGCCAAATCTTTGGAGAGGACTTTTCCGTGCTGAGACCCGACCTGAATCGGCGTGAATTCGTGAAACTTACGGCAGGCGCCGGTGCGGCGCTTGCAATGCCGGCGATCGCTTTCCCGGGCGAGTCGAAGAAAATGATCGGCATTCAGGTCGGAGCCGTTTCGTTTGTCGATGAAGGCACCGAGCAAGTGCTCGACATCTTGCAGCAGCGCGGCGCCGTCAACACACTCTTTCTCGCCGTCTTCACCTACGGACGCGGCATCGCGGGGCGGCAAATTCCCGGCCAACCCCTTCCCGATCACGGCAAACAGGAATACGACCTCAACTTTCACGGCGGGAATTTTGCGACGCCGCATCCCGAGTTTTACAAGAACACCGTCCTGAAGGACACGCGCGCGCCGGATCACGGCAACCTCGACATCCTCGCGGAAGTTATCCCGGCTGCGAAAAAACGCAACATGAAGGTGATTTGCTGGCTGGAAGATGTGTTCCGCACCGATCTTCCGAATGTCGAGAAGCTGCAAGAACGCGATATCCACGGGCGGAATGCGGAAACGCTGTGCGTCAACAATCCGAACTATCGAAATTTTTTGACGGGGCTTGTCGAAGACTACGCGCGTTCGTATGACATCGACGGGCTGATGTGGGGCTCCGAGCGCCAGGGCGCGCTGTGCGACAGCATCGGGGCCACGCACGACACGCCGCCGGTCGACCCCGGCGAAGTCACTTGCTTCTGTGAGTTCTGCCAGGCCAAAGCGAAGCAGCGCGGCATCAATCCGGACCGGGCGAAAGAGGGATTTCTTGCGCTCGAAACGTACGTGCGTGCTTGCCGCAGCGGCAAACGGCCGGTCGATGGCTACTATCCGCAGTTCTGGCGTCTGTTGCTTCGCTACCCGGAACTCGCCGCGTGGGAAATGCTGTGGACTGACAGCTTGCGCGAGACGTACGCCGCGATCTACGAAACCGTGAAAACGGCGAAGCCGTCCATTCCCGTAGGCTGGCATATCTGGCACAACAATTCTTTCAATCCGATTTACCGCGCCGAGCAGGATTTGCACGAGCTGTCGGCGCATTCCGATTTCATCAAAGTGGTGATGTACAACAACTGCGGCGGCGAGCGGATGGCGCTATATGCCGACAACATCGGGTCGACGATTTACGGCGATCTGTCGAAGCCGGCGATCATCGACATGAACTACGGCCTGATGAACATCAAGGAGCGGAGCTACGCCGAGATTCCGCACACGGGGCTTTCTCCGGATTACGTTTTTCGAGAGACGAAACGCGCGCTCGCTGGAGTGGAAGGCACGAGGACGTCGATCTGGCCCGGCATCGATATCGACATTCCGACGGAAAAAGGCAACAGCAAGTGCACGCCGCAGAGTGTGAAGGCCGCGGTCACGGCTGCGTTTCAGGCGGGCGCTCCCGGCGTATTGTTGTCGCGCAAGTATTCCGAGATGCGTCTGGCGAATCTCAGCGGCGCCGGGGACGCGATCCGCGAATTGAAGCTGTCGGTCTGACGCGATGAGCGCGTTGTGAAATCAAATCGTGGCGCGCGTCGATGCGGTACAATACGAAAACGACGCACCCCTAGCTCAATTGGATAGAGCATCACGCTTCGAACGTGAGGGTTGGGGGTTCAAGTCCCTCGGGGTGCGCCATATTTTCTCTCGAAGTGCCTCGGTTTCCCTTCGTTTTGTTCCCTGCTTTTTCATCGATTCGCACTTTCACGGGCGGTGGTGTGCAGAAGAACGTTTTGCACTACGCGGGGACATGGGATGAATCAACGCGCTAAGGACGACTCGCATCGCGGTACTGCTGTGATAGCAATTGCGGCTTGCGAGCGATAATCGGGCGCGCGTGAGGGTATCTACCGTATCTGGGGTATGGATTCGGCGAAAAGGGCTTGCGAGTATCGTGCTGCGGGCTACCAAGTTCGCAAAGTTGGAGGAGGAGGGGCGGCGTGGTACGCTTCGAAAGAGGCGGTAGGGCTGGGACGCGACGCTTCTCCTTCTTCTGACGTTTTTCCATCCTGATCGATTCCCTCGATTTTAAACTGACGGCTCGAGTGCTCTGTCGCATGTACACCGTATAATTGCGCGGTGCGTCGGCGACCTCGGGACAAACGTGGTCACAATTCCAGCGACACGCTACATGCGTCAGCCTCGGAGCGTCGCGTCGGGCTGGCGCGCGCGCTGTCAAAATTAGGTGTGTGTTCGCGCTCGCAGGCGGCTGAGTGGATTGCAGCCGGACGTGTGAAATTGTCGGGCGCGGTGACTCGAAATCCAGAAGCTCCGGTGCGGCTCGGAACCGATCGCATCGAGGTGGACGGTCAAGCCGTTGGCACCAGAGAGAAAATCTATCTTGTTCTCAACAAAGAGCGTGGCGTCGTGACGACGGCGTCGGACGAACAGGGACGCGCGACGGTCTACGATTCCCTTCCCGCGTCTTTGCGCGGGCCCACTTCTGAATGGATCGCTCCCGTCGGGCGCCTCGACAAGGCAAGCGAAGGGCTTTTGTTGATGACAAACGATTCGGAGTGGGCCGCGCGCATTACCGCGCCCGAATCACATCTCGACAAGACCTATCATGTTCAGATTGCTGCGGTTGCAGGCGATCCACTGCTGGAGGCCCTACAACGCGGCGTCGAAAATCGCGGAGAGGTCTTGCATGCCACGCGGGTGTCGTTGCTGCGAACCGGTGAGAAGAATTCGTGGATTGAGATCGTGCTCAACGAAGGCAAGAATCGGCAGATTCGCCGGATGTTCGAGTCTCTCGGGATCGACGTGCTGCGTTTGGTTCGCGTGTCGATCGGGCCGCTGGCGCTCGGGGATCTTCCACGCGGCGGGACTCGGTTGCTGACTGTGCAAGAAAAGGCTTCGCTGGATCGCTCATTGCCGAAACGGGCCAAACCAGTTCACACTCGATGAGAACCTTTTTGTCCGCCGAAACTTGCAAACAGGAGCGCGAACCTCTACCGTACCGCCATGTCTGATCTCTCGCCCGAAATTCTCGTGCTCGGCTTCATTTCCTACATTGTTTTTCTCTTTTCTACAACGTGCCATGAAGCCTCGCATGCGCTGGTCGCGAAGTGGGGCGGCGATTCGACGGCGGCTCTCAACGGCCAGGCAACGCTGAATCCGATTCCACACATCCGGCGCGAACCTTGGGGCATGGTGGTGATTCCGATTTTGGCGTTTCTGTTCATGCACACGATGATTGGTTGGGCCAGTGCCCCGTTCGACCCGGCCTGGGAGCGAAGGTATCCGAAGCGCGCGGCCGTGATGGCGCTGGCGGGACCGGCTGCAAATTTCATCCTGATGCTGATCGGAGCGGCCGGACTTCGCATCGGCAGTTCCTTGGGTTGGTTGCACTGGCAGCCGGGGGAGCCACCGAACTTTGTGATCGTCACGTTGTACGTTTTGTTTTCGCTCAATCTGCTGCTGGGCGTGTTCAACTTGCTGCCCCTGGCTCCGCTCGATGGCAGCGCCGGGATCATGCTCTTCATGAGCGAATCGACCGCGCAACGGTATCTCGACTGGTTGCGCGAAAGCAGTTATGCGCGGCTCGGGCTCCTGGTGGGACTCCTTGCGTTCCGGTATCTGTACGGACCGATTGAGGCGATCGCCACCAACCTCTTGCTGCGCGGGCATTTGTAATTTTTTATTCCCGACCGCGACTCCCCTGGTTCAGTTCCGCACAGTGGAACCCGGTGTGTTTCGAAGACAGACACCCGGCAACAAACGGGGCTACCCTAACTCCAACGTTCTTCGCTACCTGGGAAAAATGAGGCACTGGCCACCGGCCTGCATCATCTCGCGCCCGGAGGTCTTTTGTGAGATGAGCCTGTCTGCACGTTTCCCTATTTCCAGCTTGTATCGCGTCGAGGTGTCCGGCTGGGACAAATCGCAAACCTTTTTCGTCGAAAAGTCGGAACTCGAATGGAATGAAGACTCCGGCAAGCACGTAACGCTGAGCAGCGCCGTACCCGACGGCTCGGTGGTTTTTCTGCGCTTAATCCAGCCGCTGAGCGCCGATCGCGCGCAATCGGTGCCTTACGAGACCGAGTTTTTGTCCGTGACGCCCGATGGACAGAACCAGTTCCGCCTGCACCCGGTGAATCCGCGAACCGTCGAGCGCGGCAGTGTGAACTGACGTAAGCTTCGAGAAATCTTTAGCTGACGAACGGTTGTAAGCGGCCGCCAAGGGAAGAACACCGAATTGGAACAGTGGTCCGATTCGGTTTTGCACTTCCGCCGGAAGATGGGTCGGGGTCTCATCGCACTCGGAGCAACCGTATTCAATGGCCATTAAAAAGCTCGTATCGCATTGAGCGGACATGCCTTGCCGTGCCCACCCGCGCATCGTTTCTCATTGGAACGCCGCAACTCAAAGAGAGTGTTGTTGGCATCCGGTATGCCAGAGTTCGGTGCGTGACTCAGGTTTTAACCAACACGATAGAGACTTCCTCAGCGAAAAACCTGGTTACGCCGTGCATCCTCGACGAAGATCCGGACCAACGCGACGCTCTGGGAGCCCTGATTGAAGACCTCGGCTACGGGTCGATCAAAACGTCGGATCACGACGAAGCATTAAAATGCATTCGCGATGGCCGCAGCCGGCTTTTGCTGGCGGAAGTAAGCGATACGGGCCTCTGCGGCTACGACTTTCTCGACCGTGTCTTGCGCGCGGATCCGGGCGTTCATGTCATCGTAACCGCGCGCCACTACACCCTGGAGTCCGCACTCGAGGCAATTCGAAGAGGCGCCAGCGATTTTTTGCCGAAACCGGTCGATCGAACACGTCTGAAACGTGCGCTCGACGATGTCTCGGCGCTCTACGACCAGCGCCGGCGCGTACGCGCCCTCGAAGAGCAACTATTAAAGGATCTTGAGTTTCACGGCATCATCGGGAAGAGCCCGGCGATGCTCGAGGTGTTCGACTTCGCGCGCAAGGTCGCTCGCCACTACAGCAACGTTCTGGTGGTGGGCCAGACCGGCACGGGAAAGGAACTCGTCGCCCGCGCCATCCACCAGCTCAGCCCGGTCAGCACTCAACGCCTGGCGGTGTGCAATTGCTCGGCGCTAGTCGATACCCTGCTGGAGAGCCAACTTTTCGGGCACGTTCGCGGCTCGTTTACCGGCGCGACCGATACCCGCCCCGGTCTGTTCGAATATGCCAACGGCGGTACTGTATTCCTCGACGAAGTCGGCGAAACTTCGCTGGCGATGCAGGCCAAGCTCCTGCGCGTGATTCAGAACCGCGAGATCCAGCGCGTCGGGTCTCCCGAGGTGAAACAGATCAACGTGCGCTTGATCGCGGCTACCAATCGCGATCTCCGCGCCGAAGTACTGGCGGGACGCTTCCGCGAGGATCTGTTCTACCGGCTCAGCTCGATCCAGATTCGAATTCCGCCGCTCAGCGAGCGCCTCGAAGACATTCCGCTGCTGGTTCAGTTTTTTCTAAAGAAATACAACGAGGCTTACGGCAAGAAGATTCCCGGCTTGGCCCGCCGGGCCCAGGCTGTGCTTCTGCAGCACCCTTGGCCGGGGAACGTACGCGAACTCGAAAACGTGATCTCCAGCGCGTGCATTACCGCCAGCGGAGACTTCATTGACCTCGGCGACCTCCCCGATCACATGCAGCAGCAACCACAACGCGCAACCCCGGGGGACGAGTGGCGTCCCCTGTCGCTCGAAGAGGTTCGCAAGATTCACATCCAGCGGGTGTTAGACATGTGCCAGGGCAATCGTTTGCGCGCCGCGCACATTCTCGGCATCGGCCGCACCAGTCTTTACCGTTATTTAAAACGCGATGGCGTCGACGCCCGAAAAGACGACCGGAAAGAAAAACCGGTCGCGGTCGCAAGCCGATAGAACTCTGTTCCGCACTGGAACGTTTTTTAATACCGGGTTCAAAACGGCTTTGTATCTCAGATCCCGCCAGGCGAAAACAAAGCACTTACACACTCCAAACTTTGGCAAGCGCCCTGCATTTAGAAAGTGCACTGAGAACGACGCAGTTCGGCACCGTAAAGGCAGCGTAAGAAATTGTTTAGCAACATGGCGTGGCCGTCTCGACACAGCTTGCACCACGAAGTAATGCGGGACAGAAAATTCAAATTCGAAAGGATTCGTATTGCCGTGCGCATCGCGCTTGATTTCGCTTCGCTCTCGGCAATCTAAAAAGCTCCCACCAGTAGTACTTACTTCAGCGAACCCAC
>Ga0209169_10001044_pt1 | contig 16972 bp, 18 predicted proteins | sample HubBroMetageWRM4_FD_188346 | JGI IMG/M metagenome (GOLD analysis project Ga0209169, IMG submission 188346) | Warmed soil microbial communities from the Hubbard Brook experimental Forest, New Hampshire - Hubbard Brook CCASE Soil Metagenome WRM 4... | ecosystem: Environmental > Terrestrial > Soil... | reverse complement strand
CTCCTTCTGGACAGCAGGTTCCAATGTCCGAGTTGGCCACGATTCATCAGGGCAACGGCGCGTCGTTCATCTACCGCGAGAACAATTCGCGCTACATCGGAGTTCAATTCAGCATCGAGGGGCGCGATCTGGCCCGTGCCGTGAACCAGGCGCAGAAGGCGGTAGAGTCGTCCGTCAAATTACCACAGGGCTACCGGCTGGACTGGGGCGGCGAATACAGCGAATACGTCGCTGCGAGAGAGCAGTTCGCGGTGATCGGCCCGCTGGCTGTTCTCCTGATCTTTATTATCCTGTTCGCGCTTTACGGCAATTTCAAGTTCCCGGTCACCGTGGTGATCGGCGTGGTGATGACCGAGCCGGTCGGGGCGCTGCTGGCACTCAAGCTCACGCACACCACCTTCAGCGTTTCCTCGGTCCTCGGCCTGCTCGTGCTCATGGGCGTTTCCGCAGAGACGGCGATCATCGACGTCTCCTATATCAACAAGCTGCGTCTCGAAGGCCAGGGCATCCGGCAAGCCACGCTGGACGGGTCGCTGATCCGCCTCCGGCCCATCATGATGACCGCACTGGTCGCCTGCCTGGGTCTTCTGCCCGCCGCACTTTCCACCGGCGTGGGCTCGGACTCACAGAAACCGTTTGCCATCGTCATTGTGGCGGGACTTATCTCAAGACTATTTCTAGGCCGTATCGTGAGTCCAGTGCTCTACCAGATAGTGGCTCGCGATGGGGATGTACTGCAGGTGTAGACGTGGGCCCTGTAGCGGGAACACCAGCGAATGTGCAAGCTACCTGGAATTAGCGCTCTAGCGAATGAGAGTGGCGCTCGATACTAACGTTCTTGCATACGCCGAAGGTGTAAACGGCGCCGTGAAGCAGAAGGTCGCCCTCCAGGTCATCGAAAGACTGCCGGAAGACGGCACGTTCTTGCCCGTCCAGGTGTTGGGCGAATTCTTTCGCGTGCCGGTCGGTAAGGCGGGCCGTACCCCCGAGCAGGCACAGGCCGCGATATTGAGCTGGCAAGATGCGTTTCCGCTGATCGAGACGTCACCGGCGGTCATGCTGGCCGCGACTGACCTGACGGTTCACCATAGCCTCGGCATCTGGGACGCGGTAATCCTATCTGCCACCGCCGCCGCAGGATGTCGGCTCCTGCTCTCAGAGGATCTGCACTCGGGATTCACTTGGAATGGAGTCACCGTTACCAATCCATTTTCTCAGGAAAAACACGGACTGCTGGCGGATTTGCTGGGAAGCTGAAGTGTGGCCTACTGCCTCAACGTCAGTGTCCTTAAAACCCCCTGCTGCTTGGCAATTAGCGCTTGCACACCCTGGCGGGCCAGTGCCAGCATCTTCTGCAATTGCACATCATCGAAGACTTGATGCTCGGCCGTGGCCTGCACTTCCACCAGTTTATGTCCCGCCGTCATGACGAAGTTCATGTCCACATCGGCGCGAGAGTCTTCTTCATAGGCAAGGTCGAGCAGAATCTCTCCATCCACTATCCCGACGCTCACGGCTGCAACAAAGTCGCGGAGCGGAGCGGTAGTCAGTGTGCCCGCCTCCACCAGTTTCTCGAATGCCAGCCCCAGCGCCACAAAGGCTCCGGTAATGGATGCCGTGCGCGTGCCGCCGTCGGCCTGAATTACGTCGCAGTCAATCCAGATGGTGCGTTCGCCGAGGCGTTCAAGGTCCGTCACTGCGCGCAGCGACCGTCCGATCAATCTCTGGATCTCATGCGTCCGTCCGCTGGGCCTTCCTTTGTTTACTTCCCTGGGAGTGCGCGTCAGAGTGGCGCGGGGCAGCATGCTGTACTCGGCCGTGATCCAGCCCTTGCCGGTGTTGCGCATGAATTGTGGCACGCTCTCCTCGATCGACGCGGTACAGATCACCCGCGTATTTCCCACTTCGATGAGAACTGAACCTTCCGCGGTATGAATGTAGTCCGCTAGGATGTTTACAGGTCGTAGCTGGTCAGCAGTGCGGTTATCGGAACGATACACCATAGCCCGCGATTGTAAATGATGGGGCGACCGCGCCGCTCAACGCGTGTTTTGGAGTTGGAGCGCGATTTGAGAAAAGGTTGCAACATCGAAAAAGTTCGTCAGGTCCAGATGGCCGGCCAGGGTATCGCGCTCCTTGCCGTCTACCAGAATCTTGGCCCGTGCAATTCCCGGAATGTTGGCCGAGAGCGTCTCCACCAGCGAAGCCACCGTCAGTTCTTCCACCAGTACTCCGGAACGGTGGCCGTCCGCGAAAGCCGAGTTGAGATCAATGACGGCCAGCCCGGGATCGACCAGGTAAACGTCTCGTATCTCCGAGTCCGCTCCCAGCAAGTGCGGGGAGGATTTATCGAGATAGACATTCAGCAGGGCGCGCAGCAATTCTTCCGCTCGCTCCTGCCGTCCCGCAGGCAACGGAATCCGCGCCGAGCGCGCTCGTAAGACCCCGCCGTCATCGTAAGCGATATACAGGGTGACCGGTTCCGTGGGGCCGGATACGGGCGGCGCTACTGGCTGGCTGGATGCAGTTTCGGGTTGCCTTGCGCCTCCGCGCATGTGCCAGGCGTAGAAACCCATGCCCAGCGCCAGCATGAGCATGACCACCGCGCCGAGAATGAGATGACGGGGAATCATTTTGACGCCACCCGCAATTTCTCACGAGCATCGGCTATACCGGCGGCCACGGCCGCGGCAATCGGCTCCTGATACGCCGCCGAGTTCAGCCGTGAAATGTCATCTGCCGATGGTGTGATCTCAATGGCAACCGCCGCAGTGGCGATGTTATTCAAGGGCCGCAGCGGAGCCATCAAAGTCCGGACTGGAACTTGTTTGCTGTGCAGCGCCGCCGCCACGCTGGTGGCCGCCGCATCGCTCAGCGCCTGAAATGGGGACTGGGCGGTATTCCACTCGAGAAACGGCCCGATGCTCTCGCCGGGCGTCGTCAGCGCCGTATACAGGCGCACCCCAGGTCCTTGCGACGCGGCATGCACGCAAACATAGATCGCCGGCGCTGCGGCATTCGTCATTGTGGCCCGCTGATCGAGCGTCAGGGTCGTATCCGCGTCGCGGACCAGCAGAGTGTGCAGTCCGCGGCTCTCGAGTTCGTGGTGGAGCAGCCGCGCGAAGGCCAGGGTGACATCTTTCTCGGCCAGTTGATCAGTCAGCGCCGCGCCGCGCTCATCGCCTCCATGGCCGGCGTCGACGACGGCGAAGTATGGTGCGACCGCCTGGACCGGTGCGTTGGCAACACTCGCAGGCGGTGCGGCCGGTGCAGGAGTCGCCGACGCTACGACCTGTGACGGTGTGGCGGCTACAGGCGGCGGTTCAACCGTGATGGTACGCCCATTGTTGCTGAAGCTCGCCAGCACCGGCGCGGCGCTGCTGACAACGATTTCTGCTTCCCCGTTACTCTCAACAAAGCTGGCCGACGTAATCACGGTGCTGTTAAAGGTAAGTTTCGGAGAACTGGGGGCTACCACTGGATCGTGAGTGAACGTCATCCGCAGCTTTCCGGGCTCGGTAGCGATGGTGGGGTTCACTGGCGCGGTGAAGTTCATGATCAGCTTTGGGGGTGTGGTGTTGCTGACCTGCGCGGTGAAGTGCACGGCAACACCGCCCACAAACACCCGCCGCGCCGCAGGATTGAAGGTCACTGGGCCACCGAGGATGCGTGAAAGCAAGCTGCTGAGGTCGGCCAGCGGGACTAGTCCCCGGCCGCCCTCAAGAATGAAATTCGCAGCCAGGTTGAAGTCTGTGCCGCGAGCACGAGCCACGCGCTTGCATGCACTGAATTCCGCGTCAGCGTCGTTGTAGTGCAGCCGCCAGTGGTCTCCATTGACGTGGCCGCTCACCGTGCCCAGCGGTTCGAGCACTTCCAGCAGGCCCACGTAATCCTGCTTGTTCCGTTCAATTACCGGAAGCGAATAGTTGGCAACCGTCGAATAGATGGAGACGCGCTTATCTTCAGGAGACCCAGAAAGTAGAACCACCGAAGCAATCGCCAGCAGCGCGGTCGCCGCAACGCGCATCACCCCGCGCTGCTGGGAACCGACGCCGCCGTCCGCAGTGGTGTTCAAGGTACTTCTATTATGGCGCGAAACTTATTCGGATCGCTGCGTTTCTCCTACTCCAGCGCGTAAATAGTCAACCCGCTGAGCAGCTTGGGATAGAAGTCGGTCGACTTTTGCGGCAGCACTTCGCCGGCAAATGCGATATCGTGCACTTGCCGCATGCGCACCGGGTTCATCAGAAAAGCCACATTAGCGCCACCGGACCGAACCTGCGCCATGGCTTCTCCGGCATCCCGCACATAAGTGATATTCCGCTGGTTGCGAATCGCTTCCTCGGAAATCCCCAGCATCCCTTCCAGCAGGCACTTGTGCAACTGGACGACATCGAGTGATTGCTGCCGCAGTGAAAGCCCGCTGAAAAATTCCGAGGTCCATGGCTGGGGCGTGTCCACCAGAAACACACGGTCCGCAGTCACTGCCAGCAGGGCCGTACCGGCGTGTCCCGCTTCCCGCAGAATGCCAGTCGCCCTGGCCGCATCCACCGACGGATCCACTTCCTCCACGCTGAAATACTTCCGCGCTCTTTGCCGAAGGTCTTCAGCCGAGAATGCTGCCAACCCATGCACCACACGATGCGTGGGCAGGATCAGCACGCCCGGGCTGTCCATATTGACGAAAGTCATCATCACCATCTCATAAGGAAATATTTCGGTGGAGAATGTGCGGGTAGGAGGAGCCGTATCGGCCGTGCTGCGGCGCTCGTTGCGATAGTTCAACGCTGTCTCATAGCGATGGTGTCCGTCCGCGATGATGAGCTTCTTGTCGCGCATTTTGCTGCGGACCAACTCGATCCCATCGGGATCGGAAACTTTCGACACTTGATGCCGCACTCCATATTCGTCCTGGACGTCGATTTCGGGTGTGGCCGCCGACGTCAGTAGTCCATCAATTTCTCCCGCCGGATCGCTGTATAACATGAAGAGCTGTTCAGGGTGCGCGCGCGTGGCCCGCAACAGATCCAGCCGGTCGGCCTTCGGCTTGGCCAGGGTCTGCTCATGGCGGAAAACCACGTTGTCCGCATAGTCCTCCAGTTGCGCCAGTGCAATGAATCCCCGGCGCTCCAACTGCTTGCTTCCTCCGGGAACCGTGAAATGTTGCGTGTAGCCGTAGATCGAAGGCTGAACATCCTGGAGAAAAATCCCCTGCCGCCGCCAATCCTGAAAGTAAGCTGCGGCGCGAGTGTAAGTGTTATCTCCCGCGCGGTCCGCCGCTTCCCGCTTGCCCAGGATGATGCGCACTAGATTATGCGGGCTGGCGGCGTAGTAGCGCTCCTGCATCTCAGGCGTGATCTTGTCGTAGGGCTGAGTGACGACTTTGGAGAGATCAACCCGAGCAGGGTCGTATCGCAAAGCACGGAACGGAGCAATGTGGGCCATGGACGACAAGAGTGTACTAAAAATGAGTCGATGAGGCACTGGCACCCTACCAGCCACCGAAAAGCACTATCCGCAGCCTGGCATCGAGTGGGATGGAAGTACAGAAAACAGGGCCGAAATCCTGGGAGAACGGAGAGCAAGCTCCTGCCCGAAAGGCCATCCCAGTGCCCCGAAAAAAGCTTGGTTCCACGGTCACAAACCTGTGGTACGATCAGCCCCAGTGAGGTATTTTATGGCCCGCCTTTGTGGGCGGAGCGGGTCATCTCGCCCCCTGACCAAAGACGGCTTCCAGTCACCTCCCTGGACTCTGAGCAAAGTTATGTCCAGCTTCATGGGACGAGCCTCGGCCGCTTTTCTCGCCTTAGCAATCACTGTGGCCAGCTTCGCCGGGTTCGCGCCCCAGGCCCGGGCTCAGGCTTCCATCGAAGACGTACATGTGGCCCCGCGGATTGAGCCAGCGAAGCCTGATCCGCTCGGCTCGGTTGATCCCGCTCTGCGCACTCACACCCGCCCCATGAAAGTGGATGTGAGCCTGGTGCTCATTCCGGTCACCATCACCGATCCCCTGAATCGCCTGGTCACCGGCCTCGACAAAGAGAATTTTCAGATCTTCGAAAACAAAGACCAGCAGGAACTCAGGTCGTTCTCGAGCGAAGACGCTCCGGTGTCGATCGGAGTGATTTTCGACATGAGCGGCAGCATGAGCACCAAGATCGAGCGCGCCCGCGAGGCGGTCATCGAATTCTTCAAGACCGCCAATCCCCAGGATGAGTTCTTCATGATCACCTTCGCCGACAAGCCGGAAGAAGTATCCGACTTCACTTCGTCGGTCGAGGACATTCAGGGCAAACTGGTGTACACCGTTCCCAAAGGACGCACTGCGCTGCTCGATGGCATTTATCTCGGCGTCAGCAAGATGCGCCAGGCAAAATACCCCAAGAAGGCGCTGCTGATTATTTCCGACGGCGGCGACAACCACAGCCGCTACACCGAAGGCGAGATCAAGTCCACGGTTCGTGAAGCCGATGTCATGATCTACGCCGTCGGCATTTATGACCACTACATGAACACTCCCGAGGAGGCTTCGGGGCCGGCGTTGCTTACCGATATCACGGAAATCACCGGAGGCCGCGCCTTCACCATCGACAATCCCAACGATCTGGCCGATGTGGCCACCAAGATTGGCATCGAATTGCGCAACCAGTACGTGCTGGGTTATCGTCCCAAGAACCCTGGGCATGACGGCAAATGGCGTAAAATAAAAGTGAAATTGATTCCGCCCAAAGGATTGCCGCCGCTCCGGGTTTACGCAAAAACGGGATACTATGCGCCTTCCGAATGAACGTTGGCTGGCTGCGCTGATCATTTTTCTCTTTCTTCTCTTCATCAATGTTCAAGGATCAACGCAGAACCCACCCGCCGCTTCGTCCCCCGCAACTCCTCAACAACCTCCTGCGCCCCAGGCCCAGCCGCCGCAGGAAAACGCTCCCAGCGAAGACACCAGCATCTTTGTCTTCAAGAAGGATGTCGAGGAAGTCGCGCTGCACGCCACCGTGGTCGATGAAAAGAACCACATGGTGATGAGCCTGCCGAAGACGGCTTTCACAGTGTTTGAAAACGGCCATCCTCAGCCCATGACTTCGTTTCGCCAGGAGGACATTCCGGTCTCCATGTGCATTGTGATTGATAATTCCGGCTCCATGCGCGAGAAGCGGGACCAGGTGAACAAGGCCGCGCTGAATCTGGTCCGCTCCAGCAATCCTCGGGACGAAGTTTGCGTGGTCAACTTCAACGACGAGTACTATCTGGATCAGCCCTTCACCAACAAGATCAATCTACTGAAAGAAGCGCTGGAAAAAGTGGAGGCGCGCGGCGGGACTGCCCTCTACGACGCCATGGTTGCGACCTCGAATGAAATGAAAGCCCACTCCCGCTTGCAGAAGAAGGTCCTATTCGTGGTCACCGATGGTGACGACAATGCCAGCCGCGAATCGCTCGAAGAGACCGTCCGCAACCTGCAACAGGAAAATGGTCCGACGGTCTATGCCATTGGGCTGCTGGGCTCGGAGAAGATCCGCCGTACGCGCCGCGCCCTCGAGACCGTCGCGCTGGCCACCGGAGGAATCGCATTCTTTCCCAAGAACCTTGAGGAAGTCGACTCAATCAGCAGCACCGTGGCTCACGATATTCGCAGCCAATACACCATCGGCTACAAACCCACCACCCCGAAAAGCGCCGGCGGCTACCGCACCATCAAGGTCGAAGCCAAGGCCAAGGGATACAAGAAGCTCGTAGTCAGAACGCGTAGCGGTTACTACCCAGGCCAGGAGCAATCGCGTTAAGCGTCTCTCCGCGTTCTCCGCGGCCTTTTCTCTGCGATCTCTGCGGTCAAAAGCTTTTCCTCGCCCTTCTCCCGGTTTTCCTTTGTTCGCCTTTGTGTCCTTTGCGTTAGCTTGTCTCCGCGTCCTCCGCAGCCTTCTCTGCGAACCCTGCGTTCAAAAGCTCTTTCTCGGCTTTCTGCCGGTTTTTTCCCTGTGCGTCTCTGTGTCCTCTGTGGTTCGAGTTTTTCCAACGTCCCCCTACTTTCGTGCGATTGACGCTTCTGCTCCACCTTCCGTACTCTGTAGAGTGCAGAAAACGCTGATCGAGCGCAGCCGCTTGCAGGTCGCCGACGACATTACGCAACTAGTCGGCGAAACTCCCATCCTTAAACTGAACAAGATTGTCGCTGCGGGGTCTGCCGCGGTCTATGCCAAGCTGGAGTACTTGAACCCCGGCGGTAGCGTGAAAGACCGCGCCGCTATTGGCATCATTCAGCGCGCCGAGGCCGAGGGAAAACTCAAACCGGGAGGGACCATCATCGAAGCCACTGCCGGTAATACTGGCATCGGTCTGGCCCTGATCGGCGTGAACCGCGGCTATAGGGTCGCACTATTTGTCCCGGAACGCTTTTCGGAAGAAAAAGTCACGATCATGCGTGCCCTGGGCGCTGAAGTCACCCGCACCCCGGACGGTGAGGGCATGCTGGGAGCAATCAAACGTGCTCAGGCGCTTGCCGCCACTGATCCCACTGCTTTCATGGCTGGGCAGTTTGAGAACTCCGCCAATCCTGATTACCACTACCAGACCACCGCTCGCGAGATCTTCGAACAAATGGATGGGCAGATCGATGCGGTGGTGATCGGCGCTGGCACCGCGGGCACTTTTACCGGGGTCGCACGCTATCTCAAGGATCAGCTTCCCAACGTGCTGGCTTTTGCGGTCGAGACCCAGGGGTCGGTGCTTGGTGGTGGCCAGCCCGGCCCGCACAAAGTGGAAGGAATCGGCGCCAGCTTCATTCCCAAGAACTTCGACCGCTCGGTGTGCGACCAAGTCGTGATGGTCAGCGACGCCGATGCCTTCGGCATGGTCAAACAATTGGCTTCGCGGGAAGGTGTATTGTCAGGATCAAGCGGCGGCGCCAATGTTTTCGCCTCGCTACAAATCGCCAAGCGGCTGGGCGCGGGAAAACATGTAGTGACGATGATCCCCGATTCCGCCGAACGTTATCTGTCGAAGAAGATTTTTGACGGCGGAATTTAGCCGCCGGCCGCTGAACGCTGACGGCTGAGAGCTGACAGCTTAGGATTGAACTATGTCCAAACCCAGACTCCCCGGCTTCGCCACTCGCGCCATTCATACCGGCCAGGAAGCCGACGCTGAGACCGGCTCCATCGCGGTCCCCATTCATCCCACCTCGACGTATCTCCAGCAGGAGTTGGGCAAGAATAAAGGATATGAATACGCTCGCGTCTCCAATCCTACGCGCACGCGTCTGGAAGAAAATCTGGCTTCGCTCGAAGGCGGAGTTGCCTCCCGCGTTTTCGCCAGTGGCATGGCCGCCATCAACGCCCTCTGCACCATGTTCCGCTCCGGAGATCACGTAGTTGCCGGACACAATCTTTACGGCGGTGTGCCCCGTCTCTTCAACCAGATTCTCTCCGGCTACGGCATGGAATTCACCTACGTAGACACTTCCGAGGTGAGGAACGTTGAACGCGCCATCCGCCGGAACACGCGCATGGTTTACGTCGAAACACCCACCAACCCGTTGATGGCGCTCAGCGACATTCGCGCCATCGCCGATCTTTGCCAAAAAAAGAAAGTTGAACTAGTGGTGGACAACACGTTTATGTCGCCCTACTTCCAGCAACCCATCGCGCTGGGAGCGGACATGGTGGTTCACTCAACTACCAAATTTCTCAACGGCCACAGCGACGGTTTAGGCGGCGTAGTGGTGTGTACCCGTCCCGACCAGGTTGAACAGCTTGGGTTCGTCCAGAAAGCCGCCGGAGCGATTCTTTCGCCCTTCGAGTGCTGGCTGGTGCTGCGCGGAGTCAAGACGCTGGCCGTCCGCATGGAACTTCACGACCGTAGCGGCCGTGTGGTCGCTGATTTTCTTTCCAGGCACCGTAAGGTGGAGCAGGTCTTCTATCCCGGTCTTCCCGACCATCCTCAGTACGATCTGGCGAGAAAACAAATGACTGGATTCGGCTCCATGATCACTTTCGAAACCGGTTCGCTTTCCAATGCGAAGAAGATGCTGAAGAACGTCCGTCTCTGCTCGCTGGCAGAGTCGCTGGGCGGAGTCGAGACGCTGATCTCACATCCCGCCACCATGACTCACGCTGCGCTGGGCGAAAAGGGCAGAAAAACAATCGGACTGACCGACGGTATGGTGCGGCTCTCGGTCGGCATTGAGGATGTTGACGACATCATGGCCGACCTCGATCACGCCCTGGCCGCCATCTAAACCGCCGATCACGCTGATCAGCGTAGATTGAGATCCTGCGCGCGCAGTTTACTCAGCCGACTTTTCCCTCGGCGTCGCAACGCAGTCCGCGGCTGAAACCCCTGAATCGTCCACCGCATCCTCTACAAACTTCAAGTACTCCGCGCTGGCATCTTCTGCCGCCAGGCAGACGCATTCCGGCAATTCATAAGAGTGCATTTGCTTGATCGCATCCCGCACTCGTTCGAAGGCAGCGGCTGTGGTCTTAATCCAAAGCAGCCACTCCTCGGCTTCCTCTACCTTTCCCTTCCAGCGGTAGATGGAAGTTGCGCCAGCCACAATGTTCACGCAGGCGGCGAGGCGGCAATCAACCAGCCCCTCGGCGATCCGCCGCGCTTCATCCCTTGATCCTGCAGTGGTCAGGACGACTCTCATGTCAGTCATATAGAATCAGCCTTCTACGAATTTAAGATTACCACCTCGAACCTATGGCTACTCAAATCAAGTTTGGCACTTCCGGCTGGCGTGCCGTCATGGCCGAGGAATTCACCTTTGCCAACGTACGCCGCGCCGTCAGCGGCATCGCCCGTTATGTAGTTTCGCAGAAATCGAGCGGCGCGCGTGTCATCGTTGGCCGCGATCCTCGATTTCTCGGCGAAACCTTTTGCTCTATCGCCACCGAAATTCTTCTCGCTCATGGCATCACGCCTCTGCTTATTGCCGAGGCTGCACCCACTCCGGCGATTTCCTATACGGTCCTCCGCGAACGCGCCGACGGAGCCATTAACTTTACCGCATCACACAATCCCCCAGAGTACAACGGCATCAAGTTTTCCACGCCCGACGGCGCACCCGCCTTGCCGGAAGTGACTCAGCAAATCGAGGCGGAAATTTCTGCCTTTGACGCCGGCACCGCCACGAGACCGGCCCCTGGCAAACCAAAGCCGGAAACCCTAGACCCGCGTGGCTCCTACCTCGCACGCCTGCGCGAAATCGTCGATCTCCAAGCAATTAAGAAAGCTAGCTTGCGAGTCGTGTTCGACCCCTTCTGGGGCGCGGGTTGCAACTATCCCGATGCCTTGCTGCAAGAAGCCGGGGTTGAAGTCTCTGCCGTGCACAATTACCGCGACGTGCTCTTCGGCGGCCATGCCCCTGAACCGGACGACCATCTGCTCAACGATCTTCGCCAGAAAATGCGCGAAACCCACGCCCACATCGGCATCGCCACCGATGGTGACGCCGACCGCTTCGGCGTCGTAGACCAGGACGGAACTTTCTTTCAGCCCAATTACATCATCGCTCTCCTGTTCGATTATCTCGTCGAGACTCGCGGCTGGAAAAACGGCGTCGGTAAATCTGTCGCCACCACCAACCTCATCAACGCCCTGGCTGAGCATCATCACATCCCGGTGCATGAAACGCCCGTCGGCTTTAAGTACATCGGCGAACTCATCAAGCAGGACAAAATCGTGATCGGCGGCGAGGAAAGTGCCGGCCTCTCCATCCGCCATCATGTCCCGGAAAAAGATGGCATCCTCGCCGGACTGCTCTGCTGCGAGATGGTGGCCCATCGAAATCGGTCCCTGAAAAGCCAGTTGGACGCCTTATTTGTCAAAGTTGGTTCCTTTTACCCCCAGCGCGAGAACTTCCGCTTGACGCCGGAAGTGAAAGCGAAGTTCACTGGTAAGCTGGCGCTTAATCCTCGCGAGTTCTGCGGTCGCCAGGTGAAGGAAGTGGTACGCACCGATGGACTGAAGCTGGTCTGTCAGGACGGTTCGTGGGTGTGCTACCGCCTTTCCGGCACCGAGCCGGTGGTACGTGTCTACAGCGAAGCCGGCAGCGAGCAGGATTTGGAGCGGATGAGCGCGGCAGCCAAGCAATGGATCTTCGAGTAGGACGTTTGCAACGAGTTCGCATTATCCCCAGCCCCGAGGAGCGGCTGCGCACCCTGGTGGAGCGCGCCCCGGAGGCCGAAGCCTGGGCCGACCGCATGATGGCCAGGCTGCGCCCCACTCTGACCATGCTGCACGGCATTCGGCGGCGCCTGGCTACGGCCGCTGTCGCCACCTTCACCGTCTGGCTGTTCGTGCACGTGATGTTCGGCGCCAACGGCATGGTGGTTTATCGACAGAAGAGGGCCGAGTACCTTGGATTGCAGAACGAGATTCGCAGTTTGCAGCAGGAGAACGACCGCTATACCGATCAGATCAAGTCGCTGCAAACCAATCCTAAGACCATCGAGAAAGAAGCTCGCGAACAGTTGCATTATGCGCGGCCGGGAGAAGTCATCTACGTCTCGCCACCACCGCCCCCGCCGCCGAAGCCTGAAACCAGTTCGGCGCAGAAGTAACTGAGAACCGGGAACCGGTATCTGCGACCTGGTCTCAAGCACACTCGTATCGTGGTGACGCGACCCGGCTCCCGTGTGATATAGTTCGGGACAATCTTGCTAAAGTCCTGCTCGGCCCAGCAGCGAGAATCCATCGGGCTTAAGCAGTTAGTTACACAACACAAATCTGCGGCTCGGCCGCTGAATTTCGAGGATCTCATGAAGAAAATGTTGGTGCTCTCTCTTGCTGCTTCCCTCCTGCTCATGGCCGGGCTAGCCGTGGCCGCAGATACCACCGTGAACGGCACGGTCAGCGACTCCATGTGCGGCGCTAAGGGCGCCAACGCCAGCCACGCCGCTTGCATGACCAAGTGCATGGGTAAGGGCGCCATGGCCGTTATCGTCACCGACGCCGACCAAAAAGTGCTAACCGTGGATAATCCCGACGTCCTCAAGGGACATGAAGGCCACCACGTCGCCGTAAGCGGAACCGTCACCGGCGATTCCATCCATGTGAACAGCGTCAAAATGCTGTGAGGGTTTGACGAATGATTCGAGGGCGGCCGCGAGCCGCCCTTTTGTTTTCCTAAGAACATTCCTAGCGAAGCGTAATCGTCCGCCTGCGGACGATTACGTGCAGTCGAGGGACTGCTCCACTTCTACCGCACCACGCCTTCCAGCGGCGAACTCGCCGTCGCATAGAGCTTCCTCGGCATCCGGCCTGCCATGTACGCTTCCCTTCCGGCCAGCACCGCATGCTTCATAGCTTCCGCCATCAAAACCGGGTACTGCGCGCTCGCAATGCCCGTGTTCATCAGCACGGCATCCGCGCCTAACTCCATCGCAATCGTCGCGTCGGACGCGGTTCCCACGCCTGCATCCAGAATCAGCGGCACGCTGGTGATCACTTCTCGCAAAATGCGAATGTTCACGGCATTCTGAATCCCCAAGCCGCTGCCGATCGGCGCGCCCAGCGGCATCACCGCGCTCGCGCCCGCATCCAGCAACCGCTTGGCGAACACCACGTCGTCGGAGGTGTAGGGCAGCACCGTAAAGCCTTCTTTGACCAGCACTCGCGTAGCCTCAAGTGTCGCCTGCACATCGGGATAAAGCGTGGCCTGGTCGCCGATGACTTCCAGCTTGACCCAATCCGAGAGCCCGACTTCGCGCCCCAGGCGGGCGGTGCGAATAGCTTCGTCAGCGGTGTAGCAGCCGGCAGTATTCGGCAGCAGAAAGTATTTCTTGGGATCAATGTAGTCGAGCAGCGATTCCTTGCTGCGATCCAGATTCACGCGCCGCACGGCCACGGTAACCATGTCCGCGCCACTGGCTTCCAGCGCCCGAGCATTTTCCTGAAATGATTTGTACTTGCCCGTCCCCACAATCAACCGGGAACGGAACTCACGGCCAGCAATGATGAATGAGTCCGCCATGGAATTATTGTACTGCTGGGCCCGTGTGGGGCGGACACTCCTGTCCGCCAAAAAGCGTCCATTGTCACGAACTACGCAGGCCCAAACGTCCGCGTCGGGGCGCCGAACGAAGTTCGGAAGCTTTAGTTCTGGCCGCCGGCAGCCGGGTTAAGGCGAACTACCTCACCTGTATCGAGCTGGTATTCTGCCTCCACCACACTGAGTTTGCCGGACTTCACCGCATCGCGAATGATTTCGCTATTGGCCAGCACATCTTTCGCACTCTGATGCACATTTTCCTTGATCGCCGACTCCAGCAGATCGTCACCTTTGGCGTAAGTCTTGGCTTGCGTGACCGCGGGACCAATCTTGTTCATGATCGCATCCAGGTTCGAACTGGGCATTTTCTCGCCGGAACACGCGGCGCTTACGGCTCCGCATTTCTGGTGTCCCATCACCACTAGCAACGGGCTATGGATGTGCTCCACCGCGTACTCAATGCTACCCAGCGCCACCGGATCGGCGATGTTGCCCGCAGTGCGCACCACAAACAGGTCGCCCACGCTCTGGTCGAAAGTCAATTCCGGCGAAACGCGACTGTCGGAGCAAGAGAGAATGATCACATTGGGGGATTGCTTCGCAGCAAGTTTACGGCGCAGCGCGACCACGTCGTGCGCTCGCGTTTTGCCGGATACGAAGCGCTTGTTACCGTCCATCAGGTCAGCCCAGACTTTGTCAGCGGACGGCGTTGCCTGACTCGCTGCCGCGTGCGTGGAGTGCTGTGCAGCATCGGATTGTTGAGCCTGCCCCGAACTGACAAAGCAGAGCACGAGAACGAAATAGAAGAAACTGCGCATAGCAGATCACCTCAGGAATCGCTGCAAGTTTACTCGCCTTGGCTCGCGGAGACAAACCGCCGAAAACTCTTCGTAATCGCACGAACGTGATACTGTAAACAGACACGAGGAAACCATGTCAAAACATGATGAGCCCACCAAGCGCCACCGCCGCCCCAAGTCGGGCAAACGCAAAGACTACACCGCCCAAACCATGGCCGCTCTAAGAGAACTCAAGAAAGCAGACAAGCAAAAGACTAAGACTGCCTAGCCCGTGTGGGGCGGACACTCTTGTCCGCCGCCTTTTGGATTCAACGTGGCACCGAACAGATGGTCCGCATGAAGGCAACGTTGCGCCCCGACTTCCAGGTCGTGGAGATTCCCGGCGTCCTCAAGTACCAGTCGCATCTATTGTCAAATGACGTCGATCAAGACGTCCGCCAGTATTTGTACCCTTGGTTAGGTGAGCCGAAACAGTGGACAACGCGGATCGTCCGTTACAAGCAAAAGGAAGGCGAGATTGTGACACACAGCAACACCAATTCCTTATTTGCTACGTTTAACTTAAGCGAACCAGAGTTACCAGCGCGGGCACTGCCTGCCAGTGGATGCTCTCGCTGAGTTCCTGCTGCTGCCGCGAAAGGCCTAGACCACACGGCTCGCGCCTTACTCCGCCTGCACAAACCCTTCCTGTTCCGCCTTCGCATACATCTCCTCAATCTGCCTGCGATAGCGTTCGGTGACAGCGTGGCGGCGCAGTTTCATGCTGGTGGTGAGGGTCCCATTTTCGGCCGAGAGTTCTTCCGGGATCACCAGCACGCGCTTTAGCTGCTCGAAGCGCGCCAGCGTCCTATTCAGGTCGGCGACAATGCCCGCATACAAAGCGCGCACGTTGTGGTTGGCGACCAAGTCCTCGCGCGAGGTGAACGCCACTTGATTGCTGCGCGCCCAGTCTTCAAGCAGGGGAAAGTAGGGCAAGATAAGCACTGCTGGAAATTTGTATTTATCTCCCACCACCACGGCTTCGGCAATCAGCGGATTATGCTTCAGCGAATTTTCCAGCGGCTGCGGGGCCACGAACTTTCCGCCCGAAGTTTTGATCAGGTCTTTTTTGCGATCCGTTACCGACAGGAAACCATCAGAGTCGAGCTGACCGATGTCGCCAGTCTTGAACCAGCCGTCGCTGATCGCCTCGGCGGTCTCTTTAGGTTTGTTCCAATACCCTTTGAAGACCGAAGGGCCGCGCACCAGAATCTCTCCATCGTCGGCGATCTTCACTTCGACGTTGCCCAGCGGTTTACCGACCGTCCCCAGCCGGTGCATCTTGGGTGTGTTAACCGCTATTACCGGAGAAGTTTCCGTCAGCCCATAGCCTTCGTGAATGCGAATGCCGATGTCGGCATACCACTCAGCCAGTTCGCGGCCCAGAGGAGCTCCGCCTGAAATGAAGAGTTGCGCGCGCCCGCCCATGCCGGCACGCACCTTGGAGTAGAGCAGCCGGTCGGCCAGCTTCCACGCCAGTGAGCCAGGAGTTTCGCCGGCGAGAATTTCGCTGCGATGGGATCTGCCCACCGCCATCGCCCAGCGATACACCAGCCGCTTCACACCTTTGGCCTTCTGCTCCACTTGAGTGTGGATCTTTTCGTACATGCGTGGCACACCCACAAAAACCGTCGGACGCACCTCCAGCAAGGCTGGCGGCAAATGTTCCTGGAAAGAAACGTAGGCCAGCGTCACGCCGTGGTAGAGCATGAGGAAATCCACGTGACGGGCAGTCACATGCGACAGCGGCAGAAACGAAATGCTGATGTCATCCCTGGTCACACCAAAATCCGTTAGCGAGCAGGCCACATTCGAAGCCATGTTGCCGTGGGTGAGCATCGCTCCTTTGGGATTGCCGGTGGTGCCAGAGGTATAGATGATCGTGGCCAGGTCGCTGGGCTGTATCGATCTCGCCAGCACATCGAAATCGGTATCGCGCTCTTTGGGGCCGTTGCGCATCAGCACCGGCATAGAGACAGCATGCGTGGTGGTGTCGCTGGCGTCCATGACGACGATTCGCTCCAGGTTGGTCTGATCGCGAATGCTGGAGACTTTCGCCAATTGCTTTTCGGACGAAACAAAGATGACGCGCGCACCCGAATCGCGCAAGATGAGGGCCGTCTGCTCGCCGGTCAGA
>Ga0209169_10001043_pt1 | contig 16992 bp, 14 predicted proteins | sample HubBroMetageWRM4_FD_188346 | JGI IMG/M metagenome (GOLD analysis project Ga0209169, IMG submission 188346) | Warmed soil microbial communities from the Hubbard Brook experimental Forest, New Hampshire - Hubbard Brook CCASE Soil Metagenome WRM 4... | ecosystem: Environmental > Terrestrial > Soil... | reverse complement strand
GATCGTGGGCAGCGAGGTCGGCGACGACACCAGGGGCCGGACGTTCGCGTTCCTCTACTCGGCGATCCGGGTCATCCTGTTCGCGGTGATCGCCGTGGCCCCGTTCGTCGCGGCCGGCTTCACCGCCGCGGTCCGCGGCCTGAGCGGCTCGAGCACGCTGCGGATCGGCAACATCGGCTACGGCGCGATCGGCGACAACATCGTGCTGCTGGGCGCGGCCCTGGTCGCGCTGCTGCTCGGCTTCGTCTCCTACCGGCAGATGGACGACCGGAAGGGCGTGCCGCTGCTCACCGACCTGTCTTCGGTCGTACGCGGCGACGAGTTCACTCCGGTGCCGGTGCCCGCGAGCCGCAACGGGCACGAGCCCGAGGTGCGCCCGCTTCGGGGCGTGCTCATCGCGTTCGAGGGCGGCGAGGGCGCGGGCAAGTCGACCCAGGCCAGGCTGCTCGCGATCTGGCTGCGCGAGCAGGGGTACGACGTCGTGTCCACGCACGAACCGGGCGCGACCAAGGTCGGCATGCGGCTGCGCGCGCTGCTGCTCGACACCGCGCACACTGGCCTGTCGCCGCGGGCCGAGGCCCTCATGTACGCGTCGGACCGGGCCGAGCACGTGTCGGCGGTGATCCGCCCGGCGCTGGAACGCGGCGCGATCGTGGTCACCGACCGCTACGTGGACTCCTCCCTTGCCTACCAGGGAGCCGGCCGCCGGATCCCGGTGCGCGAGATCGCCAACCTGAACACGTGGGCGACCGGCGGGCTCTCGCCGGACCTGACGATCCTGCTCGACCTGTCGCCCGCCGCGGGTCTGGGCCGGCGGGAGCGGTCGGCCGACCGGCTCGAGGCCGAGCCTGCCGAGTTCCACCAGCGGGTGCGCGCCGGGTTCCTCGCGCTCGCAGACGCGGATCCCGAGCGCTACCTGGTGCTGGACGCGACCAGGTCCTCGGCCGGCATCAGCCGCGAGATCCAGGACCGGGTCCGGCAGCAGTTGCCGGACCCGGTGCCGTACGCCACGGAAGACAACACCGGCAGCATCCCGGTCGTGCGGGAGTGACGGCCGTGCCCTCCGACGGCGCCACCGCCCCAGCCCCAGGCGACGGGGCCACCAGCGCAGCCACCGTTCCGGCCCCAGCACCCGTGTTCAGCGACCTTGTGGGCCAGGAGACCGTGGTCGCTCAGCTTTCCGCTGCAGCGGTCGGCGCCGCGTCCGCGTCATCCGCGCAGACTGCGCTCGCGATGACGCACGCCTGGCTGTTCACCGGGCCGCCGGGCTCCGGGCGGTCGGTCGCGGCCCGGGCGTTTGCCGCCGCGTTGCTGTGCGCCGACCAGGGCTGCGGCCAGTGCCCGAGCTGCCGCCAGGTGGCCGCGGGCTCACATGCCGATCTGCTGCTGGTCCGGCCGGACGGGCTCTCCTACGGGGTGCGGCGGACCAGGGATCTGGTGCTGCGCGCGGCGGCCGCGCCGGTAACGGGCCGGTGGCGGGTGGTGCTGTTCGAGGATGCCGACCGGGCCACCGAGCAGGCCGCGAACGCGCTGCTCAAGGCCATCGAGGAACCTGCTCCCCGGACCGTCTGGCTGCTCTGCGCGCCGTCGTCAGACGACCTGCCCACGACGATCAGGTCGCGGTGCCGGCTGGTCACCCTGCGCACGCCGCCCACGGACGCGGTCGCTTCGGTGCTCGCCGCCGAGGGGATCGGGCCGGAACAAGCGCTGGCCGCGGCGCGAGCGGCGCAGGGGCACATCGGCCGCGCCCGCAGGCTGGCCACCGACCCGCAGGCGGCGGAGCGGCGGGCCGAGGTACTTCAGGTACCGGTGCAGGTGTCGGCACCCCGGCCAGGGGGAGGCCTCGGTTATGCGCTCGCCGCGGCGGCGAAGCTGGTCAAGGCGGCGGAGGACGAAGCCGCGGCGCTGACCGAAGAGCTCGACGTGCCCGAACGCGAGGCCCTCCGCAGGGCGTTTGGCGAAGGCTCCACCGGCAAGGGCGTCGCAACCGCCGTCCGCGGCGCGGCCGGTGCGCTGAAGGAACTCGAAGACCGGCAGAAGTCCCGGGCCACCAGGCTGAAGCGGGACGCGCTCGACCGGGCCCTGCTCGACCTGGCCAGCTTCTACCGCGACGTGCTCGCGGTCCAGCTCGGCGCCGACGTGGAGCTGGCCAACGACGCGCAGCGCCGGGAACTCGAGCAGGTGGCCTCCGCCGGGCCCGCCGAGGGCACGGTGCGCCGGATCGAGGCGATCATGAAGTGCCGGGAGCGGCTGGGGGCCAGCGTTGCCCCCCTGCTCGCGGTCGAGGAAATGACCCTGGCACTCGCAGCCCGCTAGTCCCCGGCACCGCGCGTTACCGAGATCATGAAATGTCACGTCTGAGATGTCTTTGGCAAGGGTGACTGGACGGCTGCTCGTAATCATCCCGTAACCTGTTGCCGTGGGCATGATGATGGCGGTGAGCTTCCAGCGGAGCGGGCGGCTCTATTACCTCGACCCCGGGCCGTACTCGCCGGCCGTCGGGGACAAGGTGCTCGTGCCCACCGACGCGGGTCCTGAAGTGGCCGAGTGCATCTGGGCGCCGCAGTACGTGGATGACGAGATCGGGGGCCTGCCCGTGTGCGCGGGCCTGGCCACCGAGGAGCACCTGAGCAAGGACGAGACCCGCCGGGCCCGCCGGGCCGAGGCGCGGGTGACCGCCCGGCGGCTGGTGCGCGAGCATGACCTGCCGATGAAGATCGTTGGGGTCGACTACGTGGACTCGCCCGACGTCTTCACGATCTACTTCAGCGCACCGCACCGGGTCGACTTCCGTGCACTGGTTCGGGACCTGGCCGTCCGGCTGCACGCGCGGGTCGAGCTGCGCCAGATCGGGCCGCGTGACGAGGCCAGGCTGCAGGGCGGGATCGGGCCGTGCGGGCGGGACCTTTGCTGCGCCACCTTCCTCAAGGATTTCGAGCCGGTGTCGGTCCGGATGGCCAAAGACCAGGACCTGCCCGTGAACCCGATGCGCATCGCGGGTGCGTGCGGCCGGCTGATGTGCTGCCTGAAGTACGAGCATCCGCTGTACCAGAAGTTCCGCCAGGAGGCGCCGAAGATCGGGGCTTCGGTGGAGTCGCCCGAGGGTCCCGGAGTGGTGGTCGGCCACAACGTCCCCGCCGATCAGGTCGTCGTGAAGCTCGCCGAAGACGGCCGGCGCTCTGCCTGCCCGAAGGCCAGCGTCTGCGGATCGCGGCAGGCCTACGAGGCCAAGTACGGCCAGGACTGACTCCTCCGGCCCGCTAGTTCGCGGCGCCGCCCAGCGCGGCCAGCAGCACCAAGATCATCGTGGCAACGGCGAGCGCGCCATGGGCAGCCACCACCAGCGGGGCCAGCCTCGCCGGGACCGCCACCGTGCCTGTGCCGCGCTGACGGGTGTCGGCACGACGCGCCGGCAAGCCGTTGACCAGCGTGGCCATGCCAAGCCCGGCGACGGGAAGAAGCACGGCGACCGCCACCCAGGCCAGCGCCGCCCAGCCCGTAGCCAGGTATGCCACCCAGAACACCAGCCCGCTGAGCGCCAGCCCGAAATGCCCGAAGAGCAGCGCCGGCGGCGAGCCAATGCCTGCACCATGAGCTGGGCGCCGCAATGTGCCGCCGCGGGCGATCCAGGAGCCGAGCACGTAGGCACCGCTCCCAGCCGCAACGAGCCAAGCGATCAGCGCGGCAATGCCCATTGGCAGGTCGCGGCCGCGGTTCGCCGACGACGATTGGGCTCCGGTCGGCGGGGCACTGGCGACGGGGGGCAGTGCGCTCACCAGATGGTCCAGGTAAGGAGCCGCCTCACCTTCCCGTCTCCTTCGGATTGCCTTTCGCGCGTCCCCGGCGGCCCGGACCACAGCTAGGGCGACGGCCTGATTGACCTCGGCCTTGCTCAGGCCCTGGCACGGTACAGGCTTCCAGGTCACCGTGATGTGGTGCTCGATGGCGTGCAGCCCGTACGCAGCGCAGCCTTGCACGGTGTGCTTGGGTGCGCCGCTCGAAGGCACCCCGCATCCGGCAGCGGACAGGGCAATGAACGTGCCGCCCACAAGCGCTGCGGTCCTGATGCCGAGTTTCACTGCGTCTCCTGCGCCGGGCGCCGGGCGGCTTTGACCACACTAGTGCAGGCGCGTAGCGCCGAACCGGTAGACTCCTTTGGCTGCTGTCCGATGAGGCGGCGCGCCGCCTTAGCTCAGTCGGCAGAGCGGTTCACTCGTAATGAACAGGTCGTCGGTTCGATTCCGACAGGCGGCTCCGAGTCTGATCAGTGCAGTCCCATGATCAGCGATCAAGTCAGGTGCTTGTAGCCCTTAGGTGAGCCAAACGGGGAGCTAACTGCCTCTGGGCTTCTGTTCGTGGCGCAGCCGACGAAGCGCCCGGGTCACGGCGAAGACGCGGTCTACCGGGACGAGAGCAAGGGCCGCCGGTACGGCTCGGCCAGCCTCGGCTTCGACTCCGGCGGCAAGCGGCTGCGGCGCAAGCGGCCCGGCTGGCGGCGGGCCTGCAGCATTACGCTTAGCGAGGTCGACTCAGCTACCCGGCCAGGCCGAGACAGAAACGGGTACCCATGCTGCAACCAGCCGGCGAGAAGCTCTGGGCCTTGTTCGAAACAGAGTGGACGTACCAACTCGAGCACAGCCCGACCTTTGCGTCCGTATTGGGCGACCGCCGCTGGAACGACCGATGGGACGACCGGAGCCTCGAGAGCATCGAAGCCGATCGCCAACACAATCTCGGCGTGCTGGCCGAACTGCAGAACATCGACCGGGCGCAGTTGGGACCGGATGACCAGCTGAACTATGACCTGTTCCGCAGCGACTACCGCTCCTGGGTCGCTCAGTACGAGTTCCGGTGGCAGCTGCTGGCCGCCAACCAGATCGGCGGACTCCCCGAATGGGTCAGGCAGCCACCGGGTGTCCAGACTGCCTACCAACTGGCTGATGCCATCCGCTTCGAGACCATCCACGATTACGAGGACTGGATCGTGCGGGGGGAAACCTTCGGTGGCTATGTCGACCAGGTGATCACGCTTTTGCGTCGGGGTATCCAAGAGAAACGGGTCAACCCCGAGATAATCATGCAGCGGGTGCCGCCACAGGTCAGGAAACAGATTGTGGACGACCCGAAGCAGAGTGGTTTCTTCAGCCCGTTCACACGATTCCCGGCCAGCGTCGCGACTACCGAACAACGGCGGCTGTCCGCGGCGGCCGAGGCGGCAATCGTCCGGAGCGTTGTGCCGGCAATGCGTCGGTTCCACGACTTCCTGACCGACGATTACCTTCCCGCCGCGCCGGCGACGGTCGGTGCATGGGGGTTGCCGAACGGGCACGAAGCCTATGCCGCCGCGGTGAAGGCGTACACCACGCCCGACACGACTCCGGAGGCCATGTTCGAGCTGGGGCTGGCAGAAGTCGCCCGGATCCGCGGGGAGATGGAGACCGTCAAATCCCGGACGGGCTACGAAGGCCCCCTCGAAGACTTCTTCACGTTCTTGCGTACCGACGAGCGGTTCTATTGCGCGTCCGGCGAAGAGCTACTCATGCGTTACCGCGCGCTGTGCAAGCAAATCGATGGGCGCCTCGGGAGATTGTTCAAGACCCTGCCACGTCAGCCTTATGGGGTTGAGCCAACCCCTGCCGACATGGCCCCGGACGTCACCACCGGCTTCTACTACCCGGCCGCCGCTGACGGTTCGCGGCCCGGAACGTACCTGGTCAATCTCTATCGTCCGGAGACACGGCCCATTTGGGAGATGGTTCCCCTCAGCTTGCACGAAGCGGTTCCTGGACATCACTTCCAGACCTCGCTTGCCGCCGAGCTCGACGACATCCCGGCCTTTCGACGTTTCGGGTACTACATCGCGTTCGGCGAGGGGTGGGGACTGTACTGCGAGACACTCGGAGACGAGCTGGGCCTGTACGACGACCCCTACGACAAATTCGGGCAACTGGCGTTTGAAATGTGGCGTGCCGTCCGGTTGGTCGTGGACACCGGAATGCACGCAAAGCGGTGGAGCCGCCAAAAGGCGATCGACTACTTCATGGAGAACTCGCCTCGCCAAGAGCTGGACGTCGTGAACGAGATCGACCGATACCTGGCATTGCCGGGGCAGGCGCTGGCGTACAAGGTGGGCCAGCTGAAGATCCGGGAACTTCGGACCCGAGCCGAGCGCGAACTCGCGGACGCCTTCGACGTCAGGGGTTTCCACGATGCGGTGCTACTGGGCGGCTCCGTTCCCCTGGACATACTCGAGCGGCGGGTGACCGCCTGGATAGCCGGCACGCTGGCCGGATAGGCGACGGCGGGCGGTCGTCCACTCCTAGCGCAGCGCGAATGCTGTTTCAGCTGAACAGACTTCCGGGAATGCGGGGGTATCGATCTAGGCCGAACACCTCGACCTGGGGCGAGCGCTGCTGCACCAGCACGCCGCCGTCGACCACCAGGCAGTGTCCGGTGACATACTCCGCGTCGGCCGAGGCCAGGAACACCGCAGGCCCGGCGAGGTCCTCGGGCGTGCCGCCGCGACCCCACGGCACGGTGTCGTCGCGTCGCTTCTTGGCAACCGGCTCGACGTGCTCGGGGCGGGTCGCGATCAGCCCGGGCACCAGTGCGTTCACACGGATGCCGTACGGCGCGAGCTCAATGGCGAGGCTGCGGGTCATGGCTTCGATGGCGCCTTTCGACGCGTCGTAGGCGACCGCGCCGCGGTGCGAGCGGTTGGCGCCGCCGCTGGACATGTTGATGATGACGCCGCGCCGGGCCGCCACCATGATCGGCGCGACGTGGCGCACAAACAGGTAGTGACCCTTGAGGTTGGTGCGGATCATGTCATCCCACCACGTCTCGTCGCCGTCGAGGAAGTGCCGCGCTGTGACCACGTCACCGGCGTTGTTGACCAGGACGTCGACGCCGCCGAACCGGCCGACGGCGGCATCGACGACACGCTCGACATCGCCGGGGTCGCCCACATCGCAGGTGACGCTCACGGCCACGCCGCCGTCATCGGTGATCTGAGCCGCGGCAGCCACACCGGCGTCGCCAGCGATGTCGGCGATCACGACGCTGGCACCCTCGGCGGCGTACCGGCGGGCAATCGCGTTACCGATGCCGTTGGCGCCGCCGGTGACGATGGCGACCTGACCTTTCAGCTCGTCGTGCGGTTCGCGCATGTCGTGCCTTTCGTTTGCGAGTGTGCGTTCAGTCAGCGCTGGGCCACGAAGGTCTCGAAACTGGCGCGCTGGTCGGCTGTGGCCTGTTTCGCCGTGTGGAGCCGCCCGGTATCGGCCAGGCTGGGCCGCACCAGGTTGATGGCGCCGCCCAGCTTCGGGTCGGGCTGCGCCTGCAGGCCGTCGGCCCGGGCCAGCCGCCGGTTGACCTCGTCCTGGGATGGTCCCAGTGCCGTCATGACCCACAACGGGCCGTCTACGCCCAGCTGATAGGAGCAGTAGTTACCACCCCAGGGCTGCGCCACAGCGCGCAGGCCGGCCGCGAGGCGTGCGCTGTCCCGTTCTACCTGTACGGCGTCGCTGCCGAGGGCGGCGCGGAACGCGCGGTGGCCCTCTGCGAGGACAGGGTGCCCCGCAAGCGCCGACGATTCGTGGTTCTCCGTCCTGTCGTGTTCGGCGTAGAAGGCGTGCAAGTGGGCGTGCTGCACGTCCTGCCGGGGATTCCTGGCGCTCGCCGCACCGGGGGCGCCGGCGGCGAGGGTCCCGCTCGCGGCTTCCGCGTCACGGAGGTAGTCGCGGTTCGGTGCGCTGTCGTTGGCGCAGAACACGACGTGCCCGCCGTCCAGGCTGCGATACCACGCGGCGACCACCGTCATGGCCGTCTGGCACGCCGCCAGTTCCGCAGCCGTGGCCGAGGACCATCCGTCGCAAGGGCGGCGGGGCACCATGAGCGCATGGGGCCGTGCTGCCCGCCGGGGCCCGTTAGCCAGCATGAAGGGGTTGCGGTCGAGGACCAGGTCCACCAGGGCACTGCCGTCAGGCGCGGTAACCGTTCCCAGATAGCCGGGAAGCCCGGGCACATCGGCGAACACGTCCACCGGCCGGAACCGGCGGGAGAACTCTCCCGCCGCAACCACATCCTCGGCATTCCCGGTGTCCTGGTCGACCAGGACCCAGCTCCCGGCCGCGGCGCCCCCACCCGGCCGCCAGTACCCCTTGACCGTGCGGGCGCCATCGCTGTACGTCCACATTTCGCGCATTTCGAGCTGCGTGAACGGGCGACGCCGCGGTTCAGGGTGATCGGCCACGCTTCCATGTTCGGCCCTCGCGGCAGACAGCGGGCAGCCAGGGCGGGAAAGCGGCGGCCAGCGCGGACGCTGACGTCGAGATCACCTTTGTCTGTCCGCGGGTCTCGCGGGCCGTATCTCGGCTGAGGCGGCCGCCGTGTCCCAGCCCATGGCGGCCTCACCGATGGCCTGCTGCAGCACGGCCCACATGATCACGGCCGCCTCCGCAACGTGTGCGGCCTCGACGGTTGCCGATATGCGGACGTAGTCCTGGCGCTGGCGGGTCACGAACTCGATCCGCCGTTCGGTCACCAGGAGGCTGGGCTGCTCCGCCAGCCCCTGCTGGAGCGCCGTGGCCGCAGCACTCCATTCGCTCGTGCCAGTGATGTGGGCGATCTCGACCCGCACGTTGTAGCGCGGAACCTCTGGCCGTGCGGTCATGTGCCCGTTATCCCCGGCTTTGGTAACGCGACACCAGGGTGGAACTCGGCCGAGCCGCGCGCCACGTGACCTGGCGTGCAAGGCAGCCATCAAGAGAACTGCAAGATAGCCATCCAGGTCGGCGGCGCACAATCCTGCTGCGGTCTCGCAGTGGGCCCAGCGCCTGCCCACTGCGAGCCGCGGCACTGGGCCGGGCTACCGGGGAGGTCTGCATGCGTCTGCAAGAAGGTCCCATCCCTGTGGATGTTCAGTGGCACTTCCCTGAACCCCGCTGGCTGCATGACGACGGCGCGCGGGCAGTCGTCAGGGCACCCAGGGCCACGACCGGGTCCGTCGCCCACCCGCTCCGGGCGGCGGACCACGGTCGGACAGCCAGAACGAGTGTCGCGCCGTGCCCGGCCTCAGCGTGGAGAGGATCGCCGCGTGGCTGCCCGGTGGTCTGCAGCTGACCAGGTTCCGGACTGGCCAGCGCCGCACCCATTCGGGAGCCGGGAATGGGCACTGGCGTGGCGGAGCGTGCAGACCGATCCTGTGCGCGCGGCCCGAGTCCTGCACGCCGGGCGGCTCGTCGCCCCGTTCTACCTGATCGACGGCAGCCCGGCATGGGCTGCGTTCGAGGCGGAAGCGGGGGTCGGTGACACCTGGGCCGGGCGGCCGGTGGTCTACGGGCCGTCGCCCTATGCCACCTACGGGCTGAACGTGGCAAGTCCGTGGGAGATCAGGGCCGTTGTGGAGCACGGCCTGGCCTGGGCGAGGGAGGCGGGCGCGGTCGCGGCCGTGTTCCCCGGGCTGCGTCACCCTCGCGCCTGGACGGCGGTCGAGGGCGGCATCGCCGTCCGCACGACCGGCTCCCACGAGGCGCCGGTGCGTGGATCTATGGCCGCGTTCAAAGCCTCGATCGGCTCGAGCAGAGCGCGGAAGGAGTTTGGCCGCCAGTGGCGCCGGGCAAACGAGGCGGGCTTGCGGTTGGATGCTCTGCGCGGCGCTGAGATGACGCCCACCCTCCCCGCGTTCACGCGACTGGCCAGCGCGGCTGCGGCACGGCATGGCGTCGCCCTCTACGGCCTCGACCTGTTCCATGCGGTCGCCCAGGTCCCCGGAGCCGTGCTCCTGGCTGCCATGCACGGGCGGAAGCTGGCAGGCGGGTTCCTCTGCCTGCGGCATGGCAGCACGCTCTACCTCTGGGCCGCCGGGCTCGACTACGCGATGCTGCCCGAGCTGCATACCTACGCCTGGCTGTTGGCGGAGTCTGTCTCCTACGCGGCCGCCACCGGAGCGGCCGCGGTCGACGCAGGCCGGGGTAACTACCTGATCAAGCGCCGCCTTGGGTTCACTCAGATACCGCTCTACTCGGTCTGCTACCTGGCCAGTCCCGATCCCGGGCTGGCCGCGTCCCTGGCCGAGATGGGCGGCCGGATCACAGCAGCGCTGACACAGGCATCGGCCGGACCGGCACAGGAACTGGCCGCGTCGTGACCGCTGTTTCCGAAATGGTGTCCACAAAGGTGCGCACCCTGTCATTAGAGTGGCCGGCATGGACTTCTACGACTCGACCCAGCCTGCGCTGATTCCGCAAGGCTCCCACGCTTGCTTGTACTACGACGGCGACTACGCCGCCGCGCCTGCGCAGGCGAAGCGTTTCGCGGCAACGCGCTGGATCACCGTACTTGGGGACTACGCCCACTGTGGCATCGCCGATTTTGAGGCTGGGAACCCGGTGTTCTCGAAGCCTGGAGCGCTGCGCGCGTTCGTGGCAGGTCGCCGCAAGATGAACACTAGAGCCCGTGTGTATTGCGACCGGGCGAACCTGCCCACGGTCCGCTCCGAGCTCGAGGGCCTGGAATACCTCGTCTGGATCAGCACCCTGGACGGAGACAAGCTCTCGGCTAACTACACGCCGGGCCTGTGGGGTGTGCAGTTCGCCGGCGGCCTGACCGCCGACTACGACACGTCGATACTGTACGGCGTCTGGTGAACTAGCGGCGTAAGGCCGGCGGGAGTGCCTCCGCTGGCCTTATGCGTCACATGGCCGAAGCCGGGCGGAGCATGCCCGCAGCTACCCGAAATGCCGTTGCCTGGCTGAACGCTGACATATACCATCATTAGCAGACAAGAAAGGAACTTTACGTGAATCGTTGGCCGGGTAATCGGCGCGAGCAGGGCGAGAGGCATGTCGGCATGCCCGCGTCCCTGCGGCCGCGTATGACCCTGGCCACCAGGGAGGCTTCTGGATAGGTTCTCAAGCACCAACCAGAAGCCGCTCGCAGGGACTCACCCGGCGGGCGGTTTTCGTTTACGTCGACAAGTTCAATTCCTGCCGTCCATGCGAATTTCTCCAGCCGTAAAAATCAGAGACTCCAGGCGGATGCAGCAATCAGTCAAAGGAGAAGGGCCGATGACTTACGAACTTCTGCCGGGCACCCGGGCGCCGGTGAAGATGTGGACCGATCCGGCGACGGTCGACGCGGCCGCGCTGCAGCAGCTCCGCAACGTGGCGTCACTGTCCTGGACGCAGCAGGTGGCCGTCATGCCCGACGTGCACTACGGCAAGGGCGCGACGGTCGGCTCGGTCATCGCGATGGAGCAGGCGATCAGCCCGGCAGCGGTCGGTGTGGACATCGGCTGCGGCATGTCGGCGGTGCGGTCGAGCCTGACGGCCAGCCGGCTTCCCGATGATCTGTCCAAGGTCAGGGCAGCCATCGAGGCCAAGATCCCGGTTGGCTTCAACGCTCACGACCGCGCGGTCAAGCCGCTGCACGGCACCGGCGGCTGGACGGCGTTCTGGGCCAAGTTCCCGCAGCTGCACGCCGGCGTCCAGAAGCGTGAGCACAGAGCACGGCAGCAGATGGGCACCCTCGGCGGCGGGAACCACTTCATCGAGCTCTGCGTCGAGCAGGATGGCCAGGACGCGGGCCGGGTCTGGCTCATGCTGCACTCGGGCAGCCGGAACATCGGCAAGGAACTGGCCGAGCGGCACATGGAAGCGGCCAGGAAGCTGCCGCACAACCAGGATCTCCCCGATCGGGACCTGGCGGTGTTCCTGGCCGGAACCCCCGAGATGGACGCGTACCGGCGTGACCTGTGGTGGGCACAGGAGTACGCGGCCCGTAACCGGTCGACGATGCTGGCGCTGATCCTGGAGGCGTTCGCCACCGCGCTCGGCAGCCAGCCCGTCACCTGGGACGAGCCGATCTCCTGCCACCACAACTACGTCGCCGAGGAAACCCACGACGGCCGGGAGGTGCTGGTCACCCGCAAGGGCGCGATCCGGGCAGGCAAGGGCGACATGGGGATCATCCCGGGCTCGATGGGAACCGGCTCCTACATCGTCCGCGGCCTCGGCAACGAGGACGCGATGTGCTCGGCGTCGCATGGTGCCGGCCGGCGCATGTCGCGCAACCAGGCCAAGCGGACGTTCACCGAGGCGGAACTGGCCGAGCAGACGACCGGGGTGGAATGCCGGAAGGACCGCGGCGTGCTCGACGAGATCCCCGGGGCGTACAAGGACATCGCCGACGTGATAGCCAGGCAGACCGACTTGGTGGAAGTCGTGCACCACATCAAGCAGGTGGTCTGTGTGAAGGGCTGACGCACCGGGCCTGAAAACAAACGGTTGTCTAGTCCGCCGGTGCGGGCAATTTCCGGTAGCGTGCCAGGACATGAGCCCTAATCAGCCCGGAGTCGGACAACTCACAGCGGCCGTCCAGCAAGTCCTGCCATCCGTGCGTGCCGACCTCGAGCGGCTCGTGCGAATTCCGTCGGTATCGGCCGATCCGGCCGCCGCGCCGCAGATGCAGGCCAGCGCCAAGGAGGTCGCGGCCCTGCTCGGCCGCGCCGGTCTGCCCGAGGTCGAGGTGCTCACCGTGGACGGCGGCCAGCCCGCGGTGCTCGGGCGGCGGCCGGCCCCGCCCGGCGCGCCCACGGTCTTGCTGTACGCGCACCACGACGTCCAGCCCACCGGCGACCGCGCGAACTGGGACAGCGACCCGTTCGAGCCCACCGAGCGGGATGGCCGCCTGTATGGGCGCGGTGTGGCCGACGACAAGGCGGGAGTCGCGGCTCACCTGGCCGCCCTGCGGGCACACGGCGACGAGCTTCCCGTTGGCGTTACCGTGCTGGTGGAGGGTGAGGAGGAGATCGGCTCGCCCACGCTGGGCGCGTTCCTGGCGAAATTCCGGGACCAGCTGCGTGCCGACGTCGTGGTGTTCGCCGACTCGGTGAACTGGACCACGGACGTGCCATCCCTGACGACCTCGCTCCGCGGGGCTGCTCCGGTCGTCGTGGAGGTGCGGGTCCTCGAGCACGCGGTGCACAGCGGGCTCTACGGCGGCCCGGTGCCGGACGCGCTGACCGCGCTGTGCCGGCTGCTGGCGACGCTGCACGACGAAAAGGGCGACGTGGCGGTCGCGGGCATGACCAGGGGCACGATGGAGCCGATGGACCTGTCCGAGGCGCAGCTTCGGGCCGACGCGGCGATGCTCGACGGGGTGCAGCTGATCGGCACCGGCGCGCTCACCGACCGGCTCTGGGCGCACCCGTCGATCACGGTCATCGGCATCGACGCCCCCTCGGTCGCCGCGTCCTCCAACACCCTGCTCCCGTCGGCCCGGGCGAAGGTGAGCCTGCGGGTTCCTCCTGGCAACGACGTGACCAAGGCGAGCGACGCACTGGCGGCTCACCTCAAGGCCCATGCCCCATGGGGTGTGCACGTGACCGTGCAGCAGAACGCCACTGGCGCCCCGTACACCGCGCAGACCGGGGGGGTCGCTTACGAGGCCGCCAACTGGGCCCTGGGCGAGGCCTTTGGAAGGCCCGCAGCCGACGTAGGTGGCGGCGGATCGATCCCGTTCGTCACCGGCTACGCCGAGCTCATCCCCGAGGCTGAGATCCTGATCTCCGGCGTCGAGGATCCCGACACCCGCGCGCACGGCGCGAACGAGAGCCTGCACCTGCCAATGTTCGAGCGCGTTTGCCTCGCTGAAACGCTGCTGCTGCACAGACTCGGTGACAAGGGCCTGAACGGGTAGCCGCCGCGAAATCAGGTCCCGGAGGCCACTCTGGCGCGGTTGGGTTCCTGGCGGCTAACTGTTCAGGCTGAAGGTGAAGATCTTGTCCGCGGCGATGCGCGCCCCCAGCGCGTCGGCTTGGTCCAGCCAGGTCTCGAACGCCGGACCCTGCAGCGGGAGATAGTGATCGAGCATGGCCTGGCGCAGCTCGCCACGGGACGGATCGCTGACGTCAAACAGCTCGGCCCGGCCATGCACGGTCACCGCGAGCTCGTCGCCCGGGAGATAGGTAGCACTGACCGCTGGCCGGGCGCGCAGGTGGCGCATCCGCACCGAGTTCCGTCCGGAGCTGAAATAGAACGATCCATGCAGCAGGTACCCGTCGACCGGTCCAGCAAGCGGCCTGCCGTCGGCAGTCACGGTGGCCACCACCAGCAGCCGCATGCCCTGCAGCTTCTCGGATAGCTGCGCCGCGCTGAGGCGGCGGTCATCGGTGATGATGTCCCGCAGGTGTGGGCCCGCCCCCGCGGCGCTGCGGTCCAGGATCTGCTGCAGGCTGTCGAGTTCCTCCGGGGTCTCCAGCATGGGCCGATTAGACCACGAGGCGCCTGCTCGCTGTGCCTTAGCTCTAGATCGGCAGCCGGTCGCGTGGGTCGACTCCGAACGGTTCCCGTGAGTGCGCGTGAACCTTGTCCAAGGCCGCCAGCAGCTCCCGCTGGTCGGCCAGGCGGGCCTCATCGGCCCACTGCTCAGCGCGTTCGTGCTCACGGCGCCGAACTGTGAAGATGATTCCGGCCGTGACGCAGGCCCCGAGAATCATCAGCAGCGCCATCAGATCGATGATCATTACTGCTCCTCCCACGATCCTTGTGGTGGCTGGAGGCCATGCGCCTCCAGAAGATGGGCGAGCCGTTCGGCTTCCATCTGGGCGCTGACGGCTCTGGCTTGCCACCAGCGGACTTTTCGCTGCATTCGTTGCTGAGACCGGGAGATCGCCGCCAGGGCGACGGTCGTCGTCAGCAGCCAGCCGAGGAACAGGCCAACGACGAATCCCGCCGCTAACGGCAACATGATCGTCACGGCCCGGGCTCAGCACAGGAGCGGCGCGGCCCTTCCGAGACGGCCGTTGACGAGGTAAAATATGGCGTTTCCATGATCTCCTCTTTCGATGGCTTCGGGGGAGGGTGTGCGTGGTAGTCGGGCCGATGGTTGCCGCCATCGGCTCGACGTGCGTTTCAGGCGATCACTCTGAGCCCAATCGCGACGGTGTGCGGGTTGCAGCCGCCCACCCGTAACAAAAAAAGCCGCAGCCATGTGGCTGCGGCTGCCCCCGAGACCCTTGACGCGGATCGCCATCCCTGCGACGAGGGGTGGGTCCTGACGTCCGTGCTGTTCGGCCATAACATCCCACTTTGCAAATCCGTGCTGCAAGCACTAGTTTTGGGATTCCCACAGACACGCCTTGCAAACTTGCAAATCTGGACATGTTGAGTCGTACCGCGACACGTGCGCCGAGCCTCCCGATCCCCCGACCCGGGGCTGGCTGGCCTGCTGCCCCGCATCCAGCGAAGAGTGGCAGGTCAGGAACTCGCGGCCAGCCTGCGTGTATGCCTGCGGGACGCGTTGGTCAAGAGTACGGTTGTGGGATTCCCATTAGGGAAACACCAGTTCAGCGTTTGCGCTCACCCGCTCGAGACTGCAACGTGGCCGACGGCTGCCGATGCCCACGGCATCTCGCCGACAGTCATGCCGCGCTCCTGCTGACCGCAGCTGCACGGCACCGCCCTACTGCGGGAGACGATCGTGCCAGATAAGGTCACTGGCCTACTCGGTCCGCGGCGGAGTATCGCCGCCGCCCTTCGGCAACTCCGCGAAGACTCCGGAAGGAACCTCACCGAAGTTGCCGAAGCCCTGATGATCTCGACCAGCAAACTGTCCCGCCTCGAAAACGCCCAGGGCAGGCCGCAGCCCCGCGACATCAGGGATCTGGTCCGCTACTACAAGATCGAAAACACTCCACTCGGCGCCAGCTTGCGGCAGTGGGCGAACGCGGCACAGCGCAGGGGCTGGTGGAACGACCTTGACGACGAGGTGCTCGGAAGCGTCCTAGGCGGGTTCGGCCTGGACGCGCACATCAGCTACGAAGCGGACGCGACGGTCGAACGCATCTACACCTTGCCGTTCTTGCCGGCCTTGCTGCAGACCGACGAATACGCCACAGCGATCTTTCAGGACATGGAAAGTCGTTCGGAAGACGAGATCGCTCAGCTCCTGGAAGTCCGGGCTCGGCGGAAGCAAGCTCTGAGTTCTCGGGAAGGCATGGAACCGTTGAAGTTGGTCGCCGTTATGCACGAGTCGGCACTGCGGCAAGCTGTCGGATCGTCAGAGATCATGCATGATCAACTTGACACTCTGATCGAGGGATCGAAGGCGACAAACGTCAGCCTGCACGTGCTGCCGTTCGGGGCGAAGCCAGCCTTCACGATGACCTGTATGTACGCCTATTTCGAATACGAAGGCGTGGGCATGGAGCAGGACGTTGTGCACATCGAAACTCACGCCGGGTACTGGAGCGTCGAGGACCCGGACAAGGTCGCTAAATACCGGGAGGCGCATGACGCCCTGGTGAAGGCCTCGCTGAGCGAGGACGGCTCACGGGCGCTCATCCGCTCGATTAGAGATGAAGCGTGAACAAATGCAAGCACATTGGATCACTCTCAGCGGCTGTGCAATTGCGGCAGGTTGCCGTGGCCGGTCTAGGAAGATTTTAGGTTGCAGTTACTCAACTACACCAACATGGCAAGGTGGTACAGGGTATAACGAGGCACGTCCGCAACACCGACACGCGCGTACCGCAGCCTGGACGGCGGGGCGAGCCCAACTCCGTGTGAGTGCCCTGTGAGCGACGATCCGATCGGAAATAAGCCCGACCTTGACCATGTCTGGGCTGCTCTGACTGGTCAGGGTTACGCGCTGACCAGCGAGGATGAAATCGGGCTTCCGGTTAAATTCCGCGAGAACTTTCTTCAAACCTATTTCACGGACACCCACATTCGTCACGATCCCGGTGACTGGCCGGTTGATCGAAAGAGGGCAAGAGACGTCGTCCGGTACCGGTGGCGCGGTGAGACTCCCGGCGTCCGGGAGCACGGCACGATCGCCATCACCGACCGCGCGGGCATCCCGGGCAGGCGTGTGCACTCTCGTGTCAGGTTGCTCGATGATCCGCAAGCGAAGGAGTTCGTCCAGGCCTTCCTGCGCCTCATCCCACCCGGTCGGCGCAGGCGGACAGGTACTTTTGGTGTCAATCTG
>Ga0209169_10001041_pt1 | contig 17027 bp, 18 predicted proteins | sample HubBroMetageWRM4_FD_188346 | JGI IMG/M metagenome (GOLD analysis project Ga0209169, IMG submission 188346) | Warmed soil microbial communities from the Hubbard Brook experimental Forest, New Hampshire - Hubbard Brook CCASE Soil Metagenome WRM 4... | ecosystem: Environmental > Terrestrial > Soil... | reverse complement strand
GTGTGCGGAATTTATGCGCAAAAACAATGTTTCAGAAGGAGGTCACGATGAACTCATTACGCGTGGTAGCCATTCCAACCGAGTTGGCCGAAGCGGTACGAAAGAATGCAACGGACCCACAATTTGGATTTCCGGTCCACACGACGGGTGCCGGCGCAGGATGGCCCTGCCGCCATTGCCTCGATTGGATTGCGGAAGGTAAGGAGCGGGCGACGCTTTTCACGCTGGATCCCTTCGCGGGTGTAGAAAAACTGCCGCTGCCCGGGCCCGTTTACGTTCATGCGGATGGTTGCGCGAGATATCCGGAGAATGCCGGAATCCCGATGAAGCTAATGAGCAGCCCACGGACGTTGAATGCGTATGGTCGCGGGCGCCGCCTCATTGCGCAGGAATATGTGGACTTTACAAACGCGGAGGCGACGATCGAGCGGCTATTCGTCCGTCCAAATGTGGATTACGTCCACGTCCGGAGCACGACGGCGGGCTGCTACACGTTTCGGTTGGAACGAGTAGCCGATCTGAAATAGACCTACGAACGAACGAGGCTAAACGGCGACCCCGTTCAGACCCAGTTGCGGCGCGATTCCGCGCAGGGCCGCGATGCAGAAGGCAATATGTTCGTCGAGGGGAACGCCGAGTTCTTCGGCGCCCTTATACACGTCATCGCGATTCACCCCGCGCGCGAATGCCTTGTCCTTTAATTTTTTCTTAACTGACGCGGCTTCGACTTCATGAATACTTTTACTGGGCTTGATCAGCGCGCACGCGGTCAGGAATCCGGCCAGTTCGTCGCAGGCGAATAACGTCTTGTCCAGAGGCAACGTGCGCGGCACGTTGCAATAGTCGGCATGGCCCAAGATCGCCTGGATCATTTCTTCCGGGTAGCCGCGTTCGCGAAGGATTTTTGAGCCCTCGAAGGGATGCTCTTCGGTGGCGAGATGCGCGGCGTTGGGCCAGCGCTCGTAATCGAAATCGTGCAGCAAAGCGGTGATTCCCCAGAGGTTCTCGTCGGCGCCATCTTTCCGCGCGTAGGCGCGCACGCACGCTTCCACGGCCAAGGCGTGTTTACGCAGGCTTTCTCCCTGGGTGTATTCGCACAACAGGTTCCAGGCGTCGTCTCGATTCAGCATGCGATGGTCTCCGAGTCCATCTGTATCGATTGCGCAGAAAAGATAGCACGAACTGCGATCGGCACGGGCATCGGCGCAGAATTGGTGATTCTCGTGCATGGCACTCAGCGAAGACAAAAAATGGCCGATAGAAATTTAGTGCAGGCTAATGCGGATGAAGCTGAACAGGCAGCAGGAGAAAACAGCAGTGTTCCGATTTGAGACACAACATGATCGTCGGTGGAGCGAATTTTCAGCGACGTTCACAACCGTCAATTCGTCGAGTCTTCGCGTCATTGATTGAACACAATTTGCGATCGGGGGGCAAATTCGCGCGAATGACGGAAAAATGAAGTAGAACGACGCAAATCTCGCTGCAAATCGTCCACAAAAGTTTCAGATGAGATTTTGCAGTCAAAATTCGGCGAAGATGACGTTGCGCGGCGTTGTGTTCATGTCGTTAGCGGCCATGAAACGTCTGGGCGAAGAAAAGTCGTACCACGTTTGGGAGCGTTCCAGGATGACAACTGCTGTGGTTTGTTGTGGGCCGGGAGTCCACGATAAAATAATTTGTGATCGGCGAGAAAAAAGGGCTTGACAAGAAATGGCACCGCGTGGAGAATCACCCCGCGCCGTTTCTGCCTTCCCCCTGTTGCGAACTGTACCTCCCCCTTCTCATCGCCGGAATAGTGTGCGAGGAGAGCCTGTGGCCGAAAAAGCCATGGAAGTAAGAATGGAAATGGAACGGGAAGTACTCCGCTGCCAGGTTTGCGGATTAGTTCAGTACCGCACACGCACGGATAATTGCCGCAGATGTCTGCGTTTGCTGCCTCCGAAGGTGTCGTTCGTCATTCCGTCGCCGACGCCGACCGATCTTCCGGGGGACGACCGCCAATTGTTTGAGAACTGGCCGAATCGCGAAACTGTCGAGAACATTGGCCAGCGCATCAGGCAATTGCGGGAGTCGCGCGGCATGACCCAGAGCCAATTGCAGGCACGTTCGCGCGTCTCGAGATCCTATTTGTCCCGGATTGAGAGCGGGCAGATGACGCCAAGCCTCGGCACGCTGGAAAAGATTGCCGAAGCGCTGGGCGTAGGTCTGAACCGTTTCTTCGTGCCGGAAACCAATGGCGAAACGGTACTCGAAGATCCGTTCATTCAAGGTCTTCGTCCTTACCTCCGACAGCTCGATTGGACGCAGTGGCAAGGCATCCTGAAGCGTTTGCAGGCGATCAGCGAACACGTAAGCTCGAACCACAGCATACGTCCGCTGCCGCCGCAGGCTTCCGACCGGATGGCGAACGCCATGCCGCGCCGGCAACAGGCCGGCCATACCGCAACGGCGCTGCACCGCTAGCCGCTGCGGACTGGTAGGCGGGCCCTCACGCCGTACCGTCCAGGTTTTGAAGAGTTCTGGGTCGAGTCTGGCGCGCCAATTTCAATTGGCCGCCAGATTCGAACCCGTACGAGCGGCACGGGTCCGCGCGGATTTGGTGGGATCCACGATTACGAATGCCGGTCGGCATTCGACTCCAAAAAAATTTCGAGGAGTTGATTCGGGACGGATGCGGCGGGCCTACCGGCGTTTACTGCGCTTCGCGCTTGCCGGTTCGGACCAGCGTGATTTCGACGCCGCTGTCCTTCTGCGTCAGCGATACCGTGCGCGTGCTCTCGCCGTGATTGTCGTTGAAAGTCACGTCCGAGTCGGTGGTGATCTCCATCCCCTGGACTTTGACCTCTCCGCCTTTCTTTCCTCGACTGAAACTCGGGCCGAGGTGCTGTGCATACCACGCGGCAACTTTATCCAGCGGGTCGGTCGTTGAATAGTTTTCCACGAATACGCCCAGACCGGCGTCACCCGAAGACAGCTCTACGTTGGCGTGACTGTCTTTGCTCGAAGCGGTCGCGCCGGGATAAACCGGCAAACCCGAAGCACGGTTGGAATTCTGGTTGACCTTTAGCTCGCCAACGGGTGTTTGGATATCGACGTTCTTTCCTTCGCTGTCGATATGGGAGTGGCCGGCCACATAGCCTGCGACCATCAGGGCCAAGAAAACCATCACCACGATTCCGCCGCCGACGATGCCGAGAATCCACCAAATCGCGGTGGTGCTATCCCGCCGGGCGGGAGGTGGGACGATCGGAGGTCTTCCGGATGCGCTGGACATAGTTTTCCCCTTCGAACGGTTTCAATCCATAGATACGTTAAACCATCGCGAAAAGTTTCGTTGGCGCCGCGGTCGAATTCTCAGTTGAAGCGCACTTCGACGCCGGGATGCCGGTCAAGATGGACTGAGTCGATGAAGCGAACTTCCGCTTCCGCGAGAGTCATAATCAGCGAATGCGTGCGGGTTCCATCGCGAAAGAAGGAAACTCCGTCAAGCAGGCCGCCGCCGGTTACTCCGGTGCAGGCGAAAATGATTTTTTTACCTGGAGCCAGGTCCGCGGTTTCGTAGATTCGTTTCGGATCCTTGATGCCCATCTGCGCGATGCGATCATGGTGTTCCGGCTTGTTGACGACCAGACGCGCGAGAATCTCGCCATTCAGGCAGCGCAAGGCGGCCGCGGTAAGGACGCCCTCGGGAGCGCCACCGGTGCCCATTACGGCGTGCACGGCGGTGCCGCGCACGGCTGCGGCGATACCAGCGGAGAGGTCGCCATCGGAAATTAGGCGGATGCGCGCGCCAGCGGCACGAATATCGGCGATCAACTGCTCGTGGCGCGGTCGATCGAGGACGACGATGACCAGATCTTCGACGTCACGATCGTAGCGCCGCGCAATAGCACGAAGATTGTCTTTGGCCGGGGCGTCGAGATCGATTGCTCCCTTGGCGGGCGGCCCCACGATGATTTTCTCCATGTACAAGTCCGGAGCATGAAGCAAGCCGCCATGTTCGCTGGCAGCGAGCACCACCACGGCACCGGGTTCGCCGGTGGCGCATAGGTTAGTACCTTCGAGGGGATCCACGGCAATGTCGACCTGCGGATAGGTGCGTGACTTGTCGCGAACCGCGGCGCCGACTTTCTCACCGATGAACAGCATCGGTGCTTCGTCGCGTTCACCTTCGCCGATGACGATAGTGCCGTCCATCCCGACGCGATCCATTTCCTTACGCATGGCTTCCACCGCGGCATGATCGGAACCGGATCGGTCTCCCTGGCCCATGGTGCGCGCGGATTCGATGGCCGCGGTTTCAACCACGCGAAGAAATTCAAGGCTGAGTTCTTTTTCCATGATGACTCCAGTGCGACTCGCGTTATTGGAAAGAATTCCGGCAGGTCGGAACCGCCACCCGGTGGGCCAATCATAATCCAAAGAGGCGCAATGCAATCAAGACGTTATTTAGGGAAGCGGCTGAATCGTTGCGTCGGTGAGGAAGGGGCTGTCGAACTGCGTGGAGTCTCCTGGCTTCTTTCCAGTGACCGGCTGCAGGCGGGCGGAGAGGGGTTTGTGCCACTTCAACGAAAGGCTGGCGACGTCGCCGAGAATGCGTTCGAGCTCTTGGAGCGTGACATCACCGGGAAGCGGGATGGTGTCAAGGCCTGTGCCGCAAACCGCGGAATAGGAGAGCAGGGCATCGATCGAGAGGCGGCCTTGGTTCCAGCGCTTAGCGATCACGGTGTCTTCGAGGACCGGGAGCATCAATCCGGAATAGCCCGCTTGCTTGACCGGAATCGCTTTCAGCGACCGGGTAATGAGGGCTGCTGTGCTCAGCGTGCCACTGGATCCTAGCGGCGCACCCGTGAAATTTTCGATGGCCTGGCCGATGGAAACGTCCTTCAGCGGGGCGGGCGAAAGATCGATGCCGCCATAAGCCCAGCCGGTTGACGCGCTGATTTCTACCGCCGTTTTTTCGATTTGGGTCGCGTACTTACCCAGCGCGGATGTCAGGCGCGCTTCGGCCTCGCTGGGAGACTTTGTGGACGCTAACACGTCGGCCACGGTGTTCGCAGATTCCAAGCCGATGGCAAATTGTTTGCCTTCGCCAGCGAAGTATGAGGCGGGGAAAAACGGAGTGCCGGACGGAATGAAAGCCGAGGCCGTGAAGTTGAAGTTGCCCTGACTGTGCGCCGTATTCGCTTCCAGATATTTTATGATTCCGGCGGCCGCTTGAATCGACTTCCAGTGAATTCCATCTTCGGCAGCGATAAAAACTGAACCGTCGATGGCTTTTGAGTTGGCGATAATTTTGCCGAGTAGTTCTGCTTCATGTAGATCGTCGGCATCGCCCATCATCGCTGGGCCAATCGAAGCGATGAAGCCTTCCTTTACGGCGAGGGCATCATAATCGCGGAAGAAGGCCAGAACCCGATCGTCCGGCAGACCGCGCGTGTATTCGGGGAAGGGTTGCGTGGTGATACGGATGGTGGTGACTTCGAAACCAGCTTTTTCGTAGCTGGCTTTGGCCTGCCGCAGGAACTTGAGCGTGTCCTGAATTTCTGCCTGGCAGTGCGCGCGGTCGAGCCGCACGAACGCAGTGATCGTGCGAACCTTGGGCTTCGACGGCGCGTCGAAGGCATTCGCCGGAAGAACAGCCGCGGAAATCAGGCAGCACGCAGAAAGCACCACGGCGACGGCCAGCACGCGCGCGCGATGATCGCGGGAACGTCTCACGAAAACGCCGCGATTCCGGTGATGCGTTCGCCGATGATCAGTTTGTGGATGTCGTGGGTGCCTTCGTAAGTGAAGACCGATTCGAGGTTGGCCATGTGGCGCATCACGCAGTAATCGTCGACGATTCCGTTTGCGCCCAGAATTTCGCGGGCGCGGCTGGCGGTTTCCCGCGCCATCCACACATTGTTCATTTTCAACATCGAAATGTGCGAGGGATGCACCCGGCCGGCGTCTTTCAGGCGGCCGACCTGCAGCGCCAGGAATTGCGCTTTGGTGATTTCGGTGATCATCCAGACCAGTTTTTCCTGCACCAGTTGGTGCGAGGCGATCGGCTTGTTGTCGAACTGCTTGCGTTCTTTGGCGTAACGCAACGCGGTGTCGTAGCAGGCCATGGCCGCGCCGATGCCGCCCCAGCCAATGCCGTAGCGGGCTTGATTCAGGCAGGACAACGGGCCGCGCAGACCTTCCACGCCGGGGAGAACATTGTCCGCGGGAATTTCGCAATCGGTCATGGAAAGGCCGGAGGTGACCGAAGCGCGCAGCGAATATTTTCCATGCACGTCCCAAGCTTTAAAGCCGGGCGTACCTTTTTCCACCAGGAAGCCGCGAATTTTTCCATCTTCGCATTTCGCCCAAATGAGCGCGATGGCGGCCAACGAGCCGCTGGTGATCCACATTTTTTCGCCGTTCAGGACGTACTTGTCGCCCTTCTTCACCGCACGGGTCAACATGCCGCCAGGATTGGAGCCGAACTGCGGTTCGGTGAGTCCGAAACACCCAATCGCTTTGCCTTGCTGCAGCAAGGGCAGCCACTTGTCTTTTTGCGCGTCGGAACCAAAGGTATAAATCGGATACATCACCAGCGCCGACTGTACGGAGACGAAGCTGCGCAGCCCAGAATCGCCGCGCTCCAGTTCTTGAGTCACCAGGCCGTATTCGACGTTGGACATGCCCGCGCAGCCGTAACCTTTGAGGCTCGCGCCAAACAGGCCTAGTTCCGCCATCTGCGGAACCAGTTGCATCGGGAATTTCCCTTCGCGATTGTATTCCTCGATGATCGGCATGATCTGGTCGTCGACGAATTGCCGCGTGGTGTTGCGCGACAGTTTCTCTTCGTCGCTGAGAACGGAATCGAAGTCGAGATAATCGACCCCGGAAAATGATGGCATTCAAAATCTCCTTAAACGGTTCAAATCGGCGCGTCTTTTCGTGCGATGGGCTGAGAGTCTGTAACAGAAAGGGCCGCAGCCTCGTTCCGAAACTTTGATTGTAGCGAATGTGTAAGGTGTTGCGCCACCGGACGGTTTGTTGGTCTCGGTTTTCGTGTGAATCTCATGCAAAGCAGGTGTTTCGTCTGAAGAAAATCTGGCCTGGGGCCCGACCCGGTAACGACAAGGTTAGTGATATAACCGGTGAAGAGTGGGCCGGAGGCGGCGTGAAACGCTCGGCAGGGATTACCATAACCGCGGTTTTGGCGTTCACTGGCAGCGCCCTCGCCGTGTTTGCCGCTGCGTTGATGGCGCTTACGTTCACGGTTGCGATTCCCAACGGAAAACTGCCTCACGGATTCGGATATATCGCTATCTTCTCGGTCTTGGTCATGGTTCTGATGGCCGCGTGGGGCCTCGCGTCGGGCGTGGGTTTGCTCAAGCTGCGCGAATGGTCGCGAATTTCGGTTCTGGTGTTTTCCGCGCTGCTGTTGATGGCCGCGTTTCCCGGCTGCTTGATGTTTCTCTTCGCGAAATTTCCGGTGCCGGCTAATTCTCCGGATGTGGAACTAGCGCAGCGAACCATTTGGATCACACGTATGTTCGTAGCCGCCATTTACGCGTTCTTGGCGGCCCTGGCGGTTTGGTGGCTGTATTACTTCAACCTTGGAAGCGTGAAGGGACAATTTGCTGCGCGTCACGATGCGAGTTCTGGCCTAGATTTGGAATCTGTGACGCGCATCGGGCCGTATTCTGGCGGACGGCCGCTCAGCATCACGATCATTGCGGGATTCTTGATGCTGGGCGCTCTCAGCCTGCCGCTGTTCCTGGTTTTCCATTTTCCCATGATGTTCCTGGGTTTTTTCTTCACCGGTCCGGCGGCGGCCCTCATTATCTTGACTTATGCCATGGTTCAAGCGGCGCTGGCGTACGGTTTGTGGGAGTTGAAGCCCTGGGGCCGCAACCTCTCGATCTATTATTTTAACTTCGCGATCTTTAATGCAGTGATCTCCGTAATCCTTCCCGGGGCGGAGGCGCGCTACGAACAGATGATTGCGGCGATTCAATCCACGATGAATCTTCCGGCTGCGCCGGCGCAACCTCATTTTCCGCTGTGGATCGCGCTGTTTTTCTCGCTGCCTTTCATCGGGATACAGTTGTGGTTCCTAATCGCCAGCAAACCGGCGTTCGAGTCCCCGAATTCCTCCGTGCCCCGATAGTCATTGGTCCGTTCTGAAACAGCTCACTTTGGCGAGCGTGTCGTTTCTCGCCAAATTTGGATGATTCTTGGTGGTTCGCGGGGCGTTGACGGCGGGAAGCCTCGATGCGATAATCTTTTGCACTTATTGAGTTAAGACGTGTGTGCTCCGGCGCGTACCATGAAGCCTGGGCGTGAGCGGAATTTAAGGAACGGGGCGGACACAGCCGTATTCTCTCCTGAAAATGGAAATCCTTCACCAACTCGGCAACTTGTTTCTTCAAGCTGTGCCTACAGTCATCATTGTTTTCCTTTTTTACCTGTTCATGCGCTGGGCTTTCTTCACACCGATTCAGAAGGCGATGGCCGAACGCGAAGCGAAAATCGAAGGCGCGCGCAAGGACGCCGCCACGGTGCAGGCCGCTGCGAACCAAGATCTGCAGGATTACAACGACGCGCTGAAGAAAGCGCGCGCTGAAATCTACGCGGAGCAGGAAGTGGCGCGTCAGGCGATTTTGCAGGAACGCAGCAAAAATCTGAAGGCGATGCGCACGCTGGCGCAGAAGGAAGTTGCCGAAGGCAAAAAGAAGATCGACGCCGATCTCGCCGTCGCGCGCAAGGAAATCGAGGCCAGTGCCCCGGCGATGGCCGGCGAAATTGCGCGGAGCATCCTGGAAAAACCGCTTTCCTTGCAGGGGGAAACACGACGCTCATGAAACACGCGCCGCGCAAAACCCGCAATATTTCGCAAGTTTTGGGCGCGCGTGTCCGCGAGTTTGGACGCGTCGCCGCCGTCAGTTGTGCAGCAATTCTGTCGACTGCGGCTCCGGTGTTCGCGCAAGAAGCCGCGACGGAATCGCCGGTGGGCCGCACCTTTCGGTGGCTCAATTTTGCAATCGTGTTCGCGCTGCTGGCTTACGTGATCGTGAAATACGGAGCGCCCAGTTTCCGAAACCGCGCATCGCAGATCGCCGAAAAGATTGCCGAAGGTGCGCGGGCCCGCGAAGCCGCCGAAGCCCAGCGCCGCGAGATTCAGGCCAAAGTAATGAACCTGCAAAGTGAAATTGAGCAGCTGCGAGTGCAGGGCCGGCGCGATGCGGCCGATGAAGCCCAGCGCCTGCGCGACACGGCCCGCAGCGAAAGCGAGAAAATCGAACAGGCCGCCCGCACCGAAATCGAAGCGGCGGCGCGCGCCGGACGCCTGGAATTGAAAGCTTTGGGTGCGCGGCTATCGGTGCAGTTGGCCGAGGCGATGTTGCGGCAAGAATTGACCCCGCAAGCGGAAGCGAAACTTTTCCGGTCGTTCGTCGGCGAGTTGGGAAGGAACGTGAATTGAGCGCCGTCGCGGAACGATACGCAGCAGCGCTTGCGGACGTCGCAGTCGCCCACCAATCCGGCGAGGCGGTACGCAAGGATCTCGCTTCGTTTATCGCGGTCTATTCGGAATCGGCCGATCTGCGCAACGCGCTGGAAACACCTTCGCTCGAACAGGATCTCAAGACCAAAATCGTGCAATCCATCGCGGCGAAAATGGGCCTGAACGACGCGGTACGCAATTTCGTGATTTTGATCGTGAGTCACCAGCGCACGCACCTGTTGCACGAGATCGATCAGGCTTTTGTTTCGGAACTGAACAGCCGGCTGGGGATTGAAGAAGCCGAAGTCACCACCGCGCGGCAATTGAGCGACGCTGAGAAAAAAGAACTGCTGAGCGTGCTGGAGCGGCGCACGGGCAAGAGAATCGAAGCGAAATTCGTGGCTGACCAATCGGTGCTGGGCGGCGCGGTGGTGCGGGTGGGTTCCACGGTTTATGACGGATCGGTGCGCGAACAGTTGAATCGGATGCGCGAGCGCCTGGAAACGGAATAGCGGAATCGAAACGAGGAGCAGGAATGGCGAATATTAAAGCGGACGAAATCTCGAAAATACTGCGCGAGCAAATCGAGAACTACCAGCAGACCATGGCGGTGGAAGAAGTCGGCACCGTAATTTCGGTCGGCGACGGCATCGCGCGTATCCACGGCCTGGACAAATGTATGGCCGGTGAAATGATCGCGTTTCCGCACGACGTGTTCGGTATCGCGCTGAATCTGGAAGAAGATCAAGTTGGCGCCGTGCTGCTGGGCGACTACGCCGAGATCAAGGAAGGCGACACCGTCAAGCGCACCAACAAAATCATGTCCGTGCCGGTTGGCGATGGAATGATCGGCCGTGTGGTGGATGCGCTGGGCAACCCGATTGACGACAAAGGGCCGATTGCGTCCACGCAACGCAATCCGCTGGAACGATTGGCACCGGGCGTCATCGATCGCCAGCCGGTGCGCGAACCGATTCAAACCGGGATTAAATCCATCGACGCGATGATTCCCATTGGCCGCGGGCAGCGCGAATTGATCATCGGTGACCGCCAGTTGGGCAAAACCGCCATCATCCTCGACACCATATTGAACCAGCGCGGCGGCGACATGATTTGCATCTACTGCGCGATTGGCCAGAAGCGCTCGACCGTCGCGCAGGTGATTAAGACCCTGACCGATTTTGGCGCGATGGAACACACCATCGTCGTCGCGGCCACGGCTTCGGAATCTGCTTCGATGCAATACATCGCACCGTTTACGGCTTGTGCGATCGGCGAATATTTCCGCGACACCAAGCGCCACGCGATCTGTTTTTACGACGATCTTTCGAAGCATGCGCAGTCTTACCGCGAAATTTCGCTCTTGTTGCGGCGCCCGCCCGGCCGCGAAGCTTTCCCTGGCGACGTTTTCTTCTTGCACTCGCGCTTGCTGGAACGCGCCGCGAAATTGAATGACGAACTCGGCGCTGGTTCGCTGACCGCGCTGCCGGTCATTGAAACGCAGGCCGGCGATATTTCCGCCTACATTCCGACCAACGTGATTTCGATCACCGATGGTCAGATATTTCTCGAAGCGGACCTGTTCAACGCCGGTATTCGCCCGGCGGTGAACGCGGGCATTTCGGTCAGCCGCGTCGGCGGCAACGCGCAGATCAAAGCAATGCGCCAGGTTTCCGGTACCTTGCGTTTGGATCTGGCTCAGTACCGCGACCTCGCTGCTTTCGCGCAATTCGGCACGGAGCAGCTGGATAAGGCTACCCAGGCGCAGTTGGCTCGCGGCCAACGCTTAATGGAAATCCTGAAGCAAGATCAATACCAGCCGCTGCCGGTCGAAAAGCAGGTGCTGATTATTTTCGCCGCCTCGAATAAGTTCCTCGACGATATCGAACCGTCGGAGTGCCGCCGATTCGAAAAAGAGCTGTATCCCTTCATCGAGACCAACTACAGCGGCTTGTTGAAATCGCTGCGCGAGAAGAAAGCGTTTGATGACGCGATTAAGGCCGAAGCGATGAAAGCCTTGGGCGATTTCAAGGAACGGTTCAAGTCCTCGCAGCAAACTGCCGCGTCCGCGGAAGCCAGCGCCGCCGAAAAAGCCAAGTCCGCCGAAAAAGCCGGGGCCGCTGCGTAATTTCCTGATCGATGCCCACACTTCTAGATTACCGGCGACGCATTCGCTCCGTGAAGAGCACCAAGCAGATCACGCGGGCCATGAAGTTTGTGGCCGCGGCGAAACTGCGGCGGGCGCAGGAAGGCGTCTACGCAGCGCGTCCCTATGCCAAGGAAATTCTGCGAGTGTTGCGTTCCGCGGCGGCGCGCATGGAGTCGCCTGCGCACGACTTGCTGAAACGCCGGCCGGAAGAAAAGCTTTTGGTGATGGTCTTGACCGGCGACCGCAGCCTGGCCGGCGCATTCAATTCCAATGTGCTGCGGCATACCTCGACGTTTATTCGCGAACACAAAGACAAGAAGTTGGAATTTCTGGTGGTCGGCAAAAAGGGCCGGGAAAACCTGAAAAAGCGCGGCTACAAATTCGTTGGTGAATATCTCGACGTTTCGGCGCACGTGGAATTCTCCAAGGCCAAGGAAATTGCCCAGCGGGTCGCGGAGCTCTACATCAAGGAAGAAGTCGACGCGGTATACATCATCTACAACGAATTCAAAAACGTGATGGTTCAGAACCTGCGGGCTGAAAAACTGCTGCCCATCGACCCGGTCGTGCTGAAAGACGATAAGGGCGCGGAGAAGAGAATCGTCGCGGAGAATGCCGGCGCGGCGGGCTCGCTGCCGACCGAACCCGGACCGCAAGGTGAAGGCCTGGTCGTCGATTACATCTACGAACAGCCGGTGGAAGAGATTTTTGCCGGTCTCGTTCCGAAATATTTGCAGTCCGAGATTTACCGCATCCTGCTGGAATCGGCGGCGGCGGAGCACGCCGCGCGCATGACGGCCATGGATTCGGCAACCCGCAACGCGTCGGAGCTGATCGACAAATTGACGCTGAAAATGAATAACATTCGCCAGGCCGCTATCACCAAAGAGCTGATCGAAATCGTCAGCGGAGCGTCCTCGGCAAATTCGTAAGGAATTGCGCCGGCAGAATTGGGAATTACGAAATTTCAGGAGCAATCATGGCAACGAGTGATTTGAAAACCGGACGAGTGGTCGAAGTCATCGGGCCGGTCGTCGACGTGCAATTCGAAGAAGGGCACCTGCCGTTCATTCACAACGCGGTGCACATCACCAGCGAAGGTTTCAACAATCCGGAGCCGTTGGACATCATCGCCGAAGTCGCCAGCCATTTGGGCGAAGGGCGCGTGCGCTGTGTCGCGATGAAACCTACCGAGGGTCTGGTCCGCGGAATGAAGGCGGTCGACCTCGGCGCCGCGATCACCGTCCCAGTAGGCCGCGGCGTGCTCGGCCGCGTGATCAACGTGCTCGGCGAGCCGGTCGACAAACTGGGCCCGATCAAGACCGAAAAGCACTATCCGATTTATCGTCCCGCACCGAAACTGGAAGATCAGTCCACCAATCTGGAAATGTTCGAAACCGGCATCAAGGTGGTCGATCTCACCGAACCCTACTTGAAGGGCGGAAAAATCGGATTGTTCGGCGGCGCGGGTGTAGGCAAGACCGTGCTGATTCAGGAATTGATTCACAACGTAGCCATGCAGCACGGTGGCGTTTCGGTCTTTGCCGGAGTGGGCGAAAGAACCCGCGAAGGAAACGACCTCTGGCTGGAGATGCAGGAATCCGGTGTGGTGGTAGCCGGCAATCCGGAAAAATCGCGTTGCGCCCTGATCTACGGCCAGATGACCGAGCCGCCCGGCGCGCGTCTTCGCGTGGCCCTGACCGGCGTTACCGTCGCCGAATATTTCCGCGACGAAGAAAAGCTGGACGTCTTGCTCTTCATCGATAATATTTTCCGCTTTGTGCAGGCCGGTTCGGAAGTGTCAGCCCTGCTGGGACGCATGCCTTCGGCCGTGGGCTACCAACCGAACTTGAATACCGAAATCGGCGAACTGCAGGAACGCATCACTTCCACCAAGAGCGGATCGATCACCTCGGTGCAAGCGATTTACGTTCCGGCGGACGACTACACCGACCCGGCCCCGGCGGCGACCTTCACCCACCTGGACGCCACCACGAACTTGAGCCGGCAGATTGTTGAACGCGGAATCTTTCCGGCAGTCGATCCGCTGGCCAGTTTTTCCCGCATTTTGGATCCGCGCATTGTGGGCCAGGAGCACTACAACGTGGCGCGCTCGGTGAAGGGTGTGCTGCAGCGTTACAAGGAATTGCAGGACATCATCGCCATTCTCGGTATCGAAGAACTTTCCGACGATGACAAGTTGACCGTTGCTCGCGCGCGTAAAATCGAGAAATTCCTGTCGCAGCCGATGTTCGTCGCCGAGCAGTTTACCGGCCTGGCCGGGAAGTACGTCAAGATCGAAGACACGGTTCGCGGATTCAAGGAAATCGTAGAAGGCAAGCACGACGATTTGCCGGAGCAGGCTTTCTACATGGTCGGACCAATCGAAGAGGCTCGCGAGAAGGCCGAAAAGATGGCGGCTACCGCCTAGTCTTCAGCGACGCACACTGAGCTACGACCGAAATGGCTGACGAAAAAAACACGATCGAATTGCAGGTGGTGACCCCGGAGCACCACGTCTTGAGTGAAGACGTCGACTCGGTCGAGATGCCGGGCAAAGACGGCTACCTGGGAATTTTGCCGGGCCACGCGCCGCTCCTTACCGAAATGGGCATCGGCATTTTGACCTATCGAAAGGGAAGCGAAACTCGTTCCACGACCGTGATGGGCGGGTACGCCGAGGTTTTGCCCAACCGCGTAATCGTGCTAGCGGACGCGGCGGAACTCACCGAAAAAATCGACACATCGAGGGCTCAGGCAGCACTGGATCGCGCCAAGGCGAACATGCCGGGCGCAAACGCCACCGAGGCGGACTGGACCGCGACGAACGCAGCCATCGCCCGGGCCACGGTGCGGCTGGAAGCGGCAGCGAAGGGCGGGTCGGGGGCGACTGCCATGGCGTCGCGCGAGATGGAGCACGCTAAAGCCTAGTGTTTATTGAGCTATTTGGTCTTGCGCTACGCGGAATCCGGCGGGTTTACGACGCATCTAATTAGCGTGGTACAAATGCTGAAGGGAATGTATGTCTGAAATCACGGTTTATTCGAATACCTGGTGCTGCGACTGCCGTCGCGCGAAGAGCTTCCTCAAGGATCGAGGAATCGCTTACCGTGAGATCAATATCGATCACAACCCGGAAGCGGAAGCGACGGTGTTGCGCGTGAACAATGGCAAACGCAAAGTCCCGACCATTGAAGTCGAGGGGCGTTATTTTCCGATGAGTCCTTTTGATCCCTACAGATTTGCCGAAGAGCTGAAAATTCCCCTGAACAAGTAAGATTATTCCTACCTGGCTCCCCAGAAATCCAGGTACACACCGGTAATAAGTTTGCTGATCCCATCCAGATCAACCGATTCCGGCAACGGTGAGTTTTCCTGCGCCGCGTAAGCTGCTTTTTGCAGTTCGCTGCCCATTTCTTCAATTTCGGGTAATTTGTACTTTCCCTTCCTGATATCCACCAGCAGATCGACACGCGCATTGGGAAGAGTTATTTCGCCGGTCTGGATGTATTCCTTCCCTTCGAGGTATAGGCGGATTACATGCATCGCGTACTTGGTGTCGTAGCCGTGGGCTAGTTCCAGCTCCGCCCGGTGAATGTTTTTCTGGCCTTTTCGTCCTATCAATCGATCCATTTGATCGTCTGCGAACTTGATAAATGGATTCAGGTGAGATCGTGCGGCGAAAAGTCTGCGATTTTCTTGAATTGTCGCCCACCATCGCGTGGAAAATTGGTCTTTGGCAAAAACAAAGTGAAGCGCGGAAGGATTTCCTTTCGCCGCCATTCCGGCCCATTTCCGCAGCGAATAAAGGCAAACATCCACGTCCAGCGGGCCGTTACCGCCCTCCTTACCCCCCGTCGTAAAAACAAAGAACTCGTCTCGATCGAGGCCGATGATTTTTTCGGCAGGCTCGATAAAAACGCCGTACCAGTCCGTGTCGTCGGTCTGATTGACCTTCGCCCCATGGAGCTGAGAACCTCCGATGAAAGCCTGGATCAGATTGGATGGGTAAGGAAATCCGTACTGCTCAAAGTTGGGCGCGGAATCCAGTTGATCCTCCGGGAGTCGCTGCTTCGATGTTACGCCAGTCCAACGCCGCGCGTCATCACGCCCGCGACGTGAAGATCGGGAGTGAGAACCACCAGATCCGCATCGGCTCCGACGGCGATGATGCCCTTTTTCCCGGCTAGGCCAAGTCGCCGCGCGGGGAGAATCGTCGCCATGCGAATCGCATCGACCACCGGCACGCCAAGGTCGACCAAAAACCGAATTGCTCGATCAATCGTCAGCGTACTTCCCGCGAGTTTGCCTTCGGAATTTCGAACCACGCCATCTCGTACCTGCACATCAAAACCGCCCAGTTTGAATGTTCCGTCCCGCATGCCGGTGGCTGCGGTACCGTCGCTGACTAACAGCACCGTGTCGAACCCCTTGGTGCCGAGCAGAACCTGAATCGCCGGCCCGGCGACGTGAACGCCGTCCGCGATAATCTCTGCGGTGACGTCGGCGTCCGTGAGCACGGCGCTGATCACGCCGGGATCGCGATGAGTGAACGGCCGCATGGCGTTGTAAACGTGCACCGCGTGGCGCGCGCCCGCGCCGATCGCCGCACGGGCCTGCGCGTAATCGGCATCGGTGTGGCCCAGACCGACCACCACGCCGTCCGCAACCGCGGCGGCGATCAGCTTCAGTGCGCCCGGCATTTCCGGCGCAATCGTAATGATCTTGACCAAATTTCCGGCAGCCGCGCGAAACTTCTCGAAGATTTCCACGGAGGGCGCCAGGATTGAATCCGTGGGATGAACGCCTCGTCGCTCCGGATTGATGAACGGGCCTTCCAGGTGAATACCAAGAATGTCGGCGCCGAATCGCGTGTTGTCGGCGGCGTTTTCGTGGGCGCGAATGTAGTGCGCGATACCTTCCAGGCTATGGCAGGTCGCCTCGACTGGAGCCGTAACGGTGGTGGCCACGATCGCGGTGGTCCCAAACCGGGCGACTGTCGCGGTGATCTTGTCCAGGGCGGCGGCGTCGCCTTCCATAACGTCGTGCCCGCCAGCACCGTGGATATGCACATCCACGAATCCGGGAACGACGGTCATGCCAGACGCGACGTAGTCTTTTGCCCCAGGTGGGATATGAACTTCGTCGCGATGACCGATGCCGGTAATACGCCCGGCTTCGACGATGATGACGCAATCGCGCAGTTCGTCCTGCGGCGTCAGAATACGACTGGCGTAAATCGCGGTGGCCGACATGGAAGTCCATGCTACCCGAAGTGGCGCGCAAAATCAGCGGCGAGCCTTGCATCCTTTTCCTAGTCCGCTACAATCGTAAGCGCACTCTTTGGAGGGAATTGGATGTCACACGACAAGCGTTATGTGGCGCAAAAAC
>Ga0209169_10001040_pt1 | contig 17031 bp, 13 predicted proteins | sample HubBroMetageWRM4_FD_188346 | JGI IMG/M metagenome (GOLD analysis project Ga0209169, IMG submission 188346) | Warmed soil microbial communities from the Hubbard Brook experimental Forest, New Hampshire - Hubbard Brook CCASE Soil Metagenome WRM 4... | ecosystem: Environmental > Terrestrial > Soil... | reverse complement strand
CGGTCGCGATTGTGTCCTCGTAGCGGTTTAGGGTCACGCCAAGCTCGCGCCGCGTCAGCTCGCGGATGCCGTTCGGCGTCTCGGGGTCGAGCAAATACGCCCCGAGAAGGGTGTCGAATCCCGGACCTGCAAGGGGCGCCGAAGAGCGCGCAAGCAAGATCGCCGCGCGCTTGAGATCGTGACCGACTTTCGTGATCTCCGGATCAACGAGAACCGGTGCCAAGACCGAGCGGACGCGCTCCCACGCCATTTGAGGCGGGCAGCCGAGATAGCGATGACGAAGCGGGAGGTAGTATCCGACCCCTGGATCCGTGGCCAGAGATAGGCCGACGATCTCGGCCCGCATGGCATCGGTGCTCGAAGCTTCGACGGCCAGCCCGAGCTGTCCTCGGGCGCGAGCCTCCGCAATCACGCGTTCGAGTACTCCGATCTCGAGGAGAGCGTGGTACCGCGGCTCGGCAGACGCGATCTTCGACGCCCCCGGCAGAGGTGCCGCGACCTTCGCCTCTGGGTACGCAATTTGACCTTGCGAACTTGGCTGTCATTTTGCCCTGCTCGCCGTTCTGCCTTACGATATCCTCCGCCGTCGTCACCAAAACTCGGAGCCATCCATGTCCGCACCCAGCGCCAACGAACCCGCTCCCGCCCCGCAACCCGTCCTGGCCCCACTCACCAGCTCCGCCATCTTCCTCGTCGCCACAATCAAGCCCGACCCACAAAGCTTCGCCACCGTCCGCGATCTCATCGCCGACCTCCCCGGCATCTACCGCGCCGTCGACTTTCGCCGCATCGAAGGCGGCCTCTCCTGCGTCGCCTCTTTCGGCTCCGATGCCTGGGACAAACTCTTCCCCAACAACCCTCGCCCCGCCGAACTCCACCCCTTCAAAGAACTCCGCTCCGGCGATCGCCACGCTCCGTCCACCCCCGCCGACCTCCTCTTCCACCTCCGCGCTAAGCGCATGGACCTCTGCTTCGAGCTCGTCGCCCAAATCATGTCCCGCATCGGCCCCGCTCTCTCCGCCGTGGACGAAACCCACGGCTTCCGCTATTTCGACGACCGCGACCTCCTCGGCTTCGTCGATGGCACCGAAAATCCGCGCGGCCTCGCCGCACTGAACGCCGCCCTCATCACCGAAGCCGAAGACCCACACCACGCCGCCGGCAGCTACGTCATCATCCAAAAATATCTTCACGATATGGAGAAATGGAACGCTCTCACCACCGAGCAGCAGGAACACATCATCGGCCGCCAAAAACTCTCCGACATCGAAATGAGCGACGCCACCAAACCGACAAACGCCCACAGCGCCCTCACGACCATCGACGAAAACGGCAAAGAACTGAAAATCCTCCGCGACAACATGCCCTTCGGCAAACCCGGCCAAGGCGAATTCGGCACCTACTTCATCGGCTACAGCCGCACTCCCCGCACCACCGAACAAATGCTCGAAAATATGTTCATTGGCCGCCCTCCCGGCAACTACGACCGTCTCCTCGACTTCAGCCGCGCCGTATCCGGCAGCCTCTTCTTCGCCCCCTCCGCCACCTTCCTCGACTCTCTCGGCGACTAAGTTCCTGGGTGCCGCACACTTCGCTCTGAAGGGTGCGGAATTTGACGTTCTCCTAAAGCCACTCCCGCCGTCTCCTCACGATTTCCCTGTATTGCCCGTCAAGCCGCCATGTCGGAACCTATTCCCCGAAAGGCAGGAAGTAATGACTGTTGTAGCTTTAATCCTTCTGTCGATCTCATCCGTGATATTCGCCCTCGGCGCCTATCTCTGGTACCTCACACCCGACCCGAAGGATCTAGCCGAAGAGGTGCTATGCCAGATGAAGCCCCGCTCCAAAACACCGAAGAGCACTGGAAGCAACTTTGCCAACAAGCCGCAACCGAACTTGACCCACATAAACTGCTTGAGCTAACCCGCCAGATTAACGCGCTCCTGCTGCAAAAACTCCCTACCGCCGCAACCGAATCCGAACCCACACCGCGATCATCCGCGATGTAAGACCTCAATCCGGAACGCCGCGCTAAACTCCTCGCCCGCCGCAATCACGCGTAGCCCTTTTGCGGACCGCAGTGCATTCGTCGCCGCAGTCATCGGCTCAATCGCAATGAACTCTTTATCCTTCGGCGCAAAGATCTGCGCGAACTGGAACCCGCTCTCGAACACGACGCCGATTGAGTACCCGTTGCCCTCAATCGAAAACGCTGCCCGCTCACCCGACAAGGCGAACCCATCGTCATATCCCTTATCCCCAAGTGGCGCAGCGATCGCCATCGACGGAGTCTCCGCGCCCGTAGGAATTCCTTGCGCATCGAGAGCGAGCTTGCGCATTGCAGGCGCGTCCAGTTCCCACTCTCCCCGCGCGATTCCAGGAAGCCCGAAATACGGATGAAACCCAAAACTGACCGGAACCGGCGAACTCGAATCCGCAAAGACTGTAGTAGCAATCTCCAAATCCCCAGGGCCCACCCGCACCACCATCTCCACATGATGCGGAAACGGAAAAATCGCCAGCAGCTTTTCGCTCACCCAATCCAGCCGCGCAGTGAGTGTGTCGGCGTCGCTCAAAATAACTTCCCACCGGAGTTGCCCCCACGGAACGCCGTGCATCGGTAGCCTGTGATCATCAAAATGCAAAAGCGTTGACGACGAATCCAGCGATACCTCGCGTCCCGCCGCGCGATATTGCAAGCCACTCAGCCGATTCGCCCACGGATAGAGCAGTGGAATCCCCGCCGTGCTTCCCTTGACGCGCGCTGCCTCGAGGTCCTCCACGCGCCTCAGCAGCTCAACTCCTCGATACTTCAGCGAAGCCCCCAGCATCCCCGCCCCAGGCCAAAACTCCGCCCGCATCTCACCAGCACCCAGCAAATACGTAGAAGCCCCGCTCATAACGCTCCCTCTTCGATCGGTTCCTCATTCACAATAGTCCCGCCCTCTCTTGTCATCGCGTCCTCACACCAGTTCATCATGACGCGATCCTCGCTGCGAAAGGGCTTCGTCAATAATTTGAACTGTTCCATCGCCACGTCACGCCAACCGTGCGACCTCAAGAGCGCGTCAACAGCGAAAGGCACATCCGATTCCGGCGCACGCACCATTACCAGAACCGCGTGTCTGTTGTTCGCCGGATACTTCGGATTCGACCTATCGACGACCGCCCTCGTCAGCACCTCCCACACCGGAACACGTTCAAAGATCTTCATCAATCCTCCGCACAATAGGCGACCTGGCAGGTCACGCCCGGATTGACCTCAGCCTCCGCTGGCAACTAACATCTGGTAACTCTTATGGCTGGTCACGACAAGCTACTGGGCCAAACTTTCTCTCACTATCGCGTTTTGGAGCGCCTTGGAAGCGGCGGGATGGGTGTCGTCTACAAAGCCGAAGACAATCGCCTCCGCCGCCACGTCGCACTGAAATTCCTTCCCGAAAATGTCAGCAACGACCCCAGCTCGCTCGCTCGATTCCAACGCGAAGCGCAGTCCGCTTCTGCGCTGAACCATCCCAATATCTGCACCATTTATGACGTAGGCGAGGAAAATGGCCAAGCCTTCATCGCTATGGAATTTCTCGAAGGCGCCACTCTGAAACAACTCATCACGCAGCGTTCGCTTGCCTTCGAGATGTTCGTCATCCTTGCCACCGAAATTTCCGAGGCGCTCGACGCCGCCCATCGCAAAAACATCGTTCATCGCGACATCAAGCCCGCAAACATTTTCGTCACCGACCGCGGCCACGCAAAAATTCTCGACTTCGGCCTCGCCAAGCTTCATGACGAGAAGCAGTCGATCCCAGGCGTCACCGCGATCGCCGACGATACGGGATCAGATGAGACACCCCCCCATTCCGACGACACTTATCTCCGCGACTCCGGCGAAACGCAGATTACCAAGACCGGAGTAATCGTCGGTACAGTCTCCTACATGTCGCCCGAACAAACGCGCGGGCACCGCCTCGATCGCCGCTCCGACATTTTCTCGCTCGGCTCCGTCCTTTACGAAGCTATCACTGGCCAATCTCCCTTCACTGGACCAAGCACGCTCTCGATCATGCACGACATCGCCACCGGAACTCCCGCGCCACCGAGCACGCTTCAGCCCGGTCTGCCGCGCGCGCTCGACGACCTCATTCTCCGGTGTCTTGAAAAAGATCTCGCGCGTCGCCCGCAGCGCGCCTCCGAAATCGTCCAGGCGCTGAAAAATCTCTCCGCTCCATCGGCGAATATCGTTGCGGCGGCGCGCCCAACTGGGCGCAAGTCCATCGCGATTGTGCCGTTCCAGTTCCGCGTCCCTTCGCCCGACGATCAGTTCCTTTCGGTCGCTCTCGCCGACGCCGTCGCAAATCGGCTTGGCTCTTCCCCCAGTTTGGTTGTCCGCCCGACAAGCTCGGTCGTGAAGTATTCCAAGGGTGATACCGAGTGGTCGCAGATCGCGCGGGAACTCAACGTCGACATGGTCGCCGAGGGCAGCATTCAGAAAATGGGCACGCGCGTCCGCGTATTCGTTCAGGTCTGGGAATTGCGTGAAGGCCGCTCCACGCACTCCGCAAAAATTGATGGCGACATGGGCGACCTCTTCACTCTGCAAGACAGCCTTGCCGACTCCGTTTTCACCGCGCTCACGCCACGAAAGCTCGAAACGTCCTCGACCACCGACATTCCGGCTATGCGGCATCCCCTTGCCTACGAGCTGTACATGCGAGCCGTCGATCGCTCGATGAGCTTCAACAAATACGATCTGAACAACGCGGTCGAAATGCTGGAGCGAGCCGCCGACCTTGATCCCGATTTCGCTGAGGCTTGGGGCCTTCTCGCGATCATTCGCTGCCAGGTTGGAATCGCTTTTGATCCAGGGCCGAAATGGTTCGCGCAGGCCGAGGAAGCGGTAAATCGTGCGCTCGAAATCGACCCGATCAATTGCAACGCACTCTGTTCGCGCGCTTGGATCTCGTGGTCGCCAGTCCGCGGATTTCAAATTCGTCCGGCCATTCGCGCTTTCAATTCCGCATTGAAGATCAACCCAAGCTTCGCCACAGCGCACGCCTATCGCGGCGTGGTCTTGACGCACTATGGCTTCCACGAAATCGGCGCCGAAGACCACAACGAAGCCACCTTAATCGCGCCCCAATTCGCCCTACCCTATGCCTTTAAGGGCTACATCGCTCAATATGAGGGCGACTACGAACTCGCGGAACATTACTATCAACAGTCGCTTATGCGCGAGCCGGCATTGATTTACGCGAACATTCAAGCGCCTCTTCCGCACATCTACTTGGGTAATCTAGGCAAAGCGCGCGAACTTTTGCGCCGCGCCGAGCAAATGATCCCCGGTGAGCCGCAGCTCACCGTGTCTGAAGGTTTGATTCTCGCCTGCGAAGGAAATTTCAAACGCGCTGAAGAACTTGCCGACCAAGCCGTCACGTCAAAGCGCAGCGTGCATCATCTCCATCACATGATGCATACCGCTGCTGAGGTCTATGCAATTTGCGGCAAAACCGAAAAGGCCATCCGTGAACTCCGCCGGGCCGCCGAAGCAGGCCTGCCCAATCATCGTGCCTTCGAAAACGACGCGCATCTGCGCTCGATCCATAACCACCCCGACTTCCTCGCCCTAATGCGCACCCTCCGCCGCGACCACGAACAACTCCGCCACGAACTCGCCCTAACCACCCCGAGCGCCCAATCCGCCGCCCAGTAAGAATGCCCCGGGGTGCCGCACCCTTCGCTTCTAAGGGGGCGGAATTTGAATTTTCCGATTCGTCTTGTGGTCGAGGTTATTTATCTCTAGTTGGACTGCCGCGTTATTCAGCGCGAAGCGCTTGAACGGCATCGACTCGCGCGGCGCGGGCGGCTGGTAATAGCGAAGCGATCGCCGCTGCCGCGAAAATGACCGCTGCCGAAGCGAACAGGAGCAGTGGTTCGGGAAGTTTGAGCTCTGGGACGTAATTGCCGGCTAAGCGCGACAAGCCCCAGCCCACGAGGCCGCCTGCTACCACCCCAATGGCGGTGATCTTCACACCGTCAATCAGCACGCCGGCGAGAATTCCGCTCGGTTGAGCACCCAGCGCCAGTCGAATTCCAAACTCCCGCGTGCGCCAGCTCACGCCAAAGGCCAGGACGCCGGCGACTCCAACGATGGAGATCGTCAAAGCGAGGGCGGCGAACCCTCCGAACACGAGAGCGTTCACGCGTTTGTCGGCTAAAACTTCCATACGCACATCTTGCAGGGTGCTGGTGTGCTCCACGGGCTGAGTCGCTGCCGCCGCGCGAATGGTTTTTGTGATCGTCGGGACCATCGTGTAGGGATCACTCTTGGTACGGACGAGCAGATTCGCACCAAAGATCGGCCCCTGCGCGAAGGGAGTGTAAATCGTCAAATTCGGTTGAGGGATGATGTTCGCGTCATCGATGTCGGCCAGGACGCCCACAATGCGCCGTGGCTCAGGGCTGATGTCGGCATACTTGATGAGAGGATCGGTCCACATGATGTGCCGGTTGAGAGCGTCTTGACCGGGGAACAATCGGTCCGCGACGCTCTTGCTGACGACCACCACGAATTCGGCTCCCCCCCGATCCGCCTCCGTGAAATCGCGCCCCTCAACAAGCGGAATCCCCAAAGTGGCGAAGTACCCCGGGGAAACAAAACGGAAGCGCGCCCGCAGGTCCTCCTTGCTGCTTTCTCTCTCTCTTCCCTCGACCGAGAATTGCAGGGCGAAGGTGAGAAAACGGCCGTCACGCCACGGCGCGAACATGCACGTGGCTGCGCTTTCCACACCCGGCAACTCACTTACGTTGCGCTGAGCCTCCTGGTAGAACTGGGCGACCTGCTGCGGCGTGCGCCCATCGGAGAGCAAGGGCAGGTTTGCCATCAGGACGTGCCCGGTTTCAATTCCTGGCTGCGCCTTTTGGAGCGAGAGCAACGTCCTGAACAGCACACCCGCGCTAGCAAGCAACAGGAATGACGCGGCGATCTGGATAACGGTGAAAACCCGAATCCGCCGGCGGCTGCTTCCAGTAAAGCGGTTGGAACCGCTCGTAAGTCCCAGGCCGCGCGAGCTATCTGCGGAAGGTAATCGCGGAACGAACGCAAGAAAGAATGCCGCTACCAACGCCAACGCTAAACCCATCCAAAGAAGGCTGAAATCCACAGTCAGATCGCCCGCCCTCACCGTGTATCGGAGCGCATAACGTGCAAGTACGCCCACCATGGGAATGGCCACCAGCACGCCTGCCAGGCCTCCGCTGGCACAAAGGACCAGGCTTTCTGCTAACAGCGATCGGCGAATGGCGGCATTGCTTGCCCCCAGCGCGGACCGGACAGACAGCTCCGCCTCGCGGCGAACGGTTCGAGCGAGCATCAGATTTGCAACGTTCGAGCAGGCGATCACGAAGAGCAAGCCTGAGGCGCCAAACAAAACCCACAATATGGTGCTGGCTTCCACGTTGATCTGGTCCCGCAAACGCCGGGCGTCGATCTGGAAGTGATCCTGAGGCTTGTACACCTCTGGGTGCGCCGCCGTCATTCCGCCGTACACGGTACGCAGCTCCGCGCGCGCGGACTTCAGAGTCGCCCCTGGCGCGAGCCGGCCGAATAAATCGGTCATGCGATGCTCGCGGCCCTGCACCATCGTTGCGGAAAGGTGATGCGGGCTGGTCACGATGTTGGCGATGATCTCGGTTTCTGCCGGATAGGGAATAGAGGGTTCCAGAACTCCGACGATGGTTGCGGAGCGAACCTGCATCATGCTCCCCAGTCTGATCACTCTCCCTATCACATTCGGATCGGCGCCTAGCCCGGTGGCCCAGAACTTATACGTGAGCACAACTGCGCCGGGGGCGTTGAGGCCATCGTCACGCGCGTCGAGCAGTCGGCCCATCACCGGCTTCAGTCCCATCACCTCAAAATACCCACCATCGACGACGCCGGCATGGATTTCACGCGTCTCGCCGAATCCCTGCGCGGTGAAATCGGTCGTCGAGAAAGTACCGATCGCTCCAATCGTTTTCAAATTTCTACTTATGTCAGTGATCTCCGGAATCGAGAATGTGGCATTGTCGACTTGCGTGCCGGGCGCACTCTGCTGAATGTAGATCAGACGATCTTCTTCGCGATTGACCAGCGGGGTAAGCAGCACACTCCGGATGACGCTGAAAAAGGCCGCGTTTGCGCCAATGCCCAGCGCCAGGGTGAGAATGGCAGTTACCGTAAAAGCTGGAGATTTGCGCAGCACGCGGACGCCAAAGCGCACATCCCGTAAGAGCGAGTCGAAAAACACTCCACCCGCTGCTTCCCGGCATTCTTCCTTGTAGCGCACGTGACCGCCGAATTCGATTCGCGCGCGGCGCTCGGCTTCCTTACGTGAAAGGCCGGAGCGTTCGAGATCATCGGCGCGATACTGGATGTGCGCGCGAAGCTCCTCCTCCATCTCCGCGCTCATTTGCGAACGCCGGAACAGAGTGGCGATGCGGAAGCGAAGCCAGTCGAGAAGTCTCATACTTCCTCCGGTTGCGAAGCGAGGGCGGAGCCGATGGCAGCCGCAAGCCGATTCCAGTTGGCGGTTTCTTCGCGCAGCCGCTTGCGGCCCGCCGCGGTGAGTTCGTAAAACTTCGCACGGCGATTATTTTCGGATGTTCCCCAACTTGCTTTGAGCAATCCCTGACGCACCAGCCGAAACAGACCCGGATAAAGCGCGCCTTGTTCGATCAGCAGTGCATTACCAGAGATCTGTCCGATGCGCAGAAGGATGCCGTACCCATGCAGTGGGCCGAGCGAGACCGCCCTGAGGATGAGAAGGTCGAGAGTGCCTGGAAGAAGTTGAGCCTGGTCGGCCACGCGGCCTCCTAAGATACTTAGGAGAATAGTCCAATCTCTCCTAAGCTGTCAAGGAGAAGCGCATTTGCATCGTCACCTGAACTGTATGTGTGTATGTACGTGCATTTTCTGCGTGGGGTGCGAGCGAGTCGTTCGAATTACCTGCAAGGTAAACACACCTTGACAAGGGGATAACTTTTGGGTTATCATGTTCCGTGAAGCTCAACTCGTTCGAATTCGTACGCGTTCACGCCCCGCTGCAAGCCTCTTATTTTCAATCGCTTCCACACTCTTCAAAACAGGCTCTTTTCCAACCCATTCAAACCAAACGACTTTTTCACTCTTTGCAAAAACATGGGGGTGTACCCCTAACTGTCCCAAAACGAAACTCAATCAAACGTCGCCGCGCCGCTTTTCTCGCGTCGTGCTACCGTTTCTCGTAGCCCAAGCTAATCAAAGATGACCACCGCGCCCCCTGTCCCCGGCCAAAACCCTGCGTACGAAGACTTCGCCCGCTGCGTCCACTGCGGCATCTGTCTCAATGCTTGCCCCACTTATCGCCTTTGGAATCTAGAGGCTGACTCGCCTCGCGGGCGCATCCACCAGATGATTCACGTCGCGCAGACGGATCTTGCCGCCATCGGCTCCGAGCATTCTCCCGCGCCGGCATCCGGCTCTGCTAACTCTGCGTCCTCCGTGGTGAATTCTTCGTCCTCTCCAACAAACGGAAAGGGAACCGCCGGGGGGGCGGTAGCCTTCGGCCCCAAGACTCCAAAGCCCGCCCGACCGCAAATCACAAAATCCTTCGTCGAACACATCGACAAATGTCTCGATTGCCGCGCCTGCGAAACCGCCTGCCCCTCCGCCGTCGAGTACGGCAAGCTCGTCGAGCACGCCCGCGCCCTCATCGAGCGCGACTATAAGCGCCCGCTCCTCAGCCGCATCGCGCGCAATCTCGCGTTCCGGCGGCTTCTCCCGCATTCCGATCGCATCGCGACGCTTGCGCGTCTCATCCGTTTCTATCAGCGCTCCGGGTTGCAGCGATTCATACGTTTCAGCGGCATGCTCGAACTTTTTGGTCTCGCGGATCGCGAGCAGCTACTCCCCGAAATCGAAGCGCCATTTTTCTTCAAGGAACTCGGCCGCACATTTCCGGCAGTGGGGGAGAAGCGCGGTCGCGTGGCATTCTTCGCCGGATGCGTGGCGCAAGTTGCCTTCGCGCGACTCAACGACTCAACCATCCGCGTTCTGAACGCCAACGGCGTCGAAGTCGTCGTCCCCAAATCGCAAATGTGCTGTGGAGCGCTCGCCGCTCACGCTGGAGTGCGCGACGCCGCCCGCGATCTCGCGCGCAAAAATTTGCTGGCCTTCGCCGGAGAAGAATTCGACGCCATCATCACGAACGCCGCTGGTTGCGGCTCTACGCTCAAGGAATACGATCGCCTGTTCGCCGAAAACGAGCCGGAATATCAGAAAGCTCTCGCGTTCAAATCCAAGGTGCGAGACATCACCGAATATCTCGCCAATCTCGGAGTCGTCACTCCACTGCGCCCGCTCAAGCCGCTCTATCTCCGCGTCACCTACCAGGATTCGTGTCACCTGCTCCACGGACAGAAGGTCCGCAACGCCCCGCGCGATCTCTTGAAACAAATTCCCGGCCTCGAACTGGTCGAGTTGCCGCACTCCGACATCTGCTGCGGCTCGGCCGGCGTTTATAACGTCACGCAAACTAAGGCCTCACTCGAATTGCTCGACGATAAGATGAAAAACATCGCGTCGATCAAACCCGAAGTCATCGTCACCGCGAACCCCGGATGTTTATTGCAGCTCCGCGCGGGCGTCCAGCGCGTCAAGGGCAAACAAGAAGTGATGCACGTGGTCGAACTTCTCGACCGTTCCATGCGCGCCAAAAAGCTCTAGTCCCGCGCGCGGATTTTTGTAGAGGGGGTCTGCCCCGCCGCTCTGGAACTCAATGAGAGTAGAAGAATGAAAATCGGCGCAAAACATTCACAGACAGGCATAGTTCGCGGATAGTACCCGGTGATGACGGATTCGCATCGCGCCGTTTCGTTTCGCGGTTGGCACCGTGCTCCACGGAGTAGCATCGTGAAAGCTTTCCGACGGAGCGGATTTCTAAGAAACGATTTTTAAAGCAACGTTTTTAAGGAGCACAAGTGGCGATGCGAACTGAGAGAAGAAAAGCGACCCGACATCCGTTCGTCGCGCGAGCGGAAATCATCGACGAAAAGGAAAACGCGCGCACGTCATCCAAGATCAGCGATCTTAGTCTTAACGGCTGCTTCGTCGAGATCGGCAATCCGTTTCCCGAAGGCACTTCGGTTGTGATCGAAATTTACACCGAGGATGAAATGCTCGAAGCCCACGGCACCGTCGCCCGCATCGAGCCGAAGCAAGGGATGGGGCTGGCCTTCGATGAGCTGCCGCCCTATTTCGCCGGCATCCTCAACAAATGGATCAAAGAAACCAAGTCGACGAAAGTCAACTGAGCCTGTAACCGCGATCGCTTTCCAGGTCGCGGGCTTTTTTCGGCGAATAGCTAAATCGCCAAGCAGGCTGAGGCGAAACGCGAATTGAGTTTGAAGGCTGAAATTAAGAATCAGACGCCGGTGATTTCGCCGGCGTCGTCGGTATCGATGTTGAGCGCGCGCGATTGTTTCGGCAGTCCCGGCATCAAGACCATATTGCCGGAAATGACGACGACAAATTTCGCTCCGGCCGAAAGCGCGGCGTCGGAAATGTGCAGCGTCCAACCGGTCGGGGCGCCGGGAATTTTCGGGTCGTCGGTGAAACTGTACTGTGTTTTCGCGATGCACACCGGCAGCTTCGCATAACCCCACTGCGTAAATTGAGCGAGCTTCGATTCGGCCTGATCCGTAAAACTTACGTTTGCAGCACCATAAATTTTCGTCGCAACTTTTCGGATTTTCTCGACGAGCGAATCCGATAAATCGTACGCCGGAGTCACCACCGGCGTCGGATTTTGCGCCATCACTTCGACGACTAACTCTGCAAGATCCTTCGCTCCCGGTCCTCCTTTCGTGAATGCTTCCGACAGCGCGGTTCGCGTTCCGTGCTCCGCCGCATAGTCGGCGAGATATTTCAGATCCGCTTCGCTGTCTTGCGGGAATCGATTCACTGCGACAATCGTCGGCAAGCCGTACGATTTCATGTTGTCGATGTGCTTCCCCAGATTCGGCAATCCCTTGCCGAGTTCGCCGCCACCTTGCGTGCGGATGCTCTGCACCGTCGTGACGACGACAGCCACGGCAGGTTTCGTTCCAGATTGTTGCATCACGATATCGAGGAATTTTTCGGCGCCGAGATCGGCGGCGAATCCCGCTTCGTTCACCACGTAGTCGGCGAGGCGCAGCGCCATTTTCTGAGAGACGACGCTGCTGGTGCCGTGCGCGATATTTGCGAACGGACCTGTATGCACAAACGCCGGCGTTCCGTCGGATGTTTGCGCGAGATTTGGCAGGATAGCATCGGAGAGCAGCGCCATCATTCCTCCGACAGCGTGCAACTCGGCAGCGCGGACGGGCTTTCCGCCCCGTGTCATGCCGATGACGATGGATTCGAGTCGGTGGCGCAGATCTTTGCGATTTTCAGCGAGCGCGAGGATTGCCATGATCTCGCTGGCGGCGGTGATGACGAAATTCGTTTTGCGATTGGCGCCATCGCGTTTTCCGCCGACGTCAATTTGAATACGACGTAGCGCGCGATCGTTCATGTCCATCGCGCGCGGCCAGGTGATTTGGTTGGGATCGAGATTGAGCTCGTTGCCATGGAAAAGATGCGCGTCGATCAACGCGGCGAGAAGATTGTTTGCGCTCGAGATGGCATGAAAGTCGCCGTGGAAATGAAGATTTATTTTTGCGGCAGGCTCGATTTGCGAAGCGCCGCCACCCGCCGCGCCGCCTTTCATGCCGAAGACTGGACCGAGTGACGGTTCGCGCGATGTGATCACTGCGCGTTTTCCAATGTGCGCGAGACCTTGGGTTAACCCGATCGATGTTACGGTTTTGCCTTCGCCGGAAACGGTGGGGGTCGTGGCGGTGACGAGAATCATTTTTCCGCGCGGTTTTGCGAACGCGGGATCGTTCAATAATTCGAGGCGGATCTTCGCGCCGTAAGAACTGACTTGTTCAACGTATTGATCAGGGATTTCGAGTTTTTTCGCGACGTCTTCGATGGGGAGGAGTGTTTTGGCCATGGGAAATAGATGTGTAGGATGGGCCTCCGGTAGCAATGTAGCACAGCAGCATGGATGCTTCGATTGGGCTCGGCTGAGCGCGGGGTGAGGGATGAAGGTAGCTGAAAGTATTGTGTGGTCGCGCGATCTTTGCGGGGAGAGTCCGGTGTGGGATGCGGCGAACAAATGCGTCTACTGGACGGACATCAATGGATTCGCGATTCGCAGACTTTTTCCTGCGACGGGGGTGGTGGACTCGTGGAAATTTGACGCGCCGGTTACGGCGCTGGCGCTGACTTCACTCGATGGATGGTTGATCGCTGCCGTTGGCGGGCGCTTATTGTTTTGGTCGGCGGACGGAGACCGGCGGGTGGAGTTCGCGGCGGTCGAGCGCGACTGGCCGAATCATCGGCTGAACGATGGGGCGGCGGATGCGGAAGGAAATTTCTGGGTTGGGAGTATGCCGAATAATGTTGCGGCGGACGGCAGCGAAGTGAAGGCCGAAGGATTTACCGGTTCGCTCTATCGCGTGACACCAGACGGCGACGTGTCGGTGAGGGACCGAGACTTTGGAATTACGAACACGATCGTGTGGAGTCCGGATCGATCGACGTTTTATTGCGCGTGCACAGTGCGAAATGTGATTTGGGCTTACGACTATGTCGCGGACGGAGCGAGTTCGGACGCGACGAATCGTCGCGTGTTTGCGGAAAAGGCCGGCGCGGGTTTTCCGGATGGATCGGCGATGGATGAGGAAGGATTTGTTTGGAATTGCCGATGGGGAGGCAGAGGGATTTTGCGGATTGCGCCGAACGGTGAAGTCGTCGAGAAGATTGAGATGCCGGTGTCGAACATAACGCACTGCGCGTTTGGCGGAGATGATGGAAAAACGTTGTTTGTTACGACTGCGTCGATGGGGGCGGAGTCGGAGGAGATGGCGGGGAACCTTTTTTCGATGCGGGTTCCGGTTCCTGGGGCGCCCGTGGGGAGGTTTCTGATTTCGCCGGAATGGAAGGCACGGCTGGGCCGTCGAGCGTAGGGAAAAGATTGTTTGGGTCGAATGCGGATTTGATTCTTTTTGCCAACGTTCGCTCGGAAGCAAGCGATTCGCTGAAAATGGCGCGATACCGAGCTTTGATTTGAGTCGGCGCGGAAATCAGTTGGGCGCGGCCGCCAAAGGAGCGGGCGAGCGTGAGAATTTCACGGGCGAAAAGGGAAGCGATTGGCAAGTCAGCCGGAGAAACGGGAGCCTGCTCGGAAGCAGAATGCTCTGACTGCATAGATGTGGCGACGAGGATTGGTCCGGACGCGCGAGCAATGATGGCGAGCGGGAGCTTTGCGGCGTCGCCGAGGGATTGCAGTACGGTCGCGGCTTGTGTGTGCTGTGCCGGTGGCAACGCAAGTTTCACCACAATTGCAGCGGCAAAATGTTCCCGGAAGTGCGGGATGGATTCGCGGAGACGCGCGGCCATCGCAGCGAGCGCCGCGGAATCGTCGATGATGTGCATGTCGCCCGCCTGGCATTGCTCAGCGATTTCGGCGAGTTCGCGTTTGTAGCGGGCGAGCAAGTCTTCATTGCCGGAAAATTCCGCGAACAAATACCAGTGATTGCCATCGAGCTCAGGAATTGCCGCGGTTCCATTCGTGTGCCCGTCGAAGAGGCGGGCTGCCTGGGCATTTAAAACGTCCAGTGTCAGTGGCGCTAAAGGAGAGTGGATGATTTTATGGCGTGCGCTTAGCGCGGACTTGTAATCGGGAAACGCGGCGAGAAATCCCTGCGTGGTGCTGGGAGTTGGGAAGGTGCGGAAGTTGAGGCGGGTGATGACGGCGAGCGTGCCGCAGGATCCGATGAGAAGTTTGTGGAGGTCGTAGCCGGTGACGTTTTTGACGACGCGGCCGCCGGTTTTGATTTGAGCGCCGTTGCCGTCGATGAATTCGGCGCCGAGGAGAAAGTCACGCGGGGTACCGTATGCGTTGCGTAGCGGAGAGTCGAGCCCGGCCGCGATTGTGCCGCCGATGGTGGCGTGTGAGTAGTAAGGAACGAGTAGCGGGCGAAACTGATTTTGCTCGCGCAACATCGTGTTGAGCTTTGCGAGCGGCATTCCTGCGCCAACACTGACGGTGAGGTCGGCGGGGTCGTAGTGGGCGACGTCATCGAGCGCGGTGAGATCGAGCGCGACGTCGTAACGAGCAGGAGTTGGCGCGCAGAAAAGTTTAGTGCGAGCTCCGACGGGAATTACCGAGAGTTTTTCCTTGGCGGCGAAGCGGATGATTTCCGCGGCTTGTTCGGCGGATGCGGGCTTGGCGAATGCGGTCGGCGAGACGCCATCGATTGCGTAAAGTTCGCGGTTCGCGGCTTTAGCAACGAAAATAGCGTGCGAGCCGAGGACGGACTCGAGACGAGCGACGGCGCTGTCGGTGACGGCACTCATGTCGCGTTGACGGGAGCCGGCGGCGCAGGAGCCGAAGCCGGTTCAGATTTTGGAGTCTGCACGTGATGCGGCTTGAGGCGTGTTTCACCGCACCCTTTGCCGAGCGGGAAGACTTTTCCCGGATTCAGCGAACATTTTGGATTGAACGCGTCATGCACGCGTCGCATGAAATCGAAATCTGCGTCAGAGAAAAGCAGCGGCATGAGCTCGCTTTTTTCCATGCCGATGCCGTGCTCGCCGGTGAGGCTGCCGCCGACTTCGACGCAATAACGGATGATTTCGGCGGAGGCTTTCATGGCGCGCTGGAATTGCTCGTTGTCCCGAATGTCGTAGAGGACGATGGGATGCAGATTGCCGTCGCCGGCGTGGAAGACGTTGCCGATGTTGAAGCCGAATTGCGTGCCAATTTCCTGGATGCGGCGCAGAGTTTGCGGAAGTTTGGAGCGCGGGATGACGCCATCGAGGACATAGATGCCGGAAGCGATGCGACCAAGAGCGCCGAAGGAATTCTTGCGGCCCTTCCACAGGAGATCGCGCTCTTTATCGTCGCGAGCCACCCGGACTTCGCGTGCTTTGTGCGCGCGGCAGATTTCGTCGATGACGGCAGATTGCGCCGTCACTGCTTCGAGCATTCCTTCGACTTCGAGGAGAAGGACGGCGCCGGAATCCATCGGAAAGCCGGCGTGGATGTAGTCTTCGATGACGCGGAGAGTCCAGCCGTCGAGCATTTCGCAGGCGGCGGGGGTGATGCCGCGCGCGGTGATGTCCACTACGGTTTCTGTGGTGTCGTCAAGAGTGTCGAAAATAGCGAGGAGAGTTTTTACGGCTTCGGGCAGGCGCGTGAGCTTCACCGTGATTTCGGTGATTAGAGCGAGAGTCCCTTCGGAGCCGACGAAAAGGCCCAAGAGATCGTAACCCGGAGAATCGAGCGCGGAGCTGCCGATGCGGATCAGTTCGCCGGTGGGGAGAACGGCTTCGAGGGATAAAACGTGATTCGTGGTGACGCCGTAAGCGAGCGTGTGCGGGCCGCCGGAATTTTCCGAGACGTTGCCGCCGATGGTGCAGGCTTTCTGGCTGGAAGGGTCGGGGGCGAAATGCAGTCCGGCGTTGGCTACCGCGGCGCTTAGGTCGGCATTCACTACGCCGGGTTGGACCGTGGCGCGCTGGTTTTCGATATCAATTTCCAGGATGCGGTTCATTCGCGAGAAAACCGCGAGGATGCCGCCTTTGCGGGCTAGCGCGCCTCCGGAGAGGCCGGTGCCGGCGCCGCGGCCTACGAGCGGAGTTTGGTATTGGTTCGCTAGTTTTACGATGGCTAGGACGTCGGCGGTGGTGCGGGGGAAGACGACGCAGTTGGGGCGCGCTACTTCGACTGAGCCGTCGTATTCGTAGAGCATTAGTTCCTCGGGGCGGTGGAGAACGGCTTCGGAGCCGAGGAGTGATTTCAGATCGCGGAGGAGTTGAGAATCCATGGACGTGTCGGGTGAACGCGGGGATTAATCGCGCGCTCTCTCATGGTCACTATAGCCGTGTGCAGCGATGGGCGTCAACGAGCGGGGCTCGGT
>Ga0209169_10001038_pt1 | contig 17053 bp, 17 predicted proteins | sample HubBroMetageWRM4_FD_188346 | JGI IMG/M metagenome (GOLD analysis project Ga0209169, IMG submission 188346) | Warmed soil microbial communities from the Hubbard Brook experimental Forest, New Hampshire - Hubbard Brook CCASE Soil Metagenome WRM 4... | ecosystem: Environmental > Terrestrial > Soil... | reverse complement strand
GGCTCGTCGAGGGCACCGGCGGGGGCGGCAGCGTGAAGATGCTCGAACAGCTCGGCGCCACGTACGTGCCGGTCAATCCCGGCTGGGACTACGTGGTCGACAACCTGTCCACGGTCCCGGTCATCGCCGCCGGGCTGGGGCCAGTGGCCGGGCTCGGCGCCGCCCGGCTGTGCGCCGCGCACCTGTCGATCCTGGTCGAAGGCACGGCGCAGCTGTTCGTCGCCGGGCCTCCGGTGGTCCGCGGCGGCGTCGGGGAGGACGTCGACAAGGAGCAGCTCGGCGGTGTGCGAGTGCACGGCCGCAACGCCGCGGTCGACCTGGTCGCGGCGTCCGAACCGGACGCGTTCGGCATGATCCGGCGGTTCCTTTCCTACCTGCCGCCGAGCGCGTACGAGCTTGCGCCGGTGACGGGCTGCGACGATCCGCCCGGGCGGCGGGACGAGGCGCTGCTGTCCGCCATCCCGAGGGACCGGCGCCGTCCCTACCGGATCCGGGAGATCCTGCAGGCGGTGTTCGACGCCGGCTCGGTGATGGAGGCGCAGCGTTACGGGGGACCGATCGTGACCGCGCTGGCCCGGCTGGACGGGCACCCGGTGGGCGTCGTGGCCAGCGACCCGTACATGGCCGGGGGCTGCCTGACGGTCGAGGGCGCGGAGGCCGTGACCCGGCTCGCCGACCTCTGCTCAACGTTCCACCTGCCGATCGTGACGTTCACCGACCAGCCCGGGCTGCTCATCGGCACCCGCGCCGAGCAGCGCGCCACGATCCGCCACGGCGTGCGGGCGATCAGCGCGGTCTACCAGGCCAGCGTGCCGGGGGCCGAGATCATCGTGCGCCGGGTGTTCGGCGTGGGCGGTGCGGGCCTGGTCAACCGGCACCGGCTGATCCGGCGGTGGGCCTGGCCGTCGGCGGACTGGGGCTCGCTGCCGGTGGAGGGCGGGATCGAGGCCGCGTACCGGGCCGAGCTGGAGCGCGCCGAGGATCCCGCTGCGCTGCTGGCCGACATCCGGGCCCGGCTGGACGCGGTGCGCAGCCCGCTGCGCACCGCCGAGCGGTTCGGCGTCGAGGAGATCATCGACCCGCGCGAGACCCGCCCGCTGCTGTGCGACTGGGTCCACGATGCCTACGCCACGCTGCCCGCGAGCCCCGGCAGACCCGCCTTCGGCACTCGTCCGTGAGGACGGGCGACCCTCTCTGCCACCGGACCGCCCAGGCCGGTGACCAGGCGTGCAAGGCAGGCGTCAAGGCGAGTGCAAGATGAACGTCCAGGCTGGTGGCAGATGATCGTGGTGCACGACGGCGCCAGCGGCATGGCTGGCGCCCCGATGTCACCTATCACGGCTAAGGAGCCCGGCAGATGTGGGTTAAGTCGAGTTACAGCTACGCCTGCGGTAACTGCGTCGAGGTGCAGCGTGAGGACAGCAGCGTCAGCGTGCGGGACAGCAAGGACCCGTCCGGCCCGGTGCTGACCTTCACCGTAGGCCGGTGGAAGGCTTTCCTCGCGGGCTGCCAGGCCGGCGAGTTCGACAGTGGCGCGTGAGCTACGTCAGCTTGCGCTCTGCGGCCCAGCGGGTCAGCTGGTGCCGGGTGGAGAGCTGGAGCTTGCGCAGCACGGACGAGACATGCGTCTCCACCGTCCTGATCGAGATCGTGAGCTCCCGGGCGATCTCCTTGTAGGTGTAGCCCCGGGCGATCAGCCGGAGTACCTCGCGCTCACGGGTGGTGAGCTGATCGAGTTCGGGGTCGAACAGCGGGCGCCCCTCGGCGGCGTCGGGCATGGACGCGAACGCGTCGAGCACGAACCCGGCCAGCCGCGGTGAGAAGACCGCGTCGCCCGCCGCGACCCGGCGCACGGCGTCGACCAGGTCGACGCCGGAGATGGTCTTGGTCACGTAGCCCCGGGCGCCGGCCCGGATGACCGCGATCACGTCCTCGGGGGCGTCCGAGGCGGACAGGGCCAGGAAGCGCACCTCGGGAAGCGCGGCACGCAGCGAGCTGACCACGAGCTGCCCGCCGCCGCCGGGCAGGTGCACGTCGAGCAGGACGACATCGGGCAGGCACTGGGTAATCATTGAAATCGCGGGCTGCACGTCGTCCGCCTCGCCGACGACCTCGACCTGATCGCCGAGCTCGGAGCGGACGCCGGACCGGAACAAACCGTGATCGTCGACGATGACCACCCGTGGCCTACTCGACGCGCCCGCTCGGCCGGAACCGCCTGGCGTGGTCATGCGCGGCTCGGCTGCCGTTCCCCGGCCGCGCGGGGCATGGTCAGGGAGACCTCGGTGCCCTGGCCCGGGGTGCTGCGAACGGAGGCCGCTCCGCCGCGACGGGTCATTCTGCCGTGGATGGACTCGGCCAGGCCCTTCCGGTCTTCGGGTACCGCGTCCGGGTCGAACCCGCGGCCGCGGTCGCGCACGTACAGCGACACCTCGCCCGGCTCGACCTCGGCGAACAGCGAGACCACGTCGGCGCCGGACCACTTCGCGGCGTTGACCGTGGCCTCACGCGCCGCCGCGAGCAGCGCGCGAAGGTCGTCGTCAAGGTCGCAGTCACCCACGGTGACCGCCTCGACGGGCACCCCGTGCTGGGCCTCCACCTCCTGCTGGATCAGCCGTATGCCGGAGGCGAGCGTCATGTCCTCGCCGTCCAAGGAGCCGGGTGCCCTGCCGTCGAACAGCCAGGCGCGCAGCTCCCGCTCCTGAGCGCGAGCCATCTGGATGACCTGCTGCGGCTGGTCGGCGCGCCGCTGGATCATGGCCAGCGTCTGCAGTACCGAGTCGTGCACCCGCGCGGCCATGTCCGCTCGTTCCTCCGCGCGGATCCTGGCCCGGCGCTCCTCGGCCAGGTCCCTGGCGATGCCGAGCCACCAGGGGCCGAGCAGGATCGCGGCACCGACCAGGACGAGCACCGCGCCCGCCACCGGCCGCAGCATCGCGAGGCTCTCATGCCCGTACGCCAGGAATCCCGCACCCATCGCCAGGAGAAGGATCGCGACCGCCACGCGCAGCCAGACCCGGCGCCGCGTCCCGCCCTCGGTCAGGCCGAGCAGCGGCGCGGCGACGTTCCGAAGCGTGGCCTGCTCGTCGAGGGGAGCGTTCCGCAATATCAGCACCAGGCCAGCGGCACACAAGATCAGCGGCCACTCCACGGTGCCCAGGAATCCAGCGCCGAGGTTCTGCACGACCAGGATCAGCACGAACAGCACGGACGCCAGGCCGACGGCGAGCGTAATGCCCCTCTTGTCCGCCCTGGCCTTACTCCAGATGCTGCCGTCCATGCCGATGGCCGGCACCAACAGCCATGCCCCCACGTAGAAGATGGCCACAAAACCGACGGTGACCAGGCTGGCAACCACGATCACCAGCCGCAGGACCGTTACCTCGAAGCCTGTCCGGGCGGCCAGCCCGGACGCAACGCCGCCGAGCAGGCCGTCCTCGGGGTTGCGGCGCAGCGGCCCCTCGCCTCGCGGCCCGCGCGCCCAGCGATGGACCCTGCGCCCAGGTCCCCACGGACCGGTGTTGTGGTGCCAGGCACGCCAGTGATCGTGCCCGGTCGGCTGCGATGCGGCCGGGCCGTCGGGGTGCTCGCGTCCCGGAGGAGTCTGCGACCAGGAGGTCTCATCCTGCCGCGGCGCGGGGCCTGGTGGTTTCTGCACGTCTCCATCATCGCGCCAGATCCCCCCGCGCGGCTATCCGGGCAAACCCCGGACCTTGACCCGGGGTTCTCCGGGTTTTACCGGGGTTCTTCCCGATACCCAGGGCGCGCGCGTGACGGCACGCTGGAGCCATGAACGCAACAGACAGCACCGCGCAGGCCACTGACCACGTCGAGACCAGCAACGAGACACACGCCAGCGACAGCAGCGAGCCCCGCTCCTTCGGCGGGTCGATGCCGCTGCGCCGCCCGGTCCACGACCGGATGCTGGCCGGGGTCGCGTCCGGCATCGCCGACTACCTCGGCGTCGACGAGACGCTCGTCCGCATCGGGATCGTCGTGGCCACGTTCTTCGGCGGCGCCGGTATCGCGGTCTACCTGGCCGGCTGGCTGCTGATCCCGGAAGAGGGCAGCGATCAGTCCATCGCCAGCGAGCTGCTCCAGTCCATTTCCGCCCGGTCGCGATAAGCAAGGGAGACACACCGACATGCCAGCGCAGGCCAGCCCGAGCTGGTTCCTCACCGCAACCCGCCGCCGCACCAGCTACACGAGCATGAGGATTTCCGACACCGAGCGCACCGAGGCGGCGGACCTGCTGTCCAAGCATTATGGCGACGGGCGGCTGGACGAGACCGAATTCCATCAGCGCCTCGATCAGGCCATGCGCGCAAAGACGTACGCCGACCTGGGCGGCCTGTTCGACGACCTGCCGCAGCCCGGAGCCGAGGCCGCGGAGGCGCCTCGGACGCCGGCCCGCCGCCAGCGCGACAACTCACATCACCTCGGCGGACTGGTGCTCGCGGTCGCGCTCGTGATCGCCGCCGCGGTTGTGGCCTCGCACGTGCTGGCCTGGTTCGCCGGGCCCTGGATCTTCTGGCTAGCGATCATCGGCGTGGCACTGTTCGTGCTCGAGAGCCGCAAAAAGCGCAGGTGAAGCGTAACGGTCGAGGATCCCCTGGGCCGCCGCGACGAGCAGCGCGCGAACTGACGGGGGCGAGAGGACCTCGACCTGGCCGCCGAACCCGGCCAGCCGGTGCGCCGCCGCGAGCTCGTGCTCGAAGGACAGCGTCACCGTCTGCCAGCCCAGCTCATCGGGCGGCCCCGCGGCGTCAAGGACTGGCCGGGCATCGTCCCCGAAGATCTCGCCGAACGCGGCGAGCGCCTGGGGCGATGCCCGCAGCCGCACCGGGAGCCTGGGCCGGCTGGTGGTGAACTCGGCCGACCACCGGTCCCAGAACCCGGCGAGGTCGAAGTCAGCGGGGCGGTCAAACGGCTCGTCCAGGATCGTTGCCGCAGCAATGCGGCCGGCCCGGAAGACGGAGACCCGGCCGCCGCCCCTCGTGGCCACGAGGTACCAGGTGCCCGCCTTGTTCACCAGGCCGAGCGGCCCGACCGTACGGGTGGTGGCGGAACGGCCCGCGCTCGGGGCGGGCGGCGCGAAGGCCTCGGCAGCGCGCCTCGCAGCGGCCGTGTCGGCGGGCGGCGCGAAGGCCTCGGCAGCGCGCCTCGCAGCGGCCGTGTCGGCGGGCGGCGCGAAGGCCTCGGCAGCGCGCGACGCGGCGGCCGTGTCGGCCGGCTGGTAGGCGATGGCCAGGCGGCGGTGCCGCCGGAGCGCCTCGGCCAGGGTCCGCAGGTGCGGCAACTGCTCCTGACCGCGGAACCAGCGCGGCATGTCGAGGTGAACGAGCGCCGGGCTGCCGCCGCCGTCCGGCTCCCGCTGTCCCGCCGTGACCCGGATCTTCCGGTGCGCCGCCGCGGCGGCGCCCTCCAGGCCAAGCTCGCCTAGCGCGCTCGGCACGCCGAGGATCAGCAGCGCCTCGGCCTCCTCCGGGCGCAGGCCGCGCAGGGGAAAGCGGTAGCCGTCCAGCAGCCCGCAGCCGCCTCCCGGCCCGGACTCGGTCAGCACCGGCACGCCGGCGGCACTCAGCGCCGCAAGGTCGCGGTAGACCGTGCGGACAGAGACCTCGAGCTCCCTGGCCAGCGCCGCCGCGGTCACGTGCCCGCGGGCCTGAAGCAGCAGGACCAGGGACACCAGGCGATCGGCGCGCACAGAGCCAGATTAGGCGCTTATCGCTGACAGGAGTTGTCACCAATATTCCCGTACCGTCGGGACCATGCAGATGCACGAGTTCTATACGCGGCCCGGGACCATGACGTCGCCGGGCCGTTACGCACCGCTCCTGGCCGGCCTGCCGCGGGACATCCCTGGTCTTGCCGCGGTCGCGCACGGGCTGCTGATCCACAATTTCATGGTCGAGGGCTACGGGGTGACCCTGTCCGAGGAGGAGCGCGCCAGCGTGCACGTCCGCCCGGTCGAGGGGATGCTCGAGCTGATCACGGCCAGGGACGGGCGGCCGCTCGACGTGGCGCGCGAACCGGCGGCGCGGCTGCCGGTGAACTGCCGGCACTTCACCGTGCTGATGGTCGCGATGCTGCGAGCACAGGGCACACCGGCCCGGGCCCGCTGCGGGTTCGGCGGGTATTTCAACGACGGGTTCTTCGAAGACCACTGGGTTTGCGAGTACTGGCACGCCGGGCAGCAGCGCTGGATTCTGGTGGACGCCCAGATCGACGGCAAGCAGCTGGGCTGGTTCCCGATCGACTTCGACGTCACCGACGTGCCCCGGGACCGTTTCCTCGTCGCGGGCGACGCCTGGACCTCCTGCCGCTCTGGCCAGGCCGACCCAGGGAAGTTCGGTCTCAGCGTGGTGAACGAGTCTGGTGACTGGTGGATCGCCGGCAACCTCATGCGGGACGCCGCGGCGCTCGGCAACACCGAGGTGCTGCCGTGGGACTGCTGGGGCGCGATGCCGCGGGCCGAGGAGCCGATCGACGAGCCACGCTGCACCCTGTTCGACCGGCTGGCCGTGCTCACCCAGGCGCCGGATGCCTCCCACACCGAACTGCTCCGGCTCTGCCAGACCGACGAGAGGCTACGCGTTCCGGCAATTGTCCGTAATGCCGTGCGTGGCCGCGAGGAACCGCTCCTCGGCTAGCCGGCTTCGGGCAACATCATCGCCGCCGCGGCCGCGGCACCCATCGAGACCGCGAACCGGCGGGCGAACGCGACGCGCGCGGCGGGCGTGTTCTCGTAGGGAACGCTCGGGCGCTGAGCGTGACGGCCCTGGGCACTGTGGCCTGCGCCCTGCCAGTCCTGCGGGTGCCGGGGCCCGGCGTGCCGGCCGGTGGCGGGGCGGGTGCCTGCGGTCGCGGATGCGGTTGCGCTCATTGTCCAGTCCTCTCCTACGCAGCCACCGCTGCCTGCGGCGATCCCCTCCGCCGCCACGGGCAGCGGTGGCTGTCGTTGCCCTGACAGCGGTAGGAGTCGCGGGCCCGGCATCCGCCAACAACTTTTCCGACGCGAATTTCACGGGGTCGGGGACGGCCGTCCAACTATCCTGAACGTCGCCGTCCGTAAAGGTTCCGCGGGCTTGCGAGACGAGGTGGCTGCATGGCGGGTGACGACGGGGGCAGCGCGCCCGCCGGCAGCGGACGGGCGCGGCGGGGACGGCCCCGGGACCCCGGGGTGGACGAGTCGATCCTGTCGTCGACCCTGCTGCTGCTCGGCGAGGTCGGTTACGCGCAGCTGACGATGGAGCAGGTCGCCGCGCGGGCCAGGGTCGGCAAGGCCAGCCTCTACCTGCGCTGGCCGTCGAAGGTCGCCCTGGTCGCGGATGCCGTCCAGCGGCTGCGCCCGGACCTGGTTCCCGCGATACCTGACACCGGGAGCCTGACCGGCGACATGCGCGAGTTCCTGCGCCAGCTGGTGCGGCCGCGGAGCGCGGCGGCCGCGGCGCTGCCGGCGGTGGCGGGCGAGGCCTCGAGCAACCCGGAGATGCGCGAGGCGTTCCGGCGCGGCGTCGCGCCCGCCCTGGTCGACAGCGTGCGGACGATCGTGCAGCGGGCCGTCGACCGCGGCGAGCTTCCCCCGACCGCCGACGTCGAACTGCTGTCGGTGCTGCCGATGGCCCTGCTGCAGCAGCTGCGGCTGATCCACGACCAGCGCCCGGGCGAGGAGATCGCCGACCGCATCGTCGCGCAGTTCTACACTCAGTGAGCCCTCCGCCTTGCATGCCTGCCTGGGCAGCGTCCCCATTGGTGCCGCCGGCGCGCCGCTGTCGCTGGGGCGACAGCGCCGGCACTTTGACACCAATCGTTGGGGCCAGCCGGCGCGGATTGGGCACCTCGAATGCCCTATTTATGCAGGTTTCGGCATCCCGGAGGGCGGTGGTTTGGGACCAGTCGCTGTTTCGGCCGCTGCCGCAGGAGGTTTTCGGCTGGCCGATTCGGCTCGGAGCGGTGGATCACGCTGAGGTGGGCCAGGGCAGTACGGTCAGCGCGGGCCACTGCCGCTGCCACCGCGCGGCCTTGGCCTGGTAGACGTGGCGCGGGGCGAGAACCGGGTTGGGCCGCACGACCAGGTTGAACACGTCGGACAGCCCGTGCGGCGCGTAGATGCGCCAGGACCCGCCGGGTTCGCGGCGCACTCCCAGGCACGCGCAGGTCGCTTCGAACGTGTCGATCGCGGCTTCGCTGGACTCATGCGCGGGGCACGCGATACCGAACTTCTGCTCGTACCAGAGGTGGACCCTTGCCTGGTTCCGGATCTGGACCGCGGTGGCGATGCCGCCGAAGACCTCGCGTCCCGCCTGGATGACCGCGTCCTCGGCCTCCCAGGACAGGTCCGAAGGGTCGAAGTAGCCGAGGTCGTAGTCCAGGATCCCGGACTCGGGCGGCTGGCCGGTGACCACGTTCCAGACGGTCTGGTAGAGGCACCCGGCGAGCAGGTACCAGCCCGGGAGGTCCAGGCCCGCGGCCAGGTCGAGCACCCGCATCAGGGTCGTGTTGGCGCGCAGCGTCGCGCGGAAGTGATCAAGCTGCTCGTCAATCGGTAGCCGGCCGATCCGCATGGAATGGTGTCTACCAGACGGGTCTGTCGGCGCCGGGTGGGCGCAGCCAGGGTCAGCTGGCCGAGAGTGCGGGCGCGCAGCCGGCCGGTCGGCGCCGAGCGGGCGCGCAGATGTTCAGCCGACCAGCCTGCGGGCGTGGGTCAGCCGGCCGAGCCTGTGGGCGCGGCCACCGGCTGCGGCCGGGGAGCGGCGGCCGGCTGCGTCGGCAGGTCCCGGGACGCGGTGAGCGCGCGCGTGAGCAGCAGCGTTCCGGACAGCGCTGCGGCGGCGAGCAGCAGGCACAGCGCGTCGCGGACGCCGAGCCAGGTGCCCAGGCTGCCGCCGAGCAGCGCGCCGACCGGGCTGGCGCCGAAGATCAGGAACCGCATGGTCGCGGTGACCCGGCCGCACATGCCCGGCGGCGAGTAGGACTGGCGGAACGCGGCGATGATGATGTTGCCGACGGCGATGCCGGTGTACGCGAGCAGCGAGCCGGCGACGTAGAACGCCAGCCGCGGCCCGGGACCCGTGAGCGGGATGAGCAGCCCGAACGGCACGGCGCACAGCGTGCTGAGCACCAGGGCCCGCGCGGTCCCGAAGCGCGCGGTGATGCGCCCAGCGAGTCCGTTTGGCCAGTACCCGCCGGAAGGCCTGGCGGCCCGGTTTCTGCCCAACCTCACGACTGCTTCCGGCCCCACGCGGAGACGACGGTGAACGTGGTCAGATCGAGCCGCCCGGCGGCGACGTCCGCCAGGTGCCGGTCAATCTCCGCCGCGGTGAGCAGCCCGGCGGCCAGCAGCCGGTCCCGCTGGCGCTCGATCATGGTCTGCTCGAGCCGTGCGGAGTCCGGCCCGGCGATCGGCAGGTACGCGTCGGCGCCGACCTCGGCCAGCCCCGCGCCGCGCAGCAGCCGGGGCAGGGTCCGCCCGAACGCCAGGTTGTCGCCGCGCAGCCCGACGCTCGCCCGGCGGATTTTGTTGGCCAGTTGCTCGGCCGGACCGGCCTCGTCGGGGCAGGCCAGCGGCTGCAACGAGAGGTCGGCGTCCTCGAGCAGCAGCCAGCCGCCCGGCCGGAGCGCCCCGGTCATCGCCGCGAGCGCCGCGCCCCGATCCGCGAGATGCATCACCACCAGGCGCGCGTGGACCAGGTCGAACCCGGCCGCCGGCGCGCGCTCGGCCGCGACGTCGTGCTGCAGGACCTCAAAGCCCGGTTCCGCTGCCTCCGGCAGGGCCGCTACGTCGGTTGCCTCCGGCAGCGCCGCCACGTCGGTTGCCTCCGGCAGCGCCGCCACGTCGGTTGCCTCCGGCAGCGCCGCCACGTCGGTTGCCTCCGGCAGCGCCGCCACGTCGGTTGCTTCCTGCAGCGCCGCCACGTCGATGTCGGTGGCCAGCACGTAGCCGCCGGGCACGACCCGGCGGGCCAGCCAGGCCGGCACGGTCGGGCCGCCCGCGCCGACCTCCCAGCACCGCCAGCCCGGCCGGATGCCGAGCGCGTCGATACGCCGGAACGTCGAGGGGTTGAACAGGTCGCCGAGGTTGGCGAAGTGGGCCCGGGATATCCGCTGCCGCATGCGCAAGTCTCCCCGCAGCGGGCGGGCGCCCTGGAGATCCGGCACGCCACCGCCCCTTCCGCGAAACCGCTATATACTGAACGCCCTCGTTCACTATATAGGCTCGCGGACCACTTCCGCGGGGTCCTTGTCGGTTCGCGTCCCCTTGTACGCCGCGGCCCGCATCACGCCGGCGCTCGTCCAGCCGCCGAACCCCACCTCGATCACCAGCCGGGGTTCCGCCCAGACAGCGGCCCGGGCGTGTTCCGGCGGGACTGGCGCGGCGAACGGGGACGTGCCGCGGCGCAGCGGCCCCAGCTGGCGGCTCAGCATGGCCAGCGTGTCCTGGGTGAAGCCGGTGCCGACGTGCCCGGCGTACTCCAGCCCGTCGGTGCCCTGCACGCCGATCAGCAGCGAGCCGATCAGGCCCTCCCGGTTGCCCTCTCCTGGCTTCCAGCCGCCGACCACCGCCTCCTGGCGGTGGACGTTCTTGATCTTGCGCCACGCGGGTGATCGTTTGCCCGGGTCGTAACGCGACGTCAGCCGCTTGGCCACGATGCCTTCGAGGCCATGCTGCTTGGACACCGCAACCAGCTCCGCGCCGGTCACGTCGGTGAACGACGGTGGCGCCTGGAGGTGGCGCCCGGACAGGCCAAGCCCGTCGAGCAGCGCCCGGCGCCGCGAATACGGCTCGTCGAGCAGCGGCCTGCCGTCCAGGCACAGCAGGTCGAAGGCCAGATAGCTGACCGGAACCTGGGCCGCGAGCACGCGGATCTGGGCGGGCGAGGAAATGTTGATCCGCTGCTGCAGCGCCTCAAAACTCGGCCATTCGCCACCGCCGAACGCGACGATCTCGCCGTCGAGGACGGCCCGGGCCGCGCCCACGGCGCCCGCGAGTTCCTGCAGCTCGGGATAGCTGTAGGTGACGTCGCGGCCGGTCCGGGACCATATCTGCGCGGCGCCCTGCTCGATGAACGCGATGGCGCGGACGCCATCCCACTTCATCTCGTACGCCCAGCCGTGAGCGTCGGGCGGCAGGCTGCCCGCCGTTGCCAGCATCGGCCGGATCCGGCCGGGCAGAACCTGCCGCCCCGAGTCAGTCACCCAATATGACTACCCTGAACGCGCCGCCGAGTTACAGCTGGGCCGTGACAGCCTTGACCTCGGTGTAGTTGTTCAGGACCTCGTGGCCCATTTCGCGGCCCCAGCCGGACTGCTTGTAGCCGCCGAACGGCAGCGAGGCGTCGAACACGTTGTAGCAGTTGATCCAGACCGTGCCGGCCCGGAGCTTCTTGGCCAGCGCGTGGGCCCTGCCGATGTCCTTGGTCCAGATGCCGGCGCCGAGGCCGTACTCGCTGTCGTTGGCCACGGCCGCGATCTCGTCCAGGTCGCTGAACGGGGCAGCGACCACAACCGGGCCGAAGATCTCCTCGCGGACGACCTTCATGTCCGGGGTCGTGTTGGTGAGCACGGTGGGCTCGACGAAGTAGCCCTTGTCGCCGAAGCGGCCGCCGCCGGTCACCGCGGTGGCGCCGTCCGCCCTGCCGGACTCCAGGAAGCCGGTCACCCGGCTGAGCTGCTCGGCGGAGACCAGCGGGCCCATCTGGGTGGTCGGGTCCATGCCGGAGCCCAGCTTGATCGACTTCGCGATCTCGGACACGCCGTCGACAACCTCGTCGAAGCGGCTCTGCTGCACGAACAGCCGCGAACCCGCGACGCAGCACTGACCGTGGTTGAAGAAGATCGCGTTGGCCGCGCCCTCGATCGCGCCGGGGTCGGCGTCGTCGAAGACGATGTTGGGGCTCTTGCCGCCGAGCTCCAGGGTCAGCTTCTTCAGGTTGCTCGCCCCGGCGGCCTGCACGATCAGCTTGCCGACCTCGGTGGACCCGGTGAACGCGACCTTGTCCACGTCCATGTGCGCGGCCAGGGCTGCTCCGGCGGTCTCGCCAAAGCCCGGTACCACGTTGACCACGCCGTCCGGCATGCCGGCCTCGGCGATGAGCTCGGCCAGCCGCAGCGCGGTCAGCGGGGTCTGCTCGGCCGGCTTGAGCACCACGGTGCAGCCGGCGGCCAGTGCGGGGCCGAGTTTCCACGCGGCCATCAGCAGCGGGAAGTTCCACGGGATGATCTGCCCGACCACGCCGATCGGCTCGCGCAGCGTGTAGGAGTGGAAGTTGGCGCCGGGCATGTACGGCACCGAGATGTCGATCGTGTTGCCCTCGATCTTGGTGGCCCAGCCGGCCATGTAGTGGAACAGGTCCGCGGCCAGCGGCACGTCGGCCGCCTGCGCCACGGCGAACGGCTTGCCGTTGTCCAGCGACTCGAGCTGGGCGAGCTCGTCGGTGTGCTCGAGGATCAGGTCACCGATCTTCCAGACCAGGCGACCGCGCTCGGACGGCGTCATCCGGCTCCATGGCCCCTCTTCGAACGCCTTGCGCGCCGCCTTCACCGCCCGGTTGATGTCTTCCGCATCTCCCTCGGCGATCCGGGCAAGCGTCTCGCCCGTGGCCGGGTCGGGGGTCTCGAACGTCTTGCCCGACGCCGCATCGGACCACTGCCCGTTGATGAACAGCTGCCGTGGTGTGGCGATGAACTCTTCGACGTTGCGGTCCAGGGTCACGGTCATAAATGCTCATCTCCCTTGCTTGCGCGGCCAGCTGGCCACACCCTTGCGGCCAGCCGTCGTTGAGCGCGCAGGGGCCACAGCGCGATGGCTGCGGCCCGCTCAGTAGTCACAATGAGACATCAGGAATCTGACCGGCACAAGAGGCTGTGGCTGCGGAAACGCTCTCAGAATGCGACTGCAGGCCGGGCTTATCGGGTCGGCGTCGGCGCGCGCAGCGAGTCGAGGAACCGGATAGTCGCCGATACCGTCTCATACCGCCACAGGGCGAGCGTGCGGTCAAATCCGGTGGCGTCGCCGAGGCGCGCACGCAGCCCGTCGGCGAGCGGCGCGAGGTGCTCACGCTGCGCTGCGAGCAGTGGCTGCGGATCCGTCCCGGCACGATCGAGCAGGGCGAGCTTCACGAGCAGTTCCGATCGCACGTCCCTGGTGTGCGACACCGGCCTGATCAGCCACGCGCCGGCCGCCTCCCGGCCGGCCACGGTGGCGTCGACGACCGAGCGAGCCGGGCCCTGGCTGCTCGCCTGCTGCTCGGTAGTCCGCACCAGCCCGAGTTGCTCCAGTCGCTGCAGCGCCCGGTAGATGACCGGCTTGGGCACCCGCCACACCTTGCCCAGGCTGCCCTCGGCCTCAAGCAGCCGGGAGATCGCGAACCCGTGCCTGGGCTGCTCGCAAATCAGGCAGAGCACCAGCCACTCGGACAGTGACAGCGAGCGCTCCTCCGGTGACGTCATCTCCAAAGGCTAACGGCCCGGCTCCGGTAAGGCCGTGGCCTGCCGTCGCGCCGGCGCCGGCCCACTGGCGGCCTCTCCAGTCACGCTAGTAGTCTCAGTGTGACTAGCAGGCTTCTCGAGAGGGCGGTCGTGTCGGTCGATGTGATCAGCCAGGCGGACGACCCGGGTCTGGCCGGGTCGCAGCCGGCTGCGCCGCGTGCGGGCGCGTCGAGGCACGGCCGGGCGCGCCCGGGTACCGTCCGGCTGCCCGGCCACCCGGTCCGCCCCGTCGCGGACGTGCTGGCCGACGGCACGCCCTGCTACGCGCCGATCGGCGAGGTGGTCATCGTCGACGGCTCGCTGGTGATCTGCCACCTGTGCGGCCGGCAGCTGCGCTCGGTCACGGCCCACCTCAAGGCGCACGGCTGGACCAAGGAGGCGTACTGCGAGGCGTTCGGGCTGGAACGCGGCCAGTCCCTCGAGGGCCCGCAAACCCGCAAACTCCGGGCGGCCGCGTTCACCGCCCGCCTGGTCTTCGACCCCTCGATCCGCGAGGGAAGCGCCGCCGGGAGGGACCGGGCCAGGGCCGGCGAGCTCGCCCGTGACGCCGCCACGGCGGCGCGAGGCCGCCCCATCCCCGAGCAGCGCCGCAGGAAGGCCCTGCGGTCGCTGGCCGCGGTGTCGCCCGTCGCAGTGGCCCAGGCGAACTCGGAGCGCGCGAGGCGGCGCCTGGCCGAGGTGGCCGCGACCGCGGCCCGCCGGGCCGGGCACCCCGATATCCGCACCCTGGTGCTGACGCGTGCCGCCGGCGGCGCCAGCCTGGCGACGATCAGCCGCGAGGCCGGCCTGCACAAAGACTGGCTGTCGCGGCATCTAGGCGACGTCGATCCCGAGGCCGCGTCGGCCGTGCGCGCGCTGCAGCACGAGCGGTGGGACGCTGGCTGGCGGCCGGCACTGAGCCGGCTCGGCTTTGCCGACGTGGCCGGCTACCTCCGCGAGCGGCACATCACCCGGCATTGGACCGTCAGCGCCATCGCCGCCGAGGCAGGCCTGTCGCACCACGCGGTCGCGTCCGCGCTGCGCCGCCACGGGCTGGGCCAGACCGCGCACGCCGCCAAGCGTCACGCATCACGGCAGCGCGCGGCCGAGGTGGCCGCCGGACTGGGCTTCGACGACATCTCCGGCTACCTTGCCGACCGCCGGGCCGCAGGATGGACCTGGCAGGCGATCGCTGCGGAATCGGGTCAGCCCGCGTCCTGGGTCCGCCGGCAGGCCGCCGCATCCAGCCTCATCGCCGGGAGCTAACGGCGCGAGTCCGCCGCCGGAAAACCTAGCCCGCAATCTGCCATTCACCGAACGGTGCGCGTTATCGGGGTAAAAGAGCGCCAACATCGCCGCGGTTGCGCGCCTCCTGCCGATGAACGGCCGATGAGCCTGCCGCCGGGCAGGTCAGATGCGGCACAGGCGTGGGCGGGGTGGGCAGCCTGAACGCACCGACGCAGCCTTTACGCAGGCACTGCCGACGGCTGCTAATCTTCCTGCGGGAAAGCCAAATAACCTGTTTACGTTTTCTTGACTAACGCTTTAGCTAACTTGGTCAACTCTTGGGTATTCAAATGCATCTTTTCGGTATGCGACCAGAACGGGGGTCAGCGCGATGACGGCCGGCGACATCACGCTCGGCCGCAGCAAGGGCCTTCCGGCCGGAGAGCAGGAACGGTCGCGGTGGATCGGGGTCGCCCGCGGGCCGGTGGGCGTGCACCTGGCGGTCCTGATCGGATATCTGGCCGCTGGGGTCGTGGTGACCTGGACCCGGGCGATCTACCTGACCGAACACGTCCTGCCCGGCGATGCCAGGGATCCCGGCCTGTTCGTTTGGGACTTCTGGTGGATGGCGCGCTCGGTCGAGCACCTCAGCAACCCCTGGTACACCTACTACCAGGCCGCGCCGGTCGGTGCGCCGCTGGCGTTCCATACCCTGATGCCGTTGCCCGGCGTGCTGATGGCGCCGGTCACGATCCTGTACGGCCCGAGCTTCACCTACAACCTGCTGTCGGCCGCCGCGCCCGGCCTGATCTGCTACACGATGTACCGCGCGGCGCGGCTGTGGCTGCCTTCGCAGACCGCCGCGATCGCGGCCGGCGCGTTCTTTGGCCTGTCCACGATGATGACGTGGAATGCCTGGTACGAGATCCAGGGGGCGCTGGGCGCGATCTTCCTGCCGTTGGCGCTGGAGGCCGCGGTGCGGCTGCGGCGGCGGCAGGGCTGGCGGCAGGCGACGATCCTGGGCGTGGTGCTCGGGGCGGCGCTGCTGACCGACCAGGAATCGGCGATCATGGCCGGGTTCGTTGCCATCGTGGCCGTGCTGCCCTGGCTGATCAGTCGCCCGGCCGACGGCGGGCTCGTCGCCTGGGACAGGCTGCGCTCGGCCGCCCTCGCCGCGGTGGTCACCGTGGTCGTAGCCAGCCCGCAGCTCATCGCCATGGTCCAGCAGACCCACGACGCGGCGGTGCCGCAGCGCGTCCTCGCATCGGACTACCTGCAGTCAGGGGCCAGCCTGCAGCAGATCTTCGCGCCCTCGCCGCGGGTGGCGTTTTTCGGGCTGACGGCCCTCGCCCAGGACTACTGGCACAGCGGCGACAGCCTCACGTTCACGGCCTACGGCACGGTGCTAACCCTGCTGGCGCTGTTCGGCCTGGCCGTCTGGTGGCGGCGGCGCAATGCCCGGCTGCTCGCCTTGCTCTGGCTCGGTGCCACCTTCACGGCTCTCGGCACCGGGATAGTGATCGGCGCCCATCGGTACGTGCCGGTCGCCGAGTTCTGGCATGGCATTCACGTGTCGCTGATCATGCCCTACACGTGGATGGTGCGGATACCGTTCCTGAACTCGTTCCGGGAGGCCAACCGGATCACCGAACTCGGGCTGCTGCCCGCGGCGCTGCTGGCCGGGGCAGGCGTGAACTGGCTGCGCTATCACGCCAAGACGGTCCTGGTCGTGGTGCTCGCGCTGGGCGTTCTCGAGGCGGGCAGCGTCGGCTCAGACCCCGGCCCCACCCCCCTGGTCACGATGCCGACGGCAATGCCCGCGCTGGATGGCCCGATCGCCGCGGACCATTCCAACTCGATCGTCGTGGACATCCCGTACGGGGTGCGCAGCGCCGTGCCATTGCCCGACGAGGGGGCAGGCTTCAACCCCGAGGCCCAGGTGCAGGCGACCGCGGACGGCCATCCGCGCGCGATCGCCTACATCTCCCGGCTGCCCGAGTCCGAGGAGGCGGCCGTCCGGCGGCACCCGTTCTACGCGTACCTGTTCGATGCCCAGAAGGAGCCCGCCGCCCTCTACACCAAGCTGTTCGCGCCCGGCACTGCGGCAGCGGCGCGGCTTGCCGCGGCACAGCGGGACGCGCGCCGGATGGACGTCGGCTGGGCGATTGTCTGGTCGTCCACCCCGGTGTTGCTGCACTACCTCAAGGCGGTGGGCTTCCGGCTCGACTACCGGGCGGACGGCGCGGCTGTGTACCGCATGCCGGCCGCGCCGTGATGCCGGCCGCGCCGTGATGCCGGCCGCGCCGTGATGCCGGCCGCGCCGTGATGCCGGCCGCGCCGTGATGCCGGCCGCGCC
>Ga0209169_10001037_pt1 | contig 17054 bp, 15 predicted proteins | sample HubBroMetageWRM4_FD_188346 | JGI IMG/M metagenome (GOLD analysis project Ga0209169, IMG submission 188346) | Warmed soil microbial communities from the Hubbard Brook experimental Forest, New Hampshire - Hubbard Brook CCASE Soil Metagenome WRM 4... | ecosystem: Environmental > Terrestrial > Soil... | reverse complement strand
ACGCCGAAACCCCGCTAGGCCGCAACCCCACCCAAATTGACTACGCCGATTACCGCGAGGTAGACGGCGTACAAATCCCCTTCCGCGTCACCACATCTCAACCAGGAAACACCTCCACGATCCAGTTCGAAACAGTGCAACAAAACGCCCCGATAGACCCTGCTGCATTCGCCAAGCCGAAGCCGACGTTGCCTGCAAGCAAACAATCTGAGCACTCAACCTCACACCCGTGACGCGTTTGATAAAAGCGGAACCGCGCGGACCGGTTGCGACGGGTTACGGTTCACACGTGATGGAGGTGCGTGTCGCCGAATCTCGTCGGATATTTCAGACCGAAGCCCAGCATGCGGTCCATGCCAATGTGTGCCAGCCAGATTAGTGCGTAAGGCTCAAGAGCGGGAAGCGGAGCCACGATCACGACGCCCAACAATAAAATCGGCACAGACGAAGTGTGCACGAGGTTATAGGCGGCCGAGCCCATCTCGGGATCCGCCATGTGACCCAGCATGAACAGATCGGGTGTGAGCAGCAGCAGCGCAAACAGCCACCAATGGAAGTGGCCCGCACGGTACAAAACGAGCGTTAGGGCGAAAATACTCGCCCCTTCCAGATGCAGCAGCCAGCGAGGTTTCGTCAGCATGGAGCACAGACTCCTCGGATATGAAGTGCGACGCCTCCTCGACTTGCGCACCGCACTGCTCATCGAGTACAACATTTCTACATGAATGCGGAGATCATCGCCATCGGTTCCGAGCTGCTCACTCCTTATCGCCTCGATACCAATTCTCTCTGGCTAACCGACGAACTAAATAAAATCGGCATCCGCGTGATCCACAAAGCCGTTGTCGGCGATTCGCGCGACGAGATGCGCTCCTCCTTCCGCCACGCTCTGGATCGCGCGGACCTGATCGTCGCCAGTGGCGGTCTGGGCCCTACTGATGACGACCGCACGCGCGAAACCGTCGCCGAACTTCTTGGCCGCAAAATGCACATGGACGAAGCCATCGTGCGCGAAATCCAGGAACGCTTTCGCCGTTTCGCGCGCACCATGCCCGAAATAAATAAGCGCCAAGCGATGGTCCCCGAAGGCGCCACCGTGCTCCCAAATCCGCGCGGCACTGCTCCGGCGCTGTGGCTCGAGGCCGACGGACATATCATCGTGCTGCTTCCCGGCGTGCCGCACGAACTCAAATCTATCTTCGAAACTGAGGTCCGCCCGCGCCTCGCGAAAATTTCCGGCGCTGAGCGCCTCTTCACACGCGACCTGCGCACCACCGGCCTGGGCGAATCCGATGTCGAGACGCGTGTCCGCCCGCTTTACCAACTTTATCCCGACACCGAAACCACCATCCTCGCCGCGCCCAGCGGCACGCAGCTGCATCCGCGCACCTGGTCCCGCGACCCAGCCAAAGCCGAAAAACTTCTCGACGAAATCACCGACCGCATGGCTCTGGCTCTCGGCGAACATCTTTATTCGACGCACGGAGAAGCCCTGGAAGAAGTCGTTGCGCGCGTCCTCACCGAAAATCGCGCCACCGTCGCCGTCGCCGAAAGCTGCACCGGTGGCATGCTCGCCGAACGCCTCACCAAAATTCCCGGCAGCTCCTCATATTTTCTGGGCGGAGTGATCTGCTACAGCAACGAGCTGAAGACCAGCCTCGTCGGCGTTCCGCAAAGTCTGATCGAGGCGAAAGGCGCGGTCAGCTCGGAAGTCGCGCTTGCCCTCGCCGACGGCATCCGCAAGCGCACCGGCGCGACTCTGGGCGTCGGCGTCACGGGCGTCGCCGGTCCCGGTGGCGGCACGCCGGAAAAGCCCGTCGGCCTCGTCCACATCGGCCTCGCCGACGAGCACGGGCCCCGCGAACGCGCTTACCGGTTTCCCGGCGATCGCGAACGCATTCGCCAATTCGCTTCCCAATCCGCGCTCGATGCCGTGCGCCGCTATTATCTTTTTCCCGCTGCCGCTAGAGCCTGAGCCAAAGCCATGCGCCTCTTCGTCGCTTTCGACTTGCCCAGCGCGGTGCGCAACGCCCTCGCCACACTCGCTCAGCGATTGAAACCCGAATGTCCCGCGGCGCGCTGGGTTCGAGCCGAATCCATGCACGTCACTCTGAAATTTCTGGGCGAAACGGACCCGCAAAAACTTCCCGAGATCCGCGCCGCCCTCGAGCCGATTCGTTCCTCCGAACCGGTCGCCATGGATTTCCGCGCCCTCGGTTTCTTCCCCAACGAATTCAAGCCGCGCGTGCTCTGGTGCGGCGTCCAGGCCACTCCCAATCTCGCCGAACTCGCAGCAGCCGTCGAAGAAGCGCTCGAACCGCTCGGCTTCGCCCGCAAGACGCGCACGTTCTCTCCGCACCTCACTCTTGCGCGCGTGGAACCGGGCGACGCTCTGGAAAATCTCATCCGTGCAGCCGACGCGCTGAAGTCGTATGATTTCGGCGCGGCCCGCGAATCCGAATTTCACTTGTTCGAAAGCATGCTAAAACCATCCGGCGCGCAATACAGCAAGCTCGCCGCATTTCCATTCGTCGAATGAACAGCTCGAGCTCATTCTGGTTCAGCGTCGTGTGGCTCACTCCGGTGACGGCCTATCTTCTCGGCTCGATTCCCTTCGGCCTGCTCATCGTGAAAGCACTGGGCGGACCGGATATCCGCGCAATCGGCAGCGGCAATATCGGCGCCGCCAACGTCACGCGCACCGCCGGAAAATTTGCCGGTATCCTCACGCTGCTGCTCGACGCCGGTAAAGGCTACGCCGCCGTCTGGCTCGCCGCGCAATTCACCAACGGCAATATTCGCTGGATGATGGTCGCCGCGGTCTGCGCCGTTGTCGGCCACATGTTTCCGATATGGCTCGACTTCAAAGGCGGCAAAGGAGTCGCCACCGGCCTCGGCGTTTTCCTGCCGATCTGCTGGCAAGCGGACACCGCCGCAATCGTCCTCTGGCTGGCGGTGGTAATTTTCTGGCGCTACTCGTCGCTCGGCTCGATTTCAGCCGCGGTCGCGCTGCCTCTTTTTGTTTACCTGCTCTACGCCCCCGGGCACGCGCCGCCAGAATTCGTCACCCTCGCCACGGTAGCGATCTCCGTACTCGTGCTGATCAAACATCGCCCCAACATCGCGCGCCTCGTCGCCGGAGAAGAACCTCGCCTGAATTTCGGCGCCAAAAACGAAGAATAGCCTCCCAAAAAATCCCGCCATCCGCCCCACCGTGCGAACGACACCCTCCCGATAAGTCCCCACCGCTCTGTATCTTATTCGCCACCCCCAGTACTATCGTCCCGTTGTATCGCGTCTCTCAGTTCGCTAGCATTTTACTGAAGAGATTCTTGTGCCCACGGAAGCCCTCAAGCAGCATACGACTCGCCGCCTGCGCATCCTCTGGATCGTGCTGGGTGCCCTTCTGTTCGTAAGCATCACTCCACTATGGCTTTACCACCGCCAGGTCTTGCGGCTCAGCGAAGAAAAACTGCAGGACACCGAGCGCGTGCAGCAATCCGAAATCACTCGTTCGCTCGCCAGCGAAACTCTGCAATTCGAACAAAATCTGCGCGAACAACTTCTCAGCCAGCGCCAGGTTCTCGCCCTCACGGGCTGGATTGAAAATGTGGACGATCCCGCGCACGCTCCGCAACTCGCGCGCCTGCTGCAAAGCTTCGTCGAAAACAATCAGAACATTCTCTACGTCACCGCGGTCAACCAGCTCGCCAAAGGCCAGTCGGCCGGCAGTTTCAACGCCGATCAGGATCCCTTCGTCGGTGGCGCGCTCAAACGCGCCTTCACCGCCAGCATTCAAGGGCTGCCCTTCGTCAGCGAATCCTTCGCGCTGGGAAAAGATAATCGCCCGGCGCTGGTGGTCTCCGTGCCGCTCTCTCTGAATGGCCAATTTACGGGCATGATCGCCTCGGTCGTTTCGATTGACCGCTTGCTTGAACGCATTCGCGATGCCAGCGTGCGCGAGCGCACCGTGTTTATCGTGGATGGGCACGGCCACATCGTCGCTCACCCCGATTCCGCCGAAGTTGTTCCCGGCCGCGACGTCACCTCCAGTTCTCCCATCGTCAACCACTTGAAGGAATTGCCGCAGGAACTGCGCGCCACCGAAACCATGCATTTCATCGAGCAGGATAAGAACAATCATCCTGTCGAAATGATCGGCACCTACAGCACGATTCCAGAATTACGCTGGACGGTCATCGCCGAGCGCAGCCTCGATAGCGCGCGCATTGACGCCGGCGTGAAAGAGCTCACTGCACAAGCTCTCAGCTTCGTCGTGGGCGTCACGCTGGTCGCGCTGCTGTTCGGATATCTCTTCGCGTTGGGCATCACTCGCCCGATTCGGGGTCTCGTCGAATCCGTGCGCGCCATCAGCCGAGCCGAATTCCACGAACGTGTACGCGTCGAAGGCGCCGCCGAAATCAGCGAGCTGGCCGAAACCTTCAATCACATGGCAGGCGATATCGAAGAGTACGTCGAGCGCCTCAAGCAGGCCGCCGCCGAAAATCGCGAGTTGTTCCTCGGCTCCATCCGCATGCTCGCCGCCGCCATCGACGAAAAGGATCCCTACACACGTGGTCACTCCGGCCGCGTAGCCAAGTATTCCATCATCATCGCGGAATACATGGGTCTGGATTCCGAAGACATTGACCGCCTGCGCATCTCCGCGCTGTTGCACGACGTCGGCAAGATCGGTGTGGATGATCGCGTCCTGAAAAAGCCCGGCAAGCTGACCGACGAAGAATTCGATTTGATGAAGCAGCATCCCAGCAAGGGCGCGAACATCATGCGTCCGGTCGCACAACTGAAGGACATGCTGCCCGGCATCGAATTGCACCACGAACGCATGGATGGCGCCGGCTATCCCTACGGTCTCTCCGGCGATCAGATTCCCATGATGGCGCGCATCATCGCCGTCGCCGACACCTTCGACGCCATCACCACCAATCGCCCCTATCAATCCGCCATGGACCTGGAATTCGCACTCGGTCGCATCCGCTCGCTGGCCATCTCCAAGTTCGATCCCAACGTAGTCGCCGCCCTAGACGCGGCCATAGCGTCCGGCCGCCTCCGCCTAAGCGCCGCGCTAGTAGAAGTATAATTCCTCGCCCGAATCGCTCTCCCTACCGCCAGCCAATCCTCACTCGTTACCACTCACTACTCACCAATCACTCTCCGTTTGCTACAATCAAATCCTCCGCCAAGCGCGGCAATAACTCATGATCTCTCTCTTCGGGCCACCCGAACCCACGCTTCTCGAACGCCTCAAAGATTCCGTCAGCAAAACTCGCTCGGAACTCTCCGCGCGCGTCGAACAATTGCTCACCGGCGACCGCCCTGTCGATCCCGAGCTGCTGAAACAACTGGAATCTGCGTTACTCAGCGCCGATCTCGGCGTGCGCACCACCAAAGAGGTCCTGGCCGCCCTGCGCCAGCAAGTGAACGAACACAAACTGGAAGAACCCGGCGCGCTGAAACGCGAACTGAAAAATCAAATCCTGAAGATTCTCACCGCACCCGCGACCACTCAGCCCAACGCAGACGGCAAACCGGCCAACGAGCCGCGCGTCCTCTTCGTCGTCGGCGTCAACGGCACCGGCAAAACCACCACCATCGGAAAACTCACCAATCGCCTGAAAAAAGAAGGCGTCGCCGTGATGCTCTGCGCCGCCGACACTTTCCGCGCCGCCGCCATCGAACAACTCGAAATCTGGGCGCGTCGTTCCGGCGTCGAAATGATCAAACAGAAACCCGGCGCCGATCCCTCCGCCGTAGTTTTCGACGCGCTCACCGCGGCGCGCGCTCGCAACGTCGATCTCGTCATCGTAGACACCGCCGGACGCCTGCACACCAAATCCAACCTGATGGCCGAGCTGGATAAAATGAAGCGCACCGCCGCCAAAGTAATTCCCGGCGCGCCGCACGACGTGCTTCTCGTCCTCGACGCCACCACCGGACAGAACGGCCTCAACCAGGCCCGCGAATTCTGGAGCCACGCCGGAGTCACCGGCATCGTGCTCACCAAACTCGACGGCACCGCCAAAGGCGGAATCGTCGTAGCGATAGCACGCGAACTGAATCTGCCGATCCGCTTCGTCGGCACAGGCGAAAAAATCGACGACCTGGTCCCATTCGATGCCCAAACCTACGTCAACTCGCTCTTCGATTAGATTTCGTAGCGACGGTCCCGCGGGACGCGGGACCGCCGGCAGTAGTAGTCGCTCTCACGAGCACTAGAATATGAATCGGACCACCGCTAACGACGAAGTCTGGATGCTCCGCGCGCTGACCTTAGCCACCCGCGGCGCAGCCCTCGCGCATCCCAACCCAATCGTAGGCGCGGTCCTGGTAAAAAACGGAAAAGTGATCGGCGAAGGATTCCACGACTACGACCGCCGCGACCACGCCGAAATCGTCGCGCTGAAACGAGCCGGAAAAAATGCACGAGGCGCGACACTCTACGTCACGCTCGAGCCCTGCTGCACCACCGGACGCACCGGCCCGTGCACTAAAGCCATCATCTCCGCCGGAATAAAAAAAGTAGTGGCCGCCATGCGCGACCCCAATCCCGCCGTTTCCGGCAAAGGCCTAGCCGAACTTCATCGCGCCGGCATTCAGGCAAGCAGCGCCACGCTGGAAAAACAAGCGCAGCACCTCAACGAAGACTTCGCGTGTTGGATTCAGACGAAGCTTCCACTCGTCACTCTGAAAACCGCGCTCACCCTCGATGGCCAAATCGCCCAAAAAGCCGGCAGCGTCACATGGATCACCAGCCAGCAATCACGCGACGCAGTCCAGCGCCTCCGCCACGAAGCCGACGCGCTCCTCACCGGCATCGGCACCGTCCTCGCCGATAACCCGCGCATGAGCGACCGTACTGGCGAGCCGCGTCGCCGCCCGCTTCTGCGCGCCATCGTTGATTCGCGCCTGCGCACTCCGCTGCGCTCGCATTTAGTGCAATCCGCGCAGAAAGATGTAGTGGTGTTCACGACGCAATTGCCCGATTCGCCGAAAGCTCGCGCCCTCACACGCGCCGGCGTCGAAGTCTTCCCCGTTTCCGGGCGCCAGGGCCACGCCGATATTCGCGCCGTGATCCGCGAACTCGGCCGCCGGCAAATCCTCAGCGTGTTGCTAGAAGCCGGCGCCGAACTAAACGGCGCAGCCCTGCAAGCTGGCATTGTGGACAAAATGATTCTCTTCTATGCTCCCAAAATCATGGGCACAGGCGGCGTACCGATGGCCAGTATCCCGTCGCGCTGGTTCGCAAAATCCCCAGCGCTGCAAAATTTAACCGTAAAACCATGCGGCCCCGATTTCGTAGTCCAAGGATATTTTCGCGATGTCTACCAACACTAAAGTGGCACGGGCGATCCTGCCTGGGCGCCAAAGTAAGCCGCACCGAAACTGATCACAGGAACGACACACAAATGTTCACAGGTATCACTGAACAAGTAGGCCAAATCGATTCCCTCGACCACTCCGAAACCGGCGGCCGCCTTCGTGTGAGTTTTGCTAATTCAGCCGCCAATGCCGCCGCGTCCGACTCCCCAATCGCGGCCTGCACAAAATTAGGCGACAGCATCTCCGCAAACGGCTGCTGCCTAACTGTGGTCGAATTCGCCGCAACCCACTTCACCGCTGACCTCTCCGGCGAAACTCTCCGCCGCACCAACTTCGGGGAAAAAAAGGCCGGCCACCTCGTAAATCTCGAACGGCCTCTCGCAGCCGGATCCCGCCTAGGCGGACATTTTATGCAAGGCCACGTGGACGGCATCGGCCGCGTCACCCGTCTCATCCCCGAAGGCGAAAATTGGTGGCTCTCCGTCCGCGTCCCGCAAGATCTGCGCCGCTATGTCGCCGAAAAAGGTTCCATCGCGCTCGACGGCATCAGCCTCACCGTCGCCCGCTGGCACGACGGCATCGCGGACATCGCCATCATCCCCTTCACCTACCAGCACACCAACGTGCGCAGCATGTCCGTCAACGACGCCATCAACATCGAAACTGACATCCTCGCCAAATACGTCGAGAGCCTGCTGCACAACGAAAAATCGCAAGCCACACCGCATCTCACGGTAAGACATCTAGTCGAGGAAGGATTTTAATGCGCGCACATCCACTGCCCCGCGCGCGCAACAGCTCGGTTTTCGTAGCGACGGAGTCTCGCCGGCATTTTAGTTTTGGCGTCCTCGCATGACCGACCGCAAATCCTACGACGTAGCCGTAATCGGCAGCGGAGTCTTCGGCGCCTGGACCGCCTACTACCTCTCCAAATCCGGCGCCTCCGTCGCATTGCTCGATTCCTACGGCCCCGCCAATTCCCGCGGCAGCTCCGGCGGCGAATCGCGCATCATCCGCATGGGCTACGGCGCGGACGAAATCTACACCCGCTGGTCCCTCCGTGCGCTCCCGCGTTGGAAAGAAATCTTCGCCCAGGCCGGCCGCCCAGAATTATTTCAGCCCACCGGCGTTCTCTGGATCGCGCACGATAAATACTCCTACGCGATGGACACCCTCACGGCTCTGCAAAATCACAAAGTCCCGCACGAGCGCCTCTCGCTCCTGGGCCTGCGCAAGCACTACCCCCAAATCGCATTCGACGACAACGCCTGGGGAATCCTCGAAACCGAAAGCGGCGTCCTCATGGCCCGCCGCGCCGTGCAAACTGTCGTGGAAGAAGGCGAGAAAATTGGCGTGCAATATCGCGCCGCATCCGCACTCGCCCCCTTCGGCGAAGGCCGCGTGTCTTCCCTCATGAGCACCCACGGCGAAAATATTTCCGCCGGAGCATTCGTCTACGCCACGGGCCCCTGGCTCGCCAAACTTTTCCCTGAACTCCTGGGCCCGCGCATCTTCATCTCACGCCAGGAAATTATTTTTTTCGGAGTCCCGCAAGGAGAGATTCAATTCCGGCAGCAGGCCCTGCCCACCTGGCTTTACTTAAAAGACGAATTCTACGGCATGCCCGACCTGGAAAATCGCGGCCTGAAAGTTGCCGACGACCATCACGGCGCGCCGGTGGATCCCGACACGCAATCCCGCGTCGCCACCGTCGCCGCCGTCGAATCTGCGCGCGAATTCGTCGCCCGCCGCTTCCCCGCCCTGAAGAACGCGCCCATCGTCGAAACGCGCGTCTGCCAATACGAAAACACTTCCAACGGAGATTTTCTGATTGACCAGCACCCGGATTTCACGAACGTCTGGCTGGTAGGCGGCGGCTCAGGCCACGGCTTCAAACACGGTCCATCGGTAGGAGAATACGTAGCTGCTCGCGTTACGGGATCCACCGCAACGGAAAACAAAATCGAACCGCGCTTTTCGCTCTCCGCAAAACAAACCACGCAAAATCGCAAGATCCACTAACACGAATCTCGCCGGCTTACCGCGTCCGCGCTTCCCTGGCCTTCGCACGCGCCCCGCGATAATAAAGCATCAACCCAAATAAAATCGCAAACGCGCTCCCGCCTGCGAGCTTCCCCTCAAATATCCACTTGTTCGCAGCTTCCGCCGGCGGAATCAGCGACAATACAATCCCGCCGAGTACCACTGTAAATCCCAAAATCCCCATCAGCCAGACGCCAACTTTTCCCCCCGGAATCAACACCTCGTTCTCATTCGCCCCGCGATCCGCGCGATAAGCCAGCCGGATCACCGCCCCGTACATATACAAAAACGGAATAAAATAAAGTATCGTCCCCGCATCCACCAATTCCTGATACGCCGTATTCGGACTGTCGCTGATTTGTCCCAATATCAGCACCACGCCCGTCGCAAACGCCTGCACCAGAATCGCCACCCACGGCGTCTTCCACTTCGGATGAATCCGTCCAAACGCCGCCGGCAAATACCGATCAATCCCCACCACGAACGGCACGCGCGCCACTCCCGCCACCGTCCCGCCGACGCCCCCTGCATTTCCCACCGTCACCAGAATCGCCGCGATCACGCCGAACAATACAATGCGCAGCATCATCGATCCCGAAGTCAGCGCCTGAAACACCCCGCTCTTCGGATCCACCGCGTCGGCCGGCAACATGCACAGCACCGCAAAAGTTCCCGCGATGTAAATCAACGCAATCAAAATTCCGGAGCCAAAAATCGCGCGCGGCAAAGTTTTCTGCGGATTGCGCACTTCTTCGCTCATTGTCGCGCAAAGCTCCAGCCCCACAAACGCAAACGCGATCTGCGGCCAGAAATTTACCGTGCCCCAATCCCAGGTGGGCATCATGTTCCGCCAAGTAAAATGCGTCACCGAACCGTGCGCGTGCCACAGGTACGCCGCCATCCCCACCAGCATCAGCAGCGGCACGTAAGTCGAAACCGCGCCCACGTTCTGCAGCCACTTCCCGATGTTCAACCCCACGATGTTCAATGCAACTGCCACAAAAAGTAATCCGAAGGACCCAGCTACCAAAAATGTCCGGTCCTGCGCCAGATACGCGGTGCTGCCTCCGCCGATGTAGGCCGCCATCGCCGCGCTGGCCATCAGCAGCGCAGGAAAATAAAAAAACGTGTACACCCAATACGTCCATCCAGCGATAAACCCGTGGAAATCTCCGAACGCTTCCTTGGACCACACGTATAATCCGCCTTCTTCCGGAAATCGCGTGGACAATTCCACGATCACAAACGTAGTCGGCAGGAAAAAGAACAATGCGGCCAGAACCCATAAACTGATGGAAGAAGTGCCGTTGTGCGCCGCCGCTGCAATCCAACGCGGCCCCAGCACCGCGCCAATATTGAACAGCAGCACGTCCCAGAATCCCATCACGCGGCGCAGCTGGGATTTCGGGTCGCCGGCTTTCGGTGCAGGCGCAGAGGCGCCGGCCGCCGTGGGATTTTGGCTCACTCGGTGGCGTCCAACGCGGGAATCATTTCATCTTGCGCCAGAAAATTTCGCAGAAACGGTTCCTTAGAATTTTCCAGCTCCTGCCACGTGCCGAAAAATCCCACGCGGCCTTCCTGCAGGAACAGAATGCGATCCGCTAACTTCTTCGCCAGGTGCGTATCGTGCGTAACTACGATCGAAGTCTTGTGCAATTTCGCCTTCAATTTCACGATCAGGTCGGCCACGTACGCGGCCATCAACGGGTCCACCATCGTAGTCGGCTCGTCGTAAAGAATCGCGTCGGGATCTTCCGCCAGCGCACGCGCAATCGCCACCGCGCGTTTCGCTCCCGTGCTCAGATCCGCCGGCAAACGATCCGCATAGTCCGCAACCTCCAGCTCGGTCATCAGCCCCTGCACCGTCGCGTCAATTTTTTCCGGCGCTTCCGGCTCGCTGCGGCTCTCCAGCGGGAACGCCACATTCTCCTCCACCGTCAGCGAATCAAACAGCGCGCCCGATTGAAACACCATCGTCACCCGTCGCCGGATTTGCGAAAATTGCTCTTCCGTCCAGTCCGTCACGTCCTGCCCCGCCACAATAATTCGCCCCGAATCCGGCGCCAGAAATCCCAGCAGCAACTTCAACGACACCGATTTCCCCACACCGCTGCGCCCCATGATCACGGCCGTCTCGCCCTGATCCACGAAGAAGCTCACGTCCTTCAGCACGGCGTTATCGTCAAACGCCTTGCAAACATTTTTGAATTCGAAATAGTGCTCGCTCACTTTTCCGCTCGCCCGGCAAATTTCGCCTTGGCCTCTTCGTAATCCGCCGGCGTGTTCACATTCTTGAATAGGAGACCGTCGGAATCAAAGCCTTTCCATTTCGCTGGTTCTATCATTTCCACGCGCAATTCCGCCAGCCCATCCGTCACCTTGCGCACGCCCCGCTCCAGCGTCCGCCGTATCGCCGGCTCGCTGCCTTTGTGGTACATCGCGCAAAGCGGCTCCGCTCCGCGCTTGTTCGCCGCCGTCGGATTCATCGCCACCACTGCCTCCTCCGCGGAATCGCGTGCGCGCTGCAACAAATATTCCAGCCACACGCGCGTCAAGTACGGCAAATCGCACGCGACGATTAGATTCCATTCAGCCGACGACGCGCGCAACGCCGTCGCAATCCCGCCCAGCGGCCCGCAACCCGGCCAGTCATCCGCAATCGCCCGCAATCCGAGTCCCCGATATTTTTCAGGCGTCCCCACCACCACGGCCGGAGCAACCACCACCGATTCCACTAATCGGGCCGCGCGCACAATCATCGGTACGCCCGCAATTTCCAACAATCCTTTGTCCGCATGCATACGCGAACTTTCTCCGCCCGCCAAAATAAATCCCTCCACCGCTGCAACGTGAGGCGTCTCGCTCATCACTTTCCCGGCCTCTGAATCCCCAGCTCACGCAATTTCTCCTGTAGACTCTGCCGGTGCAATCCCACCTCCGCCGCGGTCTGCGACACATTCCAATGATGCTCTTCCAATTTCTTCCGCAAATAAATAATCTCAAACTGCCGCTTGGCCTCGCGAAAATCCGCCTCGCCCAAAAACGAATCGTCCCCCGCCTTTTTCGCAGCGCCGCCCGCGCTCGCGCCCGCCGGGCCGCGATACTCACGAATCTCCTGAGGCAACTCCGCCGAGGTAATCTCATCGCCATCACACAACACCAGCGTCCGTTCCAGCGCGTTGCGCAATTCCCGCACGTTTCCAGGCCAATCGTAATGCCGCAGCAAACTCATCGCCTCCAGCGACACGTGCGCGCGATGCTTGTGCCGCGCTCCCAGCTGCACCAGAAACGCGTCGATCAGCATCGGCAGATCTTCTCGGTGCGCGCGCAGAGGCGGCAATTCCAGCGTCACCACGCGCAGCCGGTAATACAGATCCTCGCGAAAACTTCCCGCCGCGATTTCTCCGGGCAAGTCCCGATGCGTCGCGCTGATCACCCGCACATCCACATCAATCGTGTGCGACCCGCCCAGCCGCTCGATCTTGCGATTTTCCAGCGCACGCAGCACTTTCGCCTGCGTCACCGCATTCATGTCCCCAATCTCATCCAGAAAAATCGTCCCGCCCGACGCCAGCTCGAATTTCCCCTTGCGCTGCTGAGCCGCTCCGGTAAACGCTCCGCGCTCGTATCCAAACAATTCCGATTCGATCAAATTTTCCGGCAGCGCCGCGCAATTCACCGCGACAAACGCCCGGCTGCGCCGCGTCGACCGCTCGTGAATTTCCTGAGCCAACAAATCCTTCCCCGTCCCGCTTTCGCCCAGAATTAAAACCGTCGCATCCGAAGCCGCCACCCTCTCTGCCATCTCAAAAACGCGCCGCATTGCCTCCGAAGCGCCGAGCAGTCGTCCGAATTGCCCGTCGGTCACCAGCTCGCGCCGCAAACGCGTATTTTCTTCAGCCAATTCAGAAAGCTGCAGCAAATTCGCGACGCGCCGGCGCAGCTCCTCGATGTCGAATCCCTTCACAATGTAATCGGCCGCGCCACTCTGCAACGCTTCCACCGCCGTCTTCGCCGTATCCAAAGCAGAAACCACAAGCACCGGCATCTCGTGTCCGTTTTCACGCAACCACCGCAAGAACGAAAGCCCATCCTCGCCCGGCATCACCAAATCCAGCAGAATCAAATCCGGCGTCGCAGCGACCAACGCCTCGCGCGCCGCTGCAGCCGACGCAGCCTCGATCACCTTATATTGTTTCTCGAGCGCCCGCCCCGTCCCATACCGCGCAGCACTTTCGTCATCCACCAACAAAATTGTTCGCATCATTTATTTCGCGTCCTCTTCCGCCAGCGGCAGCGTCAAATGAAACCTAGTCCCTTTCCCATGACGCAGCGGGCTCTCCACAGCCAGAGTCCCGCCCAATTCCTCAATCCGCCGCGCGACAATCGCCAGTCCCAGCCCCGTCCCTGTCGCCTTCGTCGTGAAGTACGGCTGAAATATTTTCGCGCGTAGTTCCGGCGAAACTCCCGGACCGTCGTCGTCCACCACGACGTCCAGCCTGCCGTCATAACGCCCCACGCTAATCCGCACCCGCCCGCCGCCCGGCTGCGCTTCCATCGCGTTCACAATCAAATTCGAAAGTACCTCGCTCAACGCCTCTTCCGACGCCTGCGCCATAATCTCGTGCGTCGGCTTCTCAAATTCCAGCCGCACGTTGCGCCGCTCCGCGTCCCGCCCAAACAGCCATGCCGTCTGCGCCGCCACCGCCACTGCCGCGACGGGCTCGCCATGCACCGTCGGCTTCGCGTAGTGCAGCAGCTGCGTCAGCTTCGCGCTCATGCGATCAATTTCGCCCACTATTAATGTACAGTCGCGCCGCACATCCAGCGGCAAATCCGGATTTTCCAGCTGCACCTGCAGCACCGTTTTCATCGAGCTCAGCGGATTCCGCAAATTGTGCGACACGCTCGCCGCCATCTGCCCCAGCACCGCCATCCGTTCGCGCTCCGCCAGTTCGCGTTCCAGCCGCAACTTGTCTTCGATCAACCGCGCCAGATCCACCATCCCCGGCAATTGCTCAGCCAGAAATTCCAGCGCCGCCGTCGTCTCGCCCGTCAGATACGATCCGGTGGTCGCCGCCTCCAGCACTCCGATTTCCTGCCCATCTTTCATCAACCGCATCTGCGCCGTGTGCCCCAGCCCGCCCGGAGCCTCCAGGGGCCGAATCGCCGCATCGCGCGGAATCGAAATGCGCACCGCCGCCAAACCAAATTCCTCGCGTATCCTCCGCTCCGCCTCCGCCTCCAGATGCGCCACCTTCCCCTGCCGCGCCTCCTGCTGCAACTGCGACGTCAAGCGCTGCACACGGTCCATCCGCTCGGCTAACCGCCGATGCAGCACCGGTCCAATGGCCCGCTCCAGCGGCTCAAAAAGAATTATCAGCACAAACAGCAACACACTCGCCGTAGCCTCCGGCGGCAAAACCGGCTCCAGCCACCCGCTGACCCGCCGCACCAGCGCCAAATAAAGCAGCGCCAAAAAAGTAGCCGGCAGCGCATACATCAAATTCCTCTGTGCCCCAAATTCCAAAAAATTCCGCCGCACCGCGTAATAAAGCAGCAACGCCCCCGGCAGCACACACAGAAAAGTGATCGCGGTCGCAGTACCGTCGCCAGTCAGAGGCGGTGTCGTCGCAAATCCCTCCCGCAGTGCGATCGTCGCGAAGATCAAAACCGAGCACACACCGAGCCATGCAAAAAATCTGCGCTCCCGTGGCGCTTTTGAAGACTTCGCGATTGAAAATTCAAGGGCAGCGCACGCCAAGACCGCCGCAACAGACGGGAACAGTTCTGAACCGTCCTTCTCGAACCACCACATGATTGACTGCATGAAGGTGCGTGGTTCAGCGCGCTGGGTGAATGCGAAGCCAAGGGCACCGGCAACTGGCAGCGCGTACAACAGCCACACAAACGCGCTGCACGTTCGCGGTAACACCCGACCCTGAATGCTCCGTATATACGCGAAGTGAACGTGCACCAGAAGGGCCGGCAAGAACGTCATTCCGAGGACGTGGAGTATCCAACAGAAGAGCCGAGTCGGATACGACAGCGAGCCATATTGCATGAACGCGTTGATTTCGAGCAGCCCACCCGCATAGATCAAGAATAGCGACAGGACCAAAAAGAAGAGTAGCCGCTCGAATAATCGCGGTCGCCGGTGCCCCAAAATCAGCGCCAGCAGAAACAAATAGACCAGCGTCCCGGCTGTTAAACTGATGAGTCGGATATAGAAGAGTGATGGCACCTGCGTCAGTGCCGGGGATTCTAGCCCGCGACTACCCGCAAAGGCAAGAAACAAGTGTCAGATAAATCTGGCGGCACTTAAACTACTGAAAACACAACCCATAAACAGGAAGAAGCCGCTAGATATGTGAGCCTCGAATTATCACATTCCTCCTTGACTCGCTCCCATACGGTTGCTATATTAGCACTCGCCTACGAGGAGTGCTAAACGGTCTCCTGACCGCTATAACTCCTCCCGGCAAGTCTCACCAAACAATTGGAGGATTTTACAAATGGCAGTCAATATCACGCCCCTACACGACCGCGTGCTAGTGCGGCGCCTGGAAGAAAAGGAATCCATCAAGGGTGGCATCATCATCCCGGACTCCGCTAAAGAGAAACCACAAGAGGGTGAAGTCATCGCCGTCGGCTCTGGCCGCCGCGAAAAAGGTGAACTCATCCCCCTCGACGTAAAAGCCGGTGACCGCATCCTGTTCGGCAAGTACAGCGGCAACGACATCACCATTGACGGCGAGGAATTCATGATCATGAAGGAAGACGAGATCCTCGCGAAGCTCGGCCCCGCTGCCAAAGCAGCCGGCAAGCGCTAACTCGCTCTATCTAAACAGCAACTTCCCGGACGCGGCCCAGGCCACGCACCGGAGAACCAACTCACAGCACAAAAAATAGGAGAAAGACATCATGGCAAAGCAAATCGTGACTGGTGAAAATTCTCGCCAGGCGATCCTGCGCGGCGTCAATCAGCTCGCCGACGCAGTTAAAATCACGCTCGGCCCCAAGGGCCGCAATGCGGTAATCGAAAAGAAGTTCGGCTCGCCCATCATCACCAAGGACGGCGTCACCGTCGCCAAGGAAATCGAGCTGCAGGATCCGCTCGAGAACATGGGCGCACAGATGGTCCGTGAAGTGGCGTCCAAAACATCCGACGTAGCCGGCGACGGCACCACCACAGCCACCGTACTGGCCCAGGCCATCTTCCGCGAAGGCGTGAAGGCGGTTGCGGCCGGAGCCAGCCCCACGGCCCTGAAGCGCGGCATCGAAAAGGCCGTCGAAGTGGCGGTCGAGGAAGTTCGCCGCCTGCATAAGGACGTCAAGGGCGACATGATCGCCCAAGTCGGCACCATCAGCGCGAACAACGACAAGCACATCGGCGACATCATTGCCGGTGCGATGAAGAAGGTCGGCAAGGACGGCGTCATCACCGTGGAAGAATCCAAGACCATGGAAACGTCGCTCGAGGTCGTCGAAGGCATGCAGTTCGACCGCGGCTACCTCTCGCCCTACTTCGTCACCGACCCCGAACGCATGGAATGCGCGATGGAAGACGTCCGCATCCTCATCCACGAAAAGAAAATCTCCTCGATGAAGGACTTGCTGCCCCTTCTCGAGCAGATCGCCAAGCAGGGCAAGCCGCTTTTGATCATCGC
>Ga0209169_10001036_pt1 | contig 17057 bp, 16 predicted proteins | sample HubBroMetageWRM4_FD_188346 | JGI IMG/M metagenome (GOLD analysis project Ga0209169, IMG submission 188346) | Warmed soil microbial communities from the Hubbard Brook experimental Forest, New Hampshire - Hubbard Brook CCASE Soil Metagenome WRM 4... | ecosystem: Environmental > Terrestrial > Soil... | reverse complement strand
ATTTCCGGCGGCGGACTCCGGCGGCGCGTGCCATCGCACTCGGGATACAAGAACTTAGCGCCTGTCGCAGCCCTGCCCGCCGACGGAGGAGCGGAAGCGCGACTGCTTGGGCCGGCTAAAGGCGATGGCAAACTTACTTTCGACAAACTCACCGATCTCTATCATTCCGGCACCAAACATGAAGAGGATCAGCCGGCACATTTGCTCATTCAAGATACAAATATCTGCAATGACCGTTGCGTGAAAGAGTTTGCAAGTCCCTGCCAGAATTTTTGTCCAGCGAACGTATACGAGATGGTGGAGGATTCGACCGCGCCCCATGGCAAGCGCATCAGCCTGAATCCAGCCAACTGCGTGCACTGCAAGACCTGCGATATTCAGGACCCCTACCAGATCATTACCTGGGTTCCGCCTGAGGGCGGCGGCGGACCGAATTACGACGGGATGTAAGGAAGCACTTAGCAGTTAGCCGTTAGCACTTAGCTCGTGCGCGACCAGGCGACTGCGCCCTACCACCGCAATGGGGACGAAGTCAAAGTCTACCCGTTAAGGACTGGTTCCCCTTCCCAACCGGGTATATACTTCTCCCGATACTTTTGCTGTAATCCGGTTATGACCGGGCGCGGGGCACATTTTCATTTTCCTAACGCTCCGTGAATAGAACGCTGGTGCAGGGATCTTGATTATCATTCGCCCTGGACGACTGGCGGGGGCGGGAATCGCTCTCAAAGCGGTGCCTTCCCGAGAGAGGTCTTACTCGTGGACGTCGTACTTATACGCCTTCTGTTTGTCCTGATCGTCGCTGTCATCTGCCTTCTCATTCATCCGTTTAACCTGCCGCAGAACCTGGCTGCCGCCGTGGGTCTGCTGATCGGCGCTGCCATCGTTGTGTTCGAGTGGAGGTTGCACGCGATGAGCCTGAAGCGCCTGATCGGAGCCGCCATCGGCAGCGTGCTCGGGATCATGGGCGCTTATCTGTTCGCGCTGGTCATTCGCAACAGTATTCCTGCGAGCCCTACCCAAAGTTTCCTGCAGATCATGGTCATGCTGATCATGGCCTACGTCGGATTGGCGGTGGGAGCCAACAAAGGCGACTTGCTGAATTTAGCTGCGCTGGGCGGGATCTTCGGCGGCGAAAAGTCGGGTAAGAAGAGTTACAAGATCCTCGACACCAGCGTCATTATTGATGGGCGCATTGCGGACATCGCCGAAACTGGTTTTCTTGACGGACTGATCGTGATTCCACAGTTCGTGCTGCGCGAATTGCAGTTAGTGGCCGATTCGGCCGACTCACTGAAACGCAATCGCGGACGCCGCGGTCTCGACATATTGCAGCGGCTGCAGAAAACTGCTTCGGTGCAGATCCAGATCGTGGAAGACGATTTCCCCAGTGTCCGCGAAGTGGATATGAAGCTCATCGAACTGGCCAAGGTGTATGAGGGAAAGATCATCACCAACGACTTCAATCTCAACAAAGTCGCCCAGTTGCAGGGCGTTGCCGTGCTTAACATCAACGAACTGGCCAACTCGCTCAAGCCGATTGTTCTACCCGGCGAAATCATGCGGGTGTTTATTCTGAAAGAAGGAAAAGAGTACAACCAGGGCGTCGCCTATCTCGATGATGGCACCATGGTGGTCGTAGATAACGCGCGCAAGATGATTGGCAAGACCATCGACATTTCCGTAACCTCCGTCTTGCAGACGACCGCGGGCAAGATGATTTTTGGCAAGTGGGATGAACGCGGAACCAGCCGTCATGACTCCAAATCGCCGCCTCCGGTGACTGCGCCTCCGGCCTCGGGAACCAGTGGACCGGCGTCGGATCCGGCAAAGAAAATCGTGCCAGCCGTCGCCGAGCGGGCCGCGGACTAGCCATGCTTCTTCTACGCTCTTCAGGGGCCGGCCCGCGCTCTAGTGTCGCGCTGTACTATACTGATCCCCCCTATGAAGGTGTTTGTCATTGTTCCGGCGGCTGGACTGGGCACTCGCATGGCTGTTCCCTCGACCGCCTCGTCAGCGGCCAAGCCCCGAAAAAAAGCTCCGACTAAGCAGTTCAAAGAACTTGGCGGAGTGCCGATTCTTGTCCACACCCTGCGGAAGTTCGCCGCAGCACCTGCGGTTTACGAAATAATCGTTGCGCTGCGGAAGGACGAAATTGCCGGCTTTCGCACCCAGGTCGAAAAGCAGTACCCCGAAATCCTGAGCAAACGCCTGCAGATGGTCGAAGGCGGCGAGCATCGCCAGGACTCGGTAGCCAGCGCTCTGGCCCGTACCGCGGCCGATGCAGAAGACATCGTGCTGGTGCACGATGCAGTGCGTCCGTTCGTGACGGCAGAGATCATAGGCAATGTGATCGAGGCAGCGCACAAACACGGAGCCGCGATCGCGGGCTGGCCGGCCGTGGACACGGTGAAAGGGGTGGAACGCACCGCGGAAGGTGCGCTCATCAAAGCCACTATTCCGCGCGCGAGTGTGGTGATGGCGCAAACTCCGCAGGGCTTTCATTACAACATCCTTAAGAAGGCCTTTGATGACGCCGTCGCCGACGGCTTCCTCGGTACCGACGAGGCTTCATTGATCGAGCGCGCCGGTCTGCCGGTCGTGGTGGTGATGGGCTCAGCACGCAATATAAAAATTACGACGCCAGCTGACATGGAACTGGCCGAGTTTTATTTGAAACACGAAGGCGAGAGCAAGTCTTGAATCCGGAAACGCGGAAACCTGAAATGCGCATCGGCTACGGTTGGGATTCGCACGAATTCAAGCCGGGCGTCCTGCTCAAAATCGGTGGCGTGGCTCTCCCGCACGATAAGGGACTCGGAGGCCATTCCGATGGCGACGTTCTGCTGCACGCGATCACCGACGCGCTGCTCGGAGCCATCGCCGGACCCGACATTGGAGCGCTGTTTCCGCCTTCCGATCCGCAGTGGAAGAATGCTGACTCTGCCGTGTTTCTGTGGGAAGCATTGCAGCGCGTTAAGACTGCGGGCTACGAAATCGTGAACCTGGATTCCACGCTGATCCTGTCCACGCCGAAAATCGGTCCGCATGCGGAAGCGATTCGCAAACACGTAGCCAAGCTGTGCGGAATTCCTGCGGACTGTGTGGGGATCAAAGCGAAAACGCCGGAGGGCATGGGCACCGAAAACGCGGCGATTGCGAATGTGGCGGTCCTGCTGAAGCTCAGCTAGGAGTAGATGGAGGCGCCCGCGTTGCTTTGATCAGATGATCAGAGTTTTCCTAGGGCAGCCAAAACCATGTAGGCAATTTGCGCCGTCGCCAGGCCCACCCAGATACGCTGCCGAATACGCGATCGGCGGATATCGCGCAACAGGTCGGCGGCGGTGAGTTCGGGGACAATGTCTCGCTTCTCCGGAGCTGGAGCCACCGGCTGCAGATTAATTGGCCTCGCGGCATCGACCGGCTTCGGTTTGTCGGGATAAAAGACCTTCGGCGTGTCCACCACTTCGGACCACAGCGGCAGCAGTATCCATGACTTCGGAATGATGTCCAGAACCGGCTTGGAAGTCAGTTGCAGAGCGGGCTGCGTTTCCGGCGCGACGCGATCCGCCAGATTCCGCAGCAGCGAGCCCCACCAGAAGTGGCTGAGTTGATCGGTGAGCAACTCGCCGACATCCACGGGCCGCGATTCCAGTTCCAGCGGCGGCAGAATTTCCGGAGAAATCACATCACCGATGTTGCTAAACACGGTGCGAAACCAAGGCAGGCGCAAACGCTCCCCAAGCGCCAGTCCGACATACACTGGCCGCGAGGTGAGTTGCAGCGGCGGAAGCTTCTCGGGCGCGAAAGTATCGCGCAGATTGCCGACTAGAGATCTCCAGAGCGGCTGCGTCAGGCTTGCGGGAGGGAGCAAATCCAGCGGAAGATCGGACGATGACGTCATGGAGTGTGGATCGGAATCCCAGGCTTCGGCGGCATTGGAACGGTAGGACATAGAATTCAGAGAGCCAGAACGTCCAATACGTAATGTTAGATGCCGCGGCGGGATCTGTCACGCATCTTTACTTAGCTTTACGAGCGACCGCACCAATAGCGGCGTTCTGAGAACTAACGCCGTTGACGATGGGAATCTGGAAGTGGGGCGAATTCAGGAGTAAGCTGCTGTGCGTGAGAACCAAGGCGCTTATGCACACTGCTCGCTGGCATATCTTGTTGTGCGCCGTTTTCTGTTTGCTCATGATACCGCGCTTCGGGTATGCGCAAAGCATCACCGAACTCAGGAGCAAGGCTGAGGACGGTGATGTACAAGCACAATTGGCCCTTGCCAAGGCGTATCACCTAGGTGAAGGAATCGAGAAGGATGACGCACAAGCCGCGCGGTGGTGGGAGAAGGCTGCGGAGCACGGCGATGTGGCGGCGCAGGTCAACCTCGGGGCTGCTTATCAGCTTGGAGCGGGCGTTCCGAAGAACTACGCGGCTGCCGTCCGCTGGTACACGAAAGCCGCCGATCAGGGAAATGCAGAAGGTCAGCGCGGCCTTGCACTCCTTTATCACTTGGGACAGGGTGTTCCAAAAGGCGACGTAGACGCCGTGCGTTGGTACACCAAAGCTGCCGAGCAAGGAAATGTACAGGCCCAGTCGGACCTTGCAGTGCTTTATCACCTGGGCGGACAGGGTGTCCCACAAGACGAAGCCGCAGCGATGCGCTGGTGGAAGAAGGCCGCCGAGCAAGGCGATGCAACGGCTGAAGGCAATCTCGGGACGGCGTATGGCTTAGGAATAGGTGTTCCGAAAGATACTGCTGAGAGTCTGAGATGGCACACCAAAGCTGCCGAAAGTGGCAACGCGGCTTCCCAGTTCAGCCTAGGAATGTTCTATCTCCAGGGCACGGGAGTCCCCAAGGACGAGGCAGCGGGAATCAAGTGGCTGCGCAAGTCGGCCGATCAGGGCAATGCTGCCGGTCAGTTCTGGCTAGGAGCTGCGTATGACTCCGGCACAGGGGTCGCAAAGGATACCGCCGCAGCTTTGCAGTGGTATCGCAAGGCAGGCGACCAAGGCTACGCAGCGGCTCAATACAACCTCGGACAGGCTTACAACTTAGGGAACGGCGTCGAAAAGGATCCCGCCGAAGCAGCTCGCTGGTGGGAGAAGGCGGCCGAACAGGGCCTTGCGAAGGCTCAATATAATCTCGGTCTGGCTTATCTCGATGGCGCAGGCGTCCAAAAGGACAACGCAGAAGCCTATTTCTGGATAGCGCTTGCTGCGGCATCTCTCGAACAGGGATTCGTGAAGGACCATCGCGGCAAAGCCGAAGCGCTGCTCACACCAGCTCAGCTTGTTGATGTGAAGGAACGTATTCGCAAATGGGAAGAGGCGCATCCGGCCACGCAGACAGCTTCACTAAATTCCTTGCCAAGCATCCCGCAACCTCAACGACAGACCGAAACCCAGGAGCATTCGGAGGACCAACAACAGGCTCGCACACAAGACCAAGTGAAGCCGGTGTTTTTGATAACGAACTGCACGTCGAAATCAGAGTCAACGATTTTATCTGCGTTCAAGGAGGCACTCCAGAGCTCGAAGAAATACGAACTGGTGTCCGACTTGAGCGACAAGGGGAAAATGGATGTCGTGATTACGGTGAAAATGATTTGCGTTGAAGATAAGGGGAATGTTGCGGTCGCCAGCGTTTATGGGTTGGCTAAGTGCTTTGGGCCTAAGAATTGTCACGTCTCGGTCAATGACTCAACTCTGAGCGCCCTCCTTTCCGGGCCTGCCATGGAAACGCGAAGTGGCACAAATCTCTTTAAGGGCTTCGATGATGCGCAAGCGCGAAGCAAGGACCAGATGATCCTGAACCACTAATCTGGTCGCGTGACCACGCGATTCAACGTCTGAGTGACAATGGCAAAATGGACACGGTAGTAATCATTCAAATGGCTTGCGAAGAGCGTAACAAGTCCGTGTCGGTCAAGAGCGCCCGCGGGATGGCGAAGTGTTTCGGTCCTAAGAACTGCCATGCAGCGTCGGACGGCCGCACGAGGAATGTTCTGTCGTGCGACCCGAACGGTGAGCCTACCCATGACTCTCTTTATCTTTAGTACATGGCCTTTGATGCCGTTGAGGACGACCCTTCGGTTCAAGCACAATCGCAAGGGCAAAGTCGAAAAGGGATTTTTGAAAGGGAGAAACTGAATTGAGCGGTCACGGGCAAGCCAAGGCTCAAGAGCGGATGCGGCGTTTCTCCCGCTATCGTTTTGACGTGCGCGTTCAGGTGTCGGTGTTCCGCGAAGGCCTGACCACCACCTGCTGGGGCCGTACCAACGAACTCGGCCAGGACGGTATCGGGGCGACCCTGAGCGGTGAATTGCAGGCCGGCGAAGTTGTCTCCCTGGAGTTTCCCGTACCTCTTGATCCGCACATCGTCAAACTGCGCGCGGTGGTGCGTTACAGCGACGGCCTGCGCTGTGGATTCGAGTTTCTGGTGTTGAGTGACGAGCAAAAGCTGACCCTGCATCAGGTTTGCGTAGTCTTGTCCAACGCGTCCTGAGGCGTTGTGCCTTTCCCAATTTGAAAATCCCATTACCGCCGTAACTACCGGCCCGGGATCGAGCCCGCTTACCATCAGACGATCGTCAGTGCATCGTGGGAAGGGACTGTATGGGGGAGAAAACCGCCCCGGCGGCAACTTCGACTTCGACCGAACCGCTGCAGGTAAAGGCGTTGCGGGACACGCTCGAGCACAGTGCGCCGCCGGTCTTTACCCACGCCTCCGATCCCATCTCCGATCCCATGCCCGGTCCGGCTGCGGCGCCTTCGCCCAGCAATGGCCGCGGCGCCGATCTCCCACTTGCAGTGGAGAAAGCCTACTTCGAACAGCTCATCGAAAACGCCCCCGAAGCGATCAGTATTGTTGACCAGGAACTGCGTATTTTGCGTGTAAACGGCGAGTTCACCCGGCTGTTCGGCTTTACATCGGCCGAGGCCGCTGGAAAACGGCTCGACGAGCTCATAGTACCGCCTGATCGCTACGCGGAAACGGCATGGATCGTAGAATGCATCAAGACACAGAGCAAGCTTTCGCTAGAGACTCGCCGCCAGCGGAAAGATGGCTCCCTGGTCGAAGTGCTGCTCTCAGCGTCGCCGGTGACGCTGAACGGCAAGCGAGATGGATCTTACGCCTCCTATCGCGACATCACCGATCAGAAGCGCGCCGAGGAATTGAACGCGGCCTTATACGCCATCGCCGCGCGTAGTCAGTCGGCTGAGGATTTGCAGCAGTTTTTTGCGGCCATTCACAATATCGTCGGACAGTTGATGAATGCGCGCAATTTCTACATCGCCCTTTACGATCCGCAGGCGCAGTTGCTGAGTTTTCCCTACTTCGTCGACGAGGAAGATCCTACGCCCACTCCAAAGCCTCTAGGCCGCGGCCTGACGGAATATGTTTTGCGCTCGGGCGAGCCCCTGTTGGCGACGCCGGCGGTGTTTGACGAACTGGTGCGGCAAGGCGAAGTGGAATTGATCGGCGCTCCGTCGGTAGACTGGCTCGGTGTTCCCCTGAAGCGTGGCACGACCTCCATTGGAGCGCTGGTCGTCCAGAGCTACAACCAAAACACCCGCTTCCAAGACCGTGATCGCGAGATTCTGAAATTTGTTTCCCAGCAATTGGCTGCGGCCATCGAGCACAAGCGCTATGAGGAGGCACTCCGCCGCTCCGAGGCCCGATCCCGCTCCCTGATTTTGAGCGCCGCCTTTGGGATTTGCCGCTGCACCCTCGCCGGCCGGTTTCTCGATGTGAATCCTGCGCTTATCACTATGCTTGGCTATGGATCGGTCGAAGATCTTCTGCAGCTGAATCTAAGGCGTGAAGTCTTCGTCAGTCCCCAGGGGTTAGAGGGGCTGGCCGAAGACTATCGCCGCACCGGAAGTCTGAATGGAGTGGAAGTGCAGTGGAAGCGTAAAGATGGCCGCGTCATTATCGTCCGGCTCAGTGGCAGCGCCTCGGTCAGCACTGATGAGCCCGAGGAAGTCCTGGAGTTGATCGCTGAAGACATCACCGACCGTCGTCAGCTCGAGGAGCAGCTTCGGCAGGCGCAAAAAATGGATGCCGTCGGTCGCCTAGCCGGCGGCGTTGCCCACGATTTCAACAATCTATTGATGGTGATTAACGGATACACCGAGGTGCTGCTGGAACAAATGCCGAAGGGCAGCGCCATGCATCATAAAGTCGAGTCCATACAGCAGGCTGCTGATCGCGCCGCGACCCTCACCCGCCAGTTGCTGGCGTTCAGCCGCAAGCAGCTCCTCGAACTCAAGGTGGTTGACGTCAACACCGTCGTGGGCGATATGGAGCGCCTGCTGCGGCCCTTGATCGGCGAAAACATTGAACTGATCACCCGACTCTCTCCTGAAACTGGCCGCACTCGCGCGGACGCCGGCCAACTCGAGCAGGTCATCATGAACCTGGTGGTCAACGCGAAGGACGCGATGCCCGAAGGCGGCAAGCTCACCTTGCAGAGCTCCGACGTTACGGTGCGCCAGAACTTCAGCGAACACCGATTTATTCAGCCGGGCCGCTATGCCGTGATTTCGGTTGCCGATACCGGCCATGGCATGGACAAAGAAACCCAGTCCCGCATCTTCGAGCCTTTTTTTACCACCAAGGAAAAAGGGAAAGGCACCGGCCTCGGCCTCTCTACCGTTTACGGCATTGTCAAGCAGAGCAGCGGATACGTGTTCGCGCAAAGCGAAGTCGGAACGGGGACAACCTTCTACGTTTACTTACCCCGCGTGGAAGAATCTGCCGAAGAGCTGAGTCCGGCCAAGACGCTGCAGAATGAAGCCGGCGGTTGCGAGACTGTTCTGCTAGTGGAGGACGAAGAATCGGTGCGTGAGTTGGTGCATGTGACTCTGGTCTCTCGCGGCTACAAGGTTCTCCAAGCCGAAAACGGCGAGGCCGGCCTGCGCATCGCCGAGGCATGCAAAGAACCCATCGATATACTGATCACAGATGTCGTCATGCCCGGCATGGGAGGCCGGGAACTCGCCAAAAGGCTTCTTGCGCTGCGAACCGGCATCAGCGTGCTTTATCTTTCGGGCTACACCGAAGATGCCGTGGTCACTCAAGGCGCGATCGGACCGGCTACCGCGTTTCTTCAGAAACCCTTCACGCTCCAGAATCTCGTGAAGAAAGTCCGTGAAGTACTGCGCGCGAAGGCCCCCGCGACGTCCGCCTCCAAGGCCGCAGCGAAATCAGCCTCCAGTTAGTGCAGAAAACCTTCCTGCCAGTTTTTTTCGCCGAAACTTTCTACTACAATGCGGGTTAGCGCATCCTAAGAATTAAAGACAGGAGTGTCTTATGAATTCCCATGCCTCCCCCCGATGTGCCGGACGCCTGCTCATGGCTCTGGCGGCGATGACCTGCACAATTTTTATAGCCGGCTGCGGTTCCGGCGGTGGGCCTGCCATACCCAACAACCAGGGTTTCACCAACGGCAGCTTGAATGGAACCTATATTTTTAGTTCGCAAGGTGTCGATGAAGGCGGGGCCCCCTTACTCATCACGGGCGCTTTCGTGTCCAATGGAAGCATGATTCAGCAGGGAGGCACGATGGATGTCGTCGACCCAGAAGCCACTTCGCCCCCGTACGCCCAGCCGATCACCAGCGGCAACTACTCCATCAGCCCCGACGGCCGTGGAAAGATCAACCTAACCAGTTCGGTGGGAAGCTTTACCTTTGATATAGTGCTGAGCTCGCCTCAGCACGGGCTAGTGAGCGAATTCGACGGCAACGGCACCGGCAGCGGCACCATCGACTTGCAGCCGACTCCAATTACCAGTCTGAACCAACTTGCAGGCCCATACGCCTTCAGTCTTGGTGGAGTTGACACGAGTGACAACCCGTTCGCGACAGTGGGCGCATTCGCTCTCGATACGAGCGGCAACCTCAGCAATGGCGTCCAGGACTTTAACGATGGCGGTTTCCCATACGTTCAGAATGCTATATCCGCGACGACCGCGGTCTTGGGAACAGGCACCGGCCCCGGTTCGCTAACGCTCAACACCGGTATCTTCGGCGCCCTGACCTTTGACTTTTACCCGATCGACGGTACGCACCTGAAATTTATCGAAACCGACGACACTCAGTTCCTTGCTGGTGATGTCTTCACCCAAACTGGCGCTTCCTTCCCGACAGGCCCCATGGTGTTCACCATGTCGGGCGGTCTTGGTCAATCCATCATCTTTAGTGGGGGCCTTATGACCTCGACTGACGGGCTCGGCGATTTTAGCAACGGCCTTCAGGATTTGAACATCACTGGAAACCTTTCGCCCGAGCCACTGCCGTTCGCGGGTGCCCTTAACGCTGCCGCAAGCGGTCCCTTCGGCGGCCGGGTGGTTGTCAATCTCAGCGGCAGCTTCCAACCTGCCTCTCAACTGGTCATGTATCCTTCGGCCGGCGGACTTCTGATGATGGAGTCAGATACGGCAAGTGTTACGCTCGGTGCCGCTTACGCTCAAACCGATACCGCATTCGCTACCGCACAAGGCTACGGTCTGAACCTCTCCGGCGACAACGGCAATGGCCCGCTCAATGACATTGCCCAATTCGACACCAGTAGCCCCAACATCAACGGCATATTGGACGAGAATGCCTATCAGGCGCCGCCGGTTTATGGTTTGAATCTGGTCGGCACGTACACTCCGGATGAGCCTCCAACCGGCCGGGGCACGATCGCTGTCCCCTCCATCGCAACCGAAAACGGCTTCTTAACCCTGGAGTACTACGTGGTGAACGCATCCACCATCATCTTTATCGAGATGGACGAGACGCAGGGTGGGATCGGGACGTTCGGGCTGCAGAATTCAGCCGAAGGAGGGGTGAAGTCGCAGTCCTTGATGGTGCACCCGGTACTTCGATCGCGCGGGGCACACTCGGCTTGGAAGCACAAATAGACTCGGGCGAATCGCGTAAGTAACAAAGGGCGCGGCTGTAAAAGCCGCGCCCTTTTCTTCATCACGGTCGATTTGCGAAGTGACGTGCGTTTCGGGTTACTGCCTCAAGCCCATCCAGCCTTCAGCAATCACCATGGAATTTCCCGGGTTGCGCGAGTCATATTTCACCGAAGTCGGCAATCCGAGGCGGCAGGAATGCAGATTGATCCACTGTCGCAGATAGGTCACGTCCTGCGACGCTTCGTAGGAAACACCGGCAACGTCATACTGGTAAATCAGCATAGTGGCGGGACGGTTCACAGCGGTCGTAATTTCCTGAACATCAATCACCGTGCCGTCAGTGATGCGTCCGACGGTATTCAGCCAGGTCCGGCGTTCGTGCTCGATATCGTCCGCGTTTTTGGGTTTGCGGCGCAGCAGGGCATAGCCGGCGAGCGCCAGGCCTATCGCACCCAGCGCCAGCGTGTAGAGACGGAGCGAAATCATCGGCAAACGGAACCTGAACCTTTCATCCTGCTTTCAGGATAAGCTGTAACCTCTCCGAGCGCCAAGGGCGGCTGTGGTGCGCGAGGATTATCGACCCCGAATCCGCAACGATCCAACTGTGACTCCCTCATAATTTGACAAGAAAGTGACAGTTTTTTGACAACTCCGAAACAGTGGGAGGCTAGATTGTTTTTTCACGGGGCGGTTGTTTTCTTAAGTCGCTTCGACGGAAATTATTGCTGAAGTAACGAATTTCAACGAGTTCGACGCGCCATACGGGACCAAAGTCGTGGGCGACTTTACGGGGCTAACGGCGACGTCATGACGAGTGGAACTCGTGGAACAGGGGCCAGCCCCACACCTGGCTCCTGATTTTTTGCTGTCTACCAAGTGCGGCCCCGGCTGCGGCCTTCGTGGTCCCGCCAGGGAGTCAAGACTTCGTAGCGCGGTGTGGCCGTCACGGTTTTCTTGGTCGAGGCCAGCAACTTTCTTTTTATGAGCCAACTGACCGCCGCCTGCGCCGAACTTTTTGATACTCCAATGCACTCGGCAATCTGACGATAGCTGGCCTCGACCGCCTGTCCCTTTCGCGGCTCTTTTCCCTGTTCGGTGGTAAACCATAGGTAGACCAGAAAACTGACGACGCGTCGGTCATGGCCGACGAGGTCGCGCATCAGAACTTCAACTACGTAGTCGTCGAGCGGGATCATTGTTTGGTTGAGTTCGTCGTTGGTCGTTAGTCGATAGTCGTTCGCAATGAGTGGGTGGCCAACGGCCAACGACCATTAACCAACCTCCCAAAAGCACTATACCGACTGTAAATATAGCATTAAATAGGCGATTGCATCTGCCAATGCACTTTTCTATTCTCGTTACGATTTGTACTTCCACTAAGGAGAATGAAAATGATTCGAGGAATCAAGTTCGCTTGCGTTCCGACTCACGATCAGGATCGCGCGTTAAAGTTCTTCACCGAAAAGCTCGGCTTCCGCGTGATGACCGACCAGCCCTTTGGAAAGCAGCGCTGGATTGAACTGGGCATCGCCGGCGCCGAATCGCAAATCGTTCTGTTTACTCCCGATGGCTTTGAAGAGCGCATCGGCGGATTCCAGCCACTAGCGTTCTGGACGGATGATGTATTTGCCACGGCCAAAACCATGAAGTCCAAGGGAGTGGAATTTGCACTGGATCCGAAGAAGGAACCTTGGGGAACGACATCGATTTTCAAGGACGCCGACGGGAACCAGTTTGTGCTTTCGAGTAAGTGAGAACAAGGGTTCCATCTGTCGCGGACAAGAGTTTCTGCGCCACGCTCTCTACGAGCGGCGCCGATAATAGATATTGAATTCAAACCCCGGATTCGGAGGAAAGATCTCAGCAATCTTGCGCAGCCGCTCCGCCATCGCGGCCGGCGCCAGCAGCGGATAGTCGCGCTCGCGTAGATCGTAGTAATCGACGTCGAGGTAGAGCGAGAGCAGATAAATCGAAATTGCGTCCGCGAAACTGGCGGCGAGATACTCGTTCTTGAATTTCTCCGCGTCCGGACCGTGCGCGGTAGCGAACTTGCGCGCCTCCCAGGCGTCGAGCGAAGTCTCGCCACGCACTCCCGAATCAACTTGCTGCCACGCCAGGTCGGCGAAAATCTGCGACACTCCGGCGCGCTCGACCAGCGCGTGCCCCACGTTGATATAGAACTCGAATGCCACAGAAAATTTATCTTCCATCAAGCGCGTGGAGATGAAGACGCACTGCGCATCGCCCAGATTCAGGTTGCGATGACAAACCGCGTTGTCACTGAGCGCCACGTCGTAGCGGTCGGCAATCACGGTCTGGTCGCCCTGGGTCACGGTAAGCGGAACGAAGTAATATGCCTTGCGGCTGAGAGCAGCGGCTACTGGCGCGGGCACGGCGGCAATCATGCGCTCGAGATCATTGTCGGCAATGGTAATCTCGCCCGAACGGGCATAGCAGATGCCGTTCGGGGCCTGTGAAACCGGGCTATTTTGCACGATCTCCGCGGGGCTGCGGGTGATCGCCGAGGCGGCTTGCGACATGACGGTATTGTAGCGTATGCGTGCTGCGGGAGCCCGGTTCACTTCGCGATCCTGCTCGCACGATCGCCAGCTTTTTCCCTTTCGAGGTCTTTCCCGGGCAAGATGCAATCTCAGGCGCCGAATTCGGGCGCCAAATATTGCCGCGGCAAATTTTGCTCTTGACATATTCCCATATGGGAATGTAATATATTGATGATGGCGAGGGCAGCGACCACTTCGGATGCGTTCAACGCCGTGGCCGAACCCCGGCGGCGGGAGATTCTCAATTTCCTGGCGCAGGCGGAGCGGCCGGTGGGCGACATTGTGGCGGGTCTTGGCCTGGAGCAGCCTTCGGTGTCGAAGCATCTTCGGGTGCTGCGAAACGTAGGGCTGGTGAGAGTGCGGCGAAACGGGAGGCACATGTTCTATCGAACCAACGCTGAGGCAATCCGGCCGCTGCACGAGTGGACCAAAACGTTTGAGCGCTTCTGGGCGCACCAACTGACTCGCGTCAAAGAGCGTGCCGAAGCGAAAAGCGGGAAACCGGACAACGAGTAAGAGTAGCGCGGAACCATTAACGATTGAAAACAAGAAAGCGAGGAGCAAATTATGAGCACCATCTCGGCAGTACCGTCGTCAGCATTAGGAATCGAGAACCTGACATTAACCGTGACCCAGGAAATCCATGTGCAGGCGACGCTTGAGGATACATTTGCAGCTTTGCTGGAGCAGATCGGACCAGAGAGTGACACGCCGGAGGGCAACGCGATGCCGATGAAGATCGAGCCGTGGCCGGGAGGCCGGTGGTTCCGCGATCTGGGCGACGGCAACGGGCATCTCTGGGGGCATGTGCAGGCGATCAAGCGGCCGACGCTGCTGGAAATCAGCGGGCCACTCTTCATGTCTTACGCGGTGGTTTCGAACGTGCAGTACCGGTTGAGTGAAGTGGACGGCGGCACGTTGATCAAGTTCCACCACAAGGCTTTTGGAGTGATTCAGGACGGCCACCGGCAGAACGTGGGAAGGGGCTGGGGGCACATTCTGTCGCGCATCCGCGGCCGGGCGGAAGCCGGTTCGCGGTAGGAAGAGGCGGACATCATGTGTCCTGCATGCCGGGCTAGCGCGGGATGGATGGTTCCACCCAGGGGCTATCCATCATGGTGTAGCCTACTAGCATGGCGAAAAGCATTTCGAAGCGTCCGCGCTGGATCGGAATTCCAGCGCGCGTCTTCGCGGCGACGTTTCTTTTTACCCTGCTGACGTTCGCGGTCTCGTTGCTCCTGAGCATTCTGGGGACGGTAGTGTACTCGCAGATCAAGCACGTCGCGCCCAATATGTCATTTGCTTATCGATACATCGCGTTTCCCTGCGCGATCACCGCGGGTGGCATTGTGCTGGTGCTGTCGCTGACGATGGAAATCCGCAACTACCGCCAGCGCAAGACACTCGCAGGGATCGAGCGGGTAAGTTGAACATGAGCGAGTCAAGGAATCCCGCCCCGCGCGTTGCCATTCCCGTACCCCATTCCGGGGATCGCGAGGAGGATCGCGCTTACGCCGAACGTGCTCTGCCGCAGTATGAAGCGGCGGTGCGCGCGGCCGGTGGAGAGCCGGTGCGGATCGAACTGGATCAGAGTCCGGTCCAGGTAACGAAGCAGATCGAGTGCTGTGACGCGGTTCTGCTACCCGGGAGCGGGGCGGATGTCGATCCGAAAAAGTACGACGCGGATCGCCACGAGAAGACGGCCTCCGCCGATGCCAAGCGAGAACTGGTGGACGAATTGCTGCTGCAGGAAGCCTACAAGACGCACAAGCCCGTGCTCGGCATCTGCTATGGATTGCAATCGCTGAATGTCTACCGGTCGGGAACGCTCGTGCAGGACATTGGATCGGCGGTCGTCGATTCGAAGATCAATCACAGTCCGGGACGGACGGTCGCGAGAGCGCACACGGTAAAGATCCGACCAAAATCGAGACTGGCAGAAATTGTTGGGGATTCTTTGGATGCCAAGCAAACAATGGCGGTGAATTCGTCGCATCACCAGTCCGCGGACCGAGTGGGGAACGGCTTGCGAGTGGTGGCGCGCTCCGCGGAAGACGGAATCGTTGAAGCTCTGGAGGGAACTGCTCCCGAGCATTTTGTGCTGGCGGTGCAGTGGCATCCAGAGCGCAGTGTTAAAGATGAGCCGGAACTGGCGCAACCGGCGCACGCGATTTTCTGCGCGTTCGTCGAGGCAGCAAGAATCAAGCGCAAGGAGTTGGAGGGTGAAGTTGATTTCGCCAGCAGTTAATGGAGCAAATTATTTAATCGCTTCGGCCGCGATCCGCTCCGTAACAAACGCCTCGATCACATCGCCCGCTTTGATATCGCCGTAGTTAGAGATGGAAATACCGCATTCCATGCCGCTGGTCACCTGCGAAGCATCGTCCTTGAAACGCCGCAGCGAACCGACTTTGCCTTTGAATACGACCACGTTATCGCGCAGCAGCCGCACTTCGGAATCGCGCTTGATCAGTCCATCGCTCACGCGGCAGCCGGCAATCGTCCCAACTTTCGGAATGCGGAATGTCTCCAGCACATCGGCGCGTCCCTGGTAATTTTCTTTGATGGTCGGCTCGAGCAAACCGGTCATGGCGCGCTTGATCTCGTCCTGCAGTTCGTAAATGATCGAGTGCAGGCGGATGTCGACTTTTTCCTGATCGGCCAACTCTTGAGCTTTGCGCTCCGGACGCACGTTGAATCCAATGATGATGGCGTTCGATGCCGAAGCCAACAGCACGTCGGTCTCGGTGATCGCTCCAATGCCCGAGCGCAGCAGTTTCAGCCGCACTTTGTCGTTTGAGAGCCGGCCCAGCAAATCGCCCAGCACTTCCACCGATCCCTGCACGTCGGCCTTGAGGATAACGTTCAGTTCCTTCATGCCCGCCGTTTTGAGTTGTTCAGCCAGACCTTCCAGCGAGACGCGAGAACTCTTGGCTAGCGTGGCTTCGCGGAATTTCTGCTCGCGGTAGTCCGAGATGTCGCGCGCCTTCTCGCGGTCGGCGACTACCACGAACTGATCACCCGCCTGCGGTAACCCTTCCAACCCGATAATTTCGACCGGCGTTGAGGGAGGAGCTTCCTTCAGCGGCTTTCCACGATCGTCGAACATGGCGCGGACTTTTCCGTAAACGTTCCCGACCACGAAATTGTCGCCGGCGCGAAGCGTGCCGTTCTGCACCAGGATCGTGCCCACCGGACCGCGTCCACGATCGAGTTTCGCTTCCAGCACTAATCCGCTCGCCGCGCGTCCTGGAGTCGCTTTCAATTCCTGCAGGTCGGCCGTCAGCAGAATCATTTCCATCAGCAGGTTCAGGTTTGTTTTCTGTTTGGCGGAGACATCGACGAACACCGTCTTGCCGCCCCAATCTTCCGGAACCAGGCCGCGATCCGCCAGTTGCTTCTTAACCCGCTCCGGCAACGCGCCCGGCTTGTCGATCTTGTTGACCGCAACAATGATGGGAACTTCAGCCGCGTGCGCGTGGTCAATTGCTTCCACCGTCTGCGGCATGACGCCGTCGTCGGCCGCCGTGACCAGCACCACAATGTCGGTAGCTTTCGCGCCGCGCGAACGCATGCGG
>Ga0209169_10001034_pt1 | contig 17061 bp, 17 predicted proteins | sample HubBroMetageWRM4_FD_188346 | JGI IMG/M metagenome (GOLD analysis project Ga0209169, IMG submission 188346) | Warmed soil microbial communities from the Hubbard Brook experimental Forest, New Hampshire - Hubbard Brook CCASE Soil Metagenome WRM 4... | ecosystem: Environmental > Terrestrial > Soil... | reverse complement strand
ATCCGACGGCATTGCGCGCCGAGATCGACACGGTCAATGCGCGCGTCTACGACACGCTCAATAACGGCGTCTATCGCTGCGGGCTTGCCACCGCGCAGGCGGTCTACGATGCGATCGTGAGCGAAATGTTCGCGACGCTCGACTGGCTCGAGGCCCGGCTCGCCAAGAGCCGCTATCTGATGGGCGACACCCTCACCGAGGCCGACTGGCGGCTGTTTCCGACGCTGATGCGTTTCGACGCGGTGTATTACGCGCTGTTCAAATGCAACATCCGCCACGTCTACGAATATCCGGCGTTGTGGAGCTATACGCGGGCGCTTTATCAGATACCGGGCATCGCCGCGACCTGCGACGTCGACGAGTACAAGCTGCACTATTACGGCAGCCTGTTCATGGTCAATCCGAGCGGCGTCGTGCCGCAAGGGCCGCGGCTCGATTTCACCGCACCGCATGGCCGCGGCTGAGGCGGATGCTTTATTTGTTGCTCGCCGGCGCGCTGATGGCTGCGCGCCTTTCAATCTTCCCTCTCCCCAGTGGGGAGAGGGAGCCGAGCGAACAGAGTGAGCGAGGCGGGTGAGGGGGTGCCAACTTCGACGGTCTGATCCCCCTCACCCGCGCCTTTCGGCGCGACCTCTCCCCACTGGGGAGAGGTGAAACGACGCGCCGCCAAAAACAAAAGGCCCCGCCGAAGCGGGGCCAGATGAGAACTACGAACTGCGCTAAAGTTTAGCGGTTCTGGCCGCCTTGCTGGCCGCCACCACCTTGCTGACCACCCTGGCCGCCGCCCTGTCCGGGCTTCGGGGTCTGCTGGCCGGGTTGCTGGTTCTGTCCGCCTTGGCCGCCCTGCTGGCCGCCCTGATTCTGTTGCTGAGTCATGGAGAATCTCCTTGGTTGATGTCTCGTCGCGAGGGGTAACGCCGGAGCGCAGGTTGCGTTCCTGATCTTGCGCCGATCACGCGCGTGCACACGCGTGCGAGCTCCTAGAACGAAAAACGGCGGCTTAAGCGAGTTTAGTCGCCACAGGTTTTTCTCAATTGAAGCGTTTCCGCCGCCCGCCTGTCGCATTTGGGAACTTCCGCGACGCAATTGCACGATTGTAATTGTGGAATGCCTGCTTCGTGCGCGACGCGCTTCGGCGCCTGCGCGGCAGGCAGCGGACCGGAACTCGTGAAAATGGAACTTCCGCATCGCCGCGACGGCCTGCGCGCTTACGGACCGACAACGCAACCGGCGTTATCGCAAGCATCGCTCCATTGCTGCGGCGGTGATTTTACTTGAGCGACGATGAGAGCGGCGAGCGCCAGCACGAGGACGACGACTTTCAGCACGGCAAAGCCTCACTGAAGAGCGAGCCTCCGGCGAACGCTTCATAGGCTTGGCGAAAGACGGCGCCGTGACAGTATCCACAGCGAAATAAAACGCGGGAAGTGACGCGCCGATTACCGAACTAGCTGTTCCAGCCGAAGGCGATTTTGTCGAGCACGCGGGTGCCAAATTTCTCCGACGAGCGCGCGACGGTCTTGCCGGACAGCGCGCGGTAGAACTCGACCGCGGTGTCGTTCTCCGACAGCGCCCACACGATCAGCGACTTCAATCCGCTCTGCGCGAGATCGCGGCGCGCGGCGGTGAACAAGCGGCGGCCAAAACCGAGGCCCTGATATTCCGGCCGCAAATAGAGTTCGTAAATCTCGCCGTCATAATGCAGGCTGCGCGCGCGGTTGCGGCCGTAATTGGCGTAGCCCGCGACCTTGTCGCCGAACTGCAACAGCGCGATGCGGCTGCCTTTGCGGATAGCGCTTTCCCACCATGCCGGGCCGCGGCGGTTGATCAGCCGGTCGAGCTCGGTGCCGGGAATAATGCCCTGGTAGGCGGTGCGCCACGCCTCATCGTGAGCGTCAGCCACGGCGGCGGCATCGCCCGCCTTGGCACGTCGGATTTCGATGAGGATCGTACTCATGATGCAATCAAAGCAAGCGGTTCTGCGGGCTTCAAGTGCGGAAATTTGCAGTAACGTGACGATAGCGGATGGCCGGCGCGCGCGCCAGATTTCGGATGCGAAAAACGCTTGCCGGATAATAATCTTGGGCCGCTGTTGCCCGCGCGACACGGTCCGTAGGAAACTGGGAATCGCGGTGTTAGTGCCGCCCTCAGCGCTGCGCTTCACCTCGCCCCGCACGCGGGGCGAGGGAGCAGTTTACGGCGGCGGGGGACTAGAGCGGGAACGGCTCTAGCGTTTTTACGGCGCATGATCTTTTCCGAAAACCGGTACCACCCTCGGATTAAATCCAAGGGCATGCTTTTCGGGATCATGCGCTAGACGCGCTCGGCTTCCTTGCGCCGCTCGTCCCTCTTGCGATCGTTGGGATCGAGCAGCTTCTTGCGCAGCCGGACCGATTTCGGCGTCACCTCGACCAATTCGTCATCGGTGATATAGGCGAGCGCTTTCTCCAGCGTCATGCGAATCGGCGGGGTGAGCCGGACGGCTTCGTCCTTGGAGTGGGTGCGGATGTTGGTGAGCTTCTTGCCCTTGAGCACGTTGACTTCGAGATCGTTGCCGCGGGTGTGCTCGCCGACGATCATGCCGCGATAGACCTTCCAGCCCGGTTCGATCATCATCGGACCGCGGTCCTCGAGATTCCACATGGCGTAAGCGACCGCATCGCCTTGATCGGTGGCGAGCAGTACGCCGTTGCGCCGCCCGACAATGTCGCCGCGGTGCGGGCCGTAGGCGTGAAACAAGCGGTTCATCACCGCGGTGCCGCGGGTGTCGGTCAGGAGTTCACCGTGATAGCCGATCAGTCCGCGGGTCGGCGCGTAGAAGGTCAGCCGCACCCGGCCGCCGCCGGACGGCCGCATCTCGACCATCTCGCCCTTCCGCTCGGCGAGTTTCTGCACCACCACGCCGGCATGCTCTTCATCGACGTCGATCACGACCTCTTCGATCGGCTCGAGTCGCTCGCCGGCTGCCCCAAATTGGAACAACACTTTCGGCCGCGACACCGAAAGCTCAAAACCTTCGCGGCGCATGGTCTCGATCAAAATGCCGAGTTGGAGTTCGCCGCGGCCGGCGACCTCCATTGAATCCTTTTCTGTCGACTCTGAAATGCGCAACGCCACGTTGCCTTCCGCTTCGCGCAACAGCCGGTCGCGAATGACCCGGCTCTGCACCTTGTCGCCCTCGGTGCCGGCGAGCGGCGAGTCATTGATGCGAAAGGTCATGGCCAGCGTCGGCGGATCGATCGGCTGCGCCGGCAGCGGCTCGGTCACTTCGGGCGCGGCCAGCGTGTGCGCGACGGTCGCCTCCGGCAGCCCGGCAATCGAGACAATATCGCCGGCCAAGCCCTCCTCGATCGGCGCCCGGTCGAGGCCACGGAACGCGAGCACCTTAGTCACCCGCCCAGCTTCGATCTCATTGCCGTCGCGATCCAGCACTTTGACCGCCTGGTTCGGCTTCACCGAACCGGAAAAGATCCGCCCGGTGACCAGGCGGCCGAGATAGGGATTCGCTTCAAGGATGGTTCCCAGCATGCGGAACGGACCATCCTCGACCACCGGCGGCGGCACGTGGCGAACAATGAGATCGAACAATGGCGCCATGCCCTGGTCTTTCGGGCCAGCCGGGTCCGACGCCATCCAGCCTTGCTTGGCGGAACCATAGAGAATGGGAAAATCGAGCTGCTCTTCGCTGGCATCGAGCGCCGCGAACAAGTCGAACACTTCGTTGGCGACTTCCCGCGCGCGGGCGTCCGGCCGGTCGACCTTGTTGATAATGACAATCGGCTTTAAGCCGACTTTCAGCGCCTTGGTGACGACGAACTTGGTCTGCGGCAGCGGGCCCTCGGCGGCATCGACCAAGACCAGCGCGCCATCGACCATGTTGAGGATGCGCTCGACCTCGCCGCCGAAATCGGCGTGGCCAGGCGTGTCGACGATATTGACCCGGCTGTCGTGCCACAGGATCGAGGTGGCCTTGGCCAGGATGGTGATGCCGCGCTCGCGCTCGAGATCGTTCGAATCCATCGCCCGTTCGGCGACGCGCTGGTTCTCGCGGAACGCGCCGGATTGCTGCAATAGCCGGTCGAGCAGCGTGGTTTTGCCGTGGTCGACGTGAGCAATGATAGCGATATTGCGCAGATTCATCGAAAGCCGTGATAAATTGTGCTGGTTAAATTATTGCGGGCCCCAACATGCGATAATTTGGGGCCCGCGTTTGACCCGGAATATAGTCAGCCGCGGCCACTTAGCAACGTATTCCGGCGCGCCGACTGTGTGTTAGAGTTTACGAGGAATCGAACGCCGCCGCCCCGGTCCCGGGTTTATTAAAGACCGCAGCGGTGTGGATTGAGAGGTCGTTTGCGCTTTTCGCAGCCTGTCTCCAATACCCGCCGGATTTTGTGTGTTTTTCCGGCCTATACGCCGGCGTTCGGCACCTTCGCCCATGCTTATAAGCTCATGCACAAAGTGCAGGCGTTCATGCCGCCGCAAGGGCTGTTGCTGATCGCCGCCTATATGCCGGAACATTGGCCGGTGCGCTTTATCGACGAAAATATCGCGCGCGCGACCGACGAGGATTTCGCCTGGGCCGACGCGGTTTTCGTCAGCGGCATGCACATTCAGGCGCCGCAGATTCACGACATTGCGCGGCGCGCCAAGGCCGCCGGCAAGGTCACCGCGCTCGGCGGGCCGTCGGTGTCGAGCGTCCCGGAAATGTATCCGGATTACGACTACCTGCATGTCGGCGAGCTTGGCGACTCGACCAACGCGCTCGTCGCGCAACTCGACGAGAGCTGCGCGCCGCCGCAAGCGCAAGTCCGCTTCCAGACCAAAGAGCGTCTCGGGCTCAACGAGTTTCCGATCCCGGCCTATCACCTGGTGCCGCTGTCGCGCTATTTGATGTGCACGCTGCAATTCTCCTCGGGCTGCCCTTATCTCTGCGAATTCTGCGACATTCCCAATCTCTATGGCCGGCAGCCGCGCTTCAAAACTCCGCAACAGATCACCGCCGAACTCGACGCCATCACCTCGCAGACCGATCATCCGTCGCAGGTGTATTTCGTCGACGACAATTTCATCGGCAACCGCAAGGCGGCCCGCGAAATGCTGCCGTATTTGGTCGAGTGGCAGAAGCAACGCGGCTATCCCATGCAATTCGCCTGCGAGGCGACGCTCAACATCGCCAAGCAGTCGGAAACACTTGCGCTGATGCGCGAGGCCGCCTTCGTCGGCATTTTCGTCGGCATCGAAACGCCGGAAGCCGGCGCGCTGTCGGCTATGCGCAAGGACCAGAACAATTCGCTGCCGATGATGGACGCGATCAAGACGCTGAACGATTACGGTCTTGAAGTGATCTCCGGCATTATCCTCGGGCTCGATACCGACAGCGACGATACCGAACAGCGGCTCAAGGATTTCATCGATCTGTCCAACATCCCGACGCTGACCATCAATTTGTTGCAGGCGCTGCCGCGGACGCCGCTATGGGACCGGCTGACGCGCTCCGGGCGGCTCAACGAAGACCCGTCGCGGGAAAGCAACGTGGTGTTCTTGCGGCCCTACGACGAAGTGGTGGCGACGTGGCGCCGCGCCATCAGCCACGCCTACGAGCCGGAAAACCTGTTCAAGCGCTTCGTCTACCAAGTCGATGCGACGTATGCGAAGCGGATCAAGCCGCCGGCCAGGGGGCAATTGACCAAGGCCAACCTGCGCCGCGCCGCCGTCTTGATCTATAACGTCGTGGTCGAGCTCGGCATCAAGTCGGATTATCGGCGCGTATTCTGGCGCGCCGCTTTGCATGCGCTCCGCCGCGGCCGCATCGACGCCGTGCTGGCGATGGGCTTCATGTCTTATCACCTGATCCAATTTACCCGCGAGGCGTTGCGCGGTGACCAGAACGCGTCGTTCTATTCGACCAAAGAATATCAGGCGCGACCGGAGCCGATCCCGGAACCTGCGCCGCTGCTTCGCCAATCGGCGTAATGCGCCGGCTGTAGCGGCGCACCTCACCGTTTGTTGGTCGGCCCCCTCGCTACCCGTCGTTCGCTTGCCTATCTAATGGCCACGGCAGATCCGGCCGGCCATTGCGAGGAGAGTTCCATCATGGCGCAGAAACTTTCCGCCGAAGCGCGCGATCGTGCGCTGTCTCGGCTCAAGGGCTGGAGCCTCGCCGACGGCCGCGAGGCGATCCGCAAGAAATTCGTTTTTGCCGATTTCAACGAAGCTTTCGGTTTCATGGCGCGCGCGGCGCTGGTCGCCGAGAAGCTCGACCATCATCCGGAATGGTTCAACGTCTACAAGACCGTTGAAGTGACGCTCTCGACGCATGACGCCGGCGGCTTGACCGAGCTTGATTTCAAGCTTGCGGAAGCGATGGATAAGTTCGCGGGCTGAACGCGCCGGGCCCTTTGCCCTACCCTTGCCGCCTTTCTGGCATACTCAAATCACCATGCGATTCACCGGCAGCACAATGTTTTTCGGTTCCGGCGACGGCGCGTGGGCGGACGTCGACGCGCGGCTGCGCCGGCTCGCCGCCGACGAGGCGGAACTTCGCCGTCGATTCTGGAAAAAGCTGAAAGGCCTCGCGGCGCGCTTGCCGTTCGCCGAAGATCTGATTGCCGCGCATTATTGCGCCTTCGACCGGCAGACGCCGTTGCACGTCAAGGCGGTGCTGGTCGGCGCAGTGGCTTATTTCGTCTTGCCGACCGATTTCATTCCCGACGTGTTGCCGATCATCGGCTACAGCGACGATGCCGCGGTGCTCGCTGCGGCCGTCAAGCTTGTTTCATCGCACATCAAGCCGGACCACCGCGAAGCCGCGCAACAGACGCTTTCGCGCATGCGCGGCGGATAATTCTTTCAGGGCCGCAGCACGATCTTGCCCATCGCTTTGCGGTCGGCAATGGCTTTAAGCGCCGCCGCAGTTTCCGCCAGCGGATAGACCGCGTGCACGTGCGCACTCAATTTGCCTTCGGCGCACCAGCGCACAATGTCGGACATCAGCGCGTGTTGCGCTTTCGGTTCGCGGACCGTCCAGGCGCCCCACAACACGCCGCGGATGTCGCAACTTTTCAGCAGGACAAGGTTGAGCGGCAGTTTCGGGATGTCTCCGGCCGCGAAGCCGACGACGAGATAGCGGCCTTCCCAGCCCAGCGCACGGACTGCGGGCTCGGCGTAAGGTCCGCCGACCGGATCGTAAACCACATCAATGCCGCGCTCGCCGCCGAGCCGCTTCAACGCGCCGCGGAGATCGTCCTTGGCGTAATTCACCGTCTCGTCGGCGCCGTGCTCACGGGTGAAAGCAAGCTTCTCGTCGGATGAGGCGCAGGCGATCACGCGGGCGCCCATGAGCTTGCCGAGCTCGACAGCCGCGAGGCCGACGCCGCCGGAGGCGCCGAGGACGACCAAGGTCTCGCCGGGCTTGAGCGCCCCGCGTTCGCGCAGGCCGTAGAGTGTCGTCGCGTAGGTCACCGTCAAACCGGCGGCGCGGTCGAAATCGAGCGCCTCGGGCATCTTCACAAGCTGCTCAGCCTTGACCGCGATCGCTTCACGCGCGGCGCCCCAGCCCGCCGCCCCCATCACCCGGTCGCCCGGCTTAACACCGCTCACGCCGTCGCCGACGGCTTCGACAATGCCGGCAAATTCGGACGCCGGCGAAAACGGAAAGGGCGGCTTGTGCTGGTATTTGCCGGCGATGATCAACAGATCGAAGAAATTCAGCGCCGCCGCCTTGATGCGAACCACGGCTTCGCCTGGACCTGCCGCCGGCGGCGGAATGTCGGCAAGCTCGAGCTCCTCGGGAGTACCAAAATGCGTGCAGAGGATGGCTTTCATGACGCCCTTCGTTTTGTGGAAAGACTTAACATCAATAATCGCGCCTGCGCTTCCTAACCACGAAACAGGCGGCGCGGGAAAGATGCAGCGACGGGTGCGCCAAAACGGCGCCGTATCTTGTCCGCCGGTTTGTTCCCTCAGCGGCCGAAATGGGTTAAGATTAAATCCCTTGGGAGCGACCTTTCGCGCCGTGATCGCGAGGCTTGATGCCGATTTTCCGACAATGGCGGCTTGTCCTTTCACTATTCGCCGCCGCGGCTTTTACCGCACCGGCGTTCGCTCAGCAGCCGCCGTCTACCGACCAATCCGCGGCGCCGCCGGCGGCGACCACGCCTGCTGCTTCGGCGGCGTCAAAACCGAAAAAGCATAAGGCCGCCACGACACCCGCGCCGAATGGCTCGCCCGACAGCGCTACACCGCCCGCGGCTTCGCCCCCGCCCGCGCCGCCGGCGACCACCGGGGTAAAGCCGACCTTGCTCGGCCAATACGGCGACTGGGGCGCTTACACGGCCTCGCCCGGCGGGAAGAAAGTCTGCTTCGCTATCGCCAAGTCGAGCGTCTCGGAGACCGATCCGCCGGGGAAGTCGCGCAATCCGCCGTATCTGTTCGTAACGAACCGGCCCGGAGAAAAGGTGAGCAACGAAGTCTCGATCGCCATCGGCTATCCGTTTAAGCCCGCCTCGGAAGCCACGGTCGAGATCGGGTCGAATTCATTTGCGCTCTACACCCAGCAAGACGGCGCCTGGATCAAGAACGCTAGCGAAGAAGCGAATTTGGTGACCGCGATGCGGTCCGCTCAGAACGCCGTGGTCAAGGGCATGTCCGCCAAAGGCACGCACTCGACCGACACATTCTCGCTGCGGGGATTTGGCCAGGCGCTCGACCGCACCGGCCAGGATTGCAAATAGAGTCGCATCCACGGAGCGCGATGCCTATTTAGGCTTGGCCGCATTTGGCGTTCCTTATTTGAACTTGAACTAAACAGCATGACAACCTCCTCCGCTGCGGCTGAAATCGGCGTTGTCGCCGCGATCGAAAAACAACCGATTGAGCGCTACGTCGCGCCGGCGAAGCCGTCGCTGGTCGGATTGCCGCGCGCCGCGCTCGGCGAAGCGCTCGCGTCAGCCGGTGTTGCGCCGCCGCAATTGCGCATGCGCGTCCAACAAGTCTGGCACTGGCTTTATGTCCGCGGCATTCGCGATTTCGATGAGATGACGAGCGTGTCGAAGGACTTGCGCGCGGAGCTCGCACGCCGCTTCACGCTTAATCGTCCCGACATCGCCGCCGAGCAAATTTCCAGTGACGGCACCCGCAAGTGGCTCATTGCGCTGCCGGGAGAGGTTGCCGGCCGGCCGCACGAAGTCGAATGCGTTTACATTCCCGAAACCGATCGCGGCACGCTGTGCATTTCAAGTCAGGTCGGCTGCACGCTCAATTGCACGTTCTGCCACACCGGCACGCAGCGCCTGGTGCGCAACCTGACCGCGGCGGAAATCGCCGCGCAGGTGGTGATCGCCCGCGACCAGCTCGGCGATTGGACGCGGACCGATGAAGCCGCGGGCGAAAGAAAGCGGCTCGTCTCCAACGTAGTGTTGATGGGGATGGGCGAGCCGCTCTACAATTTCGACGCGGTGCGTGACGGCATAAATGTGATCGCCGACGGCGACGGGTTGAGCCTGTCCAAACGCCGGATCACATTGTCGACGTCCGGTGTGGTGCCGAATATTGCGCGCGCCGGAAATGAGATCGGCTCCATGCTGGCGGTGTCGCTCCATGCCGTCACCGACGAACTGCGCAACGAGCTCGTTCCGCTCAACCGCAAATATCCGCTGCGCGAATTGCTGGACGCTTGCCGCAATTATCCGGGACTTTCCAACGCCCGGCGCATCACTTTCGAATATGTCATGCTCAAGGGCGTCAACGACTCGCTTGCCGAAGCACGCGCGCTGGTGCGGCTGCTCAAGAACATCCCGGCCAAGATCAATCTCATTCCGTTCAATCCGTGGCCGGGTAGCAAGTACGAATGCTCCGACTGGGAGCAAATCGAAAAATTCTCCGAAGTCGTCTTCAACGCCGGCTATGCCTCGCCGGTGCGCACCCCGCGTGGACGCGACATCCTCGCCGCGTGCGGCCAGCTCAAAAGCGCGACGGAAAAGCTCTCCGCTCGCGAACGGCTGGCGCTGCGCGCCATGGCGATGACGGATTGAGCGTGTACGACGGTCTACGCTTTCTTGAGGTTCCCAGTCGCCTCTCAGGAAATGAACCATGTTCTCGTATTACGCGTACTATGGTGTAGTCGTCCTTTGCGGTCTCGGAGGGTGGGGAGTCGGCGCGGTCGTTTATGAGATGCGAACGACCCGCGTGAGATTGTTGGTGTTCGCGGCTTTTGAGTTCTGCTTAATTTGCTTGGCGTCGACCTCGTTGGCTTTTTTTGGAATTGAGCCAATCAAGCCCGCCGTTTCGATTGGATCGTTCCTGATTGTTGGAGGAAATTTGTTGTGTGCGTTAGGCTATGTCGAGGCATATACTCAAAGACGCGACAAAAAAATATTCCCCAAATGAATATGGCAATCCCTCGATGACGCCCGCATGAACCGGACCGGGCTCGCGTTTGCGCTCATCGTCGGCGCTGTGGTCGGCATTGTATTCGGCGTCTATCCGCAGCTCGATATCGCCATTGCGACGTGGTTCTACGATCCCGTCACCCACGACTTTGTCGGCCGAAACGAAACGATCGTTCACGTGCGCGACGCTGCGACCTACGTCATCGCGGCGCTTGTTGCCCCGGCGGCCTTGGCTATCCTCGGCAAGCTACTCATGCCGAAGCGACGCATGCTCATCCCCGGCCGCGCCGCGTTGTTTCTCACCGTTTCACTGGCGCTCGGTCCGTTCCTTATCGCCAATGTTGGACTCAAGAACGTTTGGGGCCGAATGCGCCCGCTCGATGTCGTTCAGTTCGGCGGCGCTGACCGATTCACCCCCTGGTGGGACCCGCGCGGGCCGTGTTCGGACAATTGCTCGTTTGTCGGCGGCGAGGCCGCGAGCGCGTTCTGGACACTGGCGCCGGCGGCGCTGACGCCGCCGCAATGGCGGCCGCTCGCCTATGGCGCGGCGCTGGCCTTCGGCTCCGGCATCGGCGTGCTGCGCATGGCCGCCGGCGGGCATTTCTTCACCGACATCGTGTTCGCCGGCGTACTCATGTTCCTCGTGGTGTGGGCGCTCTACGGCGCGATCTACCGGTGGCGGCGAACCGGGCTCACCGACGAGGCGGTCGAGGGCCCGCTGGAGCGGGCCGGCAATGCGATGCGCGGCTGGCTGGGCGGCCGGAAGCGGCAAAGCTCCCGATAGAGGCGGCGGCAACCTTGCCGCTAACCTGAACTTGCGCCGTTCTTGCGCCCGCCTATAGTCCGCGCGCATTTCGAGAGCATGATCCGGAAAAGTGGGACCCGGTTTTCCGATAAGATCATGCTCCGCTAAAAAGCGCAGGCGGGATTTTCGATGCCCAAAGGCGATGTCAAAAAAGTCGTGCTCGCCTATTCCGGCGGCCTCGACACCTCGATCATCCTCAAGTGGCTGCAAACCACTTATGGCTGCGAGGTCGTCACTTTCACCGCCGATCTCGGCCAGGGCGAGGAGCTCGAGCCGGCGCGGGCGAAGGCGCTGACGCTCGGCATCAAGCGCGAGAACATTTTCATCGAGGATTTGCGCGAAGAATTCGTGCGCGACTACGTGTTTCCGATGTTCCGCGCCAACGCGCTTTACGAAGGCCAATATCTTCTCGGCACCTCGATCGCGCGGCCGCTGATTGCCAAGAAGCAAATCGAGATCGCTGAGAAGGTCGGCGCCGACGCCGTCGCCCATGGCGCCACCGGCAAGGGCAACGATCAGGTGCGGTTCGAGCTATCCTATTACGCGCTCAAACCGGACGTGAAGGTGATCGCGCCGTGGCGCGAATGGCAATTCCGTTCGCGCGAGGCGTTGCTCGAATTCGCCGAGAAGAACCAAATCCCGATCGCCAAGGACAAACGCGGCGAAGCGCCGTTTTCGACCGACGCCAATCTCCTGCACACCTCCTCGGAAGGTAAAGTGCTGGAGGACCCCGGCGAGGAAGTGCCGGATTACGTCTATTCGCGCACCGACGATCCGGCGCAGGCGCCCGACAAGCCCGGTTACGTGACCGTCGATTTCGAGCGCGGCGATCCGGTCGCCGTCGACGGCAAGAAACTGTCGCCGGCGAAGCTTCTGGCCGAGCTCAACGCGCTCGGCAAAAAGCACGGCGTCGGTCGGCTCGATTTGGTCGAGAACCGTTTCGTCGGCATGAAGTCGCGCGGCATGTACGAGACGCCGGGCGGCACCATTCTGCTCGCTGCGCATCGCGGCATCGAGCAGATCACGCTCGACCGCGGCGCCGCGCATCTCAAAGACGAATTGATGCCGAAATACGCGGAAGCGATTTATTACGGCTTCTGGTTCTCGCCGGAGCGCGAGATGCTGCAAGCGGCGATCGACAAAAGCCAGGAATTCGTCAGCGGCCGGGTGCGGCTCAAACTCTACAAGGGCAATGTCGGCGTGGTCGGGCGCGAGAGCAAATATTCGCTGTACGATCAGGACCTGGTCACGTTCGAGGAAGGCAAGGTCGCCTATGACCAGCGCGACGCCGAAGGTTTTATCCGGCTCAATGCGCTCCGATTGCGCACGCTCGGCCAGCGCAGGCGCAAGCTCAAATTGTAAGGCCGTTCACGCCGGCTCGGCGATCTCGGGAACGACTTGGCCGTAATTGAGCACCGCAACCAGCGCCACGCCGCCGATAATATTGCCGAGAAGCGTCGGGACGAAAAACCCTAGGAAAAAGTCGCGGACCGACGCTTCGCCTGTTTGCAGCAAAAACGCGACGTCAACAGTGCCGGCAACGATGTGCGGAAACCCGCACAACCCGATGATGTAGGTGATGAGGATGATCACCAACAGCGACGACGATTGCGCCGTCGGCAACAGCCACACCATCAAGGCGATGAGCCAGCCGGCAAACACCGCGCGCACCACCGTGAGGCCGAAGGCGTTCGCGATCAGATGCCGCGCGTCGGCGGCGAATGCCGCGGTGACCGTAGCGTCAAAGGCGTGCGTGTAAACGATGGCGGCGGCGAACAGAAACGCGCCGCAGACATTGGCCGCCAGCACGATCAGCCAAAGCGTCAATACCTTGCGGAGCGTTGGCAGATCACGATTGTGCAACAGCGGCAGGATCGGCGTCAGCGTGTTCTCGGTGAAAAGCTGCTGACGCCCCAGCACGACAATCACGAATCCGGCGGTGTAGCCGAACGGCACGATGGTTCTCGCGACGGCGCCGTCGGGAATAATGGCGTGCAGCTCACCCTGCAGCACCATGGAGAAACCGATGGAAAGGCCAGCCGCAAGACCTGAAAGCCCGAGCGCCCACCATGTGCGCTCCAACTCGCTTTCGCCTTCGGCCCGGATGGTTTCGTGAATAAGCGCCGCGTTCGGCCGGCTTTGCGCATCGACTTCGCGCTTTTGTTTGCGCGACAGGTTGTCGAGCTTTCCGGCTGGACTAAAGCTTTCACCCGTTTCGCCGTGACCCGGCCGGTGCTCTTTTTGTGGCGGACGCTTTTTCATGACATCAGCCGCGGTGGCCGCGCGCGGTCGGAAAATATCGACGGCGCAGTTTAGTGCGCCTGGAGCCAACTGATCCGACGGCGGCGGCCGCCGATTTGGATGGTTCGCGCGGAGGCATCCTTAAATTTTGGAAGATCGCTTCCTGGCTTGCCGGGGAAATAATCCGGCTCGGAGCCTGGGCCTTTCGGATCGATCGGCTCATCAACCGGGTACGGCGAGCGTGGCCCTTTTGGACCAAGTTCCGGATCTTCCAGCGGCTGCTTGGGTTTTTCCTGACCGACTATTTGCGTCATCGCATCGCTACCTTTCGGTTGTCACCCATATTCGGCCGCGTACCGGTCATCGCGGCGGCGGCCATTTTGATGTGGGCGATGGCAGCCATGATGTCCTCAAAAAACGGGTGTGGCCGCTTAACAGCGGCATGCAAATAAGTGTTCGGGACACCGAATCGTTCCTGGATGAGGGGGCGATTATTGCCGGGCTCGACCCCACGGCCGGCGCGCGGCTCCCGAAGCTCGGGCCTTCTGACAACCCCGACGCGTTGCGGACTATAACGTTCCAGCCCTGACAATCAGACTTGGCGCTCGACCATCATGCGCTTGATATCGGCAATGGCCTTTGCCGGGTTGAGATGCTTGGGGCACGCCTTGGCGCAGTTCATGATGGTGTGGCAGCGATAAAGCCGGAACGGGTCTTCGAGATCGTCGAGCCGTTCGCCGGTGGCCTCGTCGCGCGAATCGGAAATCCAGCGGTAGGCCTGCAACAACGCCGCCGGACCGAGAAAGCGCTCCGAATTCCACCAGTAGCTCGGACACGCGGTCGAGCAGCAGGCGCAGAGAATGCATTCGTAGAGCCCATCAAGCTTCGCCCGGTCGTCGTGACTCTGCTTCCATTCCTTCTGCGGCGTCGGCGAAACGGTGCGCAGCCAAGGCTCGATCGAGGCGTGCTGGGCGTAGAAATTGGTCAGGTCTGGCACCAGATCCTTGACCACCGGCATGTGCGGCAAAGGATAGATGCGGACCGCGCCATTCACCTCGCTCATCGCCTTGGTGCAGGCGAGCGTGTTGGTGCCGTCGATATTCATCGAGCATGAGCCGCAAATGCCCTCGCGGCAGGAGCGGCGGAATGTCAGCGTCGCGTCGACGTTGTTCTTGATCCAGATCAGCGCGTCCAACACCATCGGCCCGCAGTCGCCGGTGTCGACGTAATAAGTATCGACCTGCGGGTTACGGCCGTCGTCAGGACTCCAGCGATAGATGCGGAATTCGCGTTCCGCCTTGGCTTTCGCCGCATGCGGCCAAGTCTTGCCTTGGCCGATCTTGGAATTTTTGGGAAGCGAAAATTGGACCATTGCAACCTCAATACACCCGCGCCTTGGGCTCGATATAGGCGACGTCGTTGGTGAGCGTGTAAGTGTGGACCGGGCGATAATCGATCGTGACCTTGCCGCTCGCGGGATCAAGCCACGACAACGTGTGTTTCATCCAATTTTTGTCGTCGCGCTCGGGGAAATCCTCGCGGGCGTGCGCGCCACGGCTTTCGGTGCGGTTGGCGGCGGAATCGACAGTCACCACCGCCTGCTCGATCAGGTTAATGAACTCGAGCGTCTCGACCAGGTCCGAGTTCCAGATCAGCGAACGGTCGCTGACGTGGATGTCGCGGGCGCCCTCGAACACCTCGTGAATGAGCTTCGAGCCTTCGGCCAGCACCTCGCCGGTGCGGAACACCGCGCAATTGGTTTGCATCACGTGCTGCATCTTGGCGCGCAACTGCGCGGTCGGCGTGCTGCCCGAGGCGTAACGGAATTTATCGAGCCGCGACAGCGAGCGCTCTGCGGAATCCTTCGGCAGTTCCGGCTGCTTGTCGCCGGGGGTGAGGATTTCGGCGCAGCGCAAAGCCGCCGCCCGCCCGAACACCACGAGATCGATCAGCGAATTCGAGCCCAGCCGGTTGGCACCGTGGACCGAGACGCACGCCGCCTCGCCGAGCGCCATCATGCCGGGAATGATGTGATCCGAATTGCCGTCTTTCTTGGTCAGCGCCTCGCCGTGATAGTTCGTGGCGATGCCGCCCATATTGTAGTGCACCGTCGGCACAATCGGCACCGGCTCGCGCGCCAGATCGACGCCGGCAAAAATCCGCGCCGACTCGGTGATGCCCGGCAGCCGCTCGGCGAGGATTTTCGGATCGAGATGGTCGAGGTGGAGGAAGATGTGGTCCTTCTTCGGCCCGACGCCGCGGCCCTCGCGGATTTCGATGGTCATGGCGCGGGACACAACGTCGCGCGAGGCGAGGTCCTTGGCTGACGGCGCGTAACGCTCCATGAAGCGCTCGCCTTCGGAATTGACCAAATAGGCGCCCTCGCCGCGGGCGCCTTCGGTGATGAGCACGCCGGCGCCATAAACGCCGGTCGGATGAAACTGCACGAACTCCATGTCTTCCAGCGGCAGGCCGGCGCGCAGCACCATGGCGTTGCCATCGCCGGTCTGGGTGTGGGCGCCCGTGCACGATGCGTAAGCGCGGCCGTAGCCGCCGGTCGCAAGCACCGTCATCTGCGCGGCAAAGCGATGGATGGTGCCGTCGTCGAGGTTGAGCGCGACCACGCCGCGGCAGCGCCCGTCCTCATCCATAATGAGATCAATGGCGAAATATTCGATGAAAAACTCGGCGGAGTGGCGCAGCGCCTGGCCATACATGGTGTGCAGCATGGCATGGCCGGTGCGGTCGGCGGCGGCGCAAGTGCGCTGCGCAATGCCTTTGCCGTAATGGGTGGTCATGCCGCCGAACGGGCGCTGATAGATTTTGCCGTCCTCGCGGCGCGAGAACGGCAGGCCCCAATGTTCGAGCTCGTAGACCGCATCCGGCGCACTGCGGCACATATATTCGATGGCGTCCTGGTCGCCGAGCCAGTCGGAGCCCTTGACCGTGTCGTACATGTGCCAGCGCCAATCGTCCTCGCCCATATTGCCGAGCGCCGCCGCAATGCCGCCCTGCGCCGCCACGGTGTGGGAGCGCGTCGGAAACACCTTGGTGATGCAGGCGGTGCGCAGGCCGGCTTCGCTGCAGCCGACGACGGCGCGCAAGCCGGCGCCGCCGGCGCCAACAATCACCACGTCGTAGGCGTGGTCCTCTATCGGATAAGCGCGGCCGTTGACGGCCGGCGCCGCGCCGCCACCGTTGGCTCCGTTATTCGCCATGCTCACAATCCAAATGAAAGTTTGAGAAGACCATAGATCGAGGCCATCGCCACGGCGACGCAGAAAAACGTGTTGGCCATGATCATAATCAGTTTCGCAAATTCGTCGTGCACGTAATCCTCGATCACGACCTGCATGCCGATCCGCATGTGGACCGTAATCGACACGACGAATAGCAGCATGATGATGCCGACCAGCGGCAGGCCGAGGATCTGGGCGACGGCGGCCTGGTTGCGGCCAAGCAGCATGATGACGATAACCACACCGGCGACGACCAACGGGATATTGGCGACCGCGGTGAGCCGTTGCAGCCGGAAGCTTTCGGTCCCCGAACGCGCTGCGCCACGGCCGCGCACGCGCGCCAGCGGCGTGCGAAAGTGCTTTGCCGGGGCCTCGCTCATCGCGA
>Ga0209169_10001033_pt1 | contig 17066 bp, 13 predicted proteins | sample HubBroMetageWRM4_FD_188346 | JGI IMG/M metagenome (GOLD analysis project Ga0209169, IMG submission 188346) | Warmed soil microbial communities from the Hubbard Brook experimental Forest, New Hampshire - Hubbard Brook CCASE Soil Metagenome WRM 4... | ecosystem: Environmental > Terrestrial > Soil... | reverse complement strand
TGCCGCAGGACCAGCCCACGCACCCGCTGCACCACGGCGAGCGTTGCGGTCAGTAGCCGATGCGGGACAACACGAACCATCCTGCCGGCACTGTACCGGTATCTGGGCATTACGGCACGTTCTCGGGGCGGCAATAATCGGTCGCGGTGCCCGCCCCATGCCCGGTAAGAATCAAGACATGGCCGCTGCCTACCCGATCCGCCCGATCAGCGACGAAGAGTTCGGCGCTTTCTACGCAGTGATCGAGCACGCCTTCAACGCCCCGTACCCGACCGACCTAGAGCTGCGGCACGAGATGGGTGTCTTCGAGTTCGACCGGTCGCTGGCGGCCTTCGACGGGGCAGCCATGGTGGGGACCGCGGCGGCACTGTCGCTCCGGATGACCGTTCCGGGCGGCGATGCCATGGTGGCCGGGGTGACCGCTGTCGCCACGGCACCCTCGCACCGCCGCCGCGGGATCCTGACCAGCCTGATGCACCGCCAGCTCGCCGATCTCCGCGAGCGCGGCGAGGCGGTCGCCGCGCTCTTCGCCTCGGAGGCGGGCATCTACGCCAGATTCGGGTATGGCGCCGCGACCAGCGACCTCAACCTGGCGATCCGCCGCGGCGAGGGCGCTCTCCCGGCCCGGGCCACCGCGTCAGGCCCGCAGCGGCTGCGGACCGCCGAGCCGCGGGACGCCACCGCCGGGCTGGCCAAGGTCTTCGAGTCGGTGCGGCACGAGCGTCCTGGCATGTTCGCCAGGGATGACCGCTGGTGGGAGCACATCCTCTGGGATCCGGAACATCGCCGGTCCGGCAGGAGCCCGCAGCGCTGCGTTATAGCCGAGGACGACGCCGGGCCGCGCGGATACGCGCTGTACTCGGTGCGGCCGTCCTGGGGCGATGACGGGATCCCGGACGGCGTGCTGCAGGTCCGGGAGCTGATGGCCACCGATCCGGCGGCCTACGCGGCCATCTGGAACGACCTGCTGAGCCGGGACCTGGTGAGCGAGGTCCGCGCCGTATCGCGGCCGGTTGACGAGCCGCTGCTCTACCTGCTCGCGGACCGCCGCCGGGCCCGCCCGCGGCTGTTTGACGGGCTCTGGGTCCGGCTGGTCAGCGTGCCGGAGGCGCTCGCGGGCCGGCGGTATTCATGCCCCGTTGACGTGGTCATCGAGGTCGCCGATGACGTCTTCGGCGAGAACGCCGGGCGCTGGCGGCTGCGCGCGCCGGGCCGGCCCGAAGACGGCCGTGCGACCTGCGAGCGGACATCGGCCGCCGCCGACGTGACGCTGCCGGTCCAGTCGCTCGGCGCGGCTTACCTGGGCGGCACCACGCTCGGCGCGCTGGCCCGCGCAGGCCTGGCCGAGCAGGCCAGGCCGGGCGCGATCGCGGCGCTGTCCGGCGCCCTGTCCTGGGAGCCAGCGCCCTGGAGCCCGACGATCTTCTGACCCGGTCACGTGCGAGACTGGGGGACATGCGCGGCATGAAGATCACGGTGGACGCGGCGATGCGGGCCAGGGACGTGTCAAGGCCGCGCGCCGAGCACGAGGCGCTGGCGCAGGCGGACGCGGAGGTCAAGGAGGTCAAGGAGGCCGACCCGAAGCCTGCCGAGCCCGCCCGCCCGGTGCCGGGCAACGCGCCCAGGCCAGGCCAGGGACGCCGCCGCCGCAGGCGCCGCTGAGCCGGAGTACGGCCTGGGAGGGCTCAGCCGCCCAGGTAGGCCAGCACGGCGAGGACCCGGCGGTTGTCGTCCTCGGAGGGCTGCAGGCGGAGCTTGAGGAAGATCGACGCGGTGTGCTTGGCCACCGCGCGCTCGGTGATCACGAGCTTTGTGCCGATGGCCGCGTTGGAGCGGCCCTCGGCCATCAGCGCGAGCACCTCGCGCTCGCGCGCGCTGAGCGCGGACACGGCGCTGTCGTCCGCGTTGCGGGCGAGCAGGCGGGCGACGACTTCGGGATCCATCGCGGTACCGCCGGCCGCGACCCGGCGCACCGCGTCGACGAACTGGGCGCTGTCGAAGACCCGGTCCTTGAGCAGGTAGCCGATGCCGCCGGTGCCATCGGCCAGCAACTCGCGGGCGTAGAGCTGCTCAACGTACTGCGACAGCACCAGGACCGGCAGCCCGGGCACCGCACGCCGCGCGGCCAGGGCCGCGCGCAGGCCCTCGTCGGTGAAGGTGGGCGGCAGCCGGACGTCAACCACGGCCACGTCCGGCTTGCTCGCAGTCACGGCGGCCAGCAGGTCGGCCGGGTTGTCGACGGCCGCTGCGACCTCGAGGCCATGCGCTTCGAGCATCCGGGTCAGGCCGTCCCTCAGCAGGAAGAGGTCTTCGGCGATGACAACGCGCACGGGACCTCCATGTTCACTACGGTCGGGCCGCCGGGCGGGCTGCTCACGGCGAGCACGCCGTCAAACGCTGCCAGGCGGCGCTCGATGCCGGACAGCCCGGTGCCGCCGGCCGGGTCGGCGCCGCCGCAGCCGTCGTCGGTGACGCCGATCCGGAGCACCCCACCATCGTGCCGGATGTCGATCCACACCCTGCGCGCATCGGCGTGCTTGGCCACGTTCGCCAGCAGCTCGCTGACCGCGAAGTAGGCCGCCGATTCCACCGGGGCGGGCGCGCGGCCGGGAAGCTCATTGGTCACCCGCACCTGCAGCCGGCTGTCGAGGGCCAGGGCGCGGACCGCGTCAGCCAGGCCCCGGTCGGCGAGCACCGGCGGGTGGATGCCGCGGACCAGGTCCCGCAGCTCGGCCAGGGCCTTGACCGAGTTGTCCCTGGCTTCGGTCAGCAGCGCCTGCGCCGCGGCCGGGTTGATGTCGATCAGCTGCCCGGCCGCGTCCAGGGTCATCCCCAGCGCCACCAGCCGGGCCTGCGCGCCATCGTGCAGGTCGCGCTCGACCCGGCGCATCTCGGCGGCGCCCGTGTCGATGGCGTCGGACCGGGTCTGGGCCAGATGACTGACCCGCTGCGCCAGCTGGGCGTGCCGGGTCGGCCCCAGCAGCGAACGGCTGAACTCGCCGTAGCCGCGCAGCAGCCACGGCGCGGCCACGAACCCCGACACCGCCAGCAGGATGCCGTACAGCGGGTGCGAGATCACGCCGGCGAGCTGGGTCGATCCGTGCGGCAGGGTCATCCCGAAGATGCCGTACACGATCGCCGCGGCCGACCCGCCGGCCAGTACCGCCCCCAGCAACGGGTTCAGCAGGATCCAGGCCACGTCCCGCCAGGTGGCGGGGTCATCCATCACCCACCGTCGCCGCTGCCGCCAGGTGGGGAGCCCGTCCTCGCCCTCTCCGGCGGGTTCGGGCCGGTAGGGGGACGCGATCGGCACGCCGCACCACTCGCCGCACAGCCTCCTGGTCAGGTCGGTCAGCTGGCGCGCGACCGGCCCGATGTCCGGAATCGGGACCAGGGCCGCCGCGAGCAGGATCGGATGCAGGAGCATCACCTCGGCGATCGCGAGCCCCCCGAGTGCCGCCCCCCGGGCGCAGGCGGTCACCCGCTCCCGCAGCCACGCCAGCGGCGCGGCCCACGCGGCATGGTGCCGGGTCGTCTGCCTGTCCATGGCTGGACTCCGTTTCGCTGTGGCCTTCCCCCTCAGTGTGCCGCGCGGACGGCCGGCCCGGCAGTGACGCCAGACACCCGGATCCGGGGTGTACCTAGATACACCCGAAGACGCCGTCCAGCCGTCTGTCGGGCCTGGGCCGCCGGCTCCTAGCGTCGGTGATGACCAGCCCAGTAAGGGCCTCTTGCGGAAGGACTTCATCTGATGGACGCGCTGATACTGGTGCGGGCTCGGGGCCTGCGCAGATGATTACACGCAGACGGATCACTGCCGCCCTGGTAGCCGCGGCCGCCCTGCTCGCCGCCGTCCTGGTGCCCGCGACCGCCTCGGCCGCGGCACCGGGTCCGGCCACGCCACAGGTTCCGGTGCTGCACTGGCGCTCCTGCGACGCCGGGTTCCAGTGCGCCACCGCCCGGGTGCCGTTGAGCTACCGGGACCCGGGCGGCGCGGCGATCAGCATCGCCGTGGTCAGGCACCTGGCGACCGATCCGGCTCGCCGCATCGGGACGCTTTTCTTCAACGGCGGCGGCCCGAACGAGCAGATCGAGAGCTTCGTGGCCGGCTTCGGGGAGTTCCCCGCAGCGATCGCGGCGCGGTACGACATCACCACGTTCGACCCCCGCGGGTTCGGCTACAGCACCGCGATCCGCTGCTTCCCGACCATGGCGGCGGAGAACAAGTTCCTCGGGGGCCTGCCCGCATTCCCCGCCGGCGCGAGGCAGGACGCGGCCTGGGATCGGACCTGGGCCCGGTTCGACGCGCGGTGCGCCCAGCGCAACGGCAGCCTGCTGGACCATGACACCACCGCCGATGTGGCCAGGGACATGAACCTGCTGCGCGAGGCCGTCGGCGCCCCGGTGCTGAACTACATCGGCCTGTCCTACGGCACCGGGCTCGGCGCCACCTACGCCAACCTGTTCCCCGCCACGACCGGGCACATGATCCTGGACGGGAACCTCAACCCGATCGCCTGGACCCACCCGGACGCCGTCGCGCCGATCTGGCTGCGCCAGCATTCGGATCAGGCGTCCGCGGCGTCAATGCGGGCCTTCCTGGATCTCTGCGGCAAGACAACGACCGCCGCGTGCGCGTTCTCCGCGGGCACCCCGGCCGCGACCCGCGCCAAGTGGGACACGCTGCTGCGCCGCCTCCGCCGGCATCCGGTAAATGCCTACTCCTACGCCGACACCATCGAGGCCGCCTCCGAGACGCTGGGCACGGTGAGCCAGTGGCCGACCGGAGCCAGCCAGCTGCAGCAGCTGTGGGTCGCCTCGGCGGCCGGCAGCGGCCCGTCTGCCAGCGCATCGGCTGCGCCGCCAGCCGTCTATACCGGGCAGGAGCAGACACTCGCGGTGCTCTGCTCGGACAGCCCGAACCCGCGCGACCCGGCCGCCTACGCGGCAGCCGCCCAGCTCGCCTACGCCCGGTCGGGCGGCTTCGGGCTGCAGTGGGCCTGGAACAGTGAGGCGTGCGCGGACTGGCCGGCCGCCGCAGCTCAGGATCGCTACGCAGGTCCGTGGAACCGGCCCACGGCCAGCACGATCCTGGTCCTTGGCAACACTGGTGACCCGGTGCTGCCCTACCGGGACTCGGTCGCGATGTCCCGGGACCTGGCCCGCGCGCGACTGCTGACCGTCGACGGGTACGGGCACACCGAGGCCGCCAACCCGAGCACCTGCGCTACGGACTATGAGATCAGTTACCTGCTGACCGGGGCACTGCCCGCGGCGGGCACCGTCTGCCAGCAGAACGCGACCCCGTTCCCGCCGCCATCGGGGTGATGACCTAGCGCATGCAGCACGCGGGGCGCTCGCTAGGAGGCCGGAAACCCGGCGGCCGGCGGCGTCCCCGCGTCAGCGAAGCGGCGCAGCAGGTACCAGGAGAAATAGCTGCCGTACCTGCGCTGCAGCTCCGGCAGCTGCCAGTCACGGCCGCTGATCGTGCCGCGGCAGGATGACGTGCCGCAGTTGCAGGTCATCGGGTCGTCGGCGTCGTCGAACAGCGCGTAGTCGGTGGTCAGCTCCTCCCCCGCGGCCACGTCGCGCATCGCGACCAGCACGATGTTGCCGGCGAACCCGACGTTCGGCTCGCAGGAGTGGTTGATGAACAGCATGACCGGCTCGTACTCGGCCTCGTCGAGCGCGACCAGGTGGAAGCCGTCGGCGACTTGGACATCGGAGTTGCGCAGTCGTTCCGGCAGCGCGTTCAGGGCGGCGCTGTCGACGAGGTGACCGCCCTTGATCGCCACGATCTCGTCCTTGGCGATCGGCGCCACCGCTATCAAGCCGCGGCCTGCGATCCCGCTCGCCCGGCCCTTGACCGCCTTCGGCGAGATGTAGCTGGAAACGAGCACCGTTAGGGCTCGGCCGGCAGCGGCGGCAGCTTGCCCGTGGCCTCGTAGTCCGCGATCTCCCCCAGCCGCCGGGCATGCCGCTCCGCGCCGGAGAACTCGGTCTCGACGAACACCCGCGCGAACGACACCGCGTCTTCGACGGAATACATGCGGGCGCCGAGGCTCAGCACGTTCGCGTTGTTATGCAGCCGGGCGAGCTGGGCCGTTTCCTCGCTCCAGGCGATGGCGGCCCGCACTCCGCGAATCTTGTTCGCCGCGATCGCCTCGCCGTTTCCCGATCCGCCGATGACGATGCCCAGGCTGCTCGGGTCCTTGACGGCGGCGTCGGCGGCGCGCATGACGTACGGCGGGTAGTCATCGTCATCGCGCTCGGCGTCGGGGCCGCAGTCGACCGGATCGTGGCCTGCCTGCTTCAGCCACTCGATCAGGCGGCTCTTGAGCACGAAACCCGCGTGGTCGGATCCAAGGTAGACGCGCACGGGCACCAGTCTGTCAGAACCGCCGGTGCCAGGTGGCCGGGGATGGGAAGGGCGGGGGCCAGGGATGGGCGGGTGAGCCAGGGATGGGTGGGCAAGCGATGGGCGGGTGGGCTAAAAGGTCAGTCGAAGATCGGGTCGCGGGTGCGGCTGCGCTTCAGCTCGAAGAAGCCGTCGGTCCCGGCCACGGCCAGCACGCCGTCCCAGAGCCTGGCCGCGGCGTCGCCGCGCGGGATCGGCGAGACCACCGGACCAAAGAAGGACACGCCGTCCACCGAGATCACCGGCGTGCCGACCTCGTACCCGACCCGGTCCATGCCGTCGGCGGTCGACACCCGGAGCGCATCGTCGTACGACGGGTCGTCCATGGCGTCCGCCAGGGTCGCGGGCAGGCTGGCCTCGGTCAGCGCGGCCTCAACCGTGGCCCGGTCCTTCGGCGCCTGCTCATGGTGGAACCGCGTGCCGAGCGCGGTGTACAGCGGCAGCAGTACCTCGGGGCCGAACTTCTGCTCGGCGGCGATCGCGACCCGCACCGGTCCCCACGCCTGCGCCATCAGCTCACGGTACTGCTCGGGCAGGTCCCTGCCCTCGTTGAGCACGGCGAGGCTCATCACGTGCCAGCGTGCCGCCACCGGGCGCACCTTCTCGACCTCGAGCAGCCAGCGCGACGCGATCCACGCCCACGGGCATAGCGGGTCAAACCAAAAATCGACAGGGGTTGGCTCCTGCTGGCCCATGGACGTACTCCTCGGGGGGAAGTCGGGGTGACCCTGCTGACAACCGGGGGGCTGGCCGGGTCATTCCACAGGCCAACGTGCGATTATTCTCGCCAGCGTCAGTCCGGGAAAGGGATCTCAGCGGTGACCAGCAACCTCACGCGCAATGAGGCGCGGGAACGCGCGCGCCTGCTCGATGTGCAGTCCTACAGCGTCGAACTGGACCTGACCGGGGGTGAGATCACGTTCGGCTCGGTGACCACGGTCAGCTTCCGCTGCGCCAGCCCCGGGGCGTCGACGTTCATCGATCTCACCGCGCCGCAGGTGCACGAGATCACGCTCAACGGGAATCCCGTCGGCCTGGAGAGCTTCGACGGGGACCGGATCGCTCTGGTCGGCCTGGCCGAGAGCAACGAGCTGCAGATCGCCGCCGATTGCGCCTACTCACGCTCCGGTGAAGGCCTGCACCGATTCACCGACCCGGCCGACGGCGGCGTCTACATGTACACCGACCTGGAGACGTTCGACGCACACCGGGTCTACGCCTGCTTCGACCAGCCCGACCTGAAAGCCACGTTCGAGCTGCAGGTCACCGCCATGCAGGGGTGGCAGGTGATCTCGAACACGGCGCCGGAAACGGTCGCGCAGGCGCCGCTGACGAAGACGGCGTTCTGGGCGTTCCCGCCGACGGCGGTACTGCCGACGTACGTCACCTTGGTCGCGGCCGGCCCGTACCACGTGGTGCGCGATGAGCACGACGGGATCCCGCTCGGCATCTTCTGCCGCCAGTCGCTGGCGCCGTACCTGGACCCGGCCGAGATCTTCGAGGTGACCAGGCAGGGCTTCGACTTTTTCCACGCCGCGTTCGGAGTGCGCTATCCGTTTGGCAAGTACGACCAGCTGTTCGTGCCCGAGTTCAAGGCGGGCGCAATGGAGAACGCGGGAGCCATCACATTCCTCGAGGCCTATGTATTCCGGTCGCGGGTGACGGAAAGCTACCGGGAGGCCCGCGCCGAGACGATCCTGCACGAGATGGCGCACATGTGGTTCGGCGACATGGTCACCATGCGCTGGTGGGACGACCTCTGGCTGAACGAGTCGTTCGCCACCTGGGCCAGCCTCGTGGCCGAGGCCGAGGCCACCCGCTGGCCCGGCGCCTGGACCACGTTCGCCCAGGCCTGGAAGATAGCGGCGTACCGGCAGGACCAGCTGCCATCCACGCACCCGGTCGCGGCAGACATCCCCGACATCGCGGCCGTCGAGGTGAACTTCGACGGCATCACCTACGCCAAGGGCGCGGCGGTGCTCAAGCAGCTGGTCGCTCACGTGGGCCGGGAGAATTTCCTCAGCGGAGTGCGTCAATACTTCGCGCAGCACGCGTGGGGCAACGCCACGCTCGGCGACCTGCTCGCCGCGCTCCAGCAGGCTTCAGGACGCGACCTGGCATCCTGGTCGAAGGAGTGGCTCGAGACCGCCGGGGTGAACACGCTGCGCCCGGAGTACCTCTGTGACGCCGACGGCAGGCTGTCGGAGTTCGCGGTTCTCCAGGAGGCACCCGCCAGCCACCCGGTGCTCCGCCCGCACCGCATCGCGATCGGCCTGTACGACCGCGCCGAGCAGGGGGGTCTGTCCCGGCGGCACCGAGTCGAGATCGACATCGACGGCGAGCGCACCGAGGTGCCGGAGCTGATCGGGCTGCCGCGGCCTGACCTGATCCTCGTCAACGACGACGACCTCACCTACGCCAAGATCCGCCTGGACGCTCATTCCCTGCGCACGCTCATCAGCGGCATCGGCGAGTTCACCGACTCGCTGCCGGCCGCGCTGTGCTGGGCCGCCGCGTGGGACATGTGCCGGGACGCGGAATTGCCGGCGCGCGACTACGTGAGCCTGGCCCTGTCCGGCGTGGACGCGATCGAGGACATCACGGTGCTGCAGACCGTGCTGCGCCAGGCCACGGCCGCGGTGCGCCGGTACGCCGACCCGGCCTGGCGTGACACCGGGCTCGACCAGATCGCCCGGGCGACGCGGGGCCTGCTGCGGCGGGCCGAGCCAGGGTCGGATCGCCAGCTCGCGTACGCCCAGGCGTTTGCCGGGGTGGCCAGCTCCCCCGACGACCTGGCCCTGCTGGCCGGGCTGCGCAGCGGCTCCGCGACGGTCGAGGGCCTCGCCGTCGACACCGAACTGCGCTGGCAGCTGCTGTACCGGCTGGCCAGCCGCGGGGTGGCCGGCCCGGGCGAGGTCGACGCCGAGCTGGCCAGGGACGCCACGGACGCGGGCGCCAGGCACGCCGCTGCCTGCCGCGCGGCGTTTCCCGACCCCGCGGCCAAACAGGAGGCCTGGAACCAGATCACCGGCGGCACGCTGTCGAATGCGACGTTCCGCGCCACCCTCGACGGGTTCACCGACCCGGACGCAGAGGAGCTCCTGAAGCCGTACGTGAGCCGCTACTTCGACGTCGTCGCGGGCATCTGGCGGGACTGGGGCACGGACATGGCGCAGCACTTCGTCGAGTACGCCTACCCGCGGTGGCAGGTCACACCGGAGGCCATCGCGGCCGCCGACGCCTACATCGAGCAGCCGGCGGCGCCGCCGGCCCTGCACCGGCTGCTGATCGAGGGCAGGGACGACGTGGCCCGCGCGCTGCGCTGCCGCGAGCGGGACGCCCAGGCGACGTAGCCCGCTCGTCAGGGCTTCCGGGCGACGCCGCCCCACAGGTTCGAAGGCGTCTTGGCCTCGATCTCGGAGCGCGGCCGCCATTCGGGCACCGGCACCAGGCCGGGCGGTACGAGCTCGAGGCCCTCGAAGAACCCCATGACCTCAGCGCGAGACCGGAACGTGGCCGACTCGGCCGCGTGCGCGTTGTAGCGCCGGCTCGCCTCGGCGCCCGCGGCGGCGTCGATGTCGGACGCCGGATGGGAGATGGTGAGGAAGCTGCCCGAAGGCACGGCTCTCACCAGCTCTGCCACGGCAGCGCGCGGATCGTCCTGCTCACCGACCATGTGCAGTATCCCCAGCAGCATCACGGCCACGGGCTTGGAGAAGTCGAGCGTGCGCTCGGCCTCGGACAGCAGACTGGCGGTGTCGCGCAGGTCGGCGTCGATGTAGTCGGTGACGCCCGCCGGGTCGCTGGCCAGCAGCGCCCGGGCGTGCGAGAGCACGACCGGGTCGTTGTCCACGTAGACCACCCGGCACTCCGGCGCCACCGACTGGGCGACTTCGTGGGTGTTGTTCGCGGTCGGGATCCCGGTGCCGACATCGAGGAACTGCCGGATCCCGGCCTCGCTGACCAGGTAGCTCACCACCCGCGCCAGGAACGCCCGGTTGGCCTGGACTGAGTGCGCGATGTTCGGATAGGCCTGCTTCACCTGGTCGCCGACCGCCCGGTCGGCCGCATAGTTGTCCTTGCCGCCGAGCCAGTAGTCGTACACCCGGGCGATGTGGGCCACGCTGGTGTCGAACGCCGGCGGCCCGGCGTCGGTTGAACTCATGCGCGGAAGCCTACGGGAGCGGCCGGCGGCCCGCGGCCGCGGCACAGACCGTGCGAAGCAGGGGCACGTCAGGCAGGTCCTCGAGGAGCACTGCCTGGCCGCGGGAGTCGCAGAGCGGTATCTGCCAGTTCGGGTACTCGTCGCTGGTGCCGGGGAGGTTCTGGGCGCGGCGGTCGCCGACGGCGTCGGCCAGCGAGACCCCGACCAGCGCCGCCGCGGTCAGGCTCAGGTAGCCATACAGCGCGACCGTGAACTCGTCGGGCCCGGGCAGCGGGCCGTCCGGGATCAGGCCGCGCGCGGCCAGCGCGTCGCGCCAGCTCGACAGCATCAGCTCCGCGGCGTCACGTTCGGCATATTCCGGCCGGTTGAGCAACCCGAGCCGGGCGCGCACGGCTACCTGCTCGCCGGTGCGGAACGCGGCGACCGGCGGCACGTCGTGGGTTCCTACGGTCGCCATGCAGTCGCGGCGCCAGTGTTCCGGCGCCAGCGGCGTGCCGTCGGGCTCGCGCGCGAACCAGAGCATCATCGTGCCCATGATCCCGCTGGAAGCGAGATACTCGCGGATCCACGGGTCGACGGTGCCGAGGTCCTCGCCTATCGCCAGCGCTGGTTTCCCGCCCGCCCGGCCCGCCCTACCCGCCCCGCCCGCCCTTGCGGCCTGGCCGGCCAGCGCGGCCACCGTGGACCGGTGGTCGTAGCGGATATACGCGCCGCGGTCCGGCGTCATCCCGTGCGGCACGCACCACAGCCGCATCAGCCCCATCACGTGGTCGACGCGCAGCCCGCCGGCGTTCCGGAACGCGGCGGCGAACAGGTCGGCCATCGGCTGGTAACCGACCTCGGCCATCCGCTGCGGATGCCACGGCGGCTGCGACCAGTCCTGCCCGCGCTGGTTGAACTCGTCCGGCGGTGCTCCGACAGACAGGCCGCCGACGAGCAGGTCCTGGTTCGCCCACGCGTCCGCCCCGCCGGGATGCGACCCGACCGCTAGGTCCGTGATGATTCCGGTGCCCATGCCTGCCCCGAGCGCCGCCCGCTGCGCGGCCGCCAGCTGCTCGGCCGCAAGCCACTGCAGCCAGGCGTGGAAGTCCGCGTCCGGGTCCGCCCATGGCCCGCCCGGCATAGCGGCGCGTGCCGCAGCGGGGTCGCGATCCGCGGCCGGCCAGGACCGCCAGTCGGGGCCATGCCGGTCCGCGAGCACGCACCAGGTGGCCCAGTCCTCGAGGTCGCGGCCCTCCCGCTCGCGGTACCGCTGGTACCCGGCGCGCCGCGCGCCGGTCAGCGGCACGCGGTGGATGATCTCCAGGGCCTCGCGCTTCGCGGCCCACACCGCGTCCCTGTCGATGAGGTCACCGGTGACGTTCCTGGCCCTCAGCGGGGCCGCGAGCGCATCGATCCGCTCCCGCTGGCCTGGCTCCAGCCGGCCGAACTCGGGAATGTCCTCGACACGCAGGTACAGCGGGCTGACATACCGCCTGGTCATTGGCAGGTAGGGGGACGCGCTGACCGGTGGCTTCGGCTCTGCGGCGTGCAGCGGGTTGATCAGCACGAATCCTGCGCCCAGGTCCCGGGCGCTCCAGCTGGCCAGGTCCGCGAGGTCACGCAGGTCGCCGTGGCCCCACGACCGCCGGGACCGGACGGAGTAAAGCTGGACGGTTAACCCCCACGACCGGCCGTCGGGGATCCGGGGCCCCGCCGGGACCGCCGCGCCGTCTGCCCCGGGCGCCGGGTCCGCGCTACCCGGCCGGCCGGCTCCGCGCCGCTCCCGTGGCGGCCGCGGCACAGCGTCCAGCGCGGCGAGGATCGCGATGAGGGTCTCGGCGCTCACCTCGGTCGGCTGCTCGCGCCAGTCCAGGTAGCACGGGGCGATCCCGGCGGCCTCGGCCCGCCGGATCAGCTCGGGATCGGTCATCGGTCAATGATGCGGCAGGCGCCGGCCGCGCCGCGACCGATGACGAACTACCGTGACCTGCGGGTTCCGCCGACCGGGCTTGGCTGGGCGGCGCCCGGTCCCGCAGTGGCCGCGAGCTCGCTCCCCTCGAGATGCAGCTGGGGCAGGATCGGCTCCAGCCAGCGGGGCATCCACCACGCCTTGGCGCCAAGCAGCGACATGATCGCCGGCACCAGGATCATCCGGACCAGCGACGCGTCGATGAACACCGCGAACGCCATGCCGATGGCCAGCATCTTGACCGCGATCTGGTCGTTCAGGATGAAGCTGGCGAAGACCGTCACCATGATGGCGGCGGCCGTGGTGATCACCCGTGCGGTGCTGCCGATGCCGATCGCGACGCTGCGGTGCGCGTCGCCGGTGGCGATCCAGGCCTCGTGCACCCGGGAGAGCAGGAACACCTCGTAGTCCATGGACAGGCCGAAGACGATCGCGAACACCATCATCGGCACGTAGGCGGGGATCGGTGATGTGGTGTGCACCCCGATCAGGCTCGCGCCCCAGCCCCACTGGAAGATCGCGACGATCACGCCGTACGCGGCGCCGATCGACAGCAGGTTCATGATCGCCGCCTTGGTGGCGATCACCACCGAGCGGAACGCGGCGGTCAGCAGCACGAAGGCCACGGCCACGACGACGAGGATCAGGAGCAGCATGCGGCTGGCGATCTGGTTGGTGAAGTCGACGTTGCCCGGGGTGGTGCCGGTGACATAGGTCGTGACGTGGTACTTGGGCAGGACGTCGTTCCGGAGGGTCGTTACCAGGTCGTTCGTCGCCGTGGCCTGCGGCCGGGTCGTCGGGATCGCGTTGAAGACCGCGACGGTCGACGCGCTGTTCACCGACGTCGGCGACACCGACGCGACCCCCTTGGTGCCCGAGACGCTCTTGGTCATCGAGCTCAGCAGCGACTGGGTGTCCGAACTCGACTGCTTGGGCAGCTTGACCACGACCGTGAGCGGGCCGTTGATCCCGACGCCGAATCCCTCGCTGAGCAGGTCGTAGGCCTGCCTGCTGCTCTGGTTGAGCGGGTTGGTGCCGGGGTCCGGCTGGCCGAGATTGATCGACAGCAGCGGGATCGCCAGCACCACCAGCACCAGCACGCTGGCGATTCCCCACGGCCACGGCTGCCTGGCGACCCGGCGCCCCCACCGGGCGAACCCGCTCTGCTCGTGCCGCTCCTCGGTGACCTCGGCGGTCCGCCTGGCCTGCTCCTGCGCGGAGACGCCCTCGCGGTGCGCGCGGATGCGGGCGGGAAGCGACCGGATGTTGCTGCGGACCAGGCCCATGAACGACGGAACCAGCGTCAGCGCCGCCATCATCGTGACGAGGACGACGATCGCCGCCGCCGCGCCCATCGCGCCGACGAACGGCACCCCGGACAGGTAGAGGCCGAGGATCGCGACCACGACCGTGCTTCCGGCGATGACGATCGAGGCCCCGGACGTGCCCTCGGCCTTGGTCGCGGACGTGACCACGTCCATGCCCTGGTCCAGTTGCTCTCGGTGCCGCGCGGTGAGGAACAGGCCGTAGTCGACGGCCACGCCGAGGCCGAGCAGGGTGGCGACGGTCGGCGCGACGGAAGGGAACGTGCTGACCGCGGCGAGCAGCCCGACCACCGAAAGGCCGGCGCCAACGGCGAAGATCGCCGAAACCAGCGGAATGGCCGCGGTGATGAACGAGCCGAACATGAACAGCAGCAGCACCAGGGCGCACGCCAGGCCGATCACCTCGGACTTCGTGTCGCCCGTGTCCTGGCCGATCTGCCCCGCGCCGCCGCCGTACTGCACCTCGAGCCCTGCCTTGCGGGCCGGCGCGACCGCCTTGTTCAGCTGGTTCAGATAGGCAGTGTCCAGGCTGGCCGGGTTATCGCTCCAGGTCACGCTCGAGTACGCGATCGTGCCGTTCTTGGAGACCGCGCCGGTCTTCGACGAAGCGAACGGGCTGACCGCGCTGGTCACGCCCGCCAGCTTGGACACGTTGCTGGTGGCCTGGTTCACCGCCGACTGCTGCTGGGCTACGGTTCCGTGGCTCGCGTGGAACACGATTTGGCCGCCATAGCCGCCCTTCTGCGGATAGTCGCTGTTGAGCAGGTTGAGCCCGTTTGACGAACCACTGCCGGGGACCGTGTAGTCGTTAACGTACTTGCCGCCGAACGCGTGGTTGGCGCCGAGCAGCCCGCCGAGAATGACCAGCCAGGCGATGATGAAGACCCAGAAGCGTCGGGCAGCGAATCCGCCCAGCCTCTCGAGCAGATGGTTCATGCTCAGACGCTGACAGGCCGCCGCACGGGGCGTCATCACCCCGGCGGGGTGAAGGCCGGGAGGTGGCTTGAGGGACTTAGCCGGAACGCGACGCGCGGCGGCCCGTCGGGCGCCAGCAGCGCTATCCGGTCGGGGACGGGCGGGGGCGGGGGGCCGGGAGCTTGGATGCACACGCCTTCACGGCGGCCGCCACCTTCGGGCTGCTCGGGTTCAGCCCGTTCAGGAAGCGATCGGCGCGAGGCGAGGCCGAGGGCCCGGGCGTAGGACGAGCGGTCGGCCGGGCGGCCGGGATGGCTTCGCCGTGGTCGGCCATGCACGTGCGGAAGGCCTGGAACGCGGCTCCGAAGCCGCCGCCACGGCCGCCGAAGCCGCCCTTGGGACGCAGCGACGCGCACGCCTGCCGGGCCTTCATCATCGCGGAGCTGGCGCTCGGCCGCGCCGTGGGCCGGGCGGTAGGCCTGGTGCTCGGCCGTGCGGTCGGGACGGTCACGCCGTGCTGCTCGAGGCAGTCGACGTAGGCGCTGGCATTAGGGCTGGGCGAGGCTGCGGCGGTCGCCGCGGCCGTCGGCGTGGCCGACGTGCCGCATCCCGAAGCCAGCACCGCGACTAAGGCGCTGCCTGCGATGACGCCAAGGACACGAACGCCGCGCAGCGCGTTCCTGGGAGCGCGCGAGCGAGGAAATAGCCTGCTGGGCACAGAGTTCTCCTCTGGACACAGGTCGGCACCGCGCTCCCCAGAGGCGCCGGCCATCCTGTAGCTGCCGATGCGGCAACGCAGAGCAATCTCGCCGGCCAGCTTGAGCGCAGCCTGCGCCTACGCTGTTTCTTCGCCAAGGATGCCGAGACCCGTTTGCCCCGGTTTCGGGACCTTCCTTACCAGATGGCCGGGTGCCGGTCCCGCCACGGCCGCGCGGCCTCCAACTGGGCCGAGAGCGAGATCAGCGTGGCCTCATCGCCCATCCGGCCGGCCAGCATGATGCCGATCGGCAGCCCGTCCGCGGTCCAGTGCAGCGGCACGCTCACGGCCGGCTGCCCGGAGACGTTGTACAGGGCGGTGTACGGGGTGAACCGCTTCTGCCGCTCGAAGTTCTCGGCGGGATCGACCTCGTCGAAGTACCCGACCGGGACCGGCGGCGAGGCCAGTGTCGGCGAGAGCACCGCGTCGTAGGCGTTCAGGGCCTCCAGCGCGGTCCGGGTGACCGCCTGCAGGTACGCCTGCGCGAACATGAGCTCGGGCGCCCGCACCTCCAAGCCCTTGTCGCGCAGGTAGCGGGTGATCGGCAGCAGCTGCTCCGCCTGCGCCGCGTCGATCGGGGCGAGCGTGGCCATGGCGTACCAGAGCGTCTCGAAGAACGGGACGACGTCGGGCCCGAACGGCATCGCGATGTCCTCGACCTCGTGCCCCAGGTCCGACAGCAGCGCGCTGGCCTCCTCGTAGGCGGCCACGCACTCCGGGTGCACCTCCGCGCCCTCCACCGCGTTCTGCAGCGACCGGCCGATCCGCAGCCGGCCAGGCTCGCGGCCGGCGCAGGACAGGAACGTCTCCCCGCCCGGCAGCGGGGGCAGTGTGTACATGTCGCCGAGGCGGTTTCCGGCCATCGCGTCGAGCAGCAGCGCGGCGTCGGCGACGGTATGCGTCAGCGGGCCGTCAATGGACAGCCCGGCCAGGTCGGGCAGGAGCGGCCCGCCAGAGACCCGGCCCCGGGTGGGCTTGATGCCGAACAGCCCGCACACGCTGGACGGGATCCGGATCGATCCCCCGCCGTCGCTGCCCTGCGCGGCAGGGGCCAGACCGGCGGCGACCGCGGCCGCGGCGCCGCCGCTGGATCCGCCCGCCGACCTGGTCAGGTCCCAGGGCGTCCGGGCCGGCGGCCCGATCCTGGTCTCGGTGTAGCACGGCAGGCCGAACTCGGGTGTGGCCGTCTTGCCGGTGATCACGATTCCCGCCGACCGGAGCGCGGCGACCACATAGTCGTCCTGATCGGCGACGTTGTCGGCGAAGAGCGTCGATCCGAAGGTCATCCGGACGCCCGCCACCATGTTCAGGTCCTTGATCGGGATCGGGATCCCGGTCAGCGGCGGGAGCGCCGAGCGGTCGTCGCCGCTCGCCTGCGCCACGGCCTTCTCCGCGGCGGCGGCTTCCTGCCGGGCGCGGTCGCCGGTCACCGTGTAGAAGGCGCCGACCTGGTCGCTGAGGCGGTCGATGCGGTCCAGGTAGTGATTGGTGATCTCGACGGGCGACAGCTCGCCAGCCCGGATCGCTGCGGCCAG
>Ga0209169_10001031_pt1 | contig 17088 bp, 14 predicted proteins | sample HubBroMetageWRM4_FD_188346 | JGI IMG/M metagenome (GOLD analysis project Ga0209169, IMG submission 188346) | Warmed soil microbial communities from the Hubbard Brook experimental Forest, New Hampshire - Hubbard Brook CCASE Soil Metagenome WRM 4... | ecosystem: Environmental > Terrestrial > Soil... | reverse complement strand
CCAACGGCAGCGTGAAGTGCTGCAATTGCTTGCCGAAGGAAAGGTGATGAAGGAAGTAAGCAGCATCCTGCACATGTCAACCCGGACAGTCGCATATCACAAGTACCGCATGATGGAAGTACTGGGCGCCAAGAGCACCGCCGAACTGGTCAAGTACGCCATAAAGAACCACATCGTGGCGGCCTAGATAACATTCTTCTTTTTGTTTATCTCCGGTATTTTCTCTTATTTTCTATGCCTCCTGGTGCTGGCACCATCCGCACTGTGTGTGACTGCACCTGTCACAGTTGCCAGTGTTCTCCCTAGCCTCAGACTCATATACTTTCTTGCTAGCGCGGATCCCATTCCGACCTGCTCTCTTTGCGGAATGACGCGGTCGATAAGAAACTGTGAGTACCGTTGAACGGTTAGCGTCTTAAGAGTATGGCCGAAGCTCATTTTGCAGCCGGCGAAACCATTTCGCACTATCGCATCGTCCAGAAGTTAGGGGACGGCGGGATGGGTGTGGTCTTTAAGGCGGAAGACACCCTGCTGCGCCGGTTCGTAGCCGTGAAGTTCCTGCCCGACGAGGTCGCCAAAGATCCGCAAGCGCTAAGCCGCTTTCAGGTTGAAGCGCGGGCAGCGTCATCGCTCAATCACCCGAACATCTGCACCATCTACGAAATTGGGGAACATGATGGCCGGGCTTTCATCGCCATGGAGTACATGGATGGTCTAACGCTGAGGCAAATGATCGCTTCGGGGCCAGTGGACATCGAAATTATGGTTTCACTAGCCATCGAGATTGCCGACGCGCTCGATGCCGCGCACAGCCAAGGCGTTGTTCACCGGGACATCAAGCCCGCCAATATTTTCGTGACGAAGCGAGGGACTGCCAAGATTTTGGACTTCGGTCTGGCCAAGGTTACGGTTCATGTCAGTTCCGCGAGCGAAATTGCCGCGCAAACGACGCAGTCTCTCTCGAACCTCGCCCCTGGGAATCTCACCAGCCCGGGCACGGCTCTTGGGACAGTGGCTTACATGTCACCGGAGCAGGCGCGGGCCCAGCACCTGGACGCGCGCACTGACCTGTTTTCGTTTGGGGCAGTTTTGTACGAGATGGCGACAGGAAAATTGCCTTTTCGCGGAGACAGTACCGCGGTTCTTTTCGACGCCATTCTGAATCGCGTCCCGGTAGCTCCGGTGCGTCTGAATCCCGACCTGCCGGCCCAACTGGAAGAAATCATTAACAAGGCCTTGGAGAAGAACCGCAATTTGCGCTACCAGCATGCCGCGGATATGCGCACCGACTTGCAGCGGCTCAAGCGGGACACGGAGACGGGCCGGATGCCGGTGGCGGAGGAAGAAACGGAATTCGTCGCGGCGCCGACTCCAAGCTATCTGGCATCAAGCCGCGAATATTCGAGCGGCAAACAGTCGCGCAGTAAACGAGAGACGGTTGTTTCCTCGGCGGTTCCAGCCGTTGTGAAGCGACCACCGCACCGACGCTGGAAGACTACGCTTTCGGTTGCCGGGTTAGTGGTCGCGGGCCTGGTCGCGGGCGCTATCTACATAAGATCGCATCAGGCAACGCCGCTAACCGGTAAGGACACTATTGTTCTCGCAGATTTTACGAATACGACGGGTGATGCGGTGTTTGACGACACCCTAAAGCAAGGCTTGGCGGTCCAGCTTGAACAATCGCCGTTTCTGAGCCTGATTTCCGAACGGCGTATCCGGGAGACTCTTCCCTTGATGGGTCAGGCGGCCGACGCGCGAATCACGCCAGCGATTGCCCGTGAACTCTGCCAAAGGATGGAAGGAGCGGCCGAGCTTGAAGGATCTATCGCGACGTTGGGGAGCGAGTATGTTCTGGGCCTCAAGGCGACGAACTGCGGCACGGGCAGTTCCCTGGCTAACGTTCAGGTGACAGCTGACAGCAAGGAGCACGTGCTGAAAGCGCTCGATCAGGGTGCGATCAGCCTGCGCTCGAAGCTGGGCGAATCGCTCAGCACGATTGAGAAATTCGATACGCCGGTGGAGCAAGCGACAACGCCTTCGCTCGAAGCCCTGCAGTCCTACAGCCTGGGACGGAAAATGATGACGGCGAAAGCGGACTATCTGGCGGCGGTCCCGCTCTACCAGAAAGCCATCGCCGAGGACGCAAATTTCGCTATGGCCTATGCTTCACTGGGAACGGCCTATCACAATCTCGGAGAGAAAGACCTGGCGGCAGTGAACACGAAGAAAAGTTTCGAATTGCGGCAGCGAGTGAGCGAGCAAGAGAAATACTATATCGAGTCTCATTACTATCATTTCGTCACGGGAAACCTGGAGGAAGCGGGAAAGGCGTATGAACTCTGGGGGCAGGCGTATCCACGAGAATCGGTGCCACCGGCCAACCTGGGCGTGGTCTACCAGGCGCTGGGTCAGTATGACAAGGCGCTGGAGGATTTCCGCGAGGCCTGGCGTCGCGTTCCTGATGATGCTCTGAACTACAGCAACCTGGTGATTAGCTATATTTCTCTGGACCGTTTGAAAGAGGCTGCGGCCACGTCCGCGGAAGCGGAGAGAAAGAATTTGGATTCGGCCGATTTGCATCTTTATCTGTACGAACTGGGCTTCTTGCAACACGATTCGGGGGGGATGTCGCAGCAGGTTGCGTGGGCAGCGGGCAAGCCGAGACCGGAGAGCCTCCTGTTGTACTTCGAAGGCAATACGGCTGCTTATTCCGGCCAGCTCGACAAATCCCGGGAGTTCTTCCAGCAGGCGGTCGCGTCTGCCGAACGTGCGGGAGAAAAGGATAGGGCGGCCGCCGACGAAGCGACCGCGGCCCTATACGAAGCGCTTTTCGGGAACTCAGCGCCAGCCCGGCAACGCGCAGCGGTTGCGGCCACTCAAGCGATCGGGCCAGATGGCCGGTTTGCGGCGGGGCTGGCGTTCGCACTGGCTGGTGACTCTACCAAGGCTCAGGGGATTGTGGATGATCTGGCGAAACGGTTTCCTGAAGATACGATTGTGCAATTCAATTACCTCCCGACGATTCGCGCCCAGATCGCTCTCGGGCGGAACGATGCTGCAAAAGCTGCTGACACGTTGCAGGCCGCATCATCGTACGAACTGGGGACCGCGGGCGGCACCACTTTTTCGACCAACTTGTATCCTATTTATGTGCGTGGGCAAGCGTATCTAGCCGCGAAGCAAGGTGCGCGGGCGGCGGCGGAATTCCAGAGGATCGTCGATTGGCGAGGAGTGGTGGCCAACGAGCCCATCGGCGCGCTGGCGCATCTCGGCCTCGCCCGGGCTTATGCCATGCAGGGAGAAGTCTTCCAGGCCCGCACCGCCTATGTGGATTTCCTCACGCTCTGGAAGGATGCTGACCCCGGCATCCCCGTACTCACTCAGGCCAAGGCGGAATACGGGAGGCTGCAATAGAGTCGCCAATTGGGGCACTCCTTTCCTTCCGTTCCGAGGCGCTAACGTGCCAGAAAACCCCACGTTCGAGTCATTGACAGTTTGTTGTTATGGGCGAAGATGGGTTAGAGTAAAAAGCGTTTTGCCCCCGCGCTGAGACATAGAAAGTCCGGTTCGTCTGGGGAAAGGCTGGTGCCGGAATGTCGTCAGTTCGGGTTCTCGTTGTCGAGGATTTCTTGCCCTTTCGACAATTCGTGTGCTCGACGCTCGCGAAAAGAGACGACTTGCAAGTCATCTGCGAAGTGTCGGACGGACTAGAGGCAGTTCAGAAAGCGGAAGAACTGAAGCCGGATTTGATTCTTCTCGACATCGGTCTTCCAACGATCAATGGGCTCGAGGCCGCGCGACGAATCCGCAGGCTCTCCCCGGAATCCAAGATAATCTTCCTGAGTCAGGAATCTGGTGCCGACGTGGTGGAAGAAGCTCTCGGCCTGGGCGCGTGGGGTTATATTGTGAAAACGAAAGTGGCAAGCGATCTAATGACCGCCGTGGAGGCGGTAATCTCCGAAAAGCAGTTTGTGAGCACCACACAGCCGAACGACTTCACGCTTCGAGCTTGATCCTGGGACGGAAAAGGATGGCATCATTCCGCCCCCGGGTTGGGGCTTCAGCTCTGGCGGCACCTCGCGCGAGCTCCGACAATTCTCCTGCGGGAGTTGAAAAGCGCGAACCGCCGCAATCGAGGCAGACCAGGAGTCTTGGAAATACCAGGACGCCGGGATGGTCGATATTCGCGAGGCCGCGGAAATGAATGTTTATCTCCGCGGTAAACGCCTGCTGATTCCCTGACCCGCAGACTGGACACGGCATAACACACCCCTCAATTGCAACATCTAAGCAAAGAGACAAAGTCCTGTCTGTCCAAAATTGCACACCCCCTGCTAGACCGGGCTACTCGTGCAGAACGATGCCAAGGAGCGAACTGTGCACCTGCAATCCGTGGTCGTTGTAGTCGATGAAGCCCAGCTTTCGGAATCGGTTCATAAAGAAATTCACCCTGGAGCGGGTAGCACCGATCATCTCTGCCAGAGTGCCCTGATTTACTTCCGGAATCACCGTCTCGGAGATACCTTCTTTCCCGAAGCGAGCCAGGATTAAGAGCGCTCGCGCCAACCGCTTTTCACTGGAGTTGAACAATTGATCGACCAAGTCCTCCTGGGTGCGATTGTGACGCGCGACTATGTACGCCACAAACAGGTCAGAGAACCTGTGTTGCTCGTGGAGCGTGCGCAGCATTGCGGCCTTTTCAATTCTCAAGAGAGAGCAGCGCGTAATTGCGGTAGCGGTGGACAGTCGGACGGGTTGATCGGAAGCGATACATCCCTCGCCCAGGAAATCGCCGCTGTCGAGCAGGGTAATGGTTGCTTCCTTCCCTTGCTTGGAGACTACGCTGACCTTTATCTTCCCTTCCTGAATGTAGAACACGGCGTCGGCACGCTGTCCCTGGGAAAAGACGGCTTGTTTCGGGGCGTAGCGGAGAACAGTCCTGCCGATACCAGCTTGCGCCAGAAAGGCTTTGGGGTCGAAAACCTTGGTTGATCTCTGGGCTCGGTCCGATCGCGTCGAAGACTTACGAAGCGGCGGCATGGGAACCTCCGGGAGCCTGATTGCCTATGATCCTATCGTACACATGAGCGTACTGTACAGTACGGAAGGCGATGCTCGCGGGGGCCGCGAACTTTGTCGGGGATTTTGGTCTAAGCCCGGGGGAAGGTCAGGATCCAGTATGTACTGACTACAAGCAGGACGAATGCGACCGCCACTACTACGACTCGCGGCCCCAGGAGTTCGAAGCGTTGGCCGAGCGCGGTCAGGAGGAGCACGGTCGCGAGGAAAACGGTGATCTTTACGTACTGGTCGCCGGTCTCCCGCGTGGCGACGCCTTTCTCATAGTCGCGTTTGGCATCCTCCGCCAGCTTTGCGGCTTCCTCGCCGTTGGCGTTGGTGTACTCCTTCATGAAGATGGGACCGGGTGGCGCCGAGGCATTGTTGACCGGGTCGAGCTTCCACCACGCCGCGAACGCAGCTGCATATTCCGGCCGGAATCGGCGCTGGTAGAATTCCATGAGTTTCTCTTTGCCAGCCACCTTCGCGGCTACCCAGCCATTGAAGGTCACGATGTCGTAAAGGCGGTCCTGGCCGGCCAGCGTCGCCTGCTCTTGCGAGCGGACGCCGGCGGCCGACGAAAGACTGTAGTGCTGGTTGGAGAGAGCGTCCCACTTTGCTGCCTGGTAGCCGCTCCACGCGGTGGCGACCGCGACAATCGCGAGCACCACCGCCTCAGCGATCTCGACCCACTGTTCCCGGCGGCCGGACCTTGATGGATGATGGCCGTGCTCGTGAATCTGGTGGGCTAACTCGACGTTCGAGGTTGCTTCGGGCATCAGGAGTCTCTCATGGTGTTTAGATTCCGAAGATCATGTTGCGTGCAGGAATCAGGACGAGATTACTTAACTTGAGTGCATTGCTTTTGTTCTCCCCAACAAGCGGACTTCCTGAATCATTCCGAATAGAAAAGCGCCGGTCAGACCAAAAAGCAGCCAACCGCTCAGCGCCTCGATCGCTCCCAGTAGTTGCCAGTGGTCTTGCAGATACACACCTGCGTGCCCGTAGGTGGTCATGGCGCCCAGCGAATAGAGCATCCCTGTTTTGAAGTCAGGTCGAGCCCCGAGAAACTCGTAGCAGGCAGCCCAGGCGCCCGCCTCCAATGCATGCAGACCGGTAGCCAACAAGATCACAGTGCTCATAACCACCGCAAACAAGCCCGTGTGGTGGCTGGCACTCATTCTGCGGCGGAACATCTCGACAGCTCTCTGGCTGATGAACTCGAGGCCCAGGGTGTGGAAGACCACAGTTAGTACAATCAACGGCACGCCCCAGGCCCAGTCGGCACTCCATTGCACAGGGACGACAGTATAGAAACTGAAAGCACCTTCAGCTATTTCCATTGATACCTCTTTTTTTGACTGATCCCTCGGTGGCGGCCGCACTCGCTTCTCCTGCGGCCGCCCCTGCTCCATCTGTTTCTGTTCTTGCTCCAACAACCCGGCCTCTAGCTAACCTTTTTCACACCGGGGATTTTCCACGATCCGTTGAGGATCGTCGGGTCTTTTTCTTTCGGCCAATACAACCGCATCATCAAGACGAAATCGTCTTTTGGCGACGGCAGCCAGTTCGCTTCCTTGGCTTTGCCCGGTGAATCGGCTTGAATGTAAATGTCGGTTGAGCCGTCAGCGTTGGGAATGAATTTGTTTCGCTGGCTGACGTTATAGCGGTTGAGCGGGTTAGCCACGAAGAAGTATTGCGCGTTATACATCGTCACGGACCAAAACCCATCCACGGGCGGCATTTGACCCTTGTCGAAGTGCAGCACGTACTTGTTTGCCCCATTGTATTTCGCGGCGATATCCGGGCCTTCGGAGGTGGGATAGATTGCGTCTTGGGGGCGATTCGCTCCCAGTCCGATCCACGTAATCAGGGCCCGCTGCAAATAGTTGGTGCCGTACAGTCCGGTTTTGGTGGTGAACATCCACCCGTTTTCGAGTTTCGAGTCCCCCGCCACTATTCCCTCTTTCATCCAAGCCGGGATCTTGTCTTGCGCTGGTTTGGGTGCCTTCGCAATGCCAGCGGCGACGGCGGGATCGAGCTTGGTGGCATCGAAATCCTGCCCCGGCACGATTCCAATTTTTGCGAGTTTCGCGACCATCGGCGCGTCGTCTGCGTTCGGCGGATTGGTCTTCAACAGTTCGGCGAAAAGTTTGAAGTAGGAAGCCCCGTCCATTGCGTTGACTTGTTCGCGGACGGCAGTCTTCATGTCGATTGACGGGTCAACCGTTCCCGGCGCCGGAGTATACGGCTTGCCGAATGAAGACAGCGGTACGACTGTCATCGCATCTTGAATCGCATGGACTGCCTTGTAGTCGTCTGGCGTTCCCGTGCAGTAAATGCGGCCCAGGAGCCAAACCATTCCAGTCGGTGACTTGTACTCTGTGACGCCAGTTGGGAGTGTTCCGCTCCAGCCCGGTCCGGTGATGGCGTATTTTTGCGGACCGGTACCGGTAGTGCGCTTGCCGGGCACTTGAAATACGTCCGTCCAACCATCCAGCATCGGGAACAGAGCGTATCGGCCCTTTAAGTCGGGAATACTGATGACCCACGGCTCCTTCGAGACATCGAAAAAGGTGATGGTGTACAGAGTATCGGCGTTGGGCGCGGTGACCGTATTGAAAGATGCATCGGGATACTGGCGCAGTTTAGCAAACTGGCCCATCGGCGCTTTGGTTCCTTCCGGTGAAGCAACGTTTGTCGAGACGCGGCGGGTAAATTCCATCGTCATTAGCGGGTAGGCGTAGATGTACGCATCTTTGGCCGTTTCAAGCGCCTCAAGTTCCTTCGCATCCTGAGCGACCTTCGAGTCCGGGCCACAGCTCGCGATTACCAAACAACATAAGAGTGTCGACACAATGGCACCTGCGATTCTCTCTTGCACGATTCCTCCAAGATATTCTTACGTTTGAGCGTTGCAATTCTGCCGCAACTGTTTCAATTGACAGTCTTCAGACGACTTAGCCGCACTCACTTCTTCGGTGGCTGCTCCTCGTCCATCTGTTTCAGTTTTTGTTCCATCATCATCTTCTCTTGCTGCTTGGTTAATTTAGGAAAGAGTAGTGCGAATGTTGCCCGAACGGTCCAGGGCGAAGCTCCAGGAACATGGACGGCATTGCCATAGGCCTGAACATTGATATTTACCGGCTGAAATCCAAGCTTCATGATTCTTCCCACGCCGCCACCGAATGGCACCGTCCAAACGCTTCCGCTGGGTGCAGGGGTGTTCCAGTTGGCAGTGAGGATGGGTTGCGTGGTTAGATACCAGCCTTTTTTCATGTTGTAGTTGACGAAATATTGCAGCAACAGCTGATTGATGTCGCGACGGCTGCCACCACCTGCGACTGACCAGATGTTGTTGGCGAGCACGCCCAATACGAAATGGCCTGGCATCGCCAGAGCGACGACATTTGGTCCGATGGCAAGCTTTCCTTGTCCCAAATACTGGCTGGTCGCGGTGGGCAATTGAAAGATTGGGCCAGCGCCCCAAATCAGCTTGTGCGGTTTTCTGGGGGAGAACAAGAAGGTGGGCTGCATGTCGCCAAGGCCGGCAACTCCCACTTGAGGCAAGGGATCCGGCGCAGGAAGTGGCTGATAAATGAGGGGAGTAATCCAGCGAATGATCAGGTTCCAGTTGTCGTTCACTTTCACCGGAATCACCGGCTGGATATTTACTACATCCTGCGTACGATTTCCGGGATCGATCCCGCCATTGTTGTTGTTCTGAATAGGGACGCTGATGAGGCTGGCGACCGGGTTTTGGGCAGCTTTTCGTAATGCATCGGCATTGGCCGCCGCCGCTGGCGTTTGCTCGGTGGCGACCTGAGTTCCCTCCGGGGCGACCGGCGTGTCTTGGGCCAGCAGCGGCAGCGCGCAAAAGATAAACGCCGCCAATGTAGTGAGTTTTCGCCTACTGTATGACATTCGTTGTGGCCTCCTCGTCGCTGCGCAAGCCGACCCTGAACTCGGGCTGGAAGGGAACGGCACGCGTGCCTATGACGGTTGAGGTTAGAGGGCGCGGGTGCAAAAGAGGAACTGGATAAAATACCAGTCGTCGCTAGACGCCTACGGCAATGCGAGGGTCATTTTGGCCGTCCCATCCAGGAATACTGCCAGGCCACCGAGACGCTCTGGTAGTTTCCGCCATACCGAATGTAGTCGCCACGGTTGTAACTGAACTTCAGCGACTGGTGTTTGGTTATGGGGATCGAGGCCGTTGCTCCAATGCGGGAGTTGTTTTCCTGGGTTTGAGGGTTTTCGACGCCGTTCAAACTGGTTTTGCCGCCGAACCAATAATTGCCGTCGAGCGAAAACCAGAGGCGAGGCTTGACGTCGTAACTGAGATGGCCTTCGAAGGCAGCGATGGGGTTCTGGGTTTGGGACTGGGTGCCGGGAAAGTACATGTTGTGCGAGAAAAACTCCGGATTCTTGGTGAAGAACCACGCCCCGGCGTAGCCATCGAGCACCCAATGACCCCAGCGTTCGGAATAGCCGAACTCCGGTTTGAAGCCCCAGCGGTTGGCTCCCCAATTGATCAGTTTTGTCGGATCGTACTGACCTGTCGGAGTCACCACTTTGAGACTCGCGCCGAGCAGTATCTTCTGCTGCCATTTTGCAAACTTCTGCGGTGTCATGGCGGGACCGCCCTTGAGGTTCACGGAAAGCCGAAAGGCTGAATCCGCAAGGCCAGAGCGATAGATGTGCGTTCCCGCGCCCGCCACCGTTCCCTGAAAATTTCCCAATGCGTAAGGTAGCGAGCCAGTGACGTTGGCGGAGCGGCCAAAGAAGTTAAACGCGTGATAGTAGCTGAAGATGGACACGTTGTATGTCCCGTTGGCGCCCGTAACCGGGGCCGTGCCATTCAATAGAATACTGCCGTCGTAAAAGGACCAGCTCAAGATGACGGCATTCCAATGTATGGGAGTGATGACATAAGCGCGTGGCGATAGGTCCTGGGCGCGGAGCGATTGCAGACGGCATATCGCAATCGCGGTCAACAGTCCGAGCTTGAAGTAAGGTCGCATCCGCAAGGTCCGGCGATCATGTTCTGGCAATCCGGGCCTCGTATGTTGGACGCGCTAAGAGCAGCGCCATCGAGCCATGCAGAATGCAAGCCGGCCAGAGCAGATAGGCGGCGAAGCCTCCGTCAATCCCGAGATAGGCGATGTAGAGGGCAAAGAGAAAATTGTAGGCAAACAAGGCCCTAATGGCCTGTGGGCTTACAACCGTCCGGCTAGGCCAACATGCCAACCCCAGAGCGAACAACGCTAGTCCGCACACCCGGGCCACGGCGACTCCGCCACCAGAGAGGCTCGCGCCTATGAGCAAGCGGACAACAAGACCTGGATCGACGACCAGGACAACACCGGTTGTCATCTCCAGCGCCGCCCCCGCCAGCACCAGCGTTTTGGTTGTCACTTTACTTCCCCAATGCACCTAGTCTTTCGCAGCGGCGAGCATCAATGCAGCCTTCCGTTTGTCTTCGGCCGACAACTGCTCGGGCCCGAGTTTGTAGTTCAGTTTGTCGATCGTTCCGGTGAAGCGGAATGGAACGTCGTAGCTGAAGTCCACCGGAGTTCGAGTGTCGAGCCCGATGTCGAAAGTCTCGTCAATGGACATGAGCAACGGAATCGTGTGCTCGATCGTCTTGCGGGCGACCTCTTTGCCATCTACCGACAGCACACCGGTGCCGCCCTTGGCGGGGCCGGGGCCGTCGTATTTGAAATCGAAGACGATGGTGTGCTTGCCGGCGCTGAGCCCGTCAAGCCCTTCCCACCGGAAGCGCTCGAGGTCGAGGAAGTTGTAAACGAATACCGGTCTGCCCTTGCCGATTGAAAACAGGTCGGTGACAAAAACGGCAACCAGCCCGAGTGCGGCGATCAGCAATAGAGCGCGGCCGAAACGCGCCCTCCACTTTCCGTTCTTTCCCGACCAAACTAGAAGCAGTCCAACAATTAACAGTCCCCAACCTATTTCCTTAAACAAGTCGCTCTTGAGCCACCAGTTGAAGCTATGGGTCAGGATGAGGGCGTAGCCGCCGAAGCGTCCACCCAACGTGGCAATCACTCCCTCGGCTCCACCGTCAGGAATTGTGACGTTGGCGGTGATGACATAATCGCGATCCAGAATGCTCGGCGCGTTACCGACGGGAATGCCCGCATTTACACCGGTGTAGGTGAAATCGGTCACTCCCGCAGTGGCGCTTGGTTTTGGCGCCAACAGGCGGACGAAGCCCGAGTTGTCCAGCGGGAGAACCTGGTATTTCCCCGCTTCAGTGAGGAACAGAGCCTGTAGCTCTTTCAACTTATCCGGATTCTTGGCTGCGAGATCGTTGTTCTCCGAATAATCCTCGGAGATGTTGTATAGCTCCCACTTATATTGATCGATCGGCGGCATTGCGGTCGTACCGAGCTCCCAAGGTGGAGCCGGGGGGGTGGTGGCGGCGATCCAACCATTGTGATAGATGGCGCGGTTGCCGACCATCTCGAAATACTGCGTATCTCGCTTCGATGGGGCATTGGCATTCGCCTGATCAAAGGTGTAGGCCATGCTCACGCCTTCGATTGGCTTTTGCTTGATACCATTCACCGTATCCGGAGCCGGGATGCCAGTGGCTTCGAGGATTGTGGGAACAATATCGATGATGTGATGGAACTGAGTGCGAATTCCGCCCACGTCTTTGATGTGGCCGGGCCACGAAATGGCTAGGCCCTGCCGGGTCCCGCCGAAATGCGATGCCACCTGCTTGGTCCACTTGAAGGGCGTATCGAACGCCCAGGACCAGGCGACTGACATGTGCGGGTACGTTTTGTCCGAGCCCCAGTCTTCGTAGTGGAGTACATCCATCGCTTTGACGGCCTTGACCGCCGGGTCGGTAAGAATGCCGTTGTAGGCGGTCAGTTGGTTGAAAGTGCCGTATAAGCTGCCTTCCGCGCTGGTGCCATTGTCGCCGACGATGTAAATGATCAGCGTATTATCGAGCTTGCCCATGTCCTCGACGCTCTGAATAACCCGGCCAATCTCATTGTCGGTGTAGGCTGTGTAGCCGGCGTAAACCTCCGCCTCGCGGGCATACATTTTCTTGTCCACGGCGTTGAGCGAGTCCCACTTAGGCAGGTCATCCGGCCAGGGGGTTAGTTGGGCATTCGCAGGAATAACGCCGAGCCGCTTCTGGTTGGCGAAGATCTCATCGCGCATCTTCTCCCAACCCATGTCGAACTTGCCTTTGAATTTGTCGATCCATTCCTGTTTCGGCTGGTGCGGTGAGTGCGAGCCACCGGGCACATAATAGACAAGGAACGGCTTGTCGGGAGCCGCCGCGTTCAAATCGCGCATGTACTTGATGGCATCGTCTGCCATGTCGGTAATGAGGTTGTAGCCGGGCTTTCCGACCCACGGGAAGACCTGGGTATGGTCGCGAAACAGATAGGGCTGCCATTGGTCGGTTTCGCCGCCCATGAAGCCGTAGAAATACTGGAATCCCATGCCCGAAGGCCATTGTTCGAAAGGACCGGCCGCGCTGCTGTATTGGAAACTCGGGGTGTTGTGATTCTTCCCGAACCACGATGTGGCATAGCCGTTCTCTTTTAAAATCTCGCCGATGGTGGCGCTTTCTGGACCAATGATGGAGTCATAGCCGGGGTAGCCGGTGGATAGTTCGCCGATGACTCCGAAGCCGACGGAGTGGTGGTTACGACCGGTGATCAATGCGGCGCGCGTCGGCGAACAGAGAGCGGTGGAATGGAATTGAGTGTAGCGCAGTCCATTCTTCGCGACGCGATCGAGCGCAGGCGTCGGGATGACGCCGCCGAAAGTGCCGGAGACGCCATAGCCCTGGTCATCGGTCATGATGAGCAGGATGTTGGGCGCGCCCTTTGGCGGCACGATGCGCGGCGGCCACCAGGGCGTGGAATCCTTGGCGCTTTCCTTAATCACTCCGCCGAATTTCGGCGGTGGCGGCGGGAGTTGTTTTCCGTCGATCGTAGTCGTGGCGCTGGGCACACCCAACGTTCCCGTGACCTGCTGCGCCGCAGCCGGTGCGACGCCCAACACCGCAACCAGGAAAAATGCCGCGAGCTTCGCGAGAAACTCTGCCAAGAAATTTGTCGCTTTAAGTTCTCTTTTCATATTTCTGCCCTCTTTCATGAACGTTGCAGGTCACACCTGTCTCTCGCGGCGCACGAACTGTGCGCTGCCGGCCTTACCAGGCTTCCGCCATCCGGACAAAGCTTCTATTGGGCGACGAGGTCGCGGTCGCCACCTGCGAGCATTACGGGATCATGCCGCATTGGATCAGCTTGTCGACGACCGGGTCGGCGACGATGCCGACGAATTCGTGACGCATCGTGGGATCGGTCTTCAGCATCTCCATTGCTTTCTGCTCTCCCGCTGACGGCGGTGCTTTCTGGGCTTTCGACATCATTAACTGCTGACAGGTAGACGTCTGGTACTTCGTGACTACCTTGTTGGCGACGGCGTCCAGCACCGGGTGCTGAGCAATGGCGATCGTCACGTAGAACAGCGCGAGCACCAGAACGAACAGCCAGGAATGCTTGGTCATAGTTTCTCCTTAAGTCGTAGCCTCGGGTTCAAGATGCGCAACGGGCATCTGTTTCAAGGTTTGAAGAGAGGATGCACGGGCGCCGGTACGCACGCTAGCATCCCCCTTCAGACAAGATCACGTCGCGCTCACGACGTCGTTACGACGCCGGCCACTGCTTGAACATCTTAGTGATGGCTTTCTGCACCATTTGCTGATTCTTATTGCCGTTGTTGTTGAGGCTGTTTTGAGCGATTCCGCGCCAGATCAAACTCTGGTTCTTCGCGTCGTACACATCAACGATCAGGGTTCCGATAACGTTCTGTTCCGGCGTGATGCCGCCCATGCCGCCGCCGATGCCGCGCATGCCCCACGCACTGTAGGAGGTCTGCTGTTTCATCCCGCCATTGGCGGTCACGATCACATCGGGATTCTGGCTCTCCTGCACCTTCTGCCAACCCTTGCCTTGCAGGGCCGAGTCGATATCCTGTTGAGCTACCTGCGCTAAGATCGAATTTTGAACCTGGTTCGCATTGTTGGAACCCCAGGCGTAGGTGTGATACCCGGAGAAACTTTGGCTGTGGTTGTAGTTGACGGAAACTTGCTGTCCTGCGGCAATCGCGGATGCGACGCATAGCAGCATCGCGCACAACGCTAACTTTGTTTTCATGATCGTCCTCCTTTTCGTGTGGTGAATAACCGTTTTTCTAAAACGTAAAAACAGGCGGCTCTTACGGGCCGCCCGTCGTTCCAGTTAGTTACTGGGGCCTTTGGACGCTGCCTCCGCCTGGGCCATTTTGGCGGCCATTTCGGCTTTCAGGGCGTCGAGGTTGAAGCTTGCGCCGCGTTGCATGGGCGGGAATTCCAGGAAGGTCTGGATTTCCTTGCCCATGACTTGCTGGACGAAGACAAAACGCCAGAATTGATACATGTACCAATCGCCGAAAAACATCAGCGACCCATTCTTGGTCATGTCTTCTGGAAAGGCCATTTTCTCGAACGGATCGAGGCGCAGATTGATGATTGTGGGCACGTCGGGATGGTTCTTTACCCCCAGCCAGCCTTGGGGTTGGTCGATGAAACGATACTTGTAGTCGTCAATGCGCACCGCGCCAAGCGAGCTTTCGCCAAGGTAGAAGATTTCATGACGATTGGACGGGCCTTTGCCGGTGAGCATGGCGGTCTGGTCGTAGCCATCGAGATGGTTCTTGTAAGTCCGGTCGCCGATTTTCACCCCTTTAAGCAATTGCTCGGTGATGTTCGGGTTTCCTGCGATAGAGACGAACGTGGGGAGCCAGTCCAAGCCGGAGATGATGCCGTTCTGAACGGAATCTGCCGGGATATGACCGGGCCAGCGGGCGATGCACGGCACGCGGAAGCCGCCTTCCATGATCGTCCCTTTCGCCTGCGCGAACGGAGTGGTGCCACCATCAGGCCAAGTGAACGATTCGGTGCCGTTGTCGGTGGTGAAAATAACAATGGTGTTGTCGTCCAACCCAGCGTCCTTGAGGTGTTGCATCACAAGGCCGATGTCGTCGTCCAGTTGCGCCATGCCGGCTTCTTCGATGGACCAACCATTCTCCGAGTTCATCATCGCCGCGTATTTGGGCGAGAGGTGGGTGACCACGTGCATGCGCGTTGGGTTCAACCAGACAAAGAATGGCTTGCCATCGGCTTTGGCTTTGTCAATGAACTTCAGGCTGAGGTCGCGGATGGTGTCGTCCACGGTCTCCATGTTGTATTTGATACCGGGAGTCGGGTGCGGCGACAAAGGCCCTTCATCTACGATCTTCTGCTTGCCGATCTTGCCCCAGCGCGGCATATCGGTGGGGTCATCCACGTCAGTGGCCCAGGAATGAACCAGATTGCGTGGGCCGACAACATTCAAGAGATTCTGCGGATAATTAGGGTGGAACGGATCTTCCATGGCGTCCAGGTGATACAGATAGCCGAAGAATTCGTCGAAGCCGTGGACGGTGGGAAGGAATTCATTTTTGTCACCGAGATGGTTCTTGCCGAACTGGCCAGTGGCATAGCCCATGGATTTGAGGATTGTAGCGGTGGTAACAGCTTCCGCCGGGATACCAATCGGCGCGCCGGCCTGGCCGACCGTGGTCATGCCGGTACGGATGGGTAGTTCACCCATGATGAAGTTCGCGCGACCCGCGGTGCAGCTCGCCTCGGCGTAATAGTCGGTGAACAACACGCCTTCCTTGGCCAACTTGTCGAGGTTCGGCGTCTTGCCGGCCATCATGCCGTGAGAATAGACGCCGATGTTCGATATCCCGATATCATCACCCATGATGACCAGGATGTTGGGTTTGCGTGTGCTTTGTGCGTGCGCGGTTGCACTCGTGCCTGCGAGGGAACTCAGGACAGCCAGCGCCCCCAGCGCCAGCCTTGCGACATTTGTTCCGTAATTCATGTTTTCTCCTCTATCAAGTGATTGTTAGTCAATCTGGTTGTCCGGAGCGCGCAATGCGCAGCGGTGTCTTTCACGTCGATCGCCATGTCAACGATCAACTTGCCGGAAGTGTTTCTGCAGGCCACTGCTGGGGAATTCAGCGCTGCCTGACGGTCGCGGGCGATATCGCGCGATTCCACGTGGTGCTGTCTTGCGTGGGAAAGAAAAATCGCAATTCGTCGCCGCCAAGTAAAGCTCTTAATTCGGCGCCTTACTACTGTCAGAAGAGACAGTCCGCTGAAAGACCTTTGAAAGACCTTTAGACGACACTGAGAAATGGGGGAGTATTGTGGGAGGTGTGATCCCTGACCCGGTTCGGTGCGAGTTTAGCGGGCCTGTCACCTTTGACAGTGGTCACTCCGGCAAGGGCTTCGTATTATTCTTGTCAATCGGTATTTAGGTGCGATAAAGGCACTTGTCCTCAGGGCTGGCGAAGGCATGAAACAAGAAAAACGAAACAAGGCGCCGATCGCACCGACGATCAAGCGGACGACTGCGCCAAAGCCGTCGTCGCCGCAGCGCTTGGTGTGGTTACTGATCGGCGTGGCCGTCGTTTCTGCGGTAGTGGCGATCGCCGTGTTGCGGCCGTGGCCTCTCTCACCGGCCAGTAAAGTCGAGGCGAGCCACCCCGTCGCCATGGGTGCCGAGGCTGTTGCTTTCAGTCCCACCATTCCCAACACCACCCCAGCGCCCGCGCCTGCGCCTTCGACGCGCGGGATGGTGTGGATTTCCGGCGGTGAATTTGCCATGGGTGCGGCCGACCCGACACCCGGCGATCAAGTGGGCATGCAGGCAACGACCGATTCACGCCCGATCCACCGGGTGTATGTGGATGGCTTTTGGATGGACAAGACCGACGTCACGAACGCCCAATTTGAAAAGTTTGTGAAGGCGACAGGTTATATAACTGTGGCCGAGCGTAAACCGTTGGCTAAGGATTTTCCGGGCGTTCCTGCAGAGAAGCTGGTTGCGGGCTCATTAGTGTTCACCCCGCCCCCGGGCTCCGTCGCTCTCGACGACTATTCGC